>Ga0209055_1000513_pt1 | contig 27162 bp, 23 predicted proteins | sample GraSoiAngelo_110_FD_185875 | JGI IMG/M metagenome (GOLD analysis project Ga0209055, IMG submission 185875) | Grasslands soil microbial communities from the Angelo Coastal Reserve, California, USA - 14_0903_12_30cm (SPAdes) (version 2) | ecosystem: Environmental > Terrestrial > Soil > Grasslands ... | reverse complement strand
GGCGCGCCGACCAGGCCGGTACCCACGTTGGGATCTTCCTTGGGCAGGCTACCGACGTTGCGGGGATGGTTGTAGTGGTCGATCACTTTATCCGAATATGCCATATTCTCTCACCTCGCGTTTTCAGGGACTGAACAAAAACCCGATTTCTCCTTGTTTAGAGCAGTTTTTCCAGAACCCGTAGCCCTCTCACCGACACGCTGGTGCCCGCCAACTGCTTCAAGCCGGTCTCCAGTTCATCTTACTCAGGTCAATGCCTTCCTTTGCCATCTCGTAGAGCGGCGAAAGCTCGCGTAGCCGGTTCACTGTCTCAACCACGCGGTCGGTCACATAATCGACTTCCTCTTGTGTGTTGAACCGGCCCAGCCCAAAGCGGATCGAGGTGTGAGCGAGATCCTCGCCCACGCCCAAGGCCTTAAGCACGTAGCTGGGCTCCAGCGTGGCCGACGTGCAGGCCGAGCCGCTCGAAACGGCCACGTCGTTGATGCCCATCAACAGCGATTCGCCCTCCACGAACGCAAAGCTGACGTTGAGGTTGTGCGGCAGGCGGTGGACCATCGAGCCATTGATGTACACCTCATCGAGCTTCGCGAAGATGCCTTCCTTGAGGCGTTCGCGCAGCCGGCGCAGCCGCTCGCCTTCCTCGGCCATCTCGTTCTGACAGACCTCGCAGGCCTTGCCCATGCCGACGATGCCCGGCACGTTCAGCGTGCCCGAACGCATGCCGCGCTCGTGCCCACCGCCATCGATGATGGCTGAGACTTGTACGCGCGGGTTGCGGCGGCGCACGTAAAGCGCGCCGACTCCCTTTGGGCCGTAAATCTTATGGCCCGACAGCGAAAGCAAGTCGATATTGTCCTTCTGCACGTCCACCGGAACCTTGCCCGCAGCCTGTACTCCGTCAACGTGGAAAAAGACTCCCTTTTCCTTGGCGATCTTGCCGATCTCGGCGATCGGATTGATTACCCCGATCTCGTTATTGGCGTACATGATTGAGATCAGGATGGTCTTCGGGGTGATGGCGCGGCGCAGGTCGTCCAGGTTGATTCGGCCGTCCTTCTCCACCGGCAGATAGTTGACCTCGAAGCCGTACTTCTCCAGGCGCTTGCAGGTGTCCAGCACCGCCTTATGTTCGATTACCTGGGTGATGATGTGGTTGCCCTTCTCGCGGTACATCTCCGCGACGCCTTTGATGGCCAAGTTATTCGATTCCGTGGCCCCACTGGTGAAGATGATCTCCTTGGGATTGGCGTTGACCAAACGCGCTATCTGGGCGCGGGCGTTCTCCACGGCCTCTTCGGCGCTCCAGCCGAAAGAATGGTTGCGGCTGGCGGCGTTGCCGAACTTCTCGCCAAAGAACGGCAGCATCGCCTCGAGCACCCGCGGGTCCACCGGAGTGGTCGCGTGGTTATCCATATAAATCGGCAGATTGATAGCCATTCCAGTTCTCCTAAGTCCGCAATTCGATGAGCGCAGGTTCCTGTGGGTCTTCACCCATCTGCGCAATCGTTACCGTACTGAGCATTTGCAAGATGGATTCGTTGACGCGGCGCAGCGGTTCACGCACTGTACACGTCGGCGTCTGGTAGCACGGGCCGCGGTGCGTCACGCAGGAAGTGATCGACAGCGGGCCGTCAATCGCGCTGATCACCTCTAGCAGAGTGATCCGCGAAGGATCGCGTGCCAGTTGGTAGCCCCCGCTCGACCCATGCCGGGCCGTCACCAGACTGCGCTTCGCCAGCTTCTGCAGAACCTTAGCCATGAGTGGTGTCGAGATGCCGTACAGCTCGGCGATATCCGCGGCGCTGCAACTGCCGTCAGTACCATGCATCGCCAAATGCTTCACGGCAATCAACCCATAATCAGCCTTCTTCGACAGCTTCAACATGGCATATGCGACCTCTTCAGTCGCATATCAATCCTACCCCTCTTAGTGGCCCAAGTCAAGTCAAGGGACACTTCTAAGTGACAATACACTGTTAAAGTTAAATTAGGACCAAAACAGTCTGAGTTTGTCAAAAGCCACCCAGCGAAATGGCTGAATTCTCCAGCCAACTGCTTTATTTTGACGCCGAATGGAGGTCGCTCGACATGTAACTGCGCCCCCCAACTAAACCCAGCCAGGACCCCTTGAAGGCCGGTAGGTGTAGCAGGAGCCGCCGGCTGGTTAGCTTGCACTGCCGATGTCCGTAGACAGCCTCCGTTCTTAAATCCCCTCCATCCAGAAACCGCCGGGCCGGTGCGTTCCTCTATTCGTTCCGGACTGGAGCCAGCCCTGAACGGAAGGGCCAGGGCGGAGTCCCAGAAACATGTGGAGTCGTCAGGTAAGACCCCGGTGCTGCCTTGGGTAGTTTTCCCCTACTCCATTCCACGACTCACCGGATTGTGAAGCCGTCCTCCGCCCCTTAGGCTCACCTCGAAGTTGAAGGACAAGGAGAGCAAGTTCATCAGACCCTGGGAGTTTTCATCGCCTGGTTTTCTGTGGCTCTGACAGTGGCCATGGGGCAAAACCCAGTCCAGATCGGTAGCTGTGCTGGCGGTATTTTCCCCGGCAAAGCACCGGCGCTCTAGGTTAAAATGGCGAGCCGAAGGCGCGCCTTTGGATGAAGTCGATACTTGCCATCTACCCAGGCTCGTTTGACCCGGTGACCAACGGCCACTTGGACCTGATCGAACGTGGCACCAACATCTTCCATCGCCTGATCGTGGCCGTGCTGCGCAATCTAGAAAAGGAACCGCTGTTCGATCTCGCGGAGCGCGTTGAGATGTTGCGCGAGGTGACGCGACCGTGGCCGAGCGTTGAGGTTGACGTTTTCGATGGCCTACTAGTGAATTACGTGCGCCAGCGGAAAGCCCAGGTCATCCTACGCGGCATCCGCGCGATCTCCGACTACGAGTACGAATTGCAGATGGCGCTGATGAACCGCAAAATGGAACCGCAAATCGAAACCGTTTTCTTGATGCCGGCCGCAACCTACAGCTACTTGAGTTCTCGGCTGGTCCGCGAGATCGCGCGGCTGGGCGGCTCGATTCAGGGGCTGGTGCCGCCCGCGGTCGAACGACGGCTGCGCGCCAAGGTGCCCCAAGCGGCCCGGGAGGAAGCTATATGACTATGCAACTCGCCGAGCGCGTCAACCGCATTTCGGTCTCCCCCACCATGGCGGTACTGACGGAGGCAGAACGCTACAAGGCTCGCGGCATCGACGTGGTGGATTTCGGTCCCGGCGAACCCGACTTCCCCACCCCGGAGCACATCAAGCGCGCCGGCATCCGCGCCATCGAGCAAAACTTTACCAAGTACACCGCGACAGCCGGGATTCTGCCGCTGCGCGAGGCTATCTGCAACTGGCACGCGGCGCAGTTTGGCTCGGGTTACACTCCGGCAGAGTGCATCGTGAATGTCGGCGGCAAGCACGCCATCTTCAATGCCATTAACGCGCTGATCGAGCCCGGGGAAGAAGTGCTCATCCCCGCGCCCTACTGGGTCAGCTTCCCCGATATCGTCAAGTACGCCGGGGGCCGCCCGGTCTTTGTGCCTACCGAAGCCGCCGACGGTTTCTGCCTGCGTGCCGCGCAGGTAGAGGCGGCGCTGAGCCCGAAGTCACGAATGCTGATCGTCAACTCGCCCAACAATCCTACGGGGGCGGTAGTTCCCACCGATGAATTTACCCGCATCTACGAAGTTTGCCGGCGACGTGGGGTGTGGCTGCTTTCCGACGAGTGCTATTCGCACTTCACTTACGGCGCGACGCGCCCGTATTCGGTGGCCAGCATACCCGGCTCGAAGTCATCACAGCTCATCATTGTGGGCTCACTTTCGAAGACCTTCTCCATGACCGGCTGGCGCATCGGCTACGCTCTGGCGCCCCAGTCGCTGGTAGACGCCATGGTGAAGCTGCAGAGCCAGTCCACCTCAAATCCCACTTCGATTTCGCAGCATGCGGCGCTCGAGGCGCTACGCGGGCCGATGGATTCGGTGGCGACGATGCTCGCTGAATATGCGCGCCGCCGCGCCCGCATCCTCGAGGGCCTGCGTGCCATCCCTGGTGTCACCTGCACGGAGCCCGAGGGTGCTTTCTACGTGTTCCCCAACGTGGCCTCGAAACTTCGCAACGGCGGCACCCCGGACACTACCGCGCTCGCGCGCCAACTGCTCGAGCGCGAACACGTGGCGGTAGTGCCCGGCGACGCCTTTGGCGCCCCGGGCTTCTTACGCATCTCCTACGCCACCTCGATCGAGCGCATCGACGAAGGGTTACGCCGCCTCGGGCGCTTCTTCGCCTCCGCGGAATCGGTCTCGTGAATCTTGAGCCATCGCGTCTCGAAACCGTTTTCCTCCCGCGCATCTGGGGCGCAAGATCGCTCGCGCCGCTCTTCCCGGAACGAACCACCCTCCCCGAACCCATCGGCGAAGCCTGGCTGACCGGGAACGACTGCCGGTTCGCCACCGGGCCCTACACCGGTCGCAAACTGGGCGAGGCATGGCGCGCAATGCCAGCGGAGTGGACTGGCAGCCGGTTGGGCGGCGAGGGCACATTTCCCCTGCTGCTGAAATTCATTTTCCCGGAGGACAAGCTGTCCGTTCAGGTGCATCCCGACGACGACTATGCGCGGCGGTACGAATCACGTCAGGGGGGCCGGGGCAAGACGGAAATGTGGTACGCAGTCTCGGCGCGCCCCGGCGCGGAAGTGATGGTCGGTTTGAAAGCGAACGTGACGCCCGAATCGTTTCGCCGCGCCGTGGCGGACGGCACGGTGGAGGATTGCCTTGAGCGGATCGCAGTCAGCGCGGGCGACGCCATCTATGTGCCCGCCGGCACGGCCCACACCATCGGTCCGGGGCTGGTGCTCTGCGAGATCCAGGAGCACTCCGACATCACTTACCGAGTGTACGACTACGACCGTCTGACCGCCGAGGGCACTCCCCGGCCGCTGCACATCGAAAAGGCGCTCGATGTGATCCATTTCGGCGAGCAGGGCGGCGGGAAGATCGAGCCGGTGCGCATCACGCGCGGCTCGGTGACGGAAACCTACTACGTTGCCTGCCGCTACTTCGCCACCGAGCGCTGGGAGTTCGCAGAACGCATCGCCGCGGTTACACAACGCCAACACTTCGATCTGTTGATTGTGCTCAGCGGAAACGGGCGGATCGAGTGGCGCGACGCCGCGGCGGATTATGCCCCGGCGCAGGTTTGGCTGCTACCGGCGGCGCTGGGCGCCTACCAGCTTGCGCCGGCGGGCCCGACGACGCTGCTGCGCACCTACGTTCCCGATGTCAACGATTTCGTGCGGCGACTGGTCGATCAGCGGATCGAAGAATCTGCGTGGTCGCGCCTGGTCTATCCATGAGAGAACCCCAGTTCGCCGCGCACGCCGTTATCCTAGCCGGCGGCCGCGGCACGCGCTTCTGGCCGCGCAGCCGCGCGCGCACCCCCAAGCAATTGCTCAGCATTGTCGGGGAGCAAACTATGCTGCAGCAGACCGCCGAGCGCCTGGCGCCTTTGTTCACCGCTTCGCGCATTTGGGTGGTCACCAGCGAGCAGCAGGCCCGTGCGGTGCGCCGGCAACTGCCGCAGCTTCGGCGGGGGCAGATTCTGACAGAGCCCGTGGGCCGCAGCACAGCGGCGGCCATTGGCCTGGCCGCAGCGCACTTGATGCGCCAAACCGGCGACGCGCTGATGGCTGTACTGCCCGCCGATCACTATATCGCCCAAGCGGCGCGTTACTTGCGCCTGGTCCGCGCCGCGCTTCAAGTCGCCGCGCGCGGAGAGAATCTGGTCGTACTCGGCATCCCTCCCACGCGCCCGGAAACCGGCTACGGCTACATCGAGCGCGCCGAAGTGGCGTCGCGGCCGGGTGCCGTCCGCGTGTATTCCGTGCGGCGATTCACGGAAAAACCTCCGCTGGCCCGCGCGCGCAGATACGTCGCCTCAGGGCGCTATTACTGGAATGCGGGGATGTTTTTCTGGCGCGTCTCCACTTTCCTGCGCAATCTCGAAAAGTTTCTGCCCGCAACCTACCGCCTGCTGATGAAACTCAGCGACGACATTGGCACGCCGCGCTATGCCCGGACGCTACGACGCATCTACCCGCGACTCGAAAACATTTCCGTTGATTACGCCATTCTGGAACGCGCGGCACAGCGAACAGCGTCGCGGGCTGGAACCGCGCGGAGCAAAACACCCTCCGGAGTGTTTGTGCTGCCCGCCGAAGTAGGCTGGAGCGATATCGGCTCCTGGGCCGCTGTGTACCAGCTGATGGCGAGTAAGCCTGGCGAGAACATCTCCGCCGGGCGCTTTGCGGCACTCGACGCGCAGGGTAATTTCTTCTGGAGCCCGGAGAAATTCGTCGCCGCAATCGGCGTCCGCGATCTGGTTGTGGTTGAGACTCCGGACGCGCTGCTGCTTTGCCCGCGCGGCCGCGCCCAGGACGTCGGCAAAATCGTGCAGTGGCTGGAAGCTCGTCGCCAAAATGGACTGCTCTGACGCCGGCGAGCCGCTTCTCGCGCGGAATTCCTTCGCTTATACTCTCTGCAGTGAACACCATCACACTTGGGACCGACGGCTGGCGCGGCGTCATTGCCGAGGATTTTACCTTTGCGAACCTGCGCAAGGTCGCCTATGCGATTGCGCGCTACATCGTGCGCGCCGAACAGCCCTCTCGCGGCGTGCTGGTGGGCTACGACACGCGCTACGCCTCCGAACGCGCAGCAGGCGTAGCTGCTGAGACCGTAGCGATGACTGGCGTGCCGGTGTGGCTCTCTGATGCGCCTTGTCCGTCGCCTGCTCTTTCGCTGCTGGTGCGCCAGCGCCGGGCCGCCGGCGGCATCATGATCACCGCCAGCCACAACCCCTACCCCTGGAACGGCGTGAAATTCAAGGCCAGCTACGGCAGTTCACCGCTGCCCTCCATCGTCGCGCAAATCGAAACGGAACTCGAAGTCGTGCTGGGCAACGGCATCCCGGCTCTGCCGCCGCGCGGCGATCTAGTTCAGTCGCTCGGGGTGCGCGCGCCGTATCTGGAAACCATCGAGAAGCTGGTCGATTGGGGCAGGCTGCGCGACGCCGGGTACCGCTTCGTCGTGGACCCGATGCACGGCGCCGCCCGCGGCTTGCTGCACGAATTGCTGACGCGACACGGCATTGCCTGCGACGAGATCCGCGGCACGCGCGATCCGCTGTTCGGCGGCAGCAACCCGGAACCTATTGAGCCACACGTGGAGCCGCTGCGGCGGGCGGTGGTCGCCGGTCAATACGACGCCGGCTTCTGCGCCGACGGAGACGGCGACCGCGCCGGCGCGATGCACCGCGACGGCACGTTCGTCACACCGCACCAGATTCTCTCGCTGTTGCTCTGGCACCTGGCCGGCGCGCGCGGGCTTGCCGGCGACGTGGCCAAGACATTTTCCGTCACCAAGATGGTGGACAAGATCGCCCGGAAGCTTGGCCGCAAAGTGTTGGAGACGCCCATCGGATTCAAATACATCTGCGAGGTTATGCTCGAGCGCGACATCCTGCTCGGCGGCGAGGAGTCGGGCGGCATTGGCACGAAACTCCATCTGCCCGAACGCGACGCGACCTTGACAGCCCTGTTCCTGGCGGAACTGATGGCATGGCACCGGAAGTCGCTCGGCGAGCTGGTCGCGCAATTGCACGCCGAATTCGGCGAGCACCACTACGGCCGCGTGGACTTGGAATTGCCCCCCGGACAAAAGGAGCGCGTCATCGACTACTTCGCGGATGCCAAGCTCTCCCACGTGCTCGATTGGCCGGTAACCGGGCGCGAAGACCTGGATGGCATCAAGGTGTATCTGGGCGATGTCGGTTGGGTGATGGTGCGCGCCTCCGGCACGGAGCCCATGCTGCGCATCTATTCCGAGACCATGCGGCCTGAAACCACGCGCCGTATCCTGGAGGAAACCAGCGCCCTGGTGCGGAAGCTGTGAGGGCCGCTTCATCGCCGGAGCACACAAGCGGCGCTCTTGATGTCGTGAGGAGTGAAGTAGCCCCGCTCAATGGGGAGGAGTCGCAGAGGATGGCTCGTGGAGTTTACGCCGGCCCTGCCGGGGCTCGTAATAGAAAGCGTCTTAGGACGAGGAGCTAAACATGGATACGGTCAACCTCTCTCAGAAATTCGGCCTGGTGAGGGACTATTGGAGCCCGAAAATCGTCGGCGAGCTCAACGACTCCTACGTCAAAGTGGTGAAGTTGAAGGGCGAATTCATCTGGCATCATCACGAGCAGGAAGATGAGCTCTTTTTGGTGCTGAAAGGCACGCTTCGGATGCGCTTCCGCGACCGGGACGTCGAGGTCCAGGAAGGGGAGATGCTCATTGTGCCGCGGGGCGTCGAACACTTGCCCGTTGCCGCCGAGGAAGTCCACGTCCTGCTGGTCGAGCCAAAATCCACGCTGAACACCGGCAACCTGAGAAACGAACGAACGGTCGCCGAATTGGAACGCCTCTGAACAGGGAGAAGATGTCACTGTGAAACGACGCCTTTACCAGCTCGATGTTTTCACCACGAAGCCGTACGAAGGGAATCCGCTGGCAGTGATTACCGACGGCGACGGCCTCAGCCGCCAGCGCATGCAGGCCATCGCGCGCGAGATGAACCTCTCGGAAACCGTGTTCATCCAGAAGCCCACCGACAACAGAGCCCTGGCGCGGTTGCGCATCTTTACCACGACGCGCGAGCTTCCGTTGGCGGGCCATCCGGTGATCGGCACGTGGTTCCTGCTGGCCGGTCTGGGCGTCGTGCCGGCACAGAAGGGTGCGGTGCAAGTCTGGCAACAAACCGGGGCAGGCACACTGCCGGTGGAAATCGCTTTCAACGATGGTAGGCCGCAGCGTGTGACCATGACGCAGAAGCCTGCGGAGTTCCGCGCGGCGCGCTTCTCGCGTGCGGCTCTGGCGCGCGCGCTTGGCCTGCAGCCACGCGACTTTGAGCCCTTGCTGCCGCTCGAGTGCGTTTCGACGGGGATCTTCAACCTGATGGTACCGCTGCAGCGCCGCGCGCTGCTCGGGCGCATTCGCATGGACATGCACGCGCTGAAAAAGCTGCTCTCCAACTCCGAAGTGCTGGCTTATTGCTTTGCGCTGGGCGGCCCCGGAAAGGCCTTTGCGCGCGGGATGATTCCCTGGGAGCTGAATGAAGACCCCGCCACCGGCTCAGCGGGCGGCTCACTGGGCGCCTACCTGGTGCGCCACGGGCGCCTCGGCGCTGGCAAGCCACTCGAGATTTTGCAGGGTGTGGAGATGGGCCGACCCAGCCGCATCCATGTCCAGGTGACCCAGGATCGCCGACGGCTAGTGCCGCGTGTGAGCGGCTCCGCTGTACTCATCCTCGAAGGCCGCATCGAAGCCTAGCATGGCTGAAAAATCCGGCAACCCGTTATTCCCAGGCACCGAAGGCGGCGTTCCGATTTTCGGAAAGAAAAAGGGCCGATCCGGAGGGACCGGCCCTTTTACGAGAGCAAAGCTGATAAGAGATTAGCCCTTGTGGTTGTGACGGCGATTCTTGCCGTCACGCCGGACGTCGCGCTTGTCCGACTTTAGGTCCTTCTGGTCTTTTTGCACATCTTTTTGATCCTTGTGCAGATCGGCCACATCATGCCGCACGTCGCTCTTGTCGGCTTTCATGTCCTTCCCGTCCTTGGCCAGGTCCTTGCGATCAGCTCGGATATCGGCAGTATCCCTCTTCACCTGCTGGCTGTTCTTACCGTACTTGTTCACGTCCTCCTTGCGTTCCACAACGTCATTGGCAAGGTCCTTTTTGTCTTTGCGGATATCGCGGCGGTCGGAGCGCATGTCCCGCTTATCCTTCGCGATGTCCCGCTTGTCGCTGCGGATGTCGCGGCGATCCTTGCGGATATCCTTCTTGTCTTTGTGGATATCCTTGGTGTCCTGCTTGACGTCGTCGCTGGAGGGGTTCGAGCCGGTGGTGGAGCCGGAACTGGTCTGGCTCTGGGCCCAGGCGCCGACCGAAAGCAGGCCGGCAAGGGCAAATCCCGTCAAGCCTCGACGCACAATCTTATCCAAGTCCATTTTTCCTCCCTTAGAATTTCGATCGCTTGCGCGATCCCAACTAGCTTACATGGATAGGAACCCCGGCCGGCGTAAAAAGTTGTGGGCTGTATCCGCGAAGATACATTTCATTCGTAGTACTTTAGTACTACGCGCCGTAGGGCATCGGCGGGGCCCTTTCGTCCATGGAAGGAGGCTTGCCAGCGCGACCGGCTGACAACACTGCCGCAGATTCGGAGGGATTGCTGAGATAAAGTCCTGCTACGAGTACAATTCAGAAGCTCAGCCGAACTCCAAACTGAGCGGCGAACGGCATACCCACAGTGGTGCCCGGGCCGAAGAAATCGCCCAAAGCCCCGGCGGCCACGCGAACGTCGTTCGGGCCGTTGATTGGCCGTGTTTGCGTGCAGCTTGGGTCCAGGCAGAAGGCCGTCGCGTTGGCACGATTGTTCACCGGGGTGGGCAGGCCAGCGATGTTACCGACAAAGTTGTTGCCCGGGTTCACGCGGTTGAACAGATTGAAGAACTCCACGAACGGCCGCAGGGCGAACCTCTCGCCGAAACGGAACTCTCGGCTCACGCGGAGGTCCACCTGATAGAACGGCACGCCGCGGAATTGATCGAGCGTCGTTGCCACGCCGTTGATCACCGCTCGGTCGTTGGAGTCAAGGCCGTCGCCGTTCAAATCCACGTTCGTGCTCAGGGTGAATGGCCGCGCGCTCTCAAACTGCGATAGCGTGGCCAGCTCGACCTTGCGCGGGAGTTGCAAGGTACCGGCGAGAACAAAGCGGTGGCGAACGTCCTCTCCCGACGGCCCATGGTCTCCGGGTCCGAACGGATTGCGGACGTCGCTGACGCCATTGACGTAATCGAACAGCTCGCCGACCGTGGCGCCCCAGGTGCTCGCCCCAGCCAGCGTGTAGTGCGCAGTCAACTCAAAGCGGCGGGAGAGGCGGTGTTGCACCAGGAAAGAGACACCGTCGTAGCGCGAACGGTTGTCGGAACGAAACAGCGAGATGTCCGGCAAAGCCGCAGGCAGCGTGACCCCACTGACGTACTGATAGCGCCGGTACTGGTGGACGCCTTGGTGATGCTCGTAGTGCACGTTGACGCGCCACGTGTTGCTGAACGCGCGCTCGAATCCGGCAGTGGCCTGCAATGCGTAAGGAGTGTGGTAATTCGCATCGATGATGGCGCCTTGGTCTGTCGGACCCAACAGACTGCCGCTAAACGGCTCGTTCACCGCCTGGAAAGCGTTCACCCAACCGTTCTGGGACAAGTCATTGAAGTACAGGCCAACCCCGGCGCGGATTACGGTCTTGTCAGAATCGCCAGGAGAATACGCGACGCCGAGGCGCGGGGCAAACGCCCCGCGGTAATCGTGCGGAACGCCCGGGGCGAGCGCAACACCGAGTTTGTTTAGCGTGATGACGGTAGGATTCTGATCCTGGAGCCGCCCAGAGGCGCGAAATAGCCCGAAGGTCGTGTCATAGCGCACCCCGTAGTTCAGCGTGAAATTTGGGCGGATGCGCCAGGAGTCCTGTGCGTACAGGCCGAGTCGGCGAATGCTTTGGGAGAAATTGCCATTGCTGGCTGGCGCAAAGGTCGCGTGATCACACGCGGTCTTGGACGGATCGCATCCTGTAATCGCGGAAAAGTCCGCCGTGCGGGTCAAATAGAAGCTCGGGTCTTGAGGGAACATATAAAGCGATTCCGCGTCACTCGCCAGCCGCCCTCTCAAGACAGGTTCGTGAATAAGATTGACGCCGAACTTGGGGGAATGCCTTCCCGCCGAGTGGACCACGTCGTAGTGGAACTGATACTTCTGCTGATCGCGTCGGACCGGAAAAGCGGTGATGGAGGTGACAAACTGATTGTCGCCAAACGTTTCGAAGCCGGAGGTGGTGTGAAAGTTGGCGCTAAAGGGAAAGGCCAACGCCAGGCCAAGGCGCGAGTTCCGGTCTTTGGTGTGATGAAATCCGCTGGCTTGGAAGGTGAACGATCCCAGCCAGTTGGCCTCGGGCTGATACTGCTGATTGATGAGAAAACTGAAATAGTTGGATCGCGTGAACGCCCCGGTGGAAGGCAGCGTCGCTTGCTGGACCAGATCGTTGTGCGTGTGGTTGCGGTCGAAGGCTCCGCGAAAGAACCACTGAGAGTGCGCCGACTGGTTCCAGTCGACTCGAGTCGCGAACAGCGCGTCCCGAAACGGGACTAAAACCGACGTTGGCACGTCAATCGAGCTGACGTTGGGAATCAACCCGTTTGCTGCGAGCTGCGCAAGAGCGCGAAATTCCACGAGGCTGTCATTGCTGTAAGCGACGCTGGCGTTCTCATGGATGTATTCAAATGAGGAAAAGAACCATAGTTTGTCCCTGTAAAGCGGTCCGCCCAGCGTGGCGATTCCATTTTCGCGCGAGAATGGCTGCTTGGGATTGGGCGCGGGATTGTCGAGCGTATTGCGCGCGTTAAGAGCGCGCTCACGGAAATAGGCAGCGAGGATACCGTGCCACTCATTCGTGCCTCGCTTTGTAGTGATAATGACCGAGCCGCCGTTCGTGCGCGAAGTGTCTGCATCGAACTGCGCGGTGCGGATGGTGAACTCCTGCATGGCATCGGGAGAGTAGTTCTGCAGGAATCCGCCGATGTAGTCGTCGTTGTTGTCTCCGCCGTCGACGGAGAGGTCCACATTCAGCCCCGAGCTGCCCGCAAACGCAACGGCCGTGGTGCGAGCCTTGGTCGGGTCGGAAGGCTCCACCGGCTGCGTCATCGGACTCAAATAAGCAATGTTGGCGAAACTCCGATGCGCGAGCGGAACCTCCGCCAGATCCTGCGCGAAGACTGTAACTTTCTGAACGCTGCTGGTGGTCTCGATGGGCTGCGAGGTGAGCGAAGGGGCCGTTTCTTGCACCTGGACAGCCTCTAGGACCCCTTGCGGCTTCAAAGTGATAGAAATACTGGGCGCGGAGCTGACGGCAACCGCGATGAGGGAACCGGCCTCGGCAAATCCGGGAGCCACCACCGTCACTCGGTATTGTCCGGGTGCGAGGAGCTCGAAGCGGAAGTCTCCCAGCGCATCGGTAGTCGTCGAACGCCGGAACGCCGATTCCAGCCGCTCGATCGACACCTTGGCGCCGGCAACGCGCGCGCCGCTAGCATCCAGCACCGTTCCGACCAAGGCACCCCCTGGGCTCTGCGCGACCGCAGCAATCCCCCAAAGCAGCAAAGCATACAAAAGACGGCGGACCATCACCGCAGATCGACCCGCCTTTCGTGACGCCATGCATGCCTCCAGGGGACTTTCAGAATTATCTCAGACCCGTCAAGCTCTCTTTGAGAAAGGAGACCGCACACAAATAGGGCGGGGAGATCACTGGTCTGCCCATCCCACCTCGAAAAATCGTATATAACAGTATTGCTTTTGCGGACAGAATTAGCCTAGACTGCATAACGAGGGCACCAAGCTAATGATGCAAGCAAACTTAGTCAAGCCTCGCGAAGCCGCCCAAGTCCTCGGCATCAGCTATCCCACGATCAAGCAGTGGATCTACAAGCGCAAGCTGCGCACGGTGAAAACCGCCGGTGGCCACCACCGTGTCCCTCAGTCCGAGATCGACCGCTTTTTGCATCGCATCCCCAACCGGTTGGACGTCGCCGAACGCCGCCGCAATTTCCGCCGCATCAGCGGGCGCAATCAACTCGTCGGGCGCGTTCTGGACATCAAGACGAGCGGGCTGCTTGCCCAGGTGACACTCTCCATCTGCGAGCAGCGCATCACGGCCATCGTGACCGCCGATGCCATCCGTGAAATGCGCCTCCAGAAAGGCCAGGTGGCGGCCGCGCTGATCAAGTCCACCGAAGTGATGATCCTGCGCGTTTGAGGATTTCTCAGGTGAACGTGGTGAAGCAAAGCTTTCTTGCGGCCCTGTTGCTGGCGTTTCTCGCGCAACCGGCGATGGCCGAGGAGATGTTGGTGGCGGCCGCTTCGGATCTGAGTTTTGTACTTCCGGAGCTGGCTGCCCGCTTCGAGAAAGAAACCGGGCACACACTGAAGCTGTCATTCGGCTCCTCCGGAAATCTTTTTTCTCAGATTGAGAATGGCGCGCCGTTTGACCTGTTTTTTTCCGCCGACCTGGATTATCCACGCCGGCTCGAAGTCGGCGGCCGGGTTGAGCCGGGCACGTTCTGCCCGTTTGCCAAAGGGTGGATTGTGCTCTGGGTTTCCAACGGCTCGGGCCTGGACCTAGGCCGGGGACTTCGGGTCTTGCTCGACCCCGCGGTTCGCAAGATCGCCATCGCCAACCCGCGCCATGCTCCTTATGGGCGAGCAGCAGTGGCCGCCTTGCAGCACGAGAAGATTTATGAAAGTGTTGAGCACAAGCTGGTCTTCGGAGAAAACATTTCGCAGGCGGCTCAGTTTGTAGAGTCCGGCAACGCGGACGTCGGCATCCTCGCGCTTTCTCTGGCCGTCGCGCCAGCCATGAAAAGCAAAGGTCGCTACTTCCAGATCCCGCAGAATGCCCACCCACCGATTGAGCAAGCCGCGGTCATCCTGATGTCTTCGCACAGGAAGCAGGCGGCGCTGCAGTTTCTGCGGTTCCTGAAGAAACCGGAGACCATTTCGCTACTGCAGGAATATGGGTTCAGCGTCGCGGAGAGCCGCAAATGAACTGGCAAGACCTTGCCCTGACGGCTAAGCTTGCAGGGATCGTCTGCGCCATGCTTCTACTCATCGGGATGCCGGTAGCCTATTGGGTTGCCTACTCGCGCTGGCGCTGGAAGTTTCTGGTGGAATCCGTGGTGGCTCTGCCGCTGGTGCTTCCGCCCACCGTGCTGGGGTTCTACATTTTGGTAGCGATCGGATCGCGCAGTCCGCTGGGCCGGCTCTACGAAACCTGGTTTGGGCACAGCCTGGCGTTCACATTCGAGGGTCTGGTGGTCGCCTCGGCCCTCTACAGCCTCCCATTTGCCGTGCAGCCGATGGCCGCCGCGTTCGCGCAAGTGGACCGGAGATTGCTCGACGCGTCTTCGATCCTTGGCGCGTCGCGAATGCACACATTTCTCCGCATAATTCTGCCGCTTTCGATCCCGGGCGTGATTACAGCCGCGGTTCTGAGTTTCGCGCACACTGTGGGTGAGTTCGGTGTCGTCTTAATGGTCGGGGGAAACATCCCTGGCGCCACGCGCACGGTATCGATCGCGATCTATGATGATGTGCAGGGACTGCGCTATCTTCAGGCCAATCAAACAGCGCTAGCGCTGCTGCTGTTTTCCTTCCTGGCGCTCTCGATTTTATACGGGGTCAACCGGCGCGCTTGGACAGCCTGGCCGCCAAGATAAGCGCGGAGAGGGAGCTTGCAGACACAGTGCTGTGAATGCCGTGTCAAGCATCGAAACCATTTCCGCGGACGGCGCCAGCCTCTCCGTCGCAGTGCAGAAGAAATTCTCCGCGGGCGGCGCACCCGGCTTTTCGCTTGCGGCGGAGTTTTCGGTGCCCTCGGGGATAACCATCCTGTTTGGCCCCTCCGGGGCGGGCAAGACCACACTGCTCGAGTGCATCGCCGGCCTGGCGCGTCCTGATAACGGGCGGATTTCGGCTGGCGATCGCGTGCTGTTTGATTCGGAACGAAGAATTGACCTCCCTGTTTCCCAGCGCTCGATCGCGTACGTATTTCAGACCCTGGCGCTGTTCCCGCACCTTAGCGTCGCGCAAAACGTCCAGTACGGATTGGCACGCCTCCCCGCTGCCGAGAAGCGCCTGCGGGCGCGCCAGATTCTGGAATCATTTCGCATCGAGCATCTCGCCGGCCGCAAGCCCGACGCCGTCTCCGGCGGCGAACGCCAGCGGGCGGCGTTGGCGCGTTCGCTGGTGACGCAGCCGTGTCTGCTGCTGCTGGATGAGCCGCTTGCAGCGCTCGACAGCGCGACGAGATCCAAGATCATCGCCGACCTGCGGGTCTGGAATGCGACCCACCGCATTCCGGTCCTCTACGTCACGCACAGCCGCGAGGAGGTTTTCGCCTTGGGTGAGCGCGTGATCGCCCTCGAACAGGGCCGCATTCTGGCGCAGGGCACGCCCCAGCAGGTGCTCGAAGCCCCGCGTCACGAGAGCATCGCCCAACTGGCGGGATTCGAGAACATTTTTGACGCCGTCGTCACCACGCTCCGGCCAGAGCAAGGCACGATGCGCTGCTGCCTCCAAGATACACAGCAGAAAGGCAACGTCGAACTTGAAGTGCCGCTCGCGCGGGTCACGCCAGGCGCAAAGGTGAGAATTGCGGTGCGCGCCGGCGACATCCTTCTGGCCACTGAGTTTCCACGCGCGTTGAGCGCGCGCAACGTTTTGCGGGGCAGGCTGCTCACGCTTGCGCGACACGGAGTGACCGTGATTGCGGGCGTCGATTGCGGCGCGCAGATCGAGGCGCACCTGACCCCGGGTGCCTGCGACGCGCTACATCTCCAGGTCGGGCAGGAGCTCTGGCTGATCCTCAAGACCTATTCCTGCCACCTCGTTGCTGGCTAGCAAGCAGGTCTCGAACTCATTGCGGGCTACTTCGCTTGAGCCTTGTGGATCGCGTCAAGGATGCCGTTGATGAAGGGCGCCGCCTCCGCAGAAGAGAATTTCTTGGCGAGCTCGACAGCCTCGTTGATGACCACCTTGGGCGGCGTCTCCCCGTCACGCAGCTCATGCACAGCCAGTCGCAGAATTGCGTGGTCAATTGCCGCCATCCGCTCCACGCGCCAGTTCTCCGCGTGCTTGCCCACGAGCTCATCGAGCGCCGCCGCCTGGGCAACCACGCCTTCAAAAAGCTGATTGGCAAACGCTCGGGTGTTTTTCTCCGCCCGGGCGCTTTTCCAAAAGCCGGACTCAATGGCGCCGGGTTCCTGCCGGCCCATCTCCCATTGAAAAAGCATCTGGAGGGCGTATTCGCGTGCTTTGCGACGCAGCGCCATGCTACCCGCGCTTCCGGGCGGGCCGGGGGTTCCGGAGCGGGAGGGGCGCCTCTCTTTCGGCGGGATTGGCAGAGGCCAGCTTCCGCGCGAGATTGGCCATTTCGAGCGCGGTGAGCCCAGCCTCAAGTCCTTTGTTGCCGCTCTTCAGGCCCGCGCGGTCGATAGCTTGCTCGAGCGTATCGCACGTCAGCACGCAGAAGATTATGGGCACGCCGGTGTCCATCTGCGCCAGTTGAACGCCGCGCGCCACCTCCGAGGAGATGTATTCAAAGTGTGAGGTTTCGCCGCGCAGAATGCAGCCGATGGCGATGAGCGCATCATACTTGCCCGAGCTGCCCATTTTCTTGGCCGCGATGGGGATTTCAAACGAGCCTGGCACGCGCACAACGTCAATCTGCTTCCCCTCCGCCCCACCGCGCTCAAGCGCGTCGAGCGCTCCAGCCAGTAGCCGCTCCGTGATGAAGCTGTTGAACCGGCTGACGACGATGCCGAAGCGCAACCCGGCTCCGCTGAACTCCCCGCGGATTTCGTTGTGCTGCATCTTTGCGCTCATCAGCGCTCCTCGCGGCCGTAGCGTTGCCCTTGCGCCCTGCGGGGTGCCGGCACCGGGCCTGCGGTTACGCCCTCGTCTCCTTCACCAATGTAGAGGCGCGGCATCCCGGCGTAAGCTCGGGCGGGTGCCGTGCTCCACTATTTCCCCTTAAACTGAGCCGGGCGCTTCTCGAGAAACGCACGAGTACCCTCGCGCATATCTTCGGTGGCGCAGCAAAGGCCGAACAGCGTCGCTTCCAGGAACAGCCCTTCTTCCTGCGACATCTCCATACCGTGCTCGATGGCCTCCATTGCGTACTTCACTGCGAGGGGGGCGTTGGCGATGATCTTTTTGGCCAGCGCTTCGGCGGCGGGCATCAACTCCGCCGGCTCGTGAATATGGTTCACCAGGCCGATGCGCAGAGCTTCTTCGGCCGAGATCATCTCGCCAGTCAGGCAAAGCTCGTGCGCGACTCCCTTGCCGCACAGCCGCGCCAGGCGCTGCGAGCCGCCGTAACCCGGGATGATGCCGAGCCTCACTTCCGGCTGGCCGAGCTTCGCCGTCTTGCTGGCCAAGCGAATCGTGCAGGCCAACGCCAGCTCGCAGCCTCCGCCGAGCGCGAAGCCGTTGATCGCGGCAAGGGAAGGTTTTCCGAGCGTCTCGAGCTGGTGCAAGACGCCCTGGCCAAAGATGGAAAACTCCTTGCCGTCTACTGCGTTGCGCTGGGCGAGCTCGTTGATGTCCGCACCGGCGACAAAGGCCTTCTCTCCCGCACCGGTCAGGATCAGCACGCGCACTTCGGCATCCTCGCGGGCCTGGGACAGTAGGTGGCCCAACTCCTCCATCGTTTTGCGGTTGAGCGCGTTCAGCACCTTTGGCCGGTTGAAGGTGATGTAGCCAATTTTATCTTTCTTCTCGTATAGAAGGTTTTCGTAAGCCATTCTAGGAGCGCTCCATTGTCAGGTGTGCAGGGTCAGGGGCCGGTTTTCAGTTCAAAGTTTCCAGAGTCCCATTTGTCCGTGGTTTGCCCTTTTGCCTTTCGACTCTCAACTCTTACGTCAGTTCCATTGGCCTAGGATTCTGCGGGTCCGTGTAATCGTAAAATCCGCGTCCCGCCTTGCGGCCGTGCCAGCCGGCCAGAACCATCCGCTTCAGGAGCGGCGGCGGCGCAAAGCGGCGCTCCTTGAACTCGTCAAACATGACGTTGGCGATGTAGCAGGTGGTGTCGAGACCCACGAAATCGAGCAAGGTCAGGGGGCCCATGGGGTGGCCGCAGCCCAGCTTCATCGATTTGTCGATGTCTTCGATCGAGGCGACGCCCTCTTCGAGCGCGCGGATGGCGTCCAGCATGTACGGCACCAACAGGCGGTTGACGATGAAGCCTGTTCGGTCGCTGGTGCGCACCGGCGTCTTGCCCAACCGTTCTGCAAATGCCACGACTTCCTCGAAAATGTTGGGGTCGGTTGAAATTGTGCGGATCACCTCGACCAGCTTCATTACCGGCACGGGATTGAAAAAGTGCAGGCCGAGGAAGCGGTTGGGGCGCTGGGTGGCGGTGGCCATGTCGGTGATGGAAATCGAAGAGGTATTGCTCGCGAAGATGGTCTTCTGGGGGCAGATTTTATCCAGCGTGGCGAAGAGCTCTTTCTTCGCAAGCAACTGCTCGATGACGGCTTCGATCACCAGGTCAGAGTCGCGCAGCTCGTCAAGGCTGGTGGTGCCGCGCAGGCGAACGCGCGTCTGTTCGCGCTGCGCTTCGCTGAGCGAGCCTTTCTCAACCAGCCGCTGCAAGTTCTTTTCGATGCTCTTGAGGCCCTTCTCTATCAATTCGGCTGAGACCTCGCGCACCACAACCTGGCAGCCGGCCTGCGCCACCACCTGGGCGATGCCCGAGCCCATCAGCCCACAGCCCACCACACCCACTCGCTCAATCGGCATAGCCAGCCCCCTAAAGGACAACGAATGTAATCTATTTCGGAGAGTTAGGCTACGACATCGCCTCGACAATCATGGCGATGCCCTGCCCGCCGCCGATGCAGGCTGTGGCCAGCCCGTAGCGCAGGCCACGGCGGCGGAGCTCGTAGAGGAGCGTCAGCACAAGGCGGGTTCCAGTGGCGCCCAGAGGATGGCCGAGGGCGATTGCGCCGCCGTTGACGTTGGTTTTCTCGCGATCGAGCCCCAGCGCCTTCTCCACCGTCAGATATTGCGGCGCGAATGCTTCGTTCACTTCGATCCGGTCGATCTGCTCGAGCCTGAGGCCCGCGCGCTCGAGCGCTTTTTTCGTGGCCGGAACCGGCCCAATGCCCATCATGCGCGGTTCGACACCGACGGAGGCCCAGGAGACAATGCGCCCCATCGGTTTCAAGCCGCGCTCCTGGGCGGCTTTGGCATGCGTCACAACCACCGCCGCCGCTCCGTCCACAATCCCGCTCGCATTTCCGGCAGTGACGATGCCTTCCTGCCGAAACGCCGGCGGAAGTTTCTCCAGCACCTCCAGCGTCGTTTCCGGGCGGCGATGGTCGTCTTCTGCGACTTGCTTCGTCTTGTGGCCCTGCTTCACTTCCACCGGAACGATTTCTTCTTTCAGGCGGCAAGCGCTGTAGGCGGCTTCGGCCGCCCGCTGGCTGCGCAGGGCATATTCGTCGCAGGCCCGGCGCGAGATGCCGTATTCGGCGGCAAGGTTTTCGGCCGATTCGGCCATGCTGCAGCCGCAATAGGTGTCCACCAGCGCGGTCATCAGGGAGTCTTCCAGTTTGCCTTCGCCCAGGCGGAACCCAGTGCGCGCGCCGCGGATCACGTGCGGCGCCTGAGTCATATTCTCCATACCCCCAGCGAGTACCATCCCGGCCTCGCCCAGCAGAATGAGGTGCGCCGCCTGAACGATGGCTTCGATCCCCGAGCCGCAGAGGCGGTTGACGGTCACGGCCGGGGTCTCAGTCTTCAAGCCGGCCTTGAGCCCCACGTGTCGCGCGCCATAGATGGCGTCGCTGCTGGTCTGTATCACGTTGCCGAAGACCGCATGGTCAAACTCAGCGGGGTCGGTCCCTGCCCGGCGAATCGCTTCGCGCGCGGCGCAGGCACCTAGCTCAATCGCCGAGGTGTTCTGAAACAAGCCCGCGTAGCGCGCCATTGGGCTGCGTGCCCCGGCTAGAATCACCACCTCAGTTGGGAACATGTCGTTTCTCAGCTCCGGGAATCTCAGGCGATACGATCGTGTCACCGCCCATTTTCCGCGCATCTTCCAGCCCGAATTCCGCGCGGTTGATCAAGTCCGTAACGATGTCTTCGCTGTCGTAGTCAGGTCGCGCGATCGCCTCCGCGACACCCGCGCTCAGCGTAAGCTGCGCCCCGTCCCACGGCGGGCGCACGCCGACCGCAACCTTGCGGAGTTTTTCCGCCAGGCTGCGCGCGCCCGCCAGGGTCGTATCCGGCAGGATGAAGGCAAGCGACCAGGCATTGTATTTTACTGCCAGATCGTTCTGCCGGACGACAGGCTGAAGGACCCGCGCCAGTTGCTCCATGTGATTCTCTACCTGGGCTTCGCCTTGCTGGTGGATCAGCTCGGAGCCGCGGTCAATCTGGAGCAGCGCCACAGCCAGCGGCGTGCCCTGCGACTTGGCGCGTTGGGTTTCCCCGAGCAGGCAATCGGTGTAAGAACTTCGCGCCAGCAGACCGGTCTTTTCGTCCGCCACCGCGAGGGTACGGACCAGCGTGCGCAACCGGGTGTGGTGAAGGCTCAGCAGCATCTGGTCACCGACTGCTTGCAGGAAATATGTCTCATTCGGTTTCCACTTGTGCGGCGCGGCGCAGCCCGCCACGAGCATGCCTGCCGGCGCCTGCGTTTCCTTATCGGTGAGCGGCACACCGAGCGCGGTTTCCAGACCCATCTCGCGCAACACGGGCGCAGCCGCCGCCTCCAGCGGCAAACCTCCCAGCGAGTCCGGGGCGGCTCGCTCGAGGTGCCCCAGCAGCCGCACAATCAAGCTGCCGGCTGAGGCTTCGACGCCCGGCGCGCAGAACTCCGCGGCCATCTGTGGCGGCTGTCCTGGTGCACCCACCACCGCCAGGCAGCGCATCACGCGCAGGTAAGTGCCGACTTCGTTCACCGCGACCGAAAGCATGGCGCGCGGCGTAGCCTGCCGGTAAACGGTTTGATTGATTTCGGAAATTTTCGAGAGATCGCGAAGGGTCTCCACACTGTACGTGCCGGTCTTCCCAGTGATGCCCCCGGACGAGCTCGAAGCCCGCGCGGCTTCTGCCCGAATCTTCGAGCCCGCCGGCGACCAGTGGGCCATCTGGTAAAGGTTGCGAAGCCGTTCGTTGTGTTCCTCCTCGCCGGGGAACATCTCGGCGATCTTCTGCAGCCGCTCGATCGCTTTGGGATGGAGCGAGTACTGAAGGAAGATTTCTGCCTGCACCAGCAAGTCTTCCAGAGCATGCTCCGCGCGCCCTTCCTCGATGAACCTGTCGTCGTCGGTAGCCTCCTCACTCAGCGAGCGGCCGATAGTGGGCGCCGCAGGTCCTTGCGATGCAGCCTGCACCAATCGCGAGGCCACACCGCGCAGGTAGGCTGGATCGACGCGGCCCTCCAGCTTCTCCAGCCGCTGCTGGTTGCGGAAGTCGTATGGGTCGACATCCACCATGCGCTCGAGCGTTTCGCACGCGGCACTTGGATTGCCGGCTTCGAGATGAAGGTCGAACAATCGGATCAGTACATCGAAATATTTCGCCTCGCGGTTCAGTTCGTTGTAGAGAGCGCCCCAGAACTCGAACAGCCGCAGCGAGGAGGGGTTCGCTTCGGCCAGGCGATCGAGCTGTGCGGCGAACTCGCTTTCGCGGCGGGAGTCCAGCATACGCTTTTTGACGCAGGCAAGGATCTGGATGGCTTGGTCATCCTGTCTTGCTTTCAGGCAGCGGTCCACGAGATCAAAGAGCTTTTCATAGCTGCCTACCTTCTCCTTGTAGAACTGTTCGAGCACTCCGCGCGCGCGCACTAACTGGCCAGCGCGCATCAGGGCTTCACCGAAAGTCTCGAGGTACGTTGAATCACTCTCGCTAGTCGAGAAACGTTCGAGCAACTTGAGCGCGGCGGCATCCCCCAACGCTGTGCCCTGTCGGAGTCGCGCCTGGGCATAGACCAGCGCCACGCCGCGCTCGGTCGGCGCCAACTGGTGGGCGCGGGCGAAAAGCTCCAGCGCGCGATCAAGCTCGCCGGCAGCAAGGGCCAGTTGCCCGGCGCGCAGGAAGCCGCGCGCCGCAATCAGCGGCTTGCCCTGGCGCTCGGCAAGTTCGCCCTGCGCGAAGTGGCGCGCGCCGTTGTTTGGGTCGAGCTGTGCGAGGCGTTCCTGGCAGGCCAGCGCTGCGTCGCCTCTGCCCTGCGCGATAAACTGCTCGCTCGCAAGCTGGTACTGCTCGATGGCCTCTTCGGGCCTGTTCTGCTTCTGCAGCAGCAGCGCATAGCGGGCCACGCGCTCCGGCGGTTGTGGAACCAGCTTCAGGAAACGGGTGTAGAGCGCGATCGCCTTGAGGTCATCGCGCGGGTCAGTCAGCCGGTCGAACAACTTACCGTAGTGGGTCGCGGCCCGCTCGGGTTGGTCCAGGCGCGCGTAGAGGTCCCCCAGTGCTTGCATCGCTTCCTGATGGGTGGGAGCCGCCTCGAGCACCGCCTGGTAAGCTTCGATGGCGTCCTCGACCCGATTCTTCTCGAGGCAGCGCTTGGCACGTTCCAGATGCTTGGTGACGTCAGGGGTCATGAACGCAGTTGCAACGCCAAAGAGTCAGGTCGCGCTGACTGAGCGAGCCGCAACCTCACAGAATAAAACTATATAACGTTCGGCGAAATGGCGCCCAAACAGTTGTGCCGCGCTTGCCGAACCAGCAAAGTGTCGCGCGAAAAGCGCCGTCACAGGATTTCCAGATTGGGCCGCGGCCGCCGCGGCGGCGCTGGCCGAGCGGACGGATTTATGGCACACTGATTTGTTTAGAGGAGTGCGAAAATCCAAACAGGGTGAGACGCATCACCGGGAATCACGCCCCCATTCGCCGATCGCCCTCAGGTGTTCGCTGACCGATGGACCCTCAGTTCGTCCGCAACTTCTGCATCATCGCGCACATCGACCACGGCAAGTCCACCCTGGCCGATCGCCTGCTCGAGCTCACCGGCGCGCTCAGCCAGCGCGAGATGACCGCGCAGGTGCTCGATTCGATGGATCTCGAGCGCGAGCGCGGGATCACCATCAAGGCCAAAAGCATCCGCCTGCATTACACCGCGCGCGACGGTCAAACCTACCGCCTGAACCTGATCGATACGCCCGGCCATGTGGACTTCTCCTACGAGGTTTCGCGCGCGCTCTCCGCTTGCGAAGGAGCCCTACTCGTGGTGGATGCGAGCCAGGGGGTCGAGGCGCAGACGGTTGCCAACGCCTTTCTCGCCGCCCAACACAATCTCACCATCATCCCGGTGATTAACAAGATTGACCTGCCTGCCGCACAGCTCGAACAAGTCAAGGAACAGATCGAAAACGTGCTGGCTATCCCTGCCGGCGACGCGCTGGCGATCAGCGCCAAGAGCGGCCTGGGCGTTGAGGAGGTGCTCGAGGCCATAGTGCGGCGCGTGCCGCCGGCGCGCGGCTCCGCTGAAGCGCCGCTGCGCGCGCTCATCTTCGACTCGTGGTTCGACTCCTACCGGGGCGCGGTGGTGCTGGTGCGCGTGATGGAAGGCCGCATCACGCGGCACGCGCGTATTCGCCTCTGCTCGAACAACGAGATTTACGAAGTCGAAGAGCTGGGCACGCTCACTCCCAAACCGGTGGTGCTGGACGAGTTGGCCGCGGGTGACGTCGGCTTCGTCATTGCCAACATTAAGCGGGTCGCCGACGCCCGCGTGGGCGATACCATTGTTGAAGCCGAGCGCCCTGCTCCGCCGCTGCCCGGCTTCGAGGCTATCAAGCCGATGGTCTTCGCCGGACTCTATCCGGTGCTCGCCGACGAATACGAGCCGCTCCGGGACGCTCTCGGCAAGCTCCAGCTCAACGACGCGGCGTTCTTCTACGAGCCGGAAAACTCCGTTGCCCTGGGCTTCGGCTTCCGCTGCGGCTTCCTGGGCCTGCTGCACATGGAAATCGTGCAGGAGCGGCTGGAGCGTGAGTTTGGGCTGAACCTGATCACTACCGCGCCCAGCGTGCGCTACCGCATCACGACCACCACCGGCGAGTCGATTGAGGTGGACAGCCCGACGAAGTTTCCGCCCCCCAGCACGATGCAGGAGATCGCGGAGCCGGTTATCACCGCGATGATCATCACCTCGGAGGATTCCGTCGGCGCGATCCTTCAGCTCTGCGAGGAAAAGCGCGGCGTGCAGAAAAACTTCGAGTATCTCTCGCCGCAGCGCGTCATGCTCACCTACGAGTTGCCGCTCAATGAGATCGTGCTCGACTTTTACGACCGGCTGAAGAGCGTCTCGCGCGGCTACGCTTCTCTCGACTATCATCTGTCTGGCTACAAGGAGGCCGACCTAGTTAAGCTGGACGTGCTAGTCGGGGGCGAACCGGTGGACGCACTGGCGCTGGTCTGCCACCGCGAGCACGCGTACGAGCGCGGCCGCGAGCTGGTGTCGCGCCTGCGGAAGCTCATCCCGAGGCAGATGTTCGAGGTGCCCATCCAGGCCGCTATCGGAAGCCGCGTCATCGCGCGCGAAACCGTCGCTGCGATGCGCAAAAATGTGCTCGCGAAATGCTACGGCGGAGACATCACCCGCAAGCGCAAGCTGCTCGAGAAGCAAAAAGAGGGCAAAAAGCGCATGAAGCGCGTGGGAAGAGTTGATATCCCACAAGAAGCGTTCTTGGCTGTCCTCAAGGTCTCCGGCAGCACCGAGTAGCGCTACCCTCCCGCCGCCGGCTGGGTGAGCAGCAGAAATGAAACGCCGGCTAGAAGCCGGCGCTACAGAACGAACCGTGTTGGGTGCCTCATCTGCGTCGCAGGTGGGGGTGAGATGCCTCTTCTTTCCCTTCGTCTTCACTTCTACTTCCCTGCCTCCTTCTTCTTCACCTCGGCGGCCAGGCGGCCCCGGGCGAGCTGCACGGCGACCTCATCGCCAATGGCCACCTGTTCGGTGGCGCGCACAACATTGCCCGCAGCGTCGTAACAGATCGCGTAGCCGCGCTCGAGCAAGCGCAGCGGGCTGCGCTCATCGAGTTGCAGCATCAGCCGCTCCAGGCGCTGGCGTTTGGCCGCCAGGAACCGCTCGAGGCGCACCCGCAAGTCGCCCGAGCGCTGCTCGAGCCGCAAACGCAGCCCCGCAATTCGGGCGCGAAAATCAAACACCGCGATGCGCGTCTGCGCGATGCTGAAGCGCCGCCGCACCAGCTCGAGGCGCGTCCGCAGCGCCACAGCCAACCGCCCGGTGAGTTCATCCAACTGCTGGCGGTACTGCCGCAGCATCTCCTCTAGCCTCTGGAAACCGCGGTGCGCGGCGAGCTCCTGCAGGCGATGGCGCGCCTCGAGCAAAAGGTACTGCATCCGCTTCGACATTTCTTGTTGGAGCCGAAGGATGTGCTGGTCAAACTCTCGCCGCGTTTGGACAACGATCTCCGCCGCGGCCGAAGGAGTCGAGGCGCGCACATCAGCAACAAAGTCTGCAATGGTGAAATCGGTTTCGTGGCCCACGCCGGAAATGATGGGAATCGTTGACGCGCTGATCCCCCGCGCCAATGTCTCTTCGTTGAAGGCCCAGAGGTCTTCGAGCGAGCCGCCCCCGCGCGCCAGGATCATCACATCCACGAGTTGCTTGCGGTTGAAGTATCGAATGGCCTCCACGATTTCCGCCGCGGCGCCTTCGCCTTGCACGCGAACGGGATAGAGAATCAGGTGGACGTTGGGAAAGCGTCGCCGGAGGATGCGCACCACGTCGCGCACCGCCGCGCCGCGCGGCGAGGTCAGCAGGCCGATGCGTCTCGGCAGGACCGGCAGCGGCTTCTTGCGCGCCGGCTCGAACAGCCCCTCAGCTTCCAGGCGCTTCTTCAATTGCTCGAACGCGAGTTGCAACGCGCCCAAGCCGACCGGCTCGAGATATTCGACGTAAATCTGGTATTCGCCGCGCGGCTCATAGACGCCTACCGAGCCGCGCACGGTCACGTGCAGTCCGTCCTCGGGACGGAACTTCAGCAGGCGCACTTGGTTACGGAAGCAGACGCAACGCGCCTGGGCCCGCGGGTCCTTGAGGGTGAAATAGAGATGCCCCGACTGGGCCGCGTGGCAGTTCGAGATCTCGCCTTCCACCCAAATGTCAGTGAATTCCGAGGCGAGCAGGTCGCGGATTCGCTCGGTCAGCTCAGTGACGGACCAGACCTTGCGCTCGGGTGCCAGATTGAGCTGGAATTGCGTCACGGTCTTTTTTGAACCTCACAACCCCCGGTACGATGGGGCCCTCTGACAAAATCTCTTCTGGTCCGGCGTCTCGCGGGCTGTTGCGCCTCGCGCCGCCCCATTTTCTCTGTTATTCCGAGGCCCGACGTTTTCTGTCGGGCCGAGGAATCTCTCTGATAGATCTAGCCTCTATTTGCCCGCCAGTTACTCGGCCGAATCACTCCCCGAGAAAGCTTAAGGGCCCCCCACCACCCTACTTTTCCGTAACTGTTCATTCCACGAGGTTTTAA
>Ga0209055_1000508_pt1 | contig 27360 bp, 21 predicted proteins | sample GraSoiAngelo_110_FD_185875 | JGI IMG/M metagenome (GOLD analysis project Ga0209055, IMG submission 185875) | Grasslands soil microbial communities from the Angelo Coastal Reserve, California, USA - 14_0903_12_30cm (SPAdes) (version 2) | ecosystem: Environmental > Terrestrial > Soil > Grasslands ... | reverse complement strand
CGCCTAGTACTGCTCTGGTTGGACAGAGCGTAACTGCTTCGTGGACTGTAACCAGCCAAACCACAGTCACCCAGGTCACTGTCAACTGGGGTGATGGCACGACGGACACACTCGCTGGAACTGCTACAACCGACAGCCATACTTACACCAGATCAGGCACGTTCACGGTGACTGTCACCGCAACTAACGCGGCTGGCCCGGGTAGCAATAGCGCTGCTGAGACCGTGAATCTACGCCCCACGACAACAACCGTCTCATGCAGTCCTGCGACCGTGAACACTGGTGGAACTTCCACCTGCACTGCAACTGTCGTGGATGCGGCGACGGGCACCATCTCCACACCGGCCGGCACGGTCGCATTTACTGTGTCCGGAACCGCTACAGGCTCATTCGGCACAACATCTCCCTGCACGCTGGCGCAAGGGACACACCCTGTTGGAACAGCAAGCTGCACCGCAACATTCACTGCTGGCACGACTGCAGGCACCGCAAACCTGGTAGGTGCATACTCCCCATCGACGGCGGATACCGCTCACGCAGGGAGCACGAGTGCCGCCTTCGCGATCACGGTCCAAGCCCAGCAGGCACACGCAACTACCACAACAGTCTCCTGTAACCCAGCGTCAATCACTGTGCTCCAGCAGTCCGTCTGCACAGCAACAGTGAAGGACACTGCAACAACTCCCACGACTCCGACGGGCACTGTTAGTTTCGCAGTCTCCGGCACCGCCACAGGCGGATTCGGAACGACATCCCCATGCACGCTAGCCCAAGGAATCAACCCTGTTGGAACGGCTAGCTGCAGCGCCACCTTTACGCCATCATCGACGGGCACAGCCAACGTAGTCGGCATGTACAGCGGCGACGCGACACCGTCACCGGGCCATAGCACCAGCACCAGCGCTGCTTTCGCCATCACCGTCACAGCGGCGAGCCCAACAATCGCGACGGTCGTCAAAGACTCGACCGGCACAACGGTAACTTCAGTCGTCGTCGGAACAGCTGTTCATGATACAGCCACCATAAGTGGCGGGTTCCAAGCAGGCGGCTCAGTAACCTACACGCTCTACACCGGCGGCACATGCGCCGGAACAGGCACAGTCGTTTCAACAGCCACAGTAACGAACGGCGTGGTATCCGACTCAGCCGCAGTCACTCCGTCACCCGCAGGAAGCTACAGCTTCCAAGCCAAGTACAGCGGAGACGGTAACAACAACCCAGCAACCAGCGCATGCGAACTGTTCAACATTACAGACTTCACGATCACCGCAAGCACGACAAGCCTCACAGTGAACGTTGGGGCAACAAGAACCGTCACGATAACAGTCGCGCCCATCAACGGATTCACCGGCACTGTCACGCTAACAACCAACCCGTCCGCGGGTCTCACAGCGACAGTTAGCCCCGGCAGCATCTCCGGAGGCTCAGGCACCGCGATCCTAAGCGTCAGCTCGAACAGCGCAGGAAACTACACCGTGTTTGTGAATGGGACCAGCGGTCCTGACTCTCATAACACACAGATGATAATGGTCCAGGTAGTAGACTTCCAAATATCCGCCACGACACCGGTCAATACCACACCGAACGTCGCCGGCAGCTCCACCGTGACAATAAAGGCCATCAACGGATTCACTGGAACAGTCAGCCTGACCTCCAGCGACACGACCCACTGCACTCTATCGCCGACCAGCCTCACAGGCAGCGGAACCGCAATGCTCTCATGCACATTCTCCAGCGGCGGCACCTTCACCATAACAGTCACGGGAAACAGCACCAACCTCGTCCACAGCACTCAAGTCACGTACAATGTACAAGACTTCACCATCGCGAACAATGGTCCGATAACTGAAGCTCAGGGCCAGTGCGGCACAGCCACGATCACCATAACATCGGTGGGAGGCTTCGCCGGCACAGTCCAGCTGACAGCAAATGCTCCATCCGGGCTAAACGCAACGCTAGCCCCGACTAGTGTAACAATGTCAGGAACATCAACTCTAACGGTCTGCGCGCCATCTGCTTCCCCAGGCAGCTACACGGTCGTTGTGACAGGCACCAGTACCAGCCCCAGTCTGACTCACAGCACGAACGTAGGCGTGATGGTTTCATCAGTGAGCGCGACCACATGCCCCGACAACACCAACCCAAGCCACTCATGCAACAGCCCAGCCTTCAGCCAGCTGAACTGGTCTCACCGCCTGAGCCTGCGCAAGACGGGCGGGGTCCAGACATGGAAGTTCGGAATATCCAATCCGAACAATGACACGCTCTACGTACAAGTGGTCATCAGCGGATCCGACGGCTCTGGAGTCTCGGACTTCACAGTTAGTAGCGCTGTCTTGGTAGTAGCGCCGACCAACTCTGTGAATCCGCCGCTCAACAACCAGCAGTTGAGCTATGCATTCCCCGCCACTGACAAAGGTGACACGTTCACCTTCACTGCCACAATATTCTGGGGCACTAGTCCGACGAACCTGTCGAACACTAGCACGAACACTATCGGCGGAGTGCCCAACAGCGGCTCGTTCACGGTCGTAGGCTAGTTCGCGAACGAGCCAAACCTCCTTTTCTTCCAACCTCCTCTTTCAGTCACGTCATGCAAGACCACGCTTTATTGAGATTCGAGCCGGTAGAACCGTGTAGCTTTAGCAGGCTGGCAAAGTCCGGAGCCAGTCGCAGCTTACAAAAGGCTATATTCTCAGCGTCTCGACAGCCGCGCGGTTCGGCAGAGTTCCGTGCCTTCCAGTGTTGGATGTGATATAAGCTCTGGGATACTTGGCCAAGTGCAGATTTAAATCTCTCTGGCTTCTACCGTTACTACTACTCTCTGTCACGATAAGCGTCCTGCCTTTCAGGCCTGTGTTCGGAAATACAGCCTGGTCGAGCCCAATCCTAATCGATTCGAACAACGGCCGCAACCAGCTATCGACTAGTCTGCAAGCGAGCAACGGAACTCTCTGGATCGCCTGGCAGTCAAGCCGAAACGCGATCATGACCGGGCGCTATGACATCTTGTACAAGACGTACACGAACGGCGTCTGGTCTGTCAGCCGTAACATGACAACGTCAGGCCAAAACGCGAGCCCGTGGCTTATACAGTTGCCCAACGGGACCATTGGAATGTTCTGGTCGCTAAAGCCGGCCAATAGTTACGAAATCTTCTACACACACTACGTTGGTAGCGGCTGGTCAACTCCGGTGCAAATAACTAGCACCAGCTTCAACGACACTCAACCCTCCGCCGCGGTAGGCCACGACGGCAGAGTCTGGCTAGTCTGGACCCGTGTCAACTCCACAAACACGTCGATCCCTGCGATCAAACAGCTCTACTACAAGACGCTGATGAATAACCTCTGGTCGCCAGAAATTCAGTTGACGAACGATTCCAATCAGAACTGGGGCTCATGCATCCTGATCGGTAAAGACAATGTTGTCCGCGTCTCATGGTCGAAAGGTGTCGCCGGAAACAACTACCAGCTCTATCAGAAAACATACAACGGCACCGCATGGACTGCGGACACACAGATTGTATCGTCCTCTTCAACTGACGAGCATCCGTCAATGATCCAGGACCGGAACGGCACCCTCTGGCTATTCTGGGCAAGACTCATCGTCGTCTCCCTGACAGTCCAATACTACGCGCTGTTCACAAAGACTTCGTACAATATGGGCGCGACATGGTCCTCTGAGACCCAGCTGACCAACACTTCAACAAGCGTCGACAGTTACATGCCCAGCGCTGCACAATCATCCTACGGAACAAAATCGCTCTGGCTCTTTTACAGCTCCAACCTTAACGAGCCCACCTATGACATCTACGCCCTAATGTCGAGCGGTATAAGCCCCGTCCACGATGTCGATCTCTCCGCAATACACGCGTCGAACAATCTCGGGACGTTCTGGGAATATCCAGGCGGATTAAAGTCGATCGGCCAGAGCGCCATCGTCACCGTCAGCATCACAGTCGCCAACGTAGGGGACTACGGCGAAAGCATCAACCTGAGCCTAACAGCGACAAACAAGACCAGCACCAGTCTAGGGACCAAGACGAGCTTCGTCGGACCAGGCGCCAGTGTGATCGTCTACTACTACTGGAATACATCCGGAATCAAACCCGCCCGATACGGGTTCTCCGCGACCGTCACCCCAGTCCCCGGAGAGGCCTACGGCAACACCTTCGACAACACTCTAAGCCTCTCAAACCAGACCAGGATCATCCCACTTGGCGATGTAAACCAGGATGGTAGCATCGACATCATCGACGCCGGGGTCTGTCTGGCACACTTTGGATGGAAGGACTCTTCCTATTACCTCCTCAAATACAGCGACGTTGACAACGCCGGCTACATCGACATCATCGATGTCGGAGTCGTAGAGGTTAACTTCGGCTTCGTAAGCTAGTCCACTTATGGGCCAGAAACGAAATCTGGAACGACATGGACGCCTGTGTGTCCAGCACCATAGCATTCTATCCCGCTAAACGAACTTAGGCAGTTGCTCACTCTCCGATGGCTAACTTGGGCGTTCCGAGGAAAAATTGCCTGGAGGGTAGGTTTGGTAATCTTCAGGAGGCTTCATAAATCTCTGGTATAGCCTGGCTATAGATCGGCGTCCGAGAAAAAGTCAAAGTTATAACCGAGTTCACTAGGACCCGGGAAACGCGAGTGTTTTGCAAATTCATAGTCTGAAAAGGCCCAGTCCGATCATATTCTTGGTTGCGCTGATGATTGTTGCGGGAGCCCTCGCGGTTCCCCAGATTATCCCTAGAGCCCACGCGGCAACGGGAACCGTCTGTCTCACAGACTCTGCGTTGTCTAGCAGTACAAGCACCTGTCCCACCTCCGCCCAAGCTTTCTCGGGTCCAACGCAGGCAGATATTACAACGGTGGGAGGCCGTTCTCAGCTTCGAGTCGCAGTTGACATTAGCGGCTCAGACGGACTAAACGGCTTCGACATTATTATCACCGCCGATAACATCAAGCTTCTGCCCTTCGACGCTGATCCCACAGGCACTGTCCTCAACAGTATTGGAGGGACGCTTCAAATTCTCCGAAAGTGTATCAATGGTCTTCCAAAAGTTGGCGGCTCGTGCCCGAGTACTGCCGGAATCGGAACCATCGAGCTTGCAACGGGGGTCCAGGGAGGCAACGGTCTAACCGTAGCTCCCACCTCAGGTCTACTTTTTACAGCCATCTTCGACATCGTCGGGGATGTTACAACTGGCACCATTCCTATAAACTTCCAGACCGGTTGCGGAACGGCGCAGAACCCTACTAGTAATCCTCCGAACTGCGTGATTATTGAGAATGGCTCCGCGGCCGCCGTGGCTGAGAATATACTTACTGCGACGTATGCGACCGGGGGAGCAGGCACAGTTCCATTCTTCACAATGTCGGATAGCCCTGCCTCCATCACGGTTATTGATGGAAATTCCGGGACTAGCAGTATCTCCGTAAACGTAGGTAACGGTTTCACCTGTGGCGGAGTCCCATGCGTTGATCTTGGAACGCTGTTCGCAACCACTCCAGGTCTTACGGCGACGCTCAGTGTTCCCGTAGTCACTGAAGGGAGTTCGGTGGCCACTGTTACAATTGGTACAACTTCAGGGACGACCCCGACAGGGACATTTGTCGTCCTCGTCGTGGGATCGGCTGACACGACGAGTCCCCCGACAACAGGCAACACGTTTCTCGGCTCCGCTGTATCGATAACCGTGACGGTTACGAACTTTGCACTCTCCTCTACTCCTCCCAGTCTAACGATACCCGCCGGTGGTAGTGGGCAAGCAACTATCACAGTAACAGGACAGGGAGGATTCACAGGCAGTGTTGCGCTTTCAGCAACCTTCTCACCCACGGGATCAACCGCAACATTTTCGCCCACGAGCGTTTCAATAGGCTCGTCAGGCTCGGGAACGTCAACGATGACGGTGAACGTCCCGTCAACCGCCTCTGGCACAATCACAGAGACTGTCAGAGGGGCGAGCGGCAGTCCAAGCCAACTTCGAACTCTCAGAATCACCATAACTGTCGGATCTCTCGCCGCCACCACAACTACAGTCTCCTGCACTCCATCAACAGTAGCCAATAGCGCTTCGACAACCTGCAAAGGCACAGTCACCGACACGAGCGCCAGCCCCACCACACCAACAGGCACGGTCACGTTCACCGCGACATTCACTGGCACAGCCTCAGGCACTGTTGCCGGAAGCCCCTGCAACCTGACGGCAGGAACAACGGCTGGAACAGCCAGCTGCACCGTAACGTTCCAGGCCGCAGCCACAGGTAGCGGTCAGGCGAGCATCGTCGGAAAATACAGCGGCGACACATCCCACGCCACGAGCACAAGCGCCGCATTTGCCGTAACGGTTGGACTCGCCAGCACAACAACGAGTGTTCAGTGCACTCCAGGCTCTGTGACTGTCAACACAGCCAGTAGCTGCACAGCAACAGTAACCGACACTTCGTCAAGTCCCACAACACCAAGCGGCAGTGTTAGCTTCACCACCAACAGCACAGGCACCTTCAACCCGACGGCGGCTTCTTGCGGTCTAGCCGCAGGCACTACTGCCGGCACCGCAACCTGTTCCATATCCTATACTCCGACCGTAATTGGTCATCACCAGATCACAGGCTCATACACGGGCGACTCTGCCCATTCTCCAAGCCAGGGAACGTTCCTCCTCGCATCGACACCGGTAGCCTTGCACGCAACAACCACCAGCATCACGTGTGTCCCTGCCTCTGTCAACACCGGCACCGCTTCTTCGTGCACCGCGACGGTCACCGACACTTCAGCCACTCCAACCACGCCGGGCGGTAGTGTAAGCTTCACCACAAACAGCACCGGTACTTTCAACCCGACTTCGGCTAGCTGCACACTAGCAGCGGGCACCTCAGCTGGAACGGCCACGTGCTCCGTAAGCTACACTCCAATCGTCAACGGTCATCATCAGATCACTGGCACATACAGCGGAGACTCGACTCACGCGACGAGCCGTGGAAGCTTCCTGATAGCCGCGAGTCCGGCCCCGCCACACTCTACAACCACAACAGTCTCATGCTCACCAGCATCGGTTACGATCAACACTGCAAGCACGTGCACCGCTACGGTTACTGACACGTCTGCAACTCCCACCACTCCGAGTGGATCCGTCAGCTTCGCCACAAACTCCACCGGAACCTTCAACCCGACAACCGCATCTTGCAATCTTGCCCCAGGGACAGCCGCCGGCACCGCAACCTGCTCGGTGTCGTACACTCCTACCGTCACAGGTCACCATCAGATCACAGGCTCATACAGCGGTGACTCTACTCACGCAATCACCCAGGGCACGTTTCTCCTGGCCGCTACACCGCCACCGCCCCACAACACAACGACCAGCGTGGTCTGCAACCCGAGCTCTGTCCAAATGAATACTGCCACAAGTTGCACAGCAACTGTAACCGACTCGTCATCCAGCCCAACAACCCCAACCGGCTCAGTAAGTTTCACGACAAACTCTACAGGAACATTCAGTCCGTCTTCAGCGACCTGCACGTTAGCCGCGGGAGCTACAGCCGGCATTGCCTCCTGTCCGGTTAGCTACACGCCAACGGTTCTTGGTCATCATTCCATCACCGGCTCTTACAGTGGCGACGCTACCCACAACAAGAGTTCCGGCAGCTTCCTACTAGCCGTCAGTCCTGTGCCTCTTCACCAGACGACTACGAGTGTCCAATGCTCACCTGCTTCTGTTACTGTGAACACGGCTAGCACTTGTACCGCGACAGTGATTGACACTTCCTCGAGCCCGACAACTCCGACGGGCTCTGTGAGCTTTACATCCAACTCTACTGGCACGTTCAGTCCGATAGCTGCCAGCTGCAGTTTGATCGCAGGAGCGACCGCTGGTACAGCTTCATGTCCAGTCAATTACACGCCGACTGTCCTAGGTCACCACATGATAACTGGGTCATATGGTGGAGACTCGACCCATGCCATAAGCCAGGGATCATTCAACCTCGCCACGACTCCAGCTCCACCGCATGCCACATCTACATCTGTCACTTGCTCTCCGAACTCCGTCAACACGAACGTAGCCAGCACGTGTACCGCGACGGTCACAGATGCATCTTCGACTCCAACAACACCTAGCGGAATGGTCAGCTTCACAACGAACAGTACCGGTACATTCACTCCGTCGTCCGCAGCCTGCAGTCTGACCGCAGGCGCGACAGCCGGCACTGCTTCATGCTCAGTGTCATACACACCAACAATTACTGGTCACCACCTGATAACTGGGAACTACGCTGGCGATGCAACACACACCCTGAGTTCAGGCTCGTTCAAGCTTGCCGTGAGTCCTGTGCCGCTTCATTCGACCAGTACGAGTGTTCAATGCTCGCCTGGTTCTGTGACCGTTAATACGGCCAGTACTTGTACCGCAACCGTGACAGACAGCTCCACCAGTCCCACTACTCCGACTGGCTCCGTCAGTTTCACGACCAACTCTACTGGCACATTCACTCCAACATCGGCTAGCTGCACCCTGGCCGCAGGAGCGACAGCGGGCACAGCTTCATGCTCCGTCACGTACACACCGACAGTCCTAGGTCACCACATGATAACTGGGTCATATGGTGGAGATGCGACTCATGCAATAAGCCAGGGATCATTCAACCTCGCCACGACTCCAGCTCCACAGCACGCGACATCCACGACTGTTTCTTGCTCTCCCAGCTCTCTCAACACTAACATTGCCAGCACGTGTACAGCGACCGTTACGGACTTATCTTCGACTCCAACGACACCAGGCGGCAGTGTGGGTTTCACGACAAACAGTACCGGAACGTTTACTCCTTCTTCTGCGACATGCACTCTCGCCCCAGGCGCAACAGCCGGCACTTCTTCCTGCTCAGCGTCTTACACTCCAACGGTTACAGGCCACCACTTGATAACCGGGAACTACGGCGGCGATGCAACACACACCCTGAGTTCAGGCTCGTTCAAGCTTGCTGTGAGTCCTGTACCACTCCACACAACCAGCACAAGTGTTCAATGCTCGCCTGGCTCTGTTACCGTCAACACAGCCAGCACTTGTACTGCAACTGTAACTGATACGTCCACCAGCCCAACAACTCCAACAGGCTCTGTCAGTTTCACAACCAATTCCACAGGAACATTCACACCTACGTCTGCCAGTTGCACGTTGGCAGCGGGAACGACAGCTGGCACCGCTTCATGCTCTGTTAGTTACACTCCCACAGTATCCGGTCATCACTTGATTACGGGCAGTTACAGCAGCGACGCCACTCACTCAACGAGCCAAGGCACATTCAACCTCGCCGCGACCCCCGCGACATTACACTCAACTTCGGCCACAGTCACCTGCTCTCCAGCATCCCTCAACGTCAACATTCAAACGAGTTGTACCGTGACTGTTTCGGACACATCTTCGTCTCCGACAACACCTTCAGGCCCAGTGAGCTTCACGACAAACAGCACCGGCGCTTTCAGTCCGACAGCAGCGACCTGCAATCTAGCTGCAGGAACAACTGCGGGCACTGCATCATGCTCTGTGGGCTATACTCCAACAGTTGCGGGTCATCACTTGGTCACCGCCAGCTATCCGGGTGATTCCACCCACAGCCTAAGCTCTGGCTCGTTCAAGCTTGCCGTGAGTCCTGTGCCGCTTCATTCGACCAGTACGAGTGTTCAATGCTCGCCTGGTTCTGTGACCGTTAATACGGCCAGTACTTGTACCGCAACCGTGACAGACAGCTCCACCAGTCCCACTACTCCGACTGGCTCCGTCAGTTTCACGACCAACTCTACTGGCACATTCACTCCAACATCGGCTAGCTGCACGTTGACTGCTGGAGCGACAGCTGGAACCGCGACATGCTCCATATCGTATACTCCCACTGTCACTGGCCACCACTTGATTATGGGCAGTTACAGCAGCGACGCCACTCACTCAACGAGCCAAGGTACATTCAACCTTGCTGCAACCTCGGTTTCACCGGTCACCCACACGACACAGACAAACATCAATTGCTCCCCAGGCTCAGTCGTAGTAAACACGCCGACAACTTGCACGGCGAGAGTCATCGACACCTCAACTAGTCCGACTATGCCGACTGGCAGTGTAAGTTTCACAACGAACTCTACGGGAACCTTCAATCCCTCCGCAACATGTACACTTGTCGCAGGCAACGGTCCGAGCATGGCCAAATGCACCGTCTCATACACCCCAACGGTTACGGGTCGACACATGATCACCGGCTCGTACAGCGGTGATTCTAGCCACGCATCCAGCTCCGGCAGCGTCAAGGTCAACGTGAGGCTTCTGGCCGGACAGAAAGTGACGTTAGTCCTCTCCGGGTTCGACCTAGACGACTTTGAAAACGGTGTGGGTCAATTCGAGGTGCTAGTAAACGGCCAGCTTGTTGCGGATATTCCTGCGGGGATAAACCAGCTGACTGGAAGCGGCGATTACGCACCGTACCACAATGTATGGGTGAACTTCGGACCATTTGACATTACCAGCTTGGTCCTTCAAGGCCAGAACAGAATCATAATCAAGGATCCCCAGACCAGCCACCACTTCGGCCGAGTGAAGGATCTGGTCATAACACAAGGCGACACAGTGCTGCTGAATGCGCCACGAGACCGCGGAATATATCCCGGATTCACATTGACTTACACTTTCTCAAACCCGCCCCTGGTATCGACAGGCATCAGTGCCGCAGGCACGACATTCACGGAGGGACAGCAGATCGGATTCGCAGCCAGCTACACAGGCGGCACAGGACCCTTCAAGTGCATCTTCATATTTGGAGATGACTCATCCTCAGTCGTCAGCGGCGTGGACGGCACTTGCACCACAAGTCACGCTTACGAGTACTCGGGAAACTTCATCGCTAGGGTCATCATCATCGGTTCGAGCACATCTGACATTGCAAGGAGTACCCTTCGGCTGACGGTCGCGGACGAATAGACAACGTCAACAGGCACACTTCTCTTTCTGAGCCCGATTCAAGTGAACCCAAGCAGATCACCCGTTCCAGTTTTGTTTCATTTGAAATCGTGATCTAGATAGTTAGTCGCGTACTTCACACGTCCTGACGGTCGACATTGATTCTTCTTTGAAGATGCTTCCAACCGACTTTTCAGACCAGCGTTCACGAAGCCATATAGATGCAGAATACCTGAGTATTCTTTCTCAATCCAAGGTGTGTTCCGGCTATCACGGACACTCGTAATCTGGAAAACTCTTATATCAGCTATCTCAGAATGACCAGTTCGGAAAAATCTTGAAGAAACTAAAGCTCCTTCTCATAACAGCAATCCTACTCATATCGCCTATCGCCTTCATCAACATACCCCGAGCCTTCGCTCAGGGAGGCACGGTCTGTATCTCTGACCCTAGCAACTTTAGCGACTGCAACACCCCGGCAAGCTTCGTCGACAAAGCGTTGACACCCGGATCAACCGTCAGCGTCAACGTGAACATTCAGAACTCGGATCCGCTGAACGGATTCAGCGTCGCGGTCTTCGCCGACTCGAGCGTGATCAGCGGCTCTGGCATGAGCTTCTCTGGTAGTATACTCAACTCGGCGGGTACTATGCAAGTTTTCAGAGAATGTATCAACGGCATTCCCTTTGACAACCCCATCAGCCAGACCTGTCCCTCCACCGACGGCCCAGGCGTTGTAAGCGCTGATGCAGTCGCTCAAGGCGCGGTCATCGGATCCACAGGCGCGACAAGCGGGAACCTATTCACCATCACATACACGGTCAAAGGATTCGGCGACATACCCATCGGATTCAACACCGGATGCTCCAGCTCGAGCGTCCCGCCCAACTGTGTCACCATCCTCAACCCATCAGCCCCCAACGGGGTAAACACCGGATACAGCCTCGTAACCGGTCACTTTGAAAACCTCAACGACTTCAGCCTCGCCGCGACACCAACCGACACATCGATAAAGCCAAGCGTCCAGGGCACTTCGAGGATCGACCTCGCAGCTCTAGGCCTCTTCTCCGACACAGTCAACCTCTCCGTATCCTCATCGGCCGGCATAACCGCCAGCCTTGACCAGTCCAGCTTCTCACTCTCCAACGGTTCGACAGGAACCACCACGCTAAGATACGTGTCCAGCACTCCGGCGGGAGGAAATAGTGCCAACCCACCCTACCAGGTGAACGTCACTGGCACCGCAATGTCAGGCGGTCAGACCCACACGGTAACAGTCAACGTCATCGTATCCAACACAGACTTCCTCTTCTGCCAGTGCACAGGATCACCCGAAGTAGCCCCGCCGACTCAGAGCCTAGTTGTATCACGGGGACTCTCAAACAGCACATCGATCGGAGCCCTCAGCCTTAGCGGCTTCTCGGGAATGGTCAGCCTAACCGCCACACCGAGCGACTCAGGCCTGACCGCAAGCCTTGACACTGGCACTCTGTCGCTGAGCCCCGGCACGTATGGAATCGGGACTCTCAAGACGGCAACGCTCACAATGTCTGCAAGCGGCAGCGAGACTCCGGGCACCTACAGTGTGATGGTGACCGGCACAAGCGGCTCGATCAGACACTCTCTCACGATCCCCATCGTCGTCCCAGTGCCAGACTTTGCCGTCATCCCCATTCCGAACGAGGTTGACAACCAGCCAGCCCACGCCCCAGTCATAGCCGCAGTCAACGTCGTGAGCATACACGGCTTCAGCGGTAGCGTGACCGTCTCCGCCAGCATTGGTGGTAGCGGCACCGTTGACTACAACAGTCATCCTGTCGCGCCAAGCGCTCTGACAGCAACTCTCAACTCGCAGAGCAACCCAGTGACAGTCAACGTGAGCCCAGGGGTCACCCCGACAATCACTCTACTGGTAACAGAGCCAAGCGGAACTGTAGCTCTCGGCAACTACACAGTAACCCTAACCGGAACCACGAGCGCAACTCCAGTCGTCAGTCCGTCAGAATCGAGCTCAATGCTCATCGTTCTAGTCGACTACAACATCACCATAACCAAGACCTCATACCTCGCCTACCAGGGACAGACTGACCTCGGCATAATTGGTGCAGAGGGTCTTGGAGGGAACACCGGATTCGGCGTCGCGAACCTCCAGAGCAACTTCGTCGGCTTCAACTGCCTAAACACCATCGTGCCAGTTGTCCGTCGAACTTCACCGATATGCGTCCCAGGTGTTCCAGGCGCAGGCCCAATCTACTTCTTCAACACCACACTCAACACCTACGTTCTCGTACCCAACAACCAGGGACTCGTCCAGAATGGTATCGTGCCGGTAGTCAGATTCAACGGTAGAGCAGTCTTCCCGCTCCCGGCCAACTCACCGCTCTGCTTCGAATTCGGCTACAACGACACGCCAACCCACTGCGACATCGGCACACCGATTCCAGACAACGTCGGCAATGGCGCTGCATTCTTCCAGGTGCGAGCTTTCGCCCAGACGATTCCCGGCACGTACAAAGTGTTCGTCGACAGCTCCGGCAACGATGAAGAGCACGCTATCGGGAACGTAACGATACGCGTCCCAACACCCGCCGAGATAGACCAGCTCCACTTCGCCCACCACTTATCACTGTCGAAATCCGGTAGCGCACAAACCTACACGGTAGGAATCACAAACGTGAACACCGACGTCAGCCTCAACGTGATAGTCACCATCAAAGCCATAGACACAGCAAACCCGGCCACAGTCCTAACAGTTGCATCAGCAAACTTCGTGCTAGCACCAGGAAAGACGATGAACAACATTGCGCTCACGATGCCACTCATCTCAAGCTACATCGGACACACCTTCAGCTTCCAGGTAACGCTAAAGTGGGGAGTTGTCGGCCTCAACCAGTCGGGATCCTCAACCATTGCCGTGACAGGCATTCCATCGTCAGGCACCTTCACCGTATTCGCGTAGACCACCAAGAGATTCCAAACCCCCATTTCTTTTATTTTCGATCCGATAGCGAAGCCTATCGACTCCGTATTGCTCCAACAGTCCCGAGGCGGAAGAATATTGCCCGAGAGAACCTGTGCTATCTCTCGGTGGAGGCGACTGCCGACAAATCTTATATCATTTGTCGCAGGTTAGTCTCGGACCACGCGTTGCGGCTTATCTCGCTCTCAAATGCTCATCTGTCCAGATGGTGTCAATACGTCTAGAAAAAAGATTCTCAGACTATCTCTTCTAACACTGACCCTGACGGGACTATTCTTCGCAATCCCTGTAGTACCAGTCAGAGCACAAACCACCTTCCTCAGCGCGGTCCCAATCGACACAAACAACGGCTACAACTCCAACTTTCCATCAGCAATGGTCGCATCAGATGGGACAATATGGCTGGCGTGGGATTCGGACCTCTACTCCAACCTTACAACTAGGGAGGACATTTTCTACCAGTTCAAGACGCCCGGAGGCTTATGGAACGACCCGCAGAATCTCACCAAGACAGGCCAGAACATCTCACCAGCATTGGTACAACTAACCAACAGTACAGTGCTTCTGCTCTGGTCCGCGCAGCCCAGCAGCAATGCCTGTTCGCCAGCCTGCAATATCTACTATGCAAAGCACAACGGGGCCTGGTCAAAGCCCGTCCGGTTTACAAACGGAAACTACAACGACACGTCTATTTCGGCCGTGGTTGATAGAGCTGGAACCCTCTGGATATTCTGGACCCGGACAATAACAAGCTGTTCAGTCAACCCATGTTCTACTACAAGACAGATCCACTATCGAACGTCTCAGGGAAATACAATGTCGCCGGACACACTTCTCATCAATGATCCTAGCAACGCTTACTATCAGCCATCAGCGCTGGTGCAGCGGGATGGCACGGTCAGGGTCGTTTTTACAAAAGCGAACCAGTCTACAGCCTCGCAGCTGTACAGCGTCACCTTTACTGGTACAGGATGGACATCCCCTGTGGCAATCCTTCCATCCAGCAGTCCCTTGCCGTCTGGGGATTTTGACAGTCTCCCATCGATAATCCAGGATCGGAACGGAACCATCTGGGTCTTTTGGACCCGAACATTATCTTTATCGTCAACGCTGACCCAGGATGTTATTCTCGGATCTTTTTCGTACAGCAACGGTGCCAGCTTCGCCGCACCGTCGCAACTGACCTCTGACTCTACCACAACGCCCATCGACGATCACATGCCCGCAGCTGTTCAGGGTCCGGACAAGAATATCTGGGTCTATTACATCTCAGACCTAACATCTAACGGGGGAGAATGGGATATCTATGCTCTCCAGTCTAGCCGTCCCATCTCGCCAGTCAACAACCTCGCAGTCTCGTCAATAAAAACAAACAACAGCCTGGTCTTCCCCAAGTACCTCAAAGACGTGCCTCAGAGCCCCGTGGTGACGATCAGCGTGACGGTCGCAAACCTGGGAGACGCACTCAACGAGGCTTTCACCCTCCAAGCCACAGCCCTCAACAGCAGCTCCTACCCGCTAGGAACAGTCAGCACCACTATAACAAACGGTACCTCGAGGATGTTCCAGTTTCTCTGGGACACAACAAAGGTAAGACTGTCCGCATATTCCATACAGGCCACCGTCACCCCTTCGCTGTCGGAGACGGTTGGAAACTCTGGCGATTCGAGCCTGACGCTCAAGAACTTGCTCCGAGTCCTACCCCTCGGTGACGTGGACATGGACGGCGCGATCAACATAATCGACGCCGGAGTCGTCCTAAGATGGTTCGGCAACCCCGTCAGCGCCTACTACCTACTCCCATACGCGGATGTTGACAACGCAGGGGTCATCGACATAATCGACGCAGGTGTCGTCGAAGCACACTTCGGACTAGTTACATAGAATTCTCCAACGCACGAGGTATCCGCTACTCCTCAGCAATTTGAGCTGCCGATTCGCACTCGAGCGCCCGACGGTATCCGATTCTCTAAGAAAGGATCGATTTACAAACTCGCTCTGGGTGATGAATCCTCCTGGATAACCTTTTAAAACGCGAAAACCTGGGATCGAAAAAGAAATTCGTACACAGGGCGGTAAAAGCGAACGCGAATACATGGAGGATCATCTATCGCCGGCGGGATAATCATCCTCCTCATCATTCTGCCCATGCCCTTCATCAAACAAACCGCGCCCACTCATGTTGTAACACCTCGAGCACAACAATCAACGGCTCCACAGGCATTGGTGGCGGTCGACCCGCAGAACATCTCAGATACTAGCATCACATCCGGTCAAGTACAGTTCGCGATCAACATCACAAACTCTCTACCGATCAATTCTTTTGTGATTCGAGTATCATTCAACGTTAACGTAACGACGATTAGCAAATCAGGCTTGAGCTTCCAGGGCGGCGTTCTGGGCAATACGCCGAACATATCCTTAGAATGCATAAACGGCGTTTCGGTAATCTCTACGTTTTGTCCGCCACAGGATCGTCTCGGCACGATAGACCTTGGAATATCAATGCTAGGTGGGACGACTCCGAACCCGACCAATGGCCTGCTCTTCAAGTTAACCCTGGACATTGCTGGTAAACCTGGCTTGTCCCAAATACACTTCCTCAGCGCGGATCTGGAGAACGGAAGCGGCACCCCGTTAAACATCCAGAGCTCAGACGGTTATTTCACAAACAGGTTGTGCAGTCCGAATGTCTACTGTAAGCCACCCGTTGCTGTATTCACTGTTACACCCGCGGTCCCTCTCCAGAATGTTCCTGCCATATTCGATGGTTCAACAAGTCATACGCCCAATCAGAACCAGACCGCAGGTCAGAAGATTGTCCAGTGGCGTTGGAACTGGGGAGAGAAGGACCTTGAGGATTCTGAATTTCCATTAGGTATAGTCAATCAGACCTACAACTACGCTGGCAACTACACCGTCACGCTAAGTGTAGTCGACACAGACGGCATGATCGGCTCATATAGTGCTCCTCTCCTCATCAACCGCATCATCGTCGACATTGGCATACTTGATCTGTCCGCCAATCCCTCACACGAGATTCAACCAGGAACGATCGTGACTATAACAGCGTCACCAGCCAATATTGGAACCAGTGCTGCAAACATTACACTCAGACTCTTTGTAGATCGGAAAGAGGTGGAAAACAAAAACTATACCCTTCCCCGAGGTTGCCAAACCGGGTGCCCCGCCGGTCCACCAATTAGTTACTCTTGGGACACTTCGGGCCTTGCTGTGAAATCCTATGCGGTCGAAGCAAAAGTAGAACATCTGACAGGTGACAATAACACGGCTAATGATCAACGTATTGTGTTCGTCCAGCTCTGGCTGTCTCAAGGGTCCTCCAACATAGGTCTCAGCCTGTTCGGAACAGTCGGAGTGAGCATCATAGCACTCATCGCCATAGGAATAGCTGTTGCAATGTTCAGGCCGAAACCAAAGGACGAGCCACTATAACGTAATGAAGGATACTCGGTTCATCCAATAGAAGAGTCGGTACAGACAGAGTCTCTTCGAGTATTCTCCAAATATCCCAATCATGCTTCAGATTTATGCTGAATACGCTCGGAGGATAATCTTTTAAGGACGGTCACCCTGAAGCCCCTTCGGAAAAAAAATGGGTAATACAACCTCAATCAAACTATTGCTAGTCTTCGCTGTAACATTCTCTCTCGCAAGTCTCCCAGGAGCAATCTCTAACCACTTCATGCTTCCGTCAGTTCCCCTCGGCCACGCCGTCACTTCTCCCTCGCAAGCCTGGTACCCCTCAGGTCCGCAAATGGACACATTCATTGTAAACATCTACCAGGACTCGCCGAGCGAGTTCAAAGATCTTACTGCTGCTACTCCGGCAATCGACCTGAGTGATTGGCGACTTGACCCCGGCACTCAGACAACAATTGGAAGCAATAGCGCTTACTACGTGACTCCCTCAATTACAGAGCACGGGTATGATGAGCTACAGTTCATGATGGACAACTCCTACTGGGGCATTAACATGAACTTTGGCAACGACCCGAACGGCTTAGCGGTACGCCAGGGAGTGGCTCATCTTATCGACATCAATGCTCTGGTTGAGAAACAGCCTACTTGGTCGACTGCTTGCGCCGCTCTTGATCCCAACGGCTTTTCCAAGTGTGCTATCGAGAGTCCCTTGCCAAAGGGTTCAGCATACCATGGCACTACTGTGACCACTCCGGACCCTTGCCACTGGGACTTGTTGTTCTCAGAGACCTGCGGGACGGTTCCATACACAGTTGGTACAAATCCAGCAGTTCCTGAGCCTGTCAGTCTTCCATACCGGCTAAGTCCGGCTTCTGGAACAGGCTGCACTCTGACTGGCGGCGTTCCAACGGGCAACTGTGCGTTTCCATGGCAGAGGGGCTTTGGAGATTCTGACTTCAAGGCAGCTGCCAAGCACATCGGCATCGCGCTGAACAACACCTACAACGTGGGCGCTACTCCAACGATCTTCGTTGAGGACGCTAACGGTGTTCTCCACCCGGAGACTCCGGCAGGCGTTGCAGCTCCATGGCCAGCGGGTGTTACTGGGACTAACGGTGGTAAGGGTGTCCAAGTCTTTACTCGTAGCGATGACCCGCCCCGGTTCGACCTGGGCACAGGTCTCGCTCAGGAGCTATGTGGAATATTCACTGGCGTTATGAGCAGTGGATGCACGGGCTTCATCGAGTACAAGACTGGAACAATCACCTCATTCCCAGGCTTCTTCACATCGACAACGGGCGTCACTCAGAACTGGTGGATCTACACCGCGGCATTCGGTAGCGTATTCCCGTTCGACAGTAGCATCTTCTTCGGCTACAACAGCAGGCTCGTTTCTGGAGTACCAGCCATTCAAATCAAGAACGGTGGACTATGCTCGAACGCGTCATTCCCCTCACCCGCAGCAGGCGACTATGAGTACGTCTGCAACGCCTCCTACGACGCAGCCTCTCAGAGTGTCGAGTTTGCTCCCGACCTAGCCACCGCGTTCAGCGCCGGCACAAGTGCTCTCAACACTTTCGGCCAGAACGAGTTCACAGTTCCAATAGCCACTCCCAGTGACCAGTTCGGCTACTTGAGCGACTGGAACACGGGAGTCATCAATGGTGACGGTGCTGGAATTCCCAACACGTTCACCTGGCTCAACGCATGGACTAGTACTCCTGCCACGGGAACTGTCGGCTGTCCCACCAGCGCTCCGCTCTGTATTAGACAGGGTTTCAAACAGCCTACTCGCAGCTTGAACCCGTACACAGCCACGACCGTCTGGGACGCGTATATTCTCGGCAACGTGTATGACACTTTGAACGCTGAGAACCCGTCGAACAGTGGACAGTTGATGGACTGGATGACTTACAGTAGTACAGAGCTTCCAAATTCCGCACTCGGCTATGGACAGTGCGCAGCTGGTCAGCATCCCAGCGCCACCTTCAGCTGCTATCCGAGCGGCACTGTTGACAACTTCCGGTTCCAGTTGAGGACTGACCTCTACTGGCATGACGGTAGACCGGTTACCGGATGGGATGTCGAGTACAGCTATGCGACAGGGTTGGCGAACGGAGCCTTCTTCTATGGAGGACTCGCACCCGTGGTCTGCGGCTCGACCTCGACATGCTCAGAAGGCGTAACCGTACCGATCACCGGGGGGATCAGAGCATCCAACATCGTCGACGTACACCTCTCCGAGAAGGGACCCTTCACACCGATAGGCATCAGCACAGACCTCATACTACCAGGACGCTACTACTCGTCCACGTGTGGAATAACCTCTGCCAACAACCCAGTCACATCAGGAACCACAACGTGGGATACCGATGTTGCTGGAGGGTTTGTTCCTGACAGCTGCATGACGACCAACGACGCATCGAGTAGCTTCGATCCCGTCGCGGCCGGTATCTTCATCGGCTCTGGACCTTGGGTGTGCAAGAACCTGTCGACCAGCGTAGTGGGTAACGGTTGCACTAGTAGTGGAACCGGAACTCCTCCGCCAGTTGCAGGCGCTATCACGTTGACAAGGTTCGGTGTCGGTCATGTCCCAGGCTCGTCTCGTACAGACTCGTACATGCGTAGCAACGGCAACCAGGCCTTGGATATCTGGACAGGGTTTACTGGTGACCAGACCAACGACGGTAGGGTTGAGAGCCAGTTCTCCGTCTGCTTCGGACATACACCTGCCCAGCCTCTAGGAACCAACACTGGTCCCACTCCTGGGACAGGTTGTGGCCACTGGGAGCAGGGTATCGGAGCTAACGGTGGACCGTTGATTATCGGTGTGATACAGAACGGTATCATGAACCGGTTCATCTATCTCAACTGGCTATCACCATTCAACACATCGACCAACCAGCTGACCAACCTCGTAACATTCCCACCAGCTGTCCTCTACGAAGGACAGTACACGATGCGTTCGTCTAGCAACGGCTGCACAAGCGCCTACACATCCAGCGGCATCGGCGGATACGACTGCTAACCAAACGGCAAGCCTAAAATAAACCACCACCTTTTTTCTTTATTCGGCTCATAGCACTTGACGCTGCGCTCATTTCTTGTCAAACGGTTCGTCTACACGATCGTCCTGATCTTCTTTGTCATCATACTAAACTGGGTAATATTCGAGGCAATGCCTGGCGTCACCGGCAGCCTCTATGACGTCGTCGGCGGCCACAACAGACTCGCTGCCCAGCAGATTGCCGCCCAGGACGCCCTCTATGGACTAAACCAGTCAGCAATAGTCCAGTTCGAGGACTACGTAAGAAACATGGTCACTTTCAATTTCGGAATATCGTTTCACGACAACCAACAGATTACGAAGGAGCTTGTCTCATCGGGCAGGCTTGTGAACACTCTGGTGCTTGTCGGACTCTCAACAATAGTCTCCATAGTCATAGGCATACTGCTTGGAATCTTGGCGTCACGCAGGAGGGGCTCAACGGCGGACAACCTCTTCGTAACCGCGTCACTGACTAGCTTCTCGCTGCCCACGTTCTTCATCGGAATCGTGCTCATATTCATATTTGCAGACGCGCTTAACCTGTTCCCGCCTGTGGGAACTATCCCAGGTAGCTGGGCTGCAGGACTTCCACCGTGGTATGATCAGATTATTCCACGACTCAAGTATCTCTTCCTACCTACCTTGACATTGACCCTGTTCACCTACGGGGGTTTCCTCCTTCTAACAAGAGCAACGATGATGGAAACGTTGAGTGAAGATTACATCACGACAGCCAGGGCCAAGGGTCTCTCGGAAAGGGTCATACTCCTGCGTCACGCATTCAAGAACGCTTCCCTACCTCTAGTCACAGCTAGCGCTCTCTCGTTCGGCGGAATATTGGGAGGCGCTATCATAACGGAGACGATTTTCAATTATGCGGGACTGGGCAGATGGCTCTACGAGGCAGTATTGTACAAGGACTTTCCAGTAATGGAGGCCATGTTTTTCATTATCGGTCTCTGCGTCATAGCGGCCAACTTAATCTCAGACATCGTCTATGGAATAATCGATCCTCGAATAAAGTACGAGTAGAAAGCCGCGACGAGTTAGACTTCCATTGTGGTCGAAGAACGATGCTAAATTTCAGCTGAAGAGAGTTTCCGGACTCCTACGCGTGCTACTGGGAAACAGAAGAGCAACAATTGGACTCGTACTCCTCATGCTATTCGCCTTCGCGGCCCTCGCATCTCCTTTGATAGCTCCGGTTGATCCACACGCAACCGTCGCCGGATCGGCAGCCCAACCCGAGTGGGTCATGAACTTTCCAGACGGATACTATCTCAGTCGGAATCTGGTAGCAGTTAACGACCCGACCTTTGCGTCGCCAGCCGCCGTTCAAGAATTCAGTCTCAATTCCCAGACGACATCAACATCCAGCATCTTCCTGGCATTCAACTCTGCGACCCGCGCCCCCGTGAACTCTGCAGGTAGCCTTCAGATGACGTACGCAGGCAAGACACCAGGAAACGCGAGCATTGTCAAGACTTTCCAGTATCCCTATCGAGGCCCGCCCCAACGTTTCGAGGCCACTGTTGCGCTGCTAACGCGCGGAACCAACCAGAGTGTCCACGTTAGACTCTACGTTTTGCGAGGGGCGGACATATTCACTCTTGCAAGTGCCAACGTGTCTTCAAACGGACAATGGTCACAATTAAACAGCGGCAGTTTCGCGACAGCCCCGGGGACGGATCTGTCTAGCATTAGCCCAGCTCAGGTCATTTTCTCCGCCCAAGGCGCCTACACACTCGGTCTCGAAGTTGATTTTCCCGGGTCCATGCAGATCTACATCAGCGATCTACAGCTCGATCTGCTAGGGACTGCTTACGGGCTTCTCGGAGCTGACTTTGCTGGACACGATATGTGGAGCCAGGACGTCTATGGCGCACGGATATCCCTGTTCGTCGGACTAGTCGCAGCCGCAATAGGCATCGGGCTTGGACTCGTAGTCGGTCTAATGGCTGGCTTCCTCGGAAGATTAGTTGACGAGGTGCTGATGCGTTTCACGGATATGATGCTCGTCATCCCAGGATTGCCATTGCTTATAGTCCTAGTTGCAGTGCTAGGTCAGAGCCTCTTCAACGTGATCATCGTGATCGGATTCCTCGGCTGGATGGGATTCGCCAGAATCGTCCGGTCGCAGGTTCTAACCTTGAGGGAGAGGCCCTTCATTGAAGCAGCAAAGGCGGCTGGATCGGGGAACATGCGAATCATAACGCGACATATATTTCCCAACATTGTCTCGCTGACCTACGTCAATCTAGCCTTGGCAGTTCCCGGCGCCATTCTAACAGAGGCCGCGCTTGCCTTCCTCGGACTCGGCGACCCGACTGTAATATCATGGGGAAACATCTACCAGCAAGCAGAGATACAAGGAGCTCTCGGTTTCACTCCGCCACCCTGGTGGTGGCTAGTCCCTCCCGGACTGGGAATTGCCGCAGTCTCGCTGTCCTTCGTCCTCATCGGCTTTGCGCTGGACGAGATTTTCAACCCGAGGCTTCGAAGAAGGCGGTAGACTCTCCTAGGAGAGGCGTTCGGCCAACGCTATCCCAGTTATTGTCGCGACCAGTTCGACGAGCAAGGGTACTGGGAATGTTCCGGCGAGAACGAAAGCTGTAGAAGATTTGAACAATACCTGGGGATACTGAAAACTGCCTACGTATCCCGGCAGGGCTAGAACAAAGTAGATGATCACATCTGCTAGGAGATAGGTTGCGAAGAAGGATATGATTGCTCTTCCGGCATCCTCTAACAGAATTGAGGCGACGACCGATGTCGAGAAGATTCCAATATAGAAGATGTGAGTTGCGTACGGGCTAGTAATGTTTCCAGCCTGAGACAGCCCCGTGCTTGGAAGCAGGCTTCCTTGAAATATCGCCTGAAGAGTAAAAGCCGCTAGGCAGGTTCCCCATCCCAAGACTAAAAGGAGAGGTTTGAGTAATGTTCCGAAATGTGGAAAGGCGTCAGGATGGTCTTTTGAAGCAGGGGTGATATCAGTGATGAACTTACACTTCTCACGCGGAGTCGTTCTAGCCATCGCCTTCACTATTCTCAGTATCGGATCCACGGTTTATATCTTCACCTCGGCGTCTAACTATCTAGCGTTCTATCCGGCCTTGAACAGGATCCAGATAAGAATCACGAGCGTTGCATTGACGAACACTTCAGAAAGTCAGAAGATCGTGTCGGCCCAGATCTCCGTCAACAACCCGACAGATTATCAAGGCTTCAGCGTCCCAGCCGCGATGCTCTTCATGTACTTCTACAACAACACCTCTTCAATTTTCAGATGGCCGTTGCTAGTGGGAACCGAGACCCAAGGGGTTTCGCTAGGACCACACACCCAAGCCTTTCCTCAAATAGTCGTCGTCTTGGATCCCGAGAATTCTTCTTCCATGCAATCTTTCATTGTGGAGAGCTCGAGCCCGGTCTATGCCAACGTTACGCTATCGGTTCAGATCGGAACCTTTCTCAGCCCCGTAATTGGAAGCGTTAACTTGTATGACGCGGAAGCAGTTCCACTCTCCACTTCTTAGCCCCCAAAGCTTATTTCGCGCGCCAGCGACAAAACTTCGAATCAACATAATGCCATTACTCCAGGTCGAAGACCTCACCACCCACTACCGCATCCAGAGGGGCTGGGTCAGAGCGGTTGAAGGAATAAGTTTCAATGTAGAACAAGGCGAAGCAATGGGGCTAGCGGGCGAGTCGGGCTCCGGCAAGAGCACAGTGGCTCTAACTCTCCTCAAAATCCTGCCTTCAGGCGGAAGAATCCGCAAGGGGAAAATAATCTTCCAAGGACGCGATCTCGTCCCTCTCGCTGAGAAAGAGATGAGGCAAGTCAGATGGAAGGGAATCTCAATTGTGTTCCAGGGAGCAATGAACGCGTTAAATCCAGTCTACAAGGTTGGTTTTCAGATAGCCGAAGCTATCAAACTTCACGAGCCAGAGGTCTCTGGGCATGAGGTTAACGAGAGGGTGGCGAGGCTTCTCGAGACTGTGGGTATCGAAGCTTCGAGAGCTGACAACTATCCACATGAGTTCAGCGGTGGAATGAGGCAACGCGCTCTCATCGCGATGGCACTCGCTTCCAGCCCAACCCTCTTGATCGGAGACGAGCCTGGGACCGCGCTGGACGTAATCGTGCAGGCGCAGGCTCTGAAGCTTCTAAAGGAATTGAAGGACAAGCTTGGTCTTTCCATGATCCTGATCAGCCACGACCTGTCGATAATCGCGGAGACGTGTGACAAGGTCGCCATAATGTATGCCGGGAAGATAGTTGAATACGGCGATACCCTGTCGATATTCAAGAATCCTCTGCATCCATATACCCAGGGATTGATCAAAGCTTTTCCGTCAATCAAGGGACCAAGGACACGGCTCACCTCAATACCCGGCCAGCCTCCAGACCTGCTTCACCCGCCGCCCGCGTGCAGATTCAACCCGCGCTGCCCTTACGTCATGGATATCTGTAAGAAGGAAGAGCCTCCACTCCGGGAGATCGAGAAGGGTCATCTTGTCGCCTGTCATCTTTACTAGGAGGCGAGGAGATTGATGGAGAATCCTGAGAAACAGGCAGTGCCTGAGGCTCCAGTGCGCGAAGAGCTGCTCCGTCTTGAGAATCTGAAGAAGCACTATCCTCTTCGAAGAGGCTTCTTCGAAACGCTCGTCTCTCGTAACGAGATGACGGTGAAAGCCGTCGACGGGGTCAGCCTTAGCATAGGCAAGGGCGAGATCTTCGCCATTGCCGGAGAGAGCGGAAGCGGGAAGACGACACTGGGAAAAGTTCTCATCCGCCTCGTCCAGCCCTCCGGTGGTAGCATCTTCTTTCAAGGCAAGGATATCACGAGACTCACCGACAAGCAAATGAAGCCGCTTCGAAAAGAAATGCAGATAGTCTTCCAGGATCCGTTCGAATCGCTTAACCCTCGTATGATCATAAAAGAGATCATCGCAGAGCCACTCAGGGTTCAGAGATTAGCAAAGAGCGAGGTAGAAGTAGAGCAGCGGGTGAAGAAGGCGCTCTTGGATGTTGAGCTCGTCCCTCCCGAAGAGTTTCTCTATCGATTTCCCCACGAACTAAGTGGAGGTCAGCGGCAACGGGTCGCGGTAGCGAGAGCATTCATCGTGAACCCTAGCTTCATCGTCGCCGACGAGCCTGTCTCCATGCTCGACGTATCAATCAGAGCAGAAATTGTCAATCTCATGGTCGACCTCGTCCGCAAATCGTCCGCGTCGATCATATTCATCTCGCATGACATCGCACTGGCCAAGCACATCTCGGACAGAATTGCCGTCATGTACCTCGGCAAGATAATGGAGCTAGCCCCTGCTGAGGAATTGGTCGACGGACCCCTTCACCCCTACACCCAAGCGCTGATCTCAGCCGTTCCGGTTCCTGATCCCGAGTCTAAGAGGACCAAGGATGTGATCAGCGGGGAGATACCTAGCCCTGTGGATCCGCCTCAAGGCTGTAGGTTCCACACGCGTTGCCCCTACGCTCATGAGAGGTGCACGCTAGAAGAGCCTCTGCTCGTGGAAGTAGAGAAGAACCACTTCGCTGCCTGTCATCTGTACAGCTAAGGACGTGGCGTCCGGAATTTTTCGCACCGGGACCTGCAGAGGGGACGGGTTCGTTCTATCGCTTCTTGCGAACGATCCGTCTGGCTCTAGCGAATCTTCTGTCCAGCAAGAGCGTTGCAACTAGAACTATGGTGGACGCGGCAGTAATTGATGGCATGAACAGTTCGGCGGAGGTCGGCAGGTCATAGTAGACTGTTGAGCCTTGGGCCCGAGCGATGGCAGGAATGGTCACTTGAATGGAAGGGTCATATGTTGCATAGTACGGTCTGAGGAGAACGTTCTCTTTCGAGACAACGTAGACTGTCAGGTTGAAGGGGGCGCCGAAATCGAATACGGGGCTTGTCGTAGGGTCGAGGGTGTACGTCGTGGACTGTTTCAAGGGGTCTGCAGATCGGCTCCACTGTGAGATGGGCGGGACCCACGCGAAGTCCAAGGCTCTGAAGCGTAGCGTCTCATTTCCCGGCACTACATGCTTGAAGTAACGCGCGCCGTTTATGAAGAAGGCGGGTCCCGTAGATGGAAAGGATAGCAGGGGCTGGAGAAAATAGGCCTGACCGACAGCATTCAGCTCTCCTCCCCCAAGGGCGATCGGTTCCGACATGTTGAATGAAAGAACGGAGAGGTTTGCGCTCGCCACGGACCCCTTAGTGGCCGTTGCGCCGGTGATATTAATCGTATAGTCCTCACCCAGCGACCAAGTTTGAGTGGAATTGTCAATGAGGCTCGACTTGACACTCATGGTCAGACTCGCGGTAGCGCCTGGAACCTTTTGTCCTATAGCCACGGATATCGCACGAGATATCTGTGGATACATGGTCGAGTTCGAGGCGTCGAGGGTCAGCCTAATGTTGGGTAGTCCAAGGTTCAAGAACGATGTAATATTCTCATTTATCTTCAGGTGAAGATCGACGGTGATGGCGTTCCGGTCTACAGACGCGGTGGAAGTGTCCGCTCTGACTGGAAAGGCCATCGAGACGGAAAGGATCATCGAGGCCAGTATAAGCAAGGCGATCATGCTTATGGTCTTGGTCAAGCGTCCCTCTGCTCGTTACTCAGGGCGGTTCTATAATAACCAGTCGTGAAGCAGTTTTTTTTTGGAGAGAAATCTCCATGGGATGCATTCCTGATTTAACGATCGAGAGCCAGAGCAAGTGTCGTTGTTTCGCTTTCGTCTAAAGTCTGACCCAGTGCACTTTAGGTGAAAGATGTTTTTCATAACGGCAATAGATCATTTCTCATGGTGCGGGGGGTGGGATTCGAACCCACGAAGGCCTTCGCCACAGGGTCCTAAGCCCAGGGCAGGCTATCTTCGCGCCTTCTGCCCATTAGACCTGGCTCTGGTACCCCCGC
>Ga0209055_1000507_pt1 | contig 27364 bp, 26 predicted proteins | sample GraSoiAngelo_110_FD_185875 | JGI IMG/M metagenome (GOLD analysis project Ga0209055, IMG submission 185875) | Grasslands soil microbial communities from the Angelo Coastal Reserve, California, USA - 14_0903_12_30cm (SPAdes) (version 2) | ecosystem: Environmental > Terrestrial > Soil > Grasslands ... | reverse complement strand
GCTTCCATGACGCGGCCAACTCAGTAGCCACTATTGTGTCTACTCGGGTCCTGTCGCCGCGGATAGCGGTTCTATGGGCTGCCTTCTTCAACTTTGTAGCAGCCTTTGTATTCGGCGTAAACGTCGCTTCTACTATTGGTAAGGGAACAATAGATCCGGCAATCGTAACCGCTTGGCTTCTCCTCTCGACTCTAATCGGGGCGATCACGTGGGATATCATTACCTGGTGGTTCGGTCTGCCAACCAGCTCATCACATGCCCTAGTCGGCGGACTGATCGGGGCGGGCGTGGTCAAAGGCGGATGGGGAGTTGTCCAAGTCTCAGGTGTAAGTAAGATCATTCTCTTTATCGCGCTCTCGCCATTGATAGGATTACTACTCGCTATTGGTCTCATCCTGTTGACGAGCAGAATCGGCGCCAAGTTTTCGCGTTCAACGGCGGACCACGCTTTCCGTCGACTACAACTAGTATCAGCGGCCCTCTACAGTCTTGGGCACGGCACTAATGACGCTCAGAAGACGATGGGAATAATCGCTGCCCTACTATTCGCACAAGGATTGCTCGGAGCGGTCTTCTTCGTCCCGTTCTACGTTATCCTGATGGCTGGAACAGCCATGGGCCTCGGAACATACTTCGGAGGCTGGCGCATAGTTCGAACCATGGGCATGAAGATAACCAAACTACAACCCTTCGGAGGATTCAGCGCAGAGACCGCTGCTGCCACGACCCTCTTTGCAACCGCATCACTCGGAATACCGGTAAGCACGACCCACACTATCGCTGGCGCGATAATGGGAGTGGGTTCTACACGCCGTCTGTCCGCGGTAAGATGGGGCGTTGCTAGACGAATCGTCTATGCTTGGGTCCTGACGATACCCGCTGCGGCTTCCATAGCCGGGGTGATGTACTATTTGCTCTCGTCAGCAGGACTGAGATAGCGGCGCCGAATTGCCCACATCAAGTTTCGAAATGAGCTAGAAAATGGACCGTAATTTGCTCGGACCTGTTTGAAAAAGAGGGGTCCGGTCCGACTACGAGGAATGGGTGTCTTACATTCGACGGGCGCTCTGCCAGAGACCTACGATGTTACCTTCGGTGTCCTTGAAGTAGGCTGTGAAGCCCATGTCGGCAACTGGCTCCTTCTTTCGGACCATCTTGCCGCCTAGCTTCTCTACGTTCTTCAATGTAGCCTCGATGTCAGCAACGTCGACTGTGATGACAGTGTTCTTGACTTCGCTGTTTCGTTTCGTCAGTCCGCCGTTGATAGCTCCTGGTGCTGTAGGCTGCCGAGTCTTCTGGTCAACTTCTGTGGTTGAAACCATGTGGTACTCCATTCCGGGGTACTTGCTGATGTCCCATCCGAAGGCTTTCTGGTAGAAGGTCTTTGCGCGTTCCTCGTTGTCGGCCGGTATCTCAAAGTGTACGACCCTAGTGTGATGCATTTTCTGCACGTGAGGGGGGCGGGCGGGAAATCGGTCTAATAAATACTCGCTATCCTTTTCTTCCCATACTGAATGAGAATCAATCGCCGTTATGGACGATCGGACCTCAGATTACCGCTTTATCTAATCGCTGGTGACGGATTTCTTAAGACTCCCGCTCGAATGCGGGTTATTCGGTTCCTAATGCGCGAAACGATGTTCGACGAATCATACAACATACGAGAAGTTCTTGACGACGTTATAGAGAGAGTAACTCTTCGCGAGAAGCTCATTCAGACAGCGAAAGGATTTGCTGAGAAGAAGAAAGAGGAAAGATACACATTGGCGATCAGACAGTTTGAGAATCTCATGACCGATTTCCTGAGACTCTACCAGCCCATACTCGACAGACTGCGCAGCTATCGAGAAGCTCTCCAGAAAGAACTCTCTACCTTGAAGTCTTCTCTTGCAACCGTTAACGGAATGCTAGAAGTTTCGAAAGGGATTGAGGGATTGGCCGCTAGACTGCAGCGGTTGGAGAGTGATGGCCAGGAGCTTGATGAGACGATTAAGGAAAAGAGCAAGATAGGCGATAAGATAGACGACCTCTTCAACAGAATCAGGACTCACAATCCAGGAATTCCGGGATCTGGGAGAGATTCGTTCGCCGATGTCATGTCTGGGATGCCCAAGGACCTCTTCCCCGAAGAACCGACAAGAGAAGCTCCAGGGACCAAGAAGACATCAAGCCGAAGTTAGAGGGCCGCTCACAAAGCTCTGCCCCGTCTCAAATTTGCTCGGTGAAGTTCATCCTCTGAGAGGATCTCATTTCCTCGTAGGATATCGAGGCTAGACACGATGTTGTAAGAATAATCCTAACAACACGACGATCAAGATCGTGACTAAGATCGCAGCTGCTAGCGCTACTTTCTGGCGGTTGGTAAGTGGTTTTCCACCTGGTGGTGGACGAGGTGGAGCGTAGGTAGGAGGAATGGCTTTCAATTCAAAGTCTAACTCGCCAAGGTCGCGAAACTCCGGGCTTTTGAATCAGTTGGCCTTGAGAAGATATTTCACTACAGTAATCTCCACGAGACCTTCTTGGTTTCATCTAGATTCGAGATCCCCCGGATTCTTCCTTGCGTTCTTGTAGGCAAGATGTATGACCTTCTTTGCGTTCGCAATATCTTGCGAGATCTCGATTCGGAAGCTAACCCATCCGGCTTGGGCGTGCACCTGTGCCTGATGAGGAAGAGCCTGTCCGGTCTTCAGTACTGATGCCTGGTCCTCTTTCGAGAGCCGAATGTCGAGCCATGAGGGTCCGTGGGAGTGCATGAATTCGACGCCATCAACCTGGAATTCGACCCCTCCCATTCTATGAGGCGCCTCTCTTACCCTAGGCATTTGTAATATCCAAGCTCTCAGACTTTCGTAAATAGAAGTCTGGTCATCCAACGCGGCCTCAATCTCAGGCGTTTAGTCTTGTTAGCTCTTCGCTTATCTTCCATAGTCTCTCAGCGGAGGTCTCGTCGTAGGATTCTCTAGATGATCTCTTTTCTTTCCCTCTTGAGAAGAATTTTCCAGTAGCGCCTTCCAATTCTGGCGATGTTGCGAGATAAATTGCAGCTCGAGCAGCCCTGTCTGGACTAATCATGAAAGGACGACCCACTGTAACGAGAATCGACATGAGGCCGCCCTGGTCTCTTCCAAAGCCCGTTCTGACAACCCCAGGGTGGAGACTGTTGACCGTGACCCCCGTGCCCTCCAGCTGTTTTGCCAGTTGATACGTGAAGAGAACGTTGGCTAGTTTTGACTGGCTGTAGGCGTGGTATCCGCTGTACTTCTTCTCGCCCTGAAGATCCTCGAAATCCATCTCGGTTCCATAATGGGCTGAGGATGATAGGTTGATGATCCGGGATGGTGCGCTGGCCTTCAACAAGTCCAAGAGTAGATTGGTGAGAAGAAAGTGTCCAAGGTGGTTTGTAGCAAAGGTCGCCTCGAGTCCATCGACCGTCTGGACCCGCTTCGGCAAGAAGATCCCGGCGTTGTTGATGAGAACGTGGAGCTTCTTGTATCTGCCCTTAAAATCGTGAGCCAGTTCGCGGACAGAGTCTTGGGACGACAGGTCGGCTGTCATCGCGTCGAGATTTCGGTTACCACTCTTGGCTCTCATCTCGATGAGCGCCGCTTCGCCTTTGTCCTTGTCGCGAGAGACTATCACGACGGAAGCGTTCAGCTTGGCTAATCCCATCGCTGTGGCCTTGCCTATTCCCGAATTCCCTCCGGTGACTAGGCATACCTTTCCGGTCATGTCGATGTTGTTCGCTTCCAAGAGTGGATTCACTCTTGGAATTTGGTCGAACGGTCGGGGATAATCTTTCGGGTTCCTAGCTTCTGACGGTTGGATAAATCTCCGAGGCGATTGGCTGGTGGTCTTACTGGCTGGGTTCTGTCTGTCTCAGTCTTGGAGCCGTTGGTGTTGGAGCCGGTTGAGTGTGCATGAGGTGAGGAGCGTGTGGGAAGTAGTTCTTCCCTGCCAAAGAAAGGACTAGATGCTTGGCTGCTCGATATGTGTGACCGGCTGAGAGAGATATGAGACTGGTGAAGACCCAGAAGAAAGGAACTCCCTGGATCACGATGGTACTTGGCTGCGCAACCGACAATCCCTGGACCCCGACGTTCGTGGTTCCTACTTGAATAGTCGGAGGAGCGTGAAGGAAGATCCAGACGAGATATGCTGTGCTCGCGAAGCCGACAATGCTAGCGAAGCTCATGAGAAGGTCAAAGAACTTCTCAACCTTCAATAGGACTCTCATAGGTTTCTGCCTATTACCGGACAATGCATATGGTCATGCTGATACCCTTCGAAGGGACATTCGGGGACCGATCATTCACACTGAAACGAGCCGTGTACCGAGCGACAAGACGGCCAAGGCATTCAGACTTGTGGTGGTGCGCCAGCGTAATAATCCGTACGTATCAGAATTCGGGCCCTCATCTCCAACCTTTAGAATCTTACTCTGAAGAAAATCAAGGGAATAAGGTAGTAGAAAATGAGCAAAGCCGCAACTGTGGCGGCGACAGGAGTCTTAAGAGACGATTGCTTCTCATCCCGAGAAGAAGAGACCGCGTGACCAATTTTCAATACTCCGGCGACTAAGATACTTGCACCTAGTACGAAAAATCCAACGACGAATGCTACCGACGAAGAATTGTTCGGTTGAATTGACTGGTAGTAGACGTAGGCTAGGACGAGAATGAAGATACCAAGGCCTAAGACAATAACACCATCACCTAAAGCGCTGAGGTTCGCTTTCAATCAGGAAACACTACCGGGCAATATCGCTGGCTTCTCGGTATCTTATTTTTGCGGTCGAGTTTAGGCTCGTATCTCTTGAGTCTGTTGTCTCAGGAATGCAAGAACTGTTCTATTGAACTCGTCAGGTTTCGACATGTTGACAATATGATCCGCCCCTCGGATCAGCACTTTCTTGGAACCGGGAATATGAGAATGAATGTTGTCCACCATGAATATCTGCGCGGGAACATCTCTATCACCGATAATGAAGAGTGTTGGGACGCGAATCTGTGACAGACGCTGCCAGGTTCGTGGCTCGGGAGGAACTTGGAGCTTCCATGGATTCTCCAGATGGACATGGAAGTTGTCCATTGCGATCTGTCTGATTCGTTCTCGGTTCGGTGGTGTCTGGGCGGACGCCCATGCGTTTACGTCCATTTCGACAGCGTCAGCTGCTCTACCTTCTCGGTCCGCGTCTTCCTGAGGTTTCATCTGTCTGTCAAACTCTTCCCACATCTTCTCCTCTTCCGTACCGGAGAACTTGTAGCCGCTCATTCCTGGAGACACCAACACTAGATGGTCTACCATTGATGGGTATTCGACGACGAAGTCCGAGGCTATCCTCCCTCCATTAGATACGCCAACAAGAGAGACTGTTTTCACTCCTACGTGAACTAGAATTCCGTGGAGGTCTTTGTAATCGGAGAATTTGGTCCGTGCGACGTCAGACTTGCCAAAACCGCGAACGTCATACCTGATGACCCTGTAGCTCTCGGAAAATAACTGGAACTGCGTGTCCCACATTCGGCTGTCCAAGAATCCAGCATGTATCAAGACCAGCGCAAGACCCTTTCCGCTCGTCTCATAGTACAATCTTCCACCGTCTACTTCAGCATAGCCAGTTTCCACTATGATCCACAGAAGCGTCGAAAGCCACCGTATCTATTAAAGAAAAATCAGCGAACTTGGTGCAGATTATTCTGACGCTTCACTCCAAGGGACATGGCTCAGGCCATGGGCAAAAGCTGAAATGCAGACTCGTTTTCGCTTTCAAGCGAGGGTAGCAGGGTCCGCAGTAGCGGTGGTTTAGATGGAAGGGCATAACATTGAACGCAATAGAAGCCGTCTCCTTATCAAAGACCTACCACCGTTCTAGGACACAAGCTCTCTCAGACATCACCTTAACAATTGGTCGCGGCGAGATTTTCACCCTCCTCGGCCGCAACGGTGCGGGCAAGACCACGTTTCTCAGAATCGCTGCAACGCAGCTGATGCCGAGCAAGGGCAGAATTTCAGTCCTGGGACATGATGTCCGAGATGAGCCATTACAGATCAGGAGTAAGATCGCGGTCGTACCTCAAGAGGGCAGCACGATAGGACCCTTGACGCCGTGGGACCACGTCTATTTGACGCTCCTAGCCCGGGGCACGTCGCGGAACCAGGCACACGAGAGATCAGAGAAAACGATAGAGCGGTTGGAGCTGACAGAATACCGCAACCAGCCTGCTGACTCGCTGTCCGGTGGACTGAAACAACGGGTCCGCGTAGCGATGGCCGTGGCGACCGACGCAGAGCTCATCTTTCTTGACGAGCCTACGCTGGGACTTGACGCGGTCACCCGCCGTAGAATATGGGGCGTTCTAAACGAGATCCAGAAGGAGGGACGAAGCATACTGCTGACGACTCATTACATCGACGAGGCCGAGATACTGTCCAACAACGTTGCAATAATTGACCATGGAAAAATGGTCTTGTCAGGGAGTCCAGCAGAGCTTCTCCGGAACGTGAAAGAACGGGTCCGCGTCGACATTGTCGGTTCAACCTTTTCCGAGGAAGAACTGAGCAATTATGGTCGAGTTGTGAAACTGGCGGAGAGATTCAGAGTCCTAACAGACGATCGACTGGGAAGAGAGCTGACCGATGAAGCATTGAAGCGCGGTTCTGATGTAGGCCTCGCAAGAGTGTCATTAGAGGATCTGTTCGTGGACCTCGTCGGGAGGGCTGAGGAATGAGCGGTGCAAAACAGTTCCGGGCTGCGGTCGTCATCGGCTACATGCTGTCGATAACGTGGCTCCGAAGAAACTTGCTGAGCCTTGTCTGGCTCTTCGCGACTCCCTTTAGCCTACTGTTCATCATAACAGTCACTACGGGCGGTCGATCCTTCGCGTTAGGAGTAATCGGCTCACTGTTGCTCGTCCTGTCAACCGTCGGCACTGGACTCGCAGGCGACGCAACTTGGTATAGATTAGAAACGAAGCTTCAGGACTTTTTCGTCGCCAGCCCGGTCAACCAGCTCGGCTACCTGCTAGGTATCGCGTTCGCGGGACTATTCTTCGCCTCCCCCGCACTCGTAGTCCTACTTCCCCTGCTCGTCTACATCGGATTGCCACTCATCTTTCTCCCCGTCGTACTAGTATCTCTCGTGGGGGTCTGGCTCTTCTCATCAGCCATAGGCTACCTCGTCTCAACCTTCACCTCAAATCTGCGAAACGGATGGCAGTCAGGACTCCTCCTGAGCGTCCTCGTCGGAATCCTACCTCCAGTCTTCTACCCAGCCGAGATTCTTCCACACAATATTCTGCTACTCACCTATGTTATCCCAACAACCAACGCGGCCCTTCTAATACGAGACGCTATGGGCACTGCTCCGACCCTACCCTACTGGTCTCCACTGACGGGCTGGCTCCTGATCGCAGTCTCACTCGCAATCGCCCTGGCAGTAACTTCGCGAGTAGCTAGATGGCGACAGCCTTAGCGATTCTCCTCAGGTGAAGGAATCTTGACCGAGCTGGAAAGCTTGACGCGAATTGAGTTGAAGCGGCTTTTTGATGAGACAGCAAAACGTGCTGCATCCTTTGTGAGGCGAGAATATCCGGGTGTGATCGGCGTTCTCGTTCATGGAAGCGTCGCGAGGGGTGAGCCGGGACCCTTCAGTGACGTTGACATGTTAGCCGTGATAAAGAGTGGAAAGAAGCCGTCAGACTTCTCATATTTCGACGGAGACATCCATGTTGGAATAGGATTTCTCAAGATTGGGGAGTTGGAAAAGGAGTTCACCGATCCGAAGGCTTTCTTTTGGGCTCGTGGCAGCGCACTAGCAACCAAGGTCCTCTACGACCCGAAAGGCATCATTCGGAGCGTTCTGCTACGTTGGAAAGGAGTAAAGCCTCCGCACAAGGTCGTGGAAAAATCTCTCTGGGACACGTACTACTACATGATCGAGTATTCAGGCAAGATGAGGAACGGCTGGCGGAAACAAGACGATTACATGACGAGACATTCGGCTCGGATCATTGCGCAGTGTGCAGAAAGGGCGCTTATCGTGTTGAATGACATTTCGATTATCAGCGAGAACTACGTTTGGCATCAAGTACTGAAGGCCGGTAATAGACCACGACACCTAAGAGATGACTATCCCATAGCTCTCGGAATACAAGGAACATCGGATACCTCGAAGGTTTACCGATCAGCATCAAGACTCTGCAAAGAAACCCTCCGTCTCATAAGGGACGAATTTGGAGGGAGAGCGAAACATAGACGATTCCAGGAACTCCTTGCAGAACCCCTCGAGAAACATGGACTGTGAATCCTGAGACTCGAAGAAGCCAAGACTTCAGTCACAATTTAGGCTCGACAGCAAGCAATTATTCGTTTAGAGTTGGGTTTGAAAGGAGTGAGGTCGAATTCGCCATAGCCCTTAACGTATCGCCACCCCGCGCTTGCAAGCAAAGCTCTCAGCTCATGCAACGAGTAGACACGATGGTGGATTCTCACCTTTGCCTTTAGCTTGAGGTCCCGTCCACTTCTCATGTAGAAAGACCAGATGCTCTCATTCCAAGAGGTCTCTGGGTCGAACTTTCTACGTTCATGGAGTTCCAGGTCTCCAACGGTGTCGACCGTTTTTGCTTGCGGGTTCGTGGCGAGATAGTCTCGGTTCACCGTGTCGTCCACTAGCAGACCGTTTCGTGTTGCTCGACTCCTGAGAGCGCTGAACATTCGAACATCTTCTTCTTCGCCATAGTATCCGTGTGAACTCCAGAGGTTCAGAAGCACATCGAACGGCTGCTCAGTCTTGAGGACACTTGCGACCTTTCTCACGTCTGCAACGCGAAACTTTGCGTGGGAATTGACCTTCCGTGCTTTCGCCGTCGCTCTCGCGTTGGCTATGAAGAGAGGTGAGAGGTCTAGCCCGAGAACATCGTATCCTCTCCCTGCTAGCGGGATCGAGTGGCGACCGATTCCACAAGAAACGTCAAGGATTCTCGAATGCGTCGAGACCTTGAACTCTTCAAAGATTCGGACTAGTCCATCGACTTCGAGCTTCGCCGATTCTGCCCTATTCTGCAACAGTCTCAGGAATAGGTTTGCGTGTTTGATGAACAGCTTCTGAGGCCAATCGACTTCTTCCTTGTTCAAGGCGCTCTCCACCGCAGGGAACAGTATGTTGAATTCTCAGATAGCCTCAGACAGGTAATCCCTGCTGTGAGGTCCAAGCCTTTGGCATCGCCCTTCCCAACTAGTCCGAGCCCGCAGTCAGTGAGCATGCTCTCTAGACTTGTCCGGTTTCTCAAGTCTCATCCAATACTATTCCTGCTTCTCCTAACCCCCGGCATTCCAGAGTATCTTTCCGCGTCAAGCCAGATCACCCTGCTAGTCGTTTTCCCTCCGCTCTTCTTCCTGTTCCTCGCTGCTAACGTCGGATTATACGGTTCAGGAGTCATATTGATACGCGAAGCGATGATTCGATGGAAGAAAGGCTGGGCCTCAGTCTTCCTCCTCGGAGTCGCATATGGGATTGTCGAGGAAGGATTGGACCTTTGGACCCTCTTCTATTCGAAAGCGGGCCCCGTCGGTAACCTCGGCTTCTACGGTCACTGGCTAGGAGTAAACTGGGTCTGGACCGTTGGACTGTTGATATTCCACTCTGTCTACAGCATCGGGCTACCGATCTTCCTCTTCGGACTCGTCTTTCCAGAACTAAAAACAAAGAGCCTCGTGTCCGGTACGCGACTAGCGGCGACAGCCCTCTGTCTTATTGCCGACTCGATTTTCCTCTTTGTCTTCGTCTCGGCTATTTACTCAGGCTATAATCCGGGCGGGACCCTGCTTCTCTTCTCTGGGCTCGTCGCCGCAACTTTTGTGGTCTTAGCGAGAAAACTTCCCGACAATTTCCTTAGAACCAACCCGGGTCAACCAAAATGGAGCCCACGCAAGTTCGCCTTCGCGGGCGCGCTATTGTTTCCAGCAACTCTCCTGGCCGGAGGAATCGCAGCGGGAGCAAATCTTCCCCCAGAAATCCCCTTCGTGTTAGACATCATACTTGCTGTGTTCATCTTGACGAGAGCTTACAAGTCGATGGGAACAGTGAACAATCAAGAAGAGAAGGTAGCGCTTAGCATAGGACTGGTCTTTCCAATCGCCGTTTTCGGTCTGATAGCAAGCATCGGCCTTGCCAACCCGCTGATAATCGTCGCCGACCTATTCTTCATCCTCTTCTCGCGTCGACTCTGGAGAAAATGGCACCAATGGACTCTCTTGCATCGTTCAGCACTACAGACTAGTCTCCCAGGCTTTGGAGAGTCACCTGCTCCCCTATTCCCCTGACTGAGACACTGCTAAAACTTCCACGGAATCTTTAGAGACGTTCGTACAGCAGGGAGGCCTATCTCAAATCAGCCTGGTGGGCGACTTCAGCCTAACGAGAACCAATTATAGGGTAATGCAATGAGCGGCAGTCAGGCTGTGAGAATGTTGAGTGGCAAGAACGTCAAGGCGAAACCGAAAGGGACCAGCATCGACGGCAAGGATGCGACGGAGATCATAGCAGGAGTACAGGCGATGTACGAAAAGATTCCAGCATTCATACGACCGATGCTACCCGCCTTACCTGACATCCTTCGCAGGATACCATCCTCCGCTGGCAAGTACACTCTCAATGAGATAATCCAGCTATTGGACGAAGCTTACGAGACTGGGCGGTTGAAGAGGTAGCAGGACGGCCCATGCCTTGAGTCATCCCTCTAAAGACATCATCTCCTCCAAAGGGCGAGAACTGGCTGGAAAGAAAATCGCTCTCCTCGTGACAAGTAGTGTAGCCTCGTTCAAGGCACCCGAGATAGCTCGCGAACTCATGCGCCACGGAGCAGAAGTTTACGCCGTCGCTTCTCCTTTTACGGAAAAAATGGTTGGCGCCGATCTACTCGAATGGGCCACGGGAAACGCTGTAGTCACGCATCTAACAGGTAAGCTGGAACATATCGTGCTTGGAGGAAAGAGCGAGGGTCACGCAGACTTGGTTCTGATCGCACCTGCGACCGCCAACACGATTGGAAAGTTGGCGTCCGGAATCGATGATACTCCCGTCACCACAGTCGCAGCGACGGCGATAGGGTCTCGAATTCCAGTAGTAATCGCGCCCGCAATGCACGAGCCCCTATACGACCATCCGATCGTCCAAGAGAACATCTCACGGCTCAAGAAGATCGGAGTAGAATTCATCGAGCCAGAGGTCTCGGAAGGAAAGGCAAAGATCGCGTCAACCGAGAAGATAGTTCGTTCAGTTATCGCGCACTTCTCCAGTAATCAAACTGGGGACTTGGAGGGTCGACGAATTCTAGTGACCGCAGGTCCAACAATCGAACACATCGATCCTGTCCGCGTCGTAACCAATCGGAGTTCTGGGAAGATGGGCATAGCCATCGCGGAGGAGGTTGCTTCTCGTGGGGCGGACACCACGTTGATTCTGGGTCCCGGGACGGTAAATCCACCTTCAGGGATTAAGACAATTAGAGTTGAGAGCACCAGTCAGCTTCTGGAAGCGGTTCTCGGAGAACTAAATAGTAGTGCGCCCGATCTAGTCTTCGCCGCAGGCGCTCCAACCGATTACAGGCCCGTAACGGTCGCTCCGAAGAAGATCAAGACCCGCGAGAAACCAGAGATCAACCTCGAACTTCGCGCAACTCCCAAGATTTTGGAGGAGATCCGGAGAGCCAGCCCGAAGACATACCTCGTAGCATTCAAAACAGAACACAAGGTTTCCAATGAAGAGCTCATAGAAGAAGCCTACAAGATAATACACGAGAAGAACGCTGACCTTGTGGCTGCAAACGATGTCGGCCTCGAAGGTGTAGGGTTCCAAGCGGATACGAACGAACTCTACGTTGTAGATGGCCGAAAGAAAGTAGTGCATATTCCTCTAGCTGAGAAGCGGGAGGTTGCGCGGCAGCTCGTCGACCTGGCCGTCAAGAGAATGCGAGACTAGCTTGGGACTGTTCCTTTAGTGACGAAGAAGATAATCCGAGCCGCAGCAGTACAGGTCAAACCAATCGAATCGTCGGTAGAGGATACAATCTTTCATGCGGTAAAGCTCGCAAAGAAGGCTGCAGAAAAAGAGGTGGACATCATTTGTCTACCGGAGCATTGGTTGCCGGAAAAGACGATCCCGACGCCTATGAGTCCTCTGCCGGGCTTGCAGTCGTTGGCTGAGGAGTACGGAGTTGCTGTGGTCGGAGGGGCGTTCTATGAAAAGGTCAAGGGACAGGTGAGGCTTAGCAGCCCGGTTGTTGGGGACGATGGGGAGATTATTGGACGACAGTTCAAAGTGCACTTGTTCCGTTTTGAAAGGAAGTACGCTAAGCCTGGAAGTTCCTATCCTGTCTTCCAGTTGAAGGGGTACAAGATCGGAATCCTAGTCTGCTACGACGTTGATTTTCCCGAACCATCACGCATCTACGCGCTGAATGGCGTAGAATTGATTCTCTGCCCATCGAGAATTGTGAAACCTGGAATCACGCCTTGGCAACAGTATGTTACTGTTCGCTGTCTTGAGAATCGCATGCCGATAGTCGCTCCGAACGTGTATGCACCGCCGTGGTTTGATGGCCACAGCATGATCATTAGTCTCAGAGAAGACCGTAGAACAAAGATCTCTCATCCAAAGATCGCGTCAGTTTCTAGGATGGGAGAGGGAATTGCGATCCAGGAGATCGACCTCTCATTCCATAACCGTCTCCGTAGAGAGCGGTTTGCCGATCGCAGACCGGAGACCTACAACTAGAAGGGCAGTAGCGATCCCGGCGCGAGAGATTGAAGCGGTCGTGTTCGACCTAGACAACACCCTGCTAAGGTCGCCGATCGGGGCCAGACTGGCACTGCTTAATGTCGCGAAGATTGTTTCCAAGCAACTGAAGAAAAACGGCTACTCCATGGGCCAGGTCCGATTATTCGAACATCTACGGCGTATCGACCGTGAGATGTTGGGGCGAAAATTCCGGTACAACAGAGATGTATGGTGGAAGACACTGTTCAAGGAACTGGGGCTGAAACGGATGGACGCAAAATGGATCGACGATCTAACGCTTCAGTACTGGAGGGTCTATGCGGCGAACAGCCCCCCTTTCAAGGACGCAAATCCGACCGTCCGCAAATTGAAACGCGCCGGTTACAAGCTCGGTATCGTCTCGGACAGCGATGGAACACTGGGGATGAAGAGGAAGAGGATTCGACAGGTCCCTTTCCGCAACCTATTCGAAGCCATCGTGGTCGCAGGTGAAGACACGCCTAGGGTCAAGCCCGGCCATGAGTCATTTAGTCTGATAGCAAAAAGACTCAGAGTGCAGCCGAAATCTAGTATCTACGTGGGCGATAATCCGAGAACCGACATAGAGGGAGCAAAGGCTGTCGGAATGATCTCCGTTATCGTTCATCGCAGAGGAAACCGGGGAGGAAACCCCGATTATCGGGTTCCCAACTTACGCTCGCTACCCGGATTGGTCAAATCCATCCAACGCGCTGGTTGAAAACATATGCAATTAGAAACATTCTAAGCATTCCATGAGCTATTCAATGGACGAGTCTGGTTGGGGAAGATCTTCATTATCGATATTGACGGGTGCATTTGCGAGCATGTTGACAATGAGCATTCTGAGCTGATGTTATCCGCGAAGCCATATCCCGACTCGATCACAAAGATCAACCAATGGCATGACCAGGGTCACTTCATCTGCTTCTTCACGGCAAGAACAGAAGAACACAGAGAAGCTACTCTAACATGGCTTCAGAAACATGGAGTGAAGTATCACAAGCTGATCCTTGGCAAGCCTAGGCGCAATGAAGGAGACGAGTACCATTACATTGACGACACTCCGATTCGGGCAACCCGGTACAAGGGAGTCTTCGGCGACATGGTGAAGAGGACAAAAGACGTGATGGTCTTCGAGGACGAGTAGCTAACTCGTCAGGTCTATCCAACGAGTTCGTTGATGACGCGGCCCTGCTCAAGAAACTCGACTAGTCTTCGGTTGGACCCGACTCTCTTTTTGATAATCTCGGCCATTTGGGGGAGTTTTTCGTAGCCCACGAACTTGCGGTCGAGGTTCATGGCAACTTTGAGTGTTGTCCCGGACCCAAGGAACGGGTCGAGGACTGTGTCTCCTAGAATCGAGAACATCTTGATCAACCTTCTAGGAATCTCTTCTGGAAAGGCTGCTACTCGCCGTTCAAGACCCTCAATATCCTGTCTGGCACCAGGGACCTTCCAGACTTGTGAGAACCATTCGTCCCGTTCTTTCTTGGTGAACTTGCTGTCATACCGTCTGGGGTCTTTTGGCGGGAAGCTACGTGGTGGGCCTTTGCGGAAGATGAGGACGTACTCCATGTCGAGTGTTACGTACGCGTTTGGTGGAAGGAATCCTGATCCCAGGAAGGCTCCTTTGCCCTTGTAGTGGGGCCGGTTGGTAGGCTTCTTCCAGAGCACATAGGGTAGGGTCACGAAGCCGAGCTTCTCGAAGTTCTCGATGATTCTGGAATGGTTCGGGTAGAGGTGAAAGATGCCATTCGAGGTCCGGGTTGCGTCTCCAATGTTGATACAAGCAATGCCACCTGGGATGAGCACTCTTCTGATTTCTCGCCAGGTTTCGTTGAGATACTCGTGCATATCATTGTAGGATGAGGCTGAGGCTTCTGCGAAGAAGTCGTCCCAGATGGATACCATAGGATATGGGGGCGAGGTCACGGTAAGATGGACTGATTCGTCTGTGACTTCGGTCATTCGACGACTGTCGCCGATGATTACTCGGTAATCAGGGCTCATCCGGGAGCGTGAACTGGCTAATGCTGTATAATAGCTCGGATCTCCATCTGGCTGGCTAGTTCTCTTTCATCAAGCGGATTATCGTAGTTTCTTGTCGAGGAAGCTTAGCGTCCTCTTCCAAGCCAGGTCTGAGGCGTCCCGGTTGTACTCTACGGGCCGATTCTCTTCGACGAACCAGTGTTTCGTTCCAGGATAGAAGTGAAACGCGACTTCCCTTCCGGCCTCGCGAATCTTCTCCTCTGTAGCGCGCACATCCGCTATCGGCTCCCATTCATCCTCGGGTGAGAAATGACCCAGAAAGGATGCTTCAGCTTTTGAGAAATCCATAGTGTAGCTCCCGTAGAAGACCACAACCGCTCCAACAGTTTCGGGCTTCAGCGTGCTCAATAGCAATGACCATGCTGCTCCCATGGAGAAGCCCACGACGCCGATTTTGTGTCTGGATATTGATGGGTCTGCTTGTAGGTAGTCGGTTGCTCCTAGGACTATCTGCTTTATTCTCTCGTCGGCGATTTTTGACCGGAGCTCCTTCGCCCCCTCTACGGACGTTGCTACGCCGCCGTCATGAAGGTCCGGTGCTAGGGCGAGAAATCCCTGAGAGGCTAGCCTGTTAGCGAAGCCTTTGAAGAAATCGTTGAGTCCCCACCATGCGTGCAGTACGAGGACTCCTCCACGTGGCTTTTCGGGCGACGCCACGTACCCATTTCCCGGTCCACCTTCTGTTTTGAATTCGACCATGCCACTCTTCAATGTCATCATCGAAAATATGCTCCAAGGGCCTCTCGTCTAGAGTAATCATTAATGTTTGGTCGCAGAGAAGGAACTATCATGAGCTCTGAGAGAGATCGCGCGGCGCAAGAGGAAATTCTGGAACTAGAAAGAAGATTCGGAGAAGCGATGATCCGGAATGATGCAGATGCGATCGGACGGCTCCTCTCTGACGATTGGATAATTATCGACCCCGATGGCGGCGTTATTGACAAGTCGCGCTTCATGGCCGTGATAAAGTCGGGCGCGTTGAAGCATGAAGCCATGGACTCCGAGGACATTCGAGTACGCACATACTCGAACGCCGCCACTGTCACCGCAGTGACCCATACTAAGACCAAATATTTGGAGAAAGAGTTCACGACCCACGAAAGAGCCACGGACGTTTTCGTGAAGAAGGATGAGCGGTGGCAATGCGTGCTCACTCATCTCACGATCCTGAAATCCGGAACGCATAGTTCGGGTTAATCGATTGCATCCATTAGGAGTCTTGGTTTAGGTCAAGGTCGCCAGTCTGGGTCAAGACCCTGTAAGCGTTCAGAGTGATCCACTTGCTGGGTTTTCCGATATCTTCAATCGCCACGGGTGCCTTTCGGCCTTTGCCGCTGGGATAGAAGAAGTCGCCTTCGCGATACCAGTCGCCCTCCAGATTCCAAAATCCATCAGGTCTACGTTTTGACAATAACAGTTGAACCGCACTTCTGATTCGCTCATCGTCACCATATCCAAGCTTGGTCAACACGCGCAGTGCGTGGAGGATGTCGTAGAAGTAGTACATTGGAAAGTGGAGTTTTGTGAAGAATGGATAGGTTTCCTGCCAATGATGATTGTCCGACTTGTAGACGTGGTGCATGAGGAGAAACCCGGCACCTTCATTGATGGACTGTTTCATTTTGCGGGTCCATTTCTGTCTCGGAATCTCAGAGTAGGCCCATAATGGTTCGATGGTAGACATGAAGCTACTGTGCTTCACTTTCTTCTCAGGATGGTCGCAGTTCCAACCTCCATCTTCTAGCTGATCCTTCGGCAGCCAGTCGATCGCTCTTCGAACCCGGGGGTCGTTAGAGTAGCCGAACTTGATCAGAGTCCGAATCATGTTTCCTGTGAGACATGGCTCGTCCCATCTCTTGCTCTCCTCGACCTTGCTCGGGCAGGCGAAGGCGCCGGTCTCTGTCTGGTGAAGGTCGAGAAATCTCTCGCATTCCGAACTGATTCTAGGATCGGGAGGAGCGTCCATTTCTCCGAGAAGTGCTAGAGGCCAGACAGCTGACGTCCATTTTGGACGATAACAGGTCTCCTTGGGAGACCAGATACGTTTGCTTGTCTGGTTTCCGATGATCTTCTTGACCGGCCGGTAGCTTGGAATCTTCTCACGTGCGGCCAAGACATCTTTTCCATCCTTTGCCTTGTGCAGCAGATCGATGAGAGCCTGATGCCTAACAGACGGGTCCTTGGGATCAAGCAGCCAGCTAAGAGTGGGGTCTTTCACTTTGTGTCACTCGTCGTCAGTGTTTTCCTATGCTTCTATGTTTTTCTCTCTTGAGCGTTCTCTATGTTTTCTCTTGAGAGCTAAGCCGGACGGAAATTCGGCCGCTGATGAAAGAACTTGGATCTGAGTGAGCAGAGCTTAACAATACGAAATCCGCGAGTAAGTACTGATGGATTTGAGCTCGAAGTCCAGCGGGTCTTACTTCTCTCCTGAATTCTTCAAGTTTCTGAAGGGTTTGGCTAGAAACAATGACAGAGTATGGTTTCAGAAGAACAAGCAACGCTATGAGAGGTATGTCCTTGCACCCAGCCTCCGGTTCATTAAAGACGCTGGGGCCGAGCTTAGAGCGGTTAGCCCATACCTTGTAGCAGACCCTCGGCCCTTTGGCGGGTCACTCTTCCGGATCTACCGAGACATACGCTTCTCCAAGGACAAGAGTCCCTACAAGACCAATGTGGCCATGGAGTTCTGGCACCGTCGAGGAGGAAAGAAGTCTTACACCGGGCTATACCTTCACCTGGCACTAGGAGACAGTTTTGCCGGTGCAGGCATATGGCACCCTGACCCTCCGACCCTCAACAGGGTCCGTAGGGCGATCGTGTCCCGGCCCGAGGCTTGGAAACAGGTCAAGGAGAGCGGGTTGAAGATTGAGGGTGAATTTTTGAAACGACCACCGACCGGGTTTGACGCAAACCATCCTTTCGTCAGGGATTTGAAGCTGAAGGACATTACCGCCGGGATCCGATTCAGCAATGCACAAGTTACGGGCCCAAGATTCATGAAGGATTTCGTCCAAGCAAGTAAGAAACTTGACCCGCTCAACAAGTTCCTAGCACGGGCACTGAGCCTACCGTGGTGACAGACGGGAACAGGGCATATTCCGCCGGTGGTTTTCTCGGAGATTTTAGGTTGGGAGTGATGGCTTTGAAACATCATTTGAGGACATCACGCCCGCCGACTGAGTGCTATCTAACTATGTTCGAACGAGGTCCACGCGTACCGTCGTTCGTGATCCAGAAGCCATTTTTTCCGCCATAAGCCTCCGCCGTATCCGACAAGCGAGCCGTCCGAACCGATCACTCTATGGCATGGCACAACGAGCGATATTTTGTTGGCACCGTTTGCCTTTCCAACCTCGCGGGATTTCTCAGGCTGTCCGAGCGCTTCAGCAATGTCACCATAGCTTCGTGTCTGCCCAGGAGGAATCTGTCTCAAGGCCTGCCAGACGGCTTCTTCGAACGCTGTGCCATGCTGGGTCGTAGGGATTTGGAAATCTGCAGACTCGCCGGCGAAATAATCGTCGAGCTGAGCGATGAGCATTTTTAGAACAGTGTTGGTGCCTGAACCGATCAGTCCAAAGTTTCGCTCTAGACGACGAAGTTCGCCTGTTAATGCCACACGATTCTCAAATTCGAGTAGGAATAATGCTGCGTCATCCGCGATGGCGATCATCGACCCGAGAGGAGTGCTAATCTTGGTACCAACAAGCTTCCCGTCAATCACAGATCCTAGCCGATTTGCGACTACTGCCGCTTGAGTTGAGAGCATGGCTCCATCACGGGAGAGTAATCGAAAATAAAGGGTTTGACTCCAAATCTTGCGGTCAAAATAGGTAGACTAATGCTAGGAATAGACTCTATCCGACGTACTTTGCCTTGCCCGGCTGGGCCGCCGAAGATTCCTTGTCACCGCCCTTCTTGAGAGCATCATCAATCTCCTTCGCTTGATCCTCTAGCTCTTTCATCTCTATCTGTAATCCGAGTTTGCGTATCAGGACCCGTAGAATTATCATGGCTGCTCTCGGGTCTACCATGAAACCGGAGGTCTCGCCGGAGAGGAATAGTCCTTTGAGGTTTCGAACCTTGGCGAGTCCTGGGATTAGACCGTTCATCCAGGTTACTGCGCCGCTGTCTATGATCTGAACATCTAGAGCTTTGAGTTCCTTGACGAGATCAGACTCACTGGCCGCCCCGTAGACCTTGGGATTATCAGAAATTCTACCAGTAATGAATGCCCCGACAGTGATCAATGTGCCAACGCCCAGTCGTTCTGCAAGATCGACCACAGCCTCAGAGAGTCGGAAGGCACCCTCAGGAAGTATGGGCTGAGCGTCTCCAGTGTAGAGAACTAGATCGTTGCCAGCTTCATCGCTGTTGACCCAGTAGTAGAATTCATGCTTCATCAATTCCGGGGTCCCGTCAGGTTTCAAGAGGACCCGGGGCGGAAGATAGTCGGAGTGAAGGTAGCCTAGCGGAGCGGCTTTGAGGGTCTTGACAAGATGGTCGAGGACAATCTTCGCGACGCGTCCACTGTCCGGTAGCCCAGCGATGAGGATTGGACTGCGGAGCTTCGGAGCTTCATTGAGGTGAAGTTCTATTGGATCTCTCATGGCAGACGCGGTCGAACGGGACGCTCTATCCTCGGAATGGAGAAGCGGGCACGGACTGATAGGTATTCCTTCCTATGTTTTGACTCTCTTGAGAGGAAATCTTCCGTACTTTTTTTCGGAATCTTTATATCAACTGTCGCCGTTGAAACAACTCCTCATTTACACAGGTGACTCTTTGGCAAAATTCATGCTCTCCCTCCGCGACGAGAACTTCAAACTCCTAACAAACGAAGCCGAGGACCGCGGCATAACGGTCCAAGAATTAATCAGAGCCGTAATCATACCAGACTGGGTCAAGATCAACCCCCCAGCCAAACAGAACATTAATGGAAACACAGAGAAGATCCGGCCATACCAGCAAGTCAGCAGCCGGGAGCACATTCTCCAAGCAGTAGGCAGACTACGAGACTGACAGCTAGACCAGTCTAGACAACCCCTCAACCCTTCCTATTTTTCAATCGAGCACCAGAGTAGCATACGCTATTGGTGAATATCACCAAGCTTTTCTTGGAAAGCTAAAGCAATCTTGTTGTTCCAACAACCGAGGGCAGAGCGTTACATAGAATCGACGGAGGACTTTCTGCTCCCTCTAACTTGCGGTAGATGCTGACGCAAGGGGGATCATGAGCTAATCGTGAAAAGTACGGTCTGCGGTGTTCCGAGAGCCTTCCAGTTCGTTCCCATTGTGGCTGGGAACCCGTTCCAAGCGGACACCGTGACAGCGTAGCTACCCGGTGCTAGTCCAAGAGGAAGCGCAAGAGTGAAAGTTAGGGATGCAGAAGTTCCAGCGGCGAGCGACATCATCTCCGTGCCTGCGAAGATCGCCTGCCCATTCGCGTTTGTGATCTGGACCACTCCTAGGAATCGGGTGGTGGTACCGGAGGTGCTCTGTATTCCAGCGTTCACCGTGAACTGGCTTCCGGTCTGGAAGCTTGACTGCGGGCTTCCTTGCGAATTTAGGAGAGTAACGGAGGAGATGGTGAGTGGGAGCCGAATTGTCGTTGTAACTGTCGCGACAAAGCCTATGGAGGTGTTGGGCGCGTAGAGTGTCCCCGTCTTCGGGTCGAGACCTATTCCCCCGCCCGGGCCGAATGCGAACTGGGCCGTCGAGAGTGTGCCGATCACCTGGTTCGTGTTACCGTCTATGGCTTGCAAGTATCCTCCTGGATTCGTGTAGACTAGTTGGTTGACAGGGTTGTATTCTAGGCCGGCGAGCGTGTATGGGTTTGAGACGATGTTGATCGCGCCCACCAGAGTGTTTGTCATCGTGCTGACTACCAAGATGCTAGGAGATGCGCCTGTGGCATAGGCGTAAAGGTTCCCGTTCGCCGAGTCATACGTCATCGATGTGATGTAGAGGTTGTTGTATGAGCCGAGGTCGATTGTTAGTGCGCGGACGTTCCGGCCCGCGTCAATGACCTGGATGGAAGAGGTGCCGTTGTACGTGGCAACGTAGAGGTTGTTGTTGGCTCGGTCGTAGACTATTCCCTCAGGGAAGACTCCGACTTTGATCGAACTCACGACAATGTTTGAGGAAGGATCTATCACGGCCACGTTCGCGGAGACAGCGTTTCCAAATTGCCCGCAGAGGTTTATCGTGCCATCTCCGACAGTCACTGCTCCCGCGACCGAAGTGTTACAATCAACCAGCGTGACATACAATTTTCCATTCGACGGATCGAAAACGATCCCGTCAGGGACTGCCGTCGTGTTCACGTCGGATGGGAGGACAATGCTGTGAACTATCTGGTTTGTATTCCCGTCGATGACCGAGACCATGCTCATATCCGGGTCGGTGAGGTAGACCATCCCGTTAGCCGGGTCTAGAGCCATGCTTGACCCGTAAGCGACTGGAAGTTTGTAGTATGGATCTCCAGGCCAAACCGTCGCCACGACTCTGCCCGTTACCGAGCTGACTACGTAGACTGAGCCTTGATCGACAGAGTTGACGTAGACGTTACCGTTGAGGGGATCGTAGAGCGCGTCGGCGGGAAAGCCCTGAAGGGCATATGTCCCAACGATCTGGTCAGTTGATCCGTTGATCGCAATCCCTACTCCCGTCTCGGCCGAAACGTAGAGTATCCCGTTCGCTGGGTCGTACGCGATCGACTCGGGGTTGTAGTCCGGGGACGGCGACTGGATCGTAGTAACCAACGAATTGGTTGCTCCATTAATGACGAATACAGAATTGGAATTTATCGTCCCGACATAGAGGTAGCCGTTCCCAGGGTCGTACGTGATACCCGCCAACCGAGGGATGGAAATGAATGTTAGGAAGACGAAGGTTTGCGCTCCGGGCGAACTGCTAGGAATAGGTATGAGCCCGGACAGAGAGTTAGATCTTGTGTCGACGACCGCTACGGCAGGGCCATAGCCTCCATTGCCTTGCAGGGTGACGTAGACGTTGGAGTTAGCAGGGTCGTACGTTACACCCATTGCAGGCTCGACAAGGGGAATGGCTGTAACAGTCTGGCCGGTTGTGGCGTTTACGATGACGAGGTCGCTTGTGCCACCGGTCGTGTATGGGCCTGCATATGGGAAGCCGCCGTTTGCGAGTCCTAGAAGAGTGCGGACGATGTAGAGGAGGTCGTTGTTCGGGTCGTAGACCATACTTTGCAACACCGGGTAGTTGTTGGGACCTGTGCCGTTCATATTCAATGGAACGTTGCGCACTACTGTGTCAGTGGAGGGGTCTATTACTGACAAGACGTCCTGGTAGTTCGCATGGTTTGCGAGGCCAATGTAGACTTGGTTGCTTCTTGAATCGTAGGCTTCGGCCATGCCGAAGGTCCCATTGCCAAGGTTGAGGATTTTCAGGAGCGTGTAATTGCTTGCTCGGAGGGCGAAGACTCTGGCGCCTGTTGTGATAGAATAGTAGTTTGCGATGTTTCCATCGAGCACATACAGCTCGCCGTTCTTCGAGTCTAAAGATTCAGAGATGAGTGTCCCTGGAGATGTTTCGGTGAGGATCTGGACGCTGTGTACGAGGTTGGTCTTTGTGTCGAAGGCGAGGAGCGAGGGTGCCCAGCCGCCTAGGAAGTCGACGTATCCGCTCTGATCGTTGTAGAAGGCTGTTACCGGGACGCCAATGGCATATGCGGATTGAGGGACGCTCGTATAGAGATTGTTCGTGGATATCTGAAGCAACTCCTTGATATTTCCAATGTTCTGAGTCACGGAAGTCGCTTGACTCGGGAGAGCATGTGACCCGGTTGAGTGCCGGCCGACGGACGATATCGTAGCAATCGAGAACGAAGAGGAGAGGAGGATAAGCGCTAAGACAAAGGCGCTAGCCGCAGTTCGGCGATGGATCAATTTGGGGATCATCTATCTCACCTGGAAGCCCGAGGATGACGAAGGAGTACCCGCGAGAGGGATCCACGAATTTCCTTCCGCGCTGACAAAGCCGTTCCAGGCGAGACCCAGCACAACGTACTTGCCGGCGGCGAAGGGGATGGTCGCTCCGAGAGTTACTGAGTATGTCATCGTAGTCGCCTGGCCGGGTTGCAGGGTCACGGACCCTCCGCCGATGAACACAGGTGTGTTGTGAGGCCCGATGAACTCGACGATCGCGAAGGCATTCAGAGTCTGTGGGCCGGTGTTGGTGAGGGTTAGACTAGCGACTATCGTTTGACCGTTCGTGAAGGTGGACTGTGGATACATGGTCGCGTTGAGAATCTGTACACTGGTCGCAACTGTTGGATTCGAAGCGGATCGGGAGATGAAGCCAGTCGAGGATCCAGTGGACACACCTTTCTGGGCTGTTCCGACGGAGAAGCTTGTCTTCGCTAGGAGTCCGGAAGAGACCGCTAGAAACGCATAGGTCCCCGTCAACGCGTTCTGGGGGAGCGCGAAGCTCGTCGAGTAGGCTCCATTGGAATTGGTTGAGAGCTGGTCAAGGAAGAACGATCCCCCGCGTGGGTTGTCAATTTCTATACCCACTGTCCTTCCTGTTATTGGGAGTCCGGCGGGAGTCTTGAGAGTCCCGGAGAGCTTTACGACGCTACCGGGAGCATATCCCAGGTTGTTGGTCTGGGCGACCAGTACTGCGCTCGGGGGCGTTGTAGAGGTAAGCGTGAACGGGACGGAAGTGTACAAGCCCGCTGTACCGTTTACCACCTGTCTAGCGGAGACAGTGTAGGTGCCGGAGGGTAGTCCTGTCAGGTCGAGTTGAGCCGTCCAGGAATTGGTTAGTGGGTAGTTGACTAGAGAGGCAGTGGCAGCGCCTACGAACTGGTTGGTGAGAGCCACCTGGACGTATCCGTTGGGCAGGAGAGGATCTCCGAGGTTGTAAGGAACCGTTCCAACGCTGTCGACGGTCACTAGCGCGGCGAGTAGAGAGGTCCCGACGACTTCGAATGTGGTCGCCCTCAGCTCCGAGAGAGGCGAGCCGAGAGAGGGTAGGCCCACATCTGATGCGGGAACAGTAATGGTGATCGTACCTGGGGCGGTCTCTGTTAGGGTCCCGTTAGTTTGTGAAGTTGCTTGGTAGTTGCTCGAACCGCCGACAGTCGATATCGTGCCGTACTCGAATGCGATGCCTGCAATACTAGTCCCTCCACCGTTCACTGAGATGCCTCCTTCCGTGTAGAGAGTCATTGCCGCAAAGTATGCCTGACCGTTGAAGTTCCATTGAAGGACCCACCATTCTCCCTCTGAGGGAGTTGGAGGCAGTAGTAGACTGGTCAGGTTGGACATTTCGAGGTTGATGTTGAAGTAGCCGTTGGCGCCGACCGTCCGGTAGTTGTTGATGTATCCTTTGAGAATGTTGAGCTGGTCCTGCTGCTGGCCCGTAAGATAGCCGGGTGCTGAGTTGGGTTTGCCGACGAGCCAGTTCAGCGGCGGAATAGAATGCGTACCGGCAACCGTGAGTGTAGTAGTGGTGACGTTCTGTCCTGGAGTTGGCGAGGTTATCGTGACGCCTGTGGAAACTGGTTTGGCGGCGCAGCCTGAGACGATGCAGCCAACGTTAGGCGAGCCGATACCTGTGACGGGGTCCCAGCCTGGACCCGCATTGTAACAGGGTGTACCTGAGAAGCAGTTGTTGCCGGTGGTGATGTCGTGGAACTCGGCCGAGTATTGAGGCGCGTTGAGAAATGAGTAAGCCGTTGGATTGAAGAAACCCGCGTTAGCGTTATTTGCATTATTAATTATGGCGATGACTCCTGCCCAGAGCGGGGAGGCAAGACTTGTCCCGCCTATCAGAAAGAGCAGGCCGAAATTGACTCCGTTCAGAACGATCACCACTCCAGTCTGAGGATCCGCATCAGCAGCGATATCGGGAACGCCGCGCCCCGTTGCTGTCAGAGGAACTCCCGCTCCTATCTGCCAGGATGGGCGTGTGAAGACGGAGGAGAAGCCGCCGCCCGTGCAACCAGGGTCGCAGCTCCACGTGCTCTCAGCCTTCCAGCCAGCCGATGAGACGGTAAGGGATGTGCCGCCAACTGATGTGACGAGTGGGTCGGACGTTGGGTAGCAGGTGCCCAGGTCAAACTGGTTCGCTCCCGGGCATGTGTTTCCCCAGTCGCCGGAAGAGGCTAGGACTGTGATGCCCTGGACTGCCGCCTCTGCGTAGAAGGTATGCGCATACGCGATGAGCGAGGCTGTGCCGATCCCAGAGCTACCGGTCGAGTTGGCACCGCCATCAGCTGAGCCATCGTACTCGCCGAAGCTCTGCGAGATGATGTTGCCGGCCTGGTTGGTGATTGCTGCGGCGATGGCCTCGCTTAGACCTGGACCGGGGTCGAAGCTGAGCATGTTAACCAAGTTCGCGCCTGGGGCCATTGCGTGCGCCCACTCGACGTCGAGGGCTGTTTCTGTATCCCAGCCAGACCCGGGAGGGACTCCTAGTAGTCCGCCTGTTACGGGAAAGTTCGAGAGAACTCCGTTGACAGCGTCGTTTGACACGTCGTAGATTGTGCTTGACGAGTTGACTGTCTGGATATTAACAATGGGAGTCGGGAGACCATAGGTCACGGAGAACTCTGCTAGGTCAGCCTGGATCGTCTTGTCTCCATAGCCAGCGTCGATCAAGACGATGGACTGTCCCTTTCCATTCATTCCAGAATTCAATAGAGAAGTCTCGTTGTATGCGGTCTGAAGATCCGATGGCTGGTATGGTGGCGAGAAGGGTGGAATCGGACTCGTCCCAGTCGGACTGACCTTCTGGGCCGCAAGGGTCGGAACAAAGAACGTGTAATTCTCGAGACCGATGACGGAGGTGACGAAGGGCGCGAGGTTGGAGGGTAGATAGATTGGGGCGGTGTTGGCGTAGAATTTGAAGTGCGGCCCAGAGAACATCTGAACGCTGGTGGAAAAGGCTTGGTCGAACTGTCCAACAGTGCCGACTAGGTTGAGGAAGAGTCTGGACCGGTCTGTGAAGGTGGATATGCCGAAGGATTGGAAGTAGGAGACTGCTGACGAGTAGAGTGCTGGGGAAGGCGCGAAGACCGCCGAGTATTCCTCAGGAGTCAGAAAAGAGTGGTACATGTAGGACCCGGGCGTGTAGATGCTCTCGATCATCTGATCCCGGAGCTCCGTCTGGCTGTTGTCGAAGAAGCCGATCGATGTTGCGATCGCTAGGTTTGAGGGGGCTGAGCCGAGTAGGACGCCGATCGATGTAGGATTAGCTCCCTGTATCACTGCCAAGGGTGCTACTTGGGTCGGGGATGAGTCTCTTGCTGGGCTAACGAGGGACAGCAGCATCAAGGCGACTGCGAGGATCGGCAGAACCTTCGGTTCGCGTATTGATCGGATGACTCTGATCAATTTGAGAACGTTTGCGATAGATTTCCGGCTTAAAACGAATATTTCGCGCGGGAATATTTTCGAAACTCGAAAATATCAGAATCCGACAATATCGAAGTCCGATACTAATCCGGATTTTCTGAGAAACCGAGCTAGGAGTGGTTTACGTTAATCGCATCGCTCTAAATTCTACGCAGAAACCTAGTGTTTAGACAACAGGGTCACTGTGAACCTAGGATCGACCGCAAGTCAGATTCATGATGCTATCTACTACAGTCATAGTACATTTTATATACATCGTGGGAAAATTGCCAACCCAATGTACGACTGGAAAATCGCCGTACCCCACGTCTTCTCGTCGATGCGTAATGGAAGGATTCACTCACATGTACTGAGATTTAGTCGGATTGCAGAAGTCTCAGTTATCATGTTACTTGTAATGGTTCCCGCGTTTGCCCAAGCCTCGCCTATTCATACTGTAGCCGCAGCAAAGCCTCAACCCCCGTCATCAACCTCGGCTACATGGGCCAAGGCGTACAGCATCCCATACAGTTACTCGGTGGCCGAAAGCGTTGCTCAGACATCCAGTGGTGGTTATGTCGTGGGCGCCTCGTGTACCGCAGCTGCGGTAACCACTCCCAACTGCAACACACTCTCAGAGCCAACTGCAATGGTCATGAAGGTAGACTCTAGCGGAAATATTCAATCGCAGACCCAGTACAACTACCTGAAGTATCCCTACTCTACGCCATTGAATCTCATCCGATCGACCTCGGACGGCGGCGCCATCTTCGCGGGCAACGCCCAATTCGGCTGTCCCGGAACAGGACAGACCAGCTGCGGTTTGATCGTCAAGGTCGACTTGAGCGGAAATGTTCAATGGTCGAACGACTTGCAGTTCTCCACCAGCTCCTCGTACGGTCCCCTCACATGGCCCCTAGATCTCCATCAGACCACTGACGGAGGATACGTGGTAGCGGGATATGCCTTCGCCCCTGCGGCGAGCTACAACCCGTTCGTGGTGAAACTCAGCTCGGCAGGGCAGATACAGTGGCAACATGTCTTCGTCGATCCGAATAGCCAGTACGGCGCCGCCTACGCGGTTGAACAGACCCCTGATGGAGGATATGTTGTCCTCGGGGAATCAACCTACTATGTTTCCGCT
>Ga0209055_1000498_pt1 | contig 27581 bp, 26 predicted proteins | sample GraSoiAngelo_110_FD_185875 | JGI IMG/M metagenome (GOLD analysis project Ga0209055, IMG submission 185875) | Grasslands soil microbial communities from the Angelo Coastal Reserve, California, USA - 14_0903_12_30cm (SPAdes) (version 2) | ecosystem: Environmental > Terrestrial > Soil > Grasslands ... | reverse complement strand
GCCACCCGGCGCCAGCACGAGGCCTGAGGTCCATGCGTCGTAGCCCAAGAGCTTCTGGGTGAAGACGGCGACCAGCAGCATGCCCGAGAAGGTTCCGAAGCCGACGATCAAGCTCAGGGTGGCGCCGGTCGCGAAGTTGCGGTCGGCGAACACCGTGAGATCGAGGATCGGATCGCGAGTCGTCAGCTCGCGGATCAGAAAGCCGGCCAGCGCGCAGACGGCGACGACGCTCAGCACGACGATCGTGCCTGACGCGAACCAGTCCTCTCGCTCGCCCCGGTCGAGGACGAGCTGCAGGCACCCGAAGCCGGCGACCATCAGGCCGAGCCCCCACCAGTCGATCCGCGCCGCGCGGCGCAGGTACGGCGGATCGAACAGGAACACGCTGGCCATGAAAAAGCCGACGATCCCGACCGGCAGGTTGATGTAGAAGATCCAGCGCCACGACCATTCATCGGCGAGATAACCCCCGACGGTCGGGCCCAGGATCGGGCCGAAGATGAACCCGAGCCCCCAGATGGCCATCGCCAGGCCGCGCTGGTGAAACGGGAAGATCTCCCAGAGGATCGCCTGCGAGAGCGGAATGATCGGCCCGCCGCCGAGCCCCTGGAAGATCCGCGCCGCGATCAAGGTGGTCAGGTCGGGGGCGGCGCCGGAGATGAACGAGCTGACCACGAAGAGCGTGGCGCAGATCAGGAAGAATCGCCGGCGCCCGAAGACGCCGGCCAGCCAGCCGGTGGCCGGGATGACCACCGCGTTCGCGGCGAGATACGACGTGATCACCCACGACACCTCGTCGAGCCCCGCCGACATCGATCCCTGCAGGTGCGGAAGGATGACGTTGGTCACGCTAGTGTCGAGGATCTGCATGAAGGCCACCACCATGACCGTGAGGGTGATGGCCCACTTCCGGGTGGACGAGATCGCGGGCGCTTCCGGTGCCGGGGACGTCATTGGCTCCAGCTGGTTCGCTCGGATGTGCGCCGAGCGCGGATCAGACTAGTCGATACGCTCGTCTCGCGGTGGTGCTGAAGAGCGCCAGCTTCTCCTCGGCCGACGCGCGCCCGGCGAGGCGCTTGAACGCGTTCCAGAGCGCGGCGTACCCGATGCCCATCTTCTCGACGGGGAAGTTGCTCTCGAACATGCAGCGGGTCGGCCCGAAGCGCTCGATGCAGAACTCGATGTACGGCCGCCAGTAGTCGACCAGCTCGGCCGAGGACGGCGGCGCCGGACGCGTGCCGTAGTCGTACGCGGCCAGGCGCATCATCATGCCGCCGAGCTTCATGACGACGTTCGGGCATCGCGCGAGCTCGGTGATGCCGGCCTTCCATGTCGCGAACACCTCGTCGCGCTTACCGGTGTAGGGGCCGTAGCTGAGCGGCCCGCCCACGTGGCCCACGATGATGTTCGCGCTCGGACAGGCGCGCGCCAGGTCGATCGCGTCGCCGAGCTGGGGATGGAACACCCATGCGTCGAGCGACAGGCCGAGCGCCGTCAGGCGAGCCAGCCCGGCGCGGAAATCGGCCTGCTTCATGAGATGCGGGCCATTGGCGACAGCGCTGTTGCCGATCACCTCGCTCGCGTCCCAGGCCGCGGAGTGCCGCACGCCGCGGAACCGCCCACCACCGGCGCGAATCAGGGCCTCGAGCACGGGCGAGACTCGATCGCCCAGGGTGAGATCGGCGAATCCGACGATCCCGGCGGCGACGCGCGCCGGCCCGTACTGGCCGCTCTCGCTCATCGCCGCGATGCCCGCGACGAACTCGGTCTCGCCCACCGGACGCATCTCGGCCGGCCCGCCGGCGCGGTACATCGCGTGGCATTCCAGGAACACCGTGGCGACGACGTTGTGGCCGGTGTTGAGATCGGCGAGGAGCTCGTGCAGCAGGTATCGATGACCGCCGCGCTCCCACAGATGATGGTGCGTGTCGATGATCGGCAGCTCCGGCTCGAGGATCGGCTCGGGCGGTGCCTTGGCGAGCCACGCCTCGTCCGGCGGGCGGATTCTGCCGTAGCGTGTCGGCGTTGCAGCGTGGCCCACGTCAGTGCTCGCGCGCGGGTCGGGACACCTCGAACTCGAGACTGCAGATGATGCTCCTCACAGCGCGCGATCATAGCACCTCCGTCGTTCATGGGCGTGCCTCGACCGGCGGGGCCCAGCCCTGCGACGGCCTGCGGCGCGCCGGGCTCGTGTACACTGGCCGGGCGGAGGATCCTGCGTGGCACTGTCCATCGAGCCGATCACGCGGCCGTTCGACGCCGTGGTCGAGCTGCCCGGATCGAAGAGCTACTCGAACCGGGCCCTGCTGGTCGCCGCGCTGGCCCGCGGGCGCTCCGAGGTCACGCGCGCGCTCTTCTCGGACGATACGCGCTACATGCACCAGGCGCTCGAGGCGCTGGGCGTGCGCGCGCGGGCCGACGAAGCCTCGCACGCGTTCATCGTCGACGGCGTCGACGGACGCTTCCCGGCCTCCGAGGCCACCCTGGCGATCGGCAACGCCGGGACCGCCGCGCGCTTCCTGACGGCGGCCGTCGCGCTCGGTCGCGGCACGTTCGTGATCGACGGCTCGCCGGCGATGCGCAAGCGGCCGATCCAGCCGCTGCTCGATGGCCTCCGCGCGCTCGGCGTCGACGCCGAGAGCCGTGATGGCACCGGCTGCCCTCCGGTCGTCGTGCGCGCGCGCGGCATCGCCGGCGGCCATGCGCGCGTGCGTGGCGACGTCTCGAGCCAGTACCTGAGCGCCTTGCTGATGGCGGCGCCGTATGCCGCCCGCGACGTGGAGCTCGAGATCGAGGGCGATCTGGTGTCGGCGCCCTACGTGACGATGACGCTCTCGACGATGGAGGAGTTCGGCGTGCGCGCCGAGCGCGATGGCGACCGGCGCTTTCGCGTGGCGTCGGGGCAGCACTATGCGGGGCGCCGCTACGCGGTCGAGCCCGACGCGTCGGGCGCGTCGTACTTCTTCGCGGCGGCAGCGGTCACCGGCGGCCACGTGGTGGTGCCGCGGCTCGGCAACCGATCGGCACAGGGGGATCTCGGGCTGCTCGACGTGCTCGCGCGCATGGGCTGCGAGGTCACGATCGAGGCCGACGCGATCGCGGTGCAGGGGCCCACGCGTCTGCGCGCCGTCGAGGCGGACTTCACGCGCATGGGCGACGTCGCGACCACCTTGATGGCGATCGCGCCGTTCGCCGACGGCCCCGTGACCGTCAAAGGCATCGCGCAGACCCACTACGAGGAGAGCGACCGTCCGGTCGCGGCCACGACGGAGCTCCGCCGCATGGGCCTCCGGGTCGAGAGCACGTGGGACTCCGTGACGATCCATCCGGGCGCGCCGCAGCCGTGCGAGGTGCAAACGTACGATGACCATCGCATCGCGATGAGCTTCGCGGTGACGGGCCTGCGCGCCCCGGGGATCGCGATCGCGAATCCGGAATGCGTGTCGAAGACGTTCCCGGAGTTCTTCGAGGTGTTGGGAAGCCTGACCAAGCCGAGGTGACCGTGATCAACGTGTACGCGCTCTGCACCGGCCTCATCGAGCTCGATCGCGCCAGCATGGTGTCCGACCTTACGCCCGGTCAGCCCTGGACCGTACCGGTGCTGAGCTTTCTGGTGACCCATCCCCGCGGCACGCTCCTGTTCGACACCGGTGTGCACTGCCAGGCGCGCCTCGATCCGCTGGCGCGCCTGGGCCCCGATCGGATCAAGCGTCTGACCGTCAAGTCACGAGAAGGCGACGACGTCGTGCCCCAGCTCGCCACCCTCGGGCTCAAGCCCGACGACGTCCGCTTCGTGGCGAACTCGCATCTGCACTTCGACCACTGCGGCGGCAACGAGTTCTTCCCGCGGACGGCCTTCCTGGTGCAGCGGGCCGAGCTCGAGGCGGCGCGCCGCCCGGGCTTCGTGCCGAGCTACAGCCCGAGCCCGCTCGACTTCGACCATCCGCTCGACTACCGCATGCTCGACGGGGAGCACGACGTGTTCGGTGACGGCAAGGTCGTGTTGCTGCCGACGTACGGGCATACACCCGGGCATCAGTCCTTGCTCGTGCGCGCCGGGAAGCAGGCGCAGATCGTCGCCGCGTCCGACGCGTGCTACACACGAGAGAACATGGACCGCGACGTGCTGCCGAAGATCCTCTGGAACCCGTCGGTCATGTCCGAGTCGCTGACGACGCTCCGAAAACTCCGTGACCAGGGCGGCGCCACGATGTTCTATGGCCACGACCCCGCGCAGTGGGAGACGATTCCGCGGGCGCCGGCGCCGGTGATCTGAGGACCGACCCCGATGCGATTCGGACTTTTCTATCAGGCGTCGGCGGCGGACGGACAGACGCACGCCGAGCGCTACGCCGAGATGCTCGATCTGATCGCGCTCGGGGACACGCTCGGGTTCGACGTGGCGTGGCTGGCCGAGCTGCACTTCGGCGGCGCGTTCTCGCTGCTGGCGAGCCCGCTCATGGTCGTGCCGGTGATCGCGCAGCGTACGAAACGGATCCGCATCGGGACTGCCGTTACCCTGCTACCGCTCCACCATCCGCTGAGCTGCGCCGAGCAAGCCGCGACGGCCGACTTGCTCTCCGGCGGCCGGCTCGAGTTCGGGGTGGGCCGCGGCTCGATCCCGAGCCAGTTCCACGGTTTTCGCGTGGCCGTGTCGGAGAACCGCGCGCGCTTCGACGAGGCGCTCGAGATCATTCGGCTGGCGTGGACGACGGAGCGCTTCAGCTATCGAGGGGCGTTCTATCAGGTCGAGGACGTCGCGGTCGTGCCGAGGCCGCTCCAGCGGCCGCACCCACCGATCCGCGTCGCCGTCCACACGGCCGAGAGCTTCGCCCACATCGGGGATCTCGGTCTCTCGATCTATTCGGGGACGACGACCACGCCGCTGCCGCAGCTGCGCGAGTACATGGCGCTCTACCGCGCCCATCTCGCCGCGGCGGGCCACACGTGGCAACCGGATCAGATGGCGCTGATGCTGCCGGTACACGTGGGCGCGACATCCGGCGCCGCGCGGGACGCGATGCGAGCCGGCGTGCTCAAGTACTACCGGAACATCGAAACGATCTTCGCGCAGCTCCCGGACTCGTACGGCGACCACCTGCCGCGCCTGAAGACGATTCGGGAGACCATCGCCAATCTCCCGTACGAGACGTTCTGCCGCGACCAGGGCGTGTTCGGCGACGCGGCCGAGGTCGTCGACCGGCTCCAGACGGCGCGCGACGAATTCGAGCTCTCGCAGATCATCTGCTGGTTCGATCAGGGCTCGATGCTGCCGCGGGCAGAAGTCGAGCGCGCGATGCGGCAGTTCACCGACGAGGTCATGCCGAAGCTGCGCTAGAGAAGGCGCGCTTCGGAACGAAGGAGGACCGTGATGGCCAAGAGCGTCGTCACGCCCGAGCGGTTCGCCAGAGGGATGACGTTCGAGGAGTATGTGAAGTATACCGGGACGCCGGAGAACCTCGCCCGGGAGGGATTCGGCAGCTATTTCCCCGACGGTGGATCGATCGGCGCCGTTCGCAAGGACCAGAGCGCGGTATTCCGCGAGCGCCACGCGCGCGCCCGGCTCACCGACCAGCAGATCGGGGCCATCAAGTGGCTCGCCGCGCAGCCGGACGGTCCCGCGAAGATCCTCGTGATCTCCGAGGACTGGTCGTCCGATTGCCGGCGTGACGTGCCGATGCTGGCGCGGCTGGCCGAGGCGGGCGGGCTGGAGCTCAGGATCTTCAACCGCGACGGCAAGAAGATCCTCGGAACGCGGCGGCCGGATCCGACGGCCCATCCCGACGGCAACCACGACATCATGCTCGAGTTCCTCAACGCGAAGAATGGCGGCGAGTGGGCGTCGGTGCCAGTCGTGGTGTTCTACACGAAGGACTTCCGGGAGCTGCACCGCTACATCGAGTACCCGGCCATCTATCACAAGGACTACATCCGCGGCTACATGCAATCGGCGCGGAGCGGCGAGACCGAGGCGCAGACGAAGGACCGCGGCCAGCGGGAGTTCGTCGCGATGCAAGCCTCGCCGTTCTTCGACGTGTGGGCCTCGGCCGGGATCGACGAGATCCTGAGCGCGCTCTACGACAAGCTGACGGTGACGCCCTAGCCCGGACGGCTCAGGTCGGGCGCGCGGCCACGACCAGGAGGCCTTCGACCGGTTTCTTGAGCTCGAGGCGAAGATGAACGTGGGTCAGCCGGCGAGGCTCGAGACGAGACGCTGACAGGACCCGGCGCACGTACGCCTCGGTGTGGCTGTAGCGTCCGTGCGGGTTGATCCTGAATCCCTGGGGCGCCTCGGCCTCGCTCGCGCGCTCCACCGTGAAGACCAGATGGCCTCCGGGGCGCAGCCCGCGCAGCGCCGCCGCCATCACGGGCGCCAGATCACCGAAATAGACCAGGGTGTCCGCCGACACCACGAGGTCCCAGGCCGCCGGCGCCGCGCCCACGAACGCGGTCAGCTCGCCGAGGATCAGATCGTCGTAGAGCTTCCGCACCCCGGCCCGCTTGAGCATCTCGAGCGACAGGTCGACGCCGACCAGTCGCCGGGCGAACGGCTTGACGTGCTCGCCGCAGAGCCCGGTGCCGCATCCGGCATCGAGGATGTCGAGACGACCCTCGGGCGCTCCCGCCACGTCGGCGGCGGCCTCGGCCACCAGCGCCGGCGCGCGGTACTGAAGATTCTCGAGGATCTGATCGAAGCTGTCGGCGAAGCCTTCGAAGATGTTCCGCACGCACGCGTCCGAGGCCCGCGCGGGCACCTCCAGCCCCGTGCACGCCGACAGGAGGTGGCGCGCCAGCGGGTTGTCGGTCTCGAGCGCCAACCACTTCCTGTACACGTCGGCCGCGTCGTCGATTCGCCCCCATCCGTAGAGCGCGGACCCGAGGCGGCGATACGAATCGAAATGAAACGGCCGCAGCATGACGGCTTGCCGGTACGCGGTCAACGCCTCGGCCATGCGGTCGAGCGCCTCGAGCGCCTTGCCGAGGTTCAGATGGGCGTCGGCCATCTTGGGCCGCAGCGCGATGGCCCGCCGATAGAGCGCCACCGCCTCCTCGTGGCGCTTCTGCTGCTGGAGCGCGTTGCCGAGGTTGTTGTGGGCGTCGGCCAGGTCGGGCTGCAGCGCGAGGGCCCGCTCGTAGCAGGCCACCGCTTCCTCGGCGCGCTGCTGATGCTGCAGGACGTTGCCGAGGTTGTTGTGAGCGTCGGCGTAGGTGGGCGCGAGCTCCACCGCGCGCCGGATCAAGGTCTCGGCCTCGGCCAGCCGCCCGAGCTGGAACGCCACCATCCCGCGGAAGTGCCAGGCGTCGGGATAGTCGGGAGCGACCGATATGATGCGCCGATAGAGCTCGTCGGCGGCCTCCAGGCGATCTTCCTTCTGCAGCTCTCGGGCGTAGGCCATCGCGTCGTCGAGCCCGAGCTCCTTCGGAGCGGTCGCGCGCGCGTCGCCATCGGTCGCCATGGCAGAGATTCTAGTCGATGGATTCAAGGCGCGACGCCACTTGACTCCGCGCCCCGAACGGGCGAGCCTCGCCTGAGGCCACGGGCGACCGGGCGACCGCGGTCGGGCGCGCATATAGCGGTAGTGCGCGCTGCAGACCGTCGCGGGGCTGGGGCCCCGCCGGTCGAGGCGCGCATATAGACGGAGGGCGGTCATGAGCGAGCGAGAGCTGACGTACGGCGAGGCGGTCAAGGAAGCGATCGCGGAGGAGATGCGGCGCGACCCGCGCGTGTTCCTCATCGGCGAAGACGTGGCCGAGGCCGGCCACCCGTTCAAGACCCTCACGGGGCTCGTCCAGGAGTTCGGCACCCAGCGGATCATCGACACGCCGATCTCCGAGCCGGGCTACGCCGGCATCGGCGTCGGCGCCGCGATGACGGGCATGCGCCCGGTCGTCGACGTGATGTTCGGCGACTTCATCACGCTGACGATGGATCAGATGGTCAACCAGGCCGCCAAGGCGCACTACATGTCGGGCGGCAAGATCAAGGTGCCCATCGTCTTCCGCACGACGCTCGGGGCGACGCGGCGCTCGGCTGCCCAGCACTCGCAGTCGCTGCACGCGTGGGTGAGCCACGTCCCCGGTCTCAAGGTGGCGCTGCCCTCGGGCCCGTACGAGGCCAAGGGCCTGATGAAGACGGCCATTCGCGACGACAGCCCGGTGGTCATCTTCGAGGACAAGATGATGTACCGAGTCAAGGGCCCGGTGCCCGCCGACGACTACACGATTCCGTTCGGGGTCGCCGAAGTCAAGCGCCCGGGCACGGACATCACGATCGTCGCCACCAGCAGCATGGTCGCGGTCGCTCTCGGCGCCGCCAAGCTCCTCGAGGAAGCCGGGATCAGCGCCGAGGTGATCGACCCGCGCACGACGTGGCCGCTCGACAAGCAGGCGCTGATCGAGTCGGCCAAGAAGACCTCGCGCGCGATCGTGGTGGACGAGGGCTACGAGCGCTACGGCGTCACCGCCGAGATCGCCTCGGTGATCGCCGAGGGCGCGTTCTATCATCTGGACGCGCCGGTGAAGCGCATCGGCGCCATGGACGTGCCGGTGCCGTTCTCGCCGGTGCTCGAGGACCTCACGGTACCGACGGAGAAGTCGGTCGCGGAGGCCGCGAAGGCGCTCTGCCGGAAGTCGTGAGCCCCGTGACGCCTCCGGTGCGCATCGACGTCGATCTGTCCAGCGATACGGTCACGCGGCCCACCGCCGACATGCGCCGCTTCATGTGCGAGGCCGAGGTGGGCGACGAGCAGAAGCTCGAGGATCCGACCGTCAACCTCCTGAACGAGATGGTGGCCGACCTCCTGGGCAAGGAAGCCGCGGTGTTCCTGCCGTCCGGCACCATGTGCAACGAGATCGCGCTGCGCGTGCACGCGCGGCCGGGCGAAGAGGTGATCGCTCATCACACGGCGCACCCGATCAATTTCGAGACCGGCGGACCGGGCGCGCTGGCCGGGGTGAACATGCGAGCGATCGACGGCGCGCGCGGTCAATTCGCCGCCGCGGCGGTCGAAGCGGCGGTGCGCCCGCCCTCGCGCTACGCGCCCCGCACGCGGCTCGTCTGGGTGGAACAGACCAGCAATCTCGGCGGCGGCTCGGTGTGGCCGCTCGAGCGTCTCGAGGCGGTGGCCGCGGTCGCGAAGCGCCACGGCCTGGCGACTCATATGGATGGCGCGCGCCTCATGAACGCGGTGGTCGCGAGCGGCGTCTCCGCGCGGGACTACGCGGCGCCGTTCGATTCGGCATGGATCGATTTCACCAAGGGCCTCGGCGCTCCGGTCGGCGCCGCGCTGGCGGGCTCGCGCGCGTTCATCGACGAGGCGTGGCGGTGCAAGCAACAGATGGGGGGCGCGATGCGCCAGGCCGGGATCATCGCCGCCGGCGGCGTGTACGCGCTACGCCACCACGTGAAGCGTCTGGCCGAGGACCACGCGAACGCGCGCCGTCTGGCCGAAGGCCTGGCCGGTCTGCCGGGCGTGCGTCTCGACCCGAGGACGATCGACACGAATATCGTTTTCTTCGAGCTGACGGGCTCGCTGACCGCCGCGGCCGCCGTGGAGCGCCTGCTCGCCCGCGGCGTGCGCATGGGCGCGCTCGGGGCGCGCACGATTCGCGCCGTCACCCACCTCGATGTCGATGCCCACGCGATCGAGCGGGCGCTGGCCGTCGCCCGCGAAGTCTTCACGGCCTGAACGCGGATCCCGATGCCGACCAATATCATCATGCCCGCCCTCGAGCTGGCGCAGGAGACCGGCAAGGTCGTGCACTGGCTCAAGCGCCCGGGCGACACCGTGCGCAAGGGCGAGCCGATCGTCGAGATCGAGACCGACAAGATCACGGTCGAGATCGAGGCGCCGGCTTCCGGCGTCTTGCGTGATGTGACCGCGCAGGAAGGCGACGTGGTGCCCGTCGGGCGGACGATCGCGATCGTCGTCGGGACCGACGAGGCCGGCGCCGCCGCTGCCGCGGCGACCGTCATTCCCCCAGCCAGCGCGGCCGCGACGGGCGCCATTCCCATGCCGCCGACCGCGGTCAGTGCGGCGGTCAGCGCGGCGGGCGGTGCGGTGAAGGCATCTCCGCTCGCGCGGAAGATCGCGGAGCAACACGGCGTCGACCTCGCGTGGATACGAACGCCCAGCGGACGGGTCGAAAAGGCCGACGTGCTGGCCTACGTCGAGAGCCAGAAAGCCACGGGGAACGCCCGGGAAGGGCGACTCGTCGCGGCCTCGCCGAAGGCGCGCCGCCTCGCGGCCGCGCGAGGGCTCGATCTCGCCGCGCTTCGCGGCACGGGTCCGGGCGGCGCCGTCCTGGCGATGGACGTACCGGCGGCGCGGGTGGCCGCGACGTCTCCCGCGAGTCCAAGCGCGCCGCGCGAGGCTGCTCCCGGCCTCAACGCTCCGAGCATCGGCACCGTCTGGCGAATCATGGCCGAGCGCATGACGACCAGCTGGACGACGGCGCCCCATTTCTATCTGGTGCGCGAGGTCGACGTGAGCCGTCTGGTCTCGTGGCTCGATCGAGCGCGCAAGCAGACGGGCGCTCACATCACGTACACGGATCTGCTGATCAAGCTCGTCGCGGCGGCGCTCTCGCGTCATCCGCGCGTGAACGCGTCGTGGAGAGACGGCGCGATCGCGCAGCACACGGACATCAATATCGGCCTGGCGGTGGCCATCGACGACGGCCTCGTCGTGCCCGTCATCCATCGCGCCGACACTCTGGGTCTGGCCGAGCTCGCCGCCCGGCGGGAGGACGCAGTGGGCCGCGCCCAGACGGGCAAGCTGCGCCCGGCCGACATCCAGGGCGGCGGATTCACGATCAGCAACCTCGGGATGTACGGCGTGGACGCATTCAATGCGATCGTCAATCCGCCGCAGGCCGCCATTCTCGCCGTCGGCCGCATCGCCGACCGGGTGGTCGCCCGCAATGGCCAGCCCGCCGTCCTGCCGACGATGATGCTGACCCTGTCGTGTGACCATCGCGCGCTCGACGGCGCGCGGGGGGCCCAGTTCCTCGGGGCGCTCGCCGATCTGGTCGAGGAGCCGCTGGCGTTACTCGTCTAGGAGTTCCGGCGGGCGCTATACTTCGAGGCATGAGAAACGTCCGACTCGTCACCCTCGCCCTCGTCCTCGGTATCGTCGCTTCGGCACTCGTCGCCCGGCCCGTCGTCGGCGCCGACGAGCCGAAGCTCACGCAGCAAGAGATCGAGAAGATCGTGCACGACTACCTTCTGCGCGAGCCCGAGGTGCTCGCCGAGGCACTGAGGCTACTGCAGCAGCGCCAGTCGTCGGCGGCGGCTCAGAAGGCCAAGCAGGCCATCCGCGACCATCAGCAGGCACTCCTGTCCGATCAGAGCTCGCCGGTCGAGGGCAACGCGCAGGGTAAAGTCACCATCGTCGAGTTCTTCGACTACCGGTGCGTCCATTGCCGCCGCGTGGCCTCGACGATCGACCAGCTCGTGCGCTCGAACGCATCGGTCCGCGTCGTCTACAAGAACTTCCCGGTGCTGGGCGAGCCCTCGGTGCTGGCGGCTCGAGCCGCGGTCGCCGCCCAGCAACAGGGCGGATGGCCGAAGCTCCACCGGGCGATGCTCGCGTACGAGGGAGATTTCACGACCGAAACCCTCCTGAAGCTCGGCACATCGGTCGGGCTCGACTCCGGGAAGCTCAAGACGGACATGATGTCGCCCGCGACCGACAAGGCCCTGCAGGCCAACCTGACCCTCGCGGCCGCCCTCGGAGTGGACGTCACGCCGACCTTCGTGATCGGCGAGCGCGTCATCAAAGGGGCGCTCTCCGCCGAAGCCTTCCAGGCGCTCGTCGCCGAGGAGGGGGGCAAGCGCTAACCTCCGCGCGCGCTCCCCGGCGAGGAACAACCTTTAGCGACCCGCCGGCGGCATCGAGGCCGCCCGGAATAACGCTTGACTGGGCGTCTCATAAACGCCTAAAATCATGCTCGAAATAGCCCATGGTGCTTACACCGTAGGCTAATTCGAGCAATCGCCTTCGAAGAGATAGACTCTGGTTCTACAGGAGAGCCGATGAGTCTAGACCCTGATCTAGAAGTACCGCGAGGCGTTCCCGCCGTTCGTCATCGGGTTGTAAAAGTGCGCGATCACGTCGCCTCGGAATGTCAGGACCATCTCGCCGTCGAAGAACCCCTCGAAATCCGTCTCGGCGGCATCAGCCTGAGCGTCACTATGCGTAGCCCTGGCGAGGACGAGGAGCTCGTCGCGGGCTTCCTCTTTTCGGAAGGCATCATCGCGGGGGCCGACGATCTCGATGTCCTCGCTCGGTACCGCGGCCCGGACGGAGATCCCGACGAGGGCAACGTGATGAACGTGCTCCTGAAGGGCGACGCACGGGTCGCGAAGGAGCGTCTGCGTCGCAACTTCGTGGCGTCCTCGTCCTGCGGCCTTTGCGGAAAGGCCACCATCGACTCGATCCGAGCGTCCCTGCCGCCCGTGCAGTCCGACCTCGTGATCTCCGTCGATCGCCTCAACCGTCTCGGCGCGGCGATGCACGACGCGCAGGCGACGTTCGAGAAAACGGGCGGGCTGCACGCCGCCGGCCTCTTCGACGCCGACGGCCGGTTGATCGTGCTCCGCGAAGACATCGGTCGTCACAACGCCGTCGACAAAGTCATCGGCTACATGGTGTTGGCCCGCGGCGTGCCGCTCGACCGGCACGTGCTCATGGTCAGCGGGCGCGTGAGCTTCGAGATCATGCAGAAAGCCTTGACCGCCAGGATCCCCGTGATCGCCGCGGTCTCGGCGCCGTCCAGCATGGCGGTCCAGATGGCGCTCGCCGCCGACATGACCCTCATCGGGTTCATGCGAAACGGCGGGTTTAATCTCTACGCGGGCGCCCATCGTCTGGCGCCGAGCGTCGCGGAGCTGGTGTGAAGGCCATGCGGAACTCTCGGTACGAGTCCTGGCTTCGGTGATTGATCGGCGATACCAACGCCGCTCTCGCATCGTAGGAGGAACGTGACCATGCCCCAGATCACACGAAGGGATTTCGTCAAGCTCGGCGCGGTCAGTGCGGGCGCGCTGGGCACCACGCCCCTGGGCTTCGACCTCGCCGAGGCGGTCCAGGTCCAGCAGAACCTCCGGATCGACGGGGCGAAGGAAGTGCACTCGCTGTGTCCGTACTGCGCGGTCGGGTGCTCGCTCATCGCCTTCACCAAGGAGGACGCCAAGGGTCACACGAAGCTCCTCCAGATCGAGGGCGATCCCGACAGCCCGGTCAACGAGGGCCGACTCTGCCCGAAGGGTGCAACGGCGATGCAGCTGGCGATCAGCAGCCGGCGCGTGACAAAGCCGCTGTACCGCGGCCCGGGCCGCGACAAGTGGCAGGAGATCTCCTGGGACGAGATGCTGGACAAGCTCGCGCAGCGCATCAAGGAATCGCGTGACGCGACCTTCGTCACCCAGGACGCCAAGGGCAACACCGTCAATCGCTGCGAGGGCGTCGCGTTCGCGGGCGGCGCCACCTTCAGCAGTGAGGAAGGGTATTTCGCCGCCAAGCTGATGCGCTCGCTTGGCGTGGTGCACATAGAACAGCAGGCCCGAGTCTGACACGGCCCCACGGTCGTCAGTCTGGCGGCCACATTCGGTAGGGGCGCGATGACGAATCACTGGCGTGACATTCAGAACGCCGATGTCATCATCATCAACGGGGCGAATCCGGCCGAGGCACATCCGGTCGGCTTCCAGTGGTTCCTGAAGGCGAAGCTCGATCCGCGGCGCGGGATCGGCCGCGGCGGCGGCGCCAAGATGATCCACATCGACCCGCGGTTCACCCGGACCTCGGCCGTGTCCGATGTGTATGCCCGGATCCGGACCGGCACGGACACCGCCTTTTTCGGCGGCCTGATCAGCTACGTCATCGAGAAGAACCTGATCCACCACGAGTACGTCAAGCACTACACGAACGCGTCCTTCCTCGTGAAGCAGGGCTTCGGCTTCAGCGAGGGGCTGTTCAGCGGCTACGATCCGGTCAAGCGCACGTACGACACCGCGACGTGGGCCTACGAGGGCGACGCCCCCGCTCAGGCCGCGTTCGAGCGAACGCAGAAGGAGATCGTCGCTCACGGCCAGGGACCAGCCGGCGCCGGTGCCGGCGTGGCGCTCGCCAAGCGCGACATGCAGCTCGAGCACCCGCGCTCGGTGTTCCAATTACTCAAGACGCACTATGCGCGCTACACCCCCGAGATGGTCGCCTCGATCACCGGCATCCCGCAGGAACAGTTCCTCGAGATCGCCAAGATCGTCGGCGAGACCGGCCGCCCCGACAAGGTCATGACGGTCGTCTACGCGGTCGGGCTCACGCACCACACCACCGGCGGCCAGCTCATTCGCACGGCCGCCGTTCTGCAGCTCTTGCTCGGCAACATGGGACGTCCAGGCGGCGGCATGAACGCCGAGCGCGGTCACGCCAACATCCAGGGCAACACCGACAACGCGATCTCGTGGGAGATCCTGCCCGGCTACCTGCGCATCCCGGCCCCGGGCCAGAAGAACCTCGACGACTACGTGACCCAGAGCGCGCCCAAGAAGTTCGACGCGAACTCCTGGAACTTCTTCGGCACGAACTATCGGAAGTTCATGGTCAGCCTGCTCAAGACCTGGTACGGCGACGCGGCGACGGACAAAAACGACTACGCGTTCGACTATCTGCCCAAGCCCGCCACCAACTCGTCGTGGATCTCGATCTACGACCAGGCGCTCAAGAAGAAGATGGAAGGCGTCATCCTGTCGGGCATGACCGCGACCAGCATCGGCCCCGACGCCAACCAGGTGATGCAAGCCCTCGCCAACCTCAAGTGGCTGGCGGTGATGGACCCGCTGCCGACGACCAGCTCGGAGTTCTGGCGTCGGCCCGGCGCGGACCCGAAGTCGATCCAGACCGAAGTGTTCATGATCCCGACCACGCACTGGATCGAGAAGGACGGCTCGTTCGTGAACAGCGGCCGCTGGATGCAGTGGAAGGAGGCGGCCATCACACCCGAGGGCGCCCGCCACGACCACTGGATCCTGGCCGACATCTACCAGCGCGTGAAGAAGCTCTACGCCCAGCAGGGCGGGAAGTTCCCGGCGCCATTGAATGCGCTGACGATGAACTACAAGGATCCGCTGAAGCCGGAGCTGGACGAGATCGGCCAGGAGATCAACGGCTTCGATCTGACAACGGGCAAGCGGATGGCTTCCTTCGGCGCGCTCAAGGACGACGGGACGACCACCGCCGGCAACTGGATCTACACCGGCTCGTATCCCGAAGCCGGCAATTTCTCGAAGCGGCGGGCCGGCGTCCAGGATCCCAAGAAGAACGATCCGACCGGCATGGGCTTCTATCACGGCTGGGCGTGGAGCTGGCCGCTCAATCGCCGGGTCCTGTACAACCGCGCCTCCGCGAACCTCGATGGCAAGGCGTGGGACCCGTCGCGTCCGGGGATCGAATGGGACCCGACGGACAAGAAGTGGAAGGGCGACGTGCCCGACTACCCGCCCACGATGGAGCCGCGCGACCCGAAGGCCTGGGGACCGTTCATCATGAACGGCGAGGGCGTCGGACGGCTCTTCTCCAGCTCGATGCTCGACGGGCCCTTCCCCGAACACTACGAGCCAGTCGAGTCGCCGGTCGAGAACCCGCTGCATCCCAAGCAGTCGGAGTCACCGGTCGTGTTCTTGTACGACAAGCAGGGCGGTCGTGAGAACCGCTTTGGAACGGTCAAGGACTATCCATACATCGCGACCAGCTACAGGCTGACGGAGCACGAGCACTACGTCACGCAGCACGTGCCGGCCCTGGTCGGCCTACAGCCCAAGCCGTTCGTCGAGGTGCCCGAGGAAGTCGCGAAGGAAAAGGGCATCAAGACCGGCGACCGCGTTCGTGTCACGTCCAAGCGGGGCAAGCTCGAGGTGCTGGCGGTCGTGACCAAGCGCCTGGGCGGTCTCGAGGTCAACGGTAAGAAGGTCTACCACATCGGGATCCCGATCCACTGGGGCTTCGTCGGCATCGCCGCCGACCGGGACCCGACCAAGGGCGCCAACTGGCTCGCCAACGCGCTGACGCCGTTCGTGGGCGACGCCAACTCGCGGACGCCGGAGTTCAAGGCGTTCCTGGTGAACATCGAGAAGATTTGATGGACGGACTCTCCGTCGCATCGATGACGACCGAGACCTGGGCCCGGCGCCGTCGCCGGGCCCGGCAGCTCGCCGAGCGCCATACGTTCGCCGGAGAGCTGCTGCGGCTCTACGAAGCGCTGCTCGACGTGCAGGAGCCCGCGTTCCTGAAGGCCCGGGACGACCGACCCGAGCCCGGACGCCTGGCCGCCTACGCGGCTGGCCGAATCCTGGGTGAGGTCGCGGCGGCGACGATCACGGCCGGACCTCCGGCGCTGGCGGCCGCCGTACGCGACCGCCTTCGCGACGCCAGGCCGGACGAGTTCGTCAATCGCTGGCTGGCGGGCGAGCGACAGGACGCGGTCGACGAATATCTGGCGCGGGCCGCTGCCGGGCCCGTGCTCGAAGCTCTGGGGCCGGCCGCCGGCGACGCGTGCTCGCGCGGACGTGCCGAAGGCGGCTGTCCCCGCTGCGGCGGCTTGCCGCAGCTCTCGTACTTGACCGACGCCGGCGAAACGCTCGTGAGCGGGCCGCGAATGCTGCTGTGCTGCCGCTGCGGCGAGAGCTGGATTCATCAACGCATGACCTGCGCCGGCTGCGGTGAGGACGCCACGAACAAGCTACCGATCTTCGCCGACGCCGAGCGCTTTCCGCATCTGCGGGCCGATGCCTGCGAGCAGTGCCGGCGATACCTGATCACGATCGATCTTCGCAAGGAGCCCGAGGCCGTGCCGGTCGTCGACGAGCTCGTCGCGCTCCCGCTCGACCTCTACGTCAAGGAACGCGGCTTCACGAAGATCGTGCCCAATCTGATGGCGATCGGATAGGAGAACCACCATGGCGCGAACGGTCGGCTTCTTCACCGACACGACGCTCTGCATCGGCTGCAAGGCCTGCGAGGTGGCGTGCAAGGAGTGGAACCAGCTCCCTGGCCACGCGCCCCAGTTCGGCGACGGCTACGACAATACGGGCCAGCTCGACGAGCAGAACTGGCGCCACGTCCAGTTCCACGAGCGCACCACCGCCAAGGGCGGCGTCGCCTGGAACATGATGAGCGACGTCTGCAAGCACTGCGCGATGGCGAGCTGCATGGAAGTCTGCCCGACCAACGCGATCATCCGGACCGAGTTCGACACCGTCTACATCCAGCCGAGCGTGTGTAACGGCTGCCGCGACTGCATCGCGGCCTGTCCGTACCACGTGATCGGCTTCGACGAGGCGAGCGGTCTGGCCCGCAAGTGCACGTTCTGCTACGACCGCCTGCAGGCCAACCTGATGCCCGCCTGCGCCAAGGCGTGCCCGACCGAGTCGATCAAGTTCGGCGACCTGGACACGATGCGCAACGTCGCCGGCGCGCGCCTGAACCAGTTGCGCGGGCAGGGGATGTCGGAGGCGCGCCTGTACGGCGACAAGGAGTACGGCGGTCTGCACGCCTTGTTCCTGCTGACCGACAAGCCCGAGGCCTACGGGCTGCCCAACACCGAGAACGCCGTGCTGCCGAGTCGGAACAACATGCGCAGCTATCTCGGCTCGCTGGTCACGGCCGCGCTCGGGATCATCGGCGCGGTCTTCGCGTTCCGCGAGCGCGGCGGGAAGGAGTAGCGTCATGCCCCAGCACTTCGTCGCGCCGCCGCAGTGGGAGTGGTACATCGTCTGGTACTTCTTCCTCGGCGGCATCGCGGGCGGAGCCTACGCGCTCGGCGCGATTCTCAGGTTGATGGGCGACCAGCGCGACGCGCCGGTCTCACGGCTGGCGTTCCTGCTGACCTTGCCGGTCCTGGCCATCTGCCCGATCCTCCTCACGCTCGACCTCGGGCGGCCGCTGCGGTTCTGGCACATGCTGATCGACAGCCGCACCTTCGGCCTCAACTTCAAATACTGGTCGCCGATGTCCGTCGGCGCCTGGGTGCTGATCATCTTCAGCCTGTTCGCGTTCGTGTCCTTCCTGGAAGCGCTGGGCAGCCTGCGCGGCTCCCGGGCTCCGTTCCTGAGCGGCGGCCTGGGCCGCGTGTTCATGATCATCGGCGCCTTCTTCGGGCTCTGCCTGGCCGGCTATACCGGGGTGCTGCTGAGCGTGAGCAACCAGCCCGTGTGGAGCGACACGTGGGCGCTCGGCGGGCTGTTCCTCGCCTCGGGCCTCAGCGTGGCGGCGGCGGCGCTGACGCTCGTGACGCGGCTCGGCCGCCACGACGCGAGCGCCGAAGCCAAGCTCTCGCGGGCGGATCGCTACTTCACGATTCTCGAGCTCGTCCTGCTCGTCGTCTTCTTCTTGAGCCTCGGCGCGGTAGGGGCGCAGTTCCTCCAGCCACGCTGGATGGCGCTCTGGGTGGTCGTGCTCATCGGCACGCTCGTGCCGCTCGCGCTCCATCTCTCGACCGAGCGCCGGATGCCGGCGATGCTCGCGGCGGTCCTGACCCTGATGGGCGGGCTGGCCCTGCGGATCGTGGTGGTGTTCGGCGCCCAGATGTAGGGGGCCCGCCGTCGCCCTGCCTCAGGCGTTCTCATGCTGAAGATCGGAGTGCGGTTGCCTCGGCAGTTCGAGGATTCCGGCGACTACCTCGCCGATGCCCGAGCCATGGAATCGGCGGGCGCCGATTCGCTGTGGCTCGACGACGAGGGCTACGACCCGTGGCTCCTGCTCGCGGGCATGGCGACTGTCACTAGCCGTATCCGGCTGATCGTGCCGATCTCGAGCGCGGAGCGGCGCGACCCGGAAAATCTCGGCGTCCGCGTGGCGACCCTGAGCCGGCTCTCGCGCGGACGCACCGCGCTGGCCGTCACCGGCGTCGCCGAGAGCTCGACCGGCGTCGATGCGGTCCTCGCGCTCGCGAGGCGCTCACAATGCTGCGTGATCCTCGAAGCGGCGGGCGATCGTCGGGCGGGGCTGGCCGACGGCCTGGTCGGCTTCGACGAGTCGCCGGAGCGGTTCCGCGCCGCCGTCGAGCCCGTCGTCCGATTCCGTGAGCGCGAGAAGCTCACGAGTCCCTTCGAGCTGTGGGCCGCGATGAAGACACCGGACGACCGCGAGACGTGGCGCAGACGCCGTCGCGAGTACGAAGACGCCGGCGCCACGGGCATCATCGTTCCCCTGGATCCTCGGCTGCTCGATCTCCTCCGCAACGGCGACGAAGAAGAAGATCGGTCCGATCTCGGCCTGGCTCAGGGCTGAGCCCGTCCGGTTCGCCTCCCCTCTCAGGCGCGTGCCAGGCTCCCGACGAGAGCGCTCATGTCGGTCGCATGCTCGAGCTCGGCGACGGCGCCGATGACGGCGGTCGCCTGCCGGGTGTCGAGAACCGACGCCGTGTACCGCCTGAACTTCTCCTCGGCTTCCTCCCACGTGAAGGGATTGGCCGGCGAGCCTTTGTGAGGACGGGTCCGCAGCGTGTGGCGCCGACCCGCGCACTCGATGACGACCTCCGCGGGCCAGAAGCCCGGCGTGTCGTGGGCGGTCTCCTCCAGCGGAGCCAGCTCGATCCGACGAGCCAGCTCGCGCACGAGCGGGTCCGCGACGGCGTCCTGGTCGTAGACGAGCGGATTGGACATGTCCCGCGTCAACGCGACCGCCGCGGTGAAGGGCAGGCTGTACTGTCCGCCGAGCACGTCGTCGGGCTCGCGGGCTGCGTGCCGCTCCTCCATGATGCGGGGCGCGCCGCGGATCGCGACGCGCGTGATCGCGCCGGGGTCGAGCGGATGCTCGCGCTTGAGGTCCTGGATCGCCTGGACCACCGCCTGCTGCGTGACGTGGGTCGCGTACGACTTGAGCGACGGGGGCTCGATGGCCCACTCGCTGCCGAGATGGTCGACGAGCTTCGCGATGCGCGGCGACGTTGAAAAGGCGTTGAAGTAGCCGGAACGGCCCTCCAGCACCGTCGCCGGCCCGCGCACGCCCTGTCGCGCCAGCAGCGCGCTCTCCAGTCCGAGCTGGGCGGCTCGGCCGAGGTGCAGGCGCTTGGTGTCGCCGCTGCTCCACGCGAACTCCAGCAGGCCCGCGCTCGACGAGCCCGCGATGCCCAGCGCATCGGTCAGCCGTGACTCGTCGAATCCATAGAGCTTGCCGACCGCGACGGCCGCGCCGAACGGCCCCTGGGTACCCGGGTTGTGAAAGCCGCGCACCGTCTCGAGGCCGACGGCCGTCCGCGCGATTCGCGCCGAGACTTCGAAGCCGAGGGCCAGGGCGGTGAGGAACGCGACGCCGTCGAAGCGCTCGCGCTCGGAGATCGCCAGCGCCGCTGGCAGCACGGTGCCGCTGGCATGCGAACCCGTGAGCGGCTCGCACTCGAACGCGCCGACGAGCACGCCGTTGGCGAACGCGGCACGCGAGACGTCCGTACGCCAGCCATGATGGATGACCGACGCCTCGGCCGCGCCCCCGAGGGCTTTCGCCACCGCCACGATCCGCTGGGCCCACGGCTGCCGGGTGCCCACGAGCGCGGCGCCGAACGTGTCGAGGACGGTGATCTTGAGGTTCTCGACCAGGCGACGCGGCAGGTCGGTGAACTTGGTGTCCGCCACGAACCGCGCGAGCGTTCGAGTCTCGTTCATGCGTCTCCGGCGCGAGTATACCGGGGTTGGCGGTGATGTTAAGCTCGCTCCTCGGTGCGCACAATCGAGTCGGAAAGGGACCTATGAGCCCCGAGCTCTGCTTCTCTACGGCGATCGAGCTGGCGCGTCGCATTCGCGCGCGCGAGGTGTCCGTCACCGAAGTCGTTCAGGCGCACCTGGCGCAGATCGAGCGGGTCAACCCGAAGGTGAACGCGATCGTCACGCTCACCGCCGAACGTGCCCTCGCCGAGGCGCGCGAGAAGGACGGGGCCCTCGCGCGAGGCGTCGCCGCGGGGCCCCTCTTCGGCTTGCCCGTCGCGCACAAGGACCTGGTGCCCACCCGAGGGATCCGGACGACGTACGGCTCACGGATCTACCGCGACCACGTCCCCGACCAGGACGCGCTGCTCGTCGAACGGCTGCGGGCGGCCGGCGCGATCACCTTCGGCAAGACCAACACGCCCGAGTTCGGCGCGGGCTCGCAGACGTTCAACGAGGTCTTCGGCCGCACGCTGAATCCCTACGACCTCACGAAGACCTGCGGCGGCTCGAGCGGCGGCGCCGCCGTGGCGCTCGCTTGCGGGATGGTGCTGATCGCCGACGGCAGCGACACCGGCGGCTCGCTCCGGAACCCGGCGAGCTTCTGCAACGTGGTCGGTCTGCGGGGCGCGGTCGGCCGCGTTCCACCGTGGCCGACGGACGCGCCGTGGGGAACCCTGCACGTGCCGGGACCGATGGCGCGCACGGTGGCGGATCTGGCGCTGATGCTGAGCGTGATGGCCGGGCCCGACCGCCGCTCGCCGATCGCGATCGCCGAGCCGGGCGACCGCTTCCGCGGCGACCTCGGCCGTGATTTCAAGGGCGTGCGGATCGCCTGGAGCCGCGATCTCGGCGGGTTGCCGGTGGACCGGCGCGTGACGAAGGTGCTGGACGGGCAGCGCGCCACCTTCGAAACGCTCGGCTGCCACGTCGAGGACGGAGAGCCCGACTTCACCGACGCCCGGCACGTCTTCCAGGTGCAGCGCGCGTTGAGCTTCTCGGCTCGCTACGGCCCTTTGCTCGCGGAGCACCGCCACCAGATGAAGGACACGGTCATCTGGAACACCGAAGAGGGGCTTCGGCTCACGGCGCGCGAGATCGGCGAGGCCGAGGTGCAGCGGGCGCGACTCTATCACCGGGTGCGGGAGTTCATGGAGCGCCACGAGTTCCTGCTGATTCCGGCCGCGCAGGTGCCGCCGTTCGACGTCTCCCAGCCCTACGTGACCGAGATCAACGGCACGCGGCTTCCCACGTACATCGACTGGATGCGTGTCTGCTCGGACATCACAGTGACGGGCCTGCCGGCCCTCTCGGTTCCCGCGGGCTTTACGGACGATGGGTTACCGGTGGCACTGCAGATCGTCGCTCGCTCACGCCTTCGAGCGAGCGACCGGATGCCATCGGCGCCGGCCCCCAGTCGCCGACTGAGTCGATCCGAGCGAAGTCCGGCGACACACCGGCCGGCGACACGCCGGGCCCGGCCGGGGCGCTGGCCGAGCCCGGAGGCATCCGATCACCCTCGCGTCTCGCGCATGCCGGGGCTGCTGTTCAGCGTCTCACGAATGCGCCGACCCGTTTCGGTCGCGGCCGTCTGCAGACGGTCAGCCGCCTGCGCGACGAGGCGCGCGCTGGTTCCCATGAGCGTGAGCGCACGCTGGGTGGCCTCGAAAGTCTCCGCGAGGCCTCGCTGGTAGAGACGCAGCGGGTCCGTCAGCGCGTCGGTCCACGCCGGCTGCCACCGCAGCGCCGCTGCGTGCGAATCGTGCACCGCCTCGAGCGCCGTAATCTGGAGCTCGGCCGCCAGCCTCGCGTTCTCCTTGGCGGCCATGATCGAGAGCTCCGTCAGCGGGCCGATCAGCCGCTGGGCGACGCCGAGCGAAGTGGCAGTGGCCTCGCCATTCGGCATCGTCTGTTCGAACAGTCGGGAAGTCCGTTCCTGGGTCGCGGTCTCCACACTAGGCTCCTTTCATCGGGTGTCGCCGTCGATGAGCTCGCCGTCGATGTCGATGAAGACGATCGACTCAGCGTCGGGAGCGCGTTGCACCCAGATCGCTGACGCCACGGCCCCCGTCTGGAGGTTCAGCCCTTGCCAGACGCCGCCGGTCGGTGGGCGATCGCGCCGACTGCGAGTCACCGCGAGCTTGTATTCCGCGAAGCCCGCGTGCGCCAGCGCCTCCACGACGTCTCGGGGCTGCGCCGCCCACGCGTGCGCGTTCTCTGACCATTGGATCTTGCCGCTCTGGCGTAGCTCGTTCAGCCGTTGGAGCTCTTCCACGCCACCCCTCATCGAGCACCTCCTGGCTGTGTGTTCGACCTACCGATGTGGTAGCTCTGGTGCGGTTGCGGCGTGATGACGAATCGATCACCGCGTCGTAAACCCCGGGCACCGGGGATCGGACGGTACGCAATGCGCTTGCCAGGTCGCGATGTGACATCGCGCCGCGCAATTCGCGATGGCAAGTGTCCGCAAACGCGTGACTGTCGGTCAGCATCGTGGACGTGGGCGCCGCACCGGCGGATCGGAGAGCGCCGCAAGAACGGTCACACGCGCTCGGTTCGTGCTCGAACGGCGTGCAGCGAGATCAGGAGCTTCGGCCGTGTGGCGGCCGAACACGTGGAGTGAGCGGTTCCGCCACACCGGAGCCCGTCATTTCTTGACATCATTCCAGGGCGCCAATACGCTGGCGTGGTAATTCATGCGACACGCAGGTTCGCCCGCCTTCCGCCTCCCCGGTCGAGGCGTTTTCTGATCGCCTAGCCCTTCCGCGGCGCTCGGCAGCGCGTCAGCGGTGCGGCGCCGTCATGTCGAATGGCCCGACTTCTCGGCTTCCTCGCGGGGGCAGCTGTCCGCGAAAATTGCCGGGCTCGAAATCGGGCTCTGCGAAGACCGACACCAATCGGATCGTCGATCACTCTGAATCGAGAGCTGAGGGAGACGTAGGAATGACCCGGCGTGAGGACTGCCGCGCTCCGCGGATCGTGGGCGGGTCGCGACCGATGCGCGACGTGCTCGAGATGGTGGCCCGCGTGGCCCCGACCCGCAGCACCGTGCTGATCCAGGGAGAGACCGGCACCGGAAAGGAGCTCATCGCCCGGGCCATCCACGCCGCGAGCCCGAGAGCGGCCCGGCCGTTCGTACCGGTCGATTGCAGCGCGCTCGCCGAGGGCGTGCTCGAGTCCGAGCTCTTCGGGCACGTGAAGGGCGCGTTCACCGGAGCGGTGATCCACAAGCGCGGGCTGTTCGAGACGGCCAACGCCGGCACGTGTTTTCTCGACGAGATCGGCGAGATCAGCCCGTGCGTCCAGGCGAAGCTGCTCAGGGTTCTGCAGGAGCACGAGATCAAGCGGGTGGGCGGCACCGACAGCGTCGGCGTGGACGTCAGGGTGATCGCGGCGACGAACCGGGATCTCGGCGCGCTCATCGACGGGGGCCGGTTCCGCGAAGACCTGTTCTATCGCCTGAGCGTGGTCACGCTCCAGATCCCGCCATTGCGCGATCGGCGCGAGGACATTCCGCTGCTGGCCGACCATTTCCTGCGCGTGTACTCCACCGCCAACGGCCGACGCGTGGCGGAGATCGCGCCCGAGGCGATGGCGTTGATGGTCGCCTACGACTGGCCCGGGAACATCCGTGAGCTGGAGCACGCCATCGAGCGCGCCGTCGCCTTGACGACGAGCTTGGTCGTCCGCCCGGAGGATCTGCCGCCGAAGTGTGCCGGGACGGTGCCCACCTCCGACGCGCCGGGATCGGCGCTCAGCCTTCGGGGAGTCGTGACGCGCCATGTTCACCGCGTGCTGCGCGAGGCGCGCTGGAACAAGAAGCTGGCGGCTCAGCTTCTCGGCATTCACCGACGCACGCTCTATCGCCTCACGAAGCGGTACGGCATCAGCCTGAGCGAGCGCGAGCGCCGCGTTGAAGCGCCGGACGAGCTGCAATGAGATAATCCCGCCACATCGCGCACGATCCGACCGAGAGGAGTGCCGGCACGAGGGCCTACTGGATCAGCCCCGGTCCCACGGGAACGGCGGGTCGAGCTGCGCGAAACCGCCGCACCTGAGCCCAAGGCCGGCGAGATTCTGGTGCGGGTGCGGGCCGCGTCCTTGAAGGCCACCGAGGGCAAGGGCGTCAACCTCGTGGTCAACAACGTCGGCGGCTCGATGTTCGCCGAGTGCGTCAAGATCCTGGCGTTCGAGGGGCGGCTGGCGACGGTGGGACATCTCGACCACGTGCTCTCGGCCACCCTGGACATCGAGGCGCTGCATCGCAAGCGCCTCACGGTCTTCGGCGTCAGCAACCGGTTGCGGACGGCGGGTCAGCGTGCCGAGACGGTCCGCGCGTTCGCCCGCGACGTGCTGCCCTCTTTCGAGGATGGCCGGCTACGTCCACTCGTCGACCGGGTCTTCGGCTTCGACGAACTGCCGAAGGCCATCGCGTTCATGGAGTCCGACGCGCAGGTCGGCAAGATCGTCGTCCGCGTCTGACCGCGGTCCCGAAGCGGACGCTCACCTCTGATCCTTCAGTCTCTGCTCGTGCCCGGAGCGCGCGGCGCCTCGCCGCCTGTGGTTGGGCAATCAGAACGTCGTCGCGGCCGCCTGAGCCAGCTCGGTGGCCTAGCCCAGCACTCCCTGGGCTCGGAGCTTCTCTACCTCGTCCGCGCGCAGGCCGAGGACCTCGGCCAGCACCTCCGCGGTGTGCTCGCCGGCGAGCGGCGGCGGCGAGGTCGGCGCAGGCGACGCGGAGAGGTGCACGGGGCATCCGGGCAGCCGGATGCGGCCGCGCGTGGCGTGCGCGATCGTGTGGATCTGACCGCGCGCGTTCAGGTGCGGGTCGTCCAGGATCTCGCCCGTGTCCAGGATCGCGCCGCAGGGCACGCCTGCCTTGCCGAGGATCGTCATCACCTCGTGCTTCGTGCGCGCGCTGGTCCAGGCACGGATCAACGCGTTGAGCTCGTCGCGGTGCTCCCAGCGGGTCTTCGCGTCCTTGCAACGCGGGTCGCCCAGCAGGTCTTCGCGGCCGATCGCGGTCGCGAAGTCGCGCCACATGCCCGGGTTGATCGGCTGTACGTAGAGGATCGTCGCCTCCTCGTCCAGCCTCACACGTAGCCGGGCGGCGGAACGAACGCCTGGAACTCGCGCTCGAGCAGCCGCGCGAAGGCGAGACACCTGAGATCGCCGTACTGCGGCCCGACGATCTGCACTCCGACGGGAAGCCCGCCCGGCGTGAAGCCGCACGGCGCGGCGGTCGACGGCAGATAGAACGCGCCGCTGTAGCCGGCCCAGAACAGATGGTCGGTCACCGGCACGCGCTTGCCGTCGACCATCAGCGTGCGCTCGTAGCGCTCGCCCTTCTGATCGTGCGGGAAGGCCGCGGTGCCGGCGACCGGGCACAGGAGCAGGTCGTATGTCGTGAAGAACTTCGCCCACGCGCGGCGCATGCGGTGGCGCGTCTCGTTCGCCGCGAGCCAGTCGCGATGCGGCAGGACCGCGGCGCGCGTGGCGCGCGCGTAGTAGCTCTGGTCGCTGACCGCGAGGCCGCGCGCGATCGCCGCGTTCTGCTCGAAGTCCGCGTCGCTCTGGCGGTCGGACGTTGCGGCGCGCAGCAGGCGCGTGTAGACGGCGAACGCTTCGCGGGATCGATGTCCGGGCGCGCGCGGTCGTCGACGTTCGCCTTCTGCCGGCTCAGGAAATCGGCCAGGGTCTGGAGCCGGTCCTGCACCTCGCGATCCACGGCGATGTCCGGCGCGTCGACCATCAGGGCTACCTTGAAGTCGCGCAGCCGCTTCTGCCGTGGCGGCGTGAGCCGCAGCTGCCATCCCGCCGCCTCGATCTCGTCGGGGCCGGCCATGACCGACAGCGCCAGCGCGAGGTCGTCGGCGCTTCGCGCGAGCGGACCCACCACGTCGATGTCGACGGCCGCGGTTTGCCAGGGCAGCGCCTGGCCGGTACGCGGCACGATGCCCCAGGTCGGCTTGTGGCCGTAGACGCCGCAGAAGTGCGCCGGGTTGCGGATCGACGAGCCGATGTCGCTCCCGGCCTCGAGTCCGGTGAGCCCGGCCGCGAGCGCCGCCGCGGAGCCGCCCGAGGATCCGCCGGGCGCGCGCGCGACGTCCCACGGGTTGTTCGTGGTGCCGTAGATTGCGTTGTAGCTTTGCCAGTCGGCGAGAAAGAGCGGCACGTTGGTCTTGCCGAAGAGCACGACGCCGGCGTCGAGCAGGCGGTCGACGGCGACCGCGTTCTTCGTCGCGACGTTCTTGGCGTAGGCCGGCACGCCCCACGTGGTCGGCAGGCCCGCGACGTCGTAGGATTCCTTGATCGACATGGGCACCCCGTGCAGAGGCCCCCATGCCTGGCGGCGCGCCAGCGCCCGATCCGCCGCGCGGGCACGCGTGCGCGCGCGCTCGAAATCGCGCACGACGACGGCGTTCAGCGCTCCGTCGTACTTCTCGATGCGCGCGAGATACAGGTCGAGCAGCTCGAGGCAGCCGATCTTCTTCTTTTTGATGTCGGCGGCGAGCTGCTTGGCGGAGCGGAAGGGGATCTCGAGCATGGCCGGCCTCCTGCGCGGTCCAGAGACCTCTGAGCGCGATGGAAGTATACTGTCCGCCCATGGCCGAATCGACCCCGCCGCATCCTGTCCTGGAGGCGTACTACCCGGTCGCAGCCGACCGGCAGTCGTTCGTCGGCGAGCTGTTCGACGGCGCCGCCCGACACTACAACCACATCGGCCGGATGCTCGACCTGGGCTCAGGCTCAATGTATCGGCGCCAGGCTCTCCAGCGGGCCGGCCTGCGCCGGGGCATGCGCCTCCTCGACGTCGCGACCGGCACCGGTCTGGTCGCGCGGGGGGCGGTCGAGATCCTGGGCGACCCCCGGGGCG
>Ga0209055_1000497_pt1 | contig 27638 bp, 19 predicted proteins | sample GraSoiAngelo_110_FD_185875 | JGI IMG/M metagenome (GOLD analysis project Ga0209055, IMG submission 185875) | Grasslands soil microbial communities from the Angelo Coastal Reserve, California, USA - 14_0903_12_30cm (SPAdes) (version 2) | ecosystem: Environmental > Terrestrial > Soil > Grasslands ... | reverse complement strand
CTCGCGCGCGACGTCGGTCGCCATGCTGACGTTGTTGCGCTTTGCGAGCGACACCTGCTGGGGCGTGACCTTCCCCTGATCCTTGAGACGCCCGAGCTGGAGGCAGAGCAGCTGCCCCTTGGTGATCTCGGTGAGCATCTCCGCGAGCCGCGCCTGCTGGAGCTGAAAAGCGCCGATCGGCTTGCCGAACATCACCCGGGCCTTCGCGTAGCTCACCGCTTCGTCGTAACACGCCAGCGCCGCGCCCACCGCTCCCCACGCAATGCCGTAGCGCGCCTGCGTGAGACACAGGAGCGGCGACTTCAAGCCCGCCGACTTTGGCAGCACGGCGTCTTTCGGCACGCACACGTCCTGTAAGACCAGCTCGCTCGTGTCGCTGGCGCGCAAGCTGAGCTTCCCCTTCTGGTCCTTCGCCGAGAAGCCCTGCGTATCGGTCGGGACGATGAAGCCGCGGATCGATTCCACGTCGTCGGGCTGGCCGGTCTTGGCCCAGATGATCGCCGCGTGCGCGGTCGATCCGTTGGTGATCCACATCTTGGCGCCGTTCAGGATCCAGCCGCTCTTCGTCTCCCGGGCGGTCGTGATCATGCCGGCGGGGTTCGACCCGTAGTCGGGCTCCGTCAGCCCGAAGCACCCGATCACCTCGCCCGCCGCCATCTTCGGGAGCCAGTGCCGCTTCTGCTCCTCCGAGCCGAAGGCAAAGATGGGGTACATCACGAGCGCGCCCTGCACCGAGGCGAACGAGCGCACGCCGGAGTCGCCGCGCTCGAGCTCCTGCATGATGAGCCCGTAGGCGACGTGGTTGAGCCCGGCGCAGCCGTACTCCTCGGGAAGGTTGGCGCCGAACAGGCCCAGCTCCGCCATCTGGGGGACTAGATGTTTCGGAAACCGGCCCTCGAGGTAGTGCTCGGCGATGACGGGCATCAAGTTGTCGTCCACCCAGGCGCGCACGGTGTCGCGCACGGCGCGCTCTTCCTCCGACAGGAGCCCGTCGACGTCGTAGAAGTCGACGCCCTGGAACTTCGGTGCCATAACCCCTCAACTGGGTGTGAGAAACCCCGGGGCGCCGCCCCGGGGTCAGCCGCTCGAAATCGGTCGCGGCGCGGCTGACCCCGGGCCGATGGTCCGGGGTCCCAAAGCTACCCCGCCTGCCCCACCGGCAGGGAGTCCTTGCTCGGGGCCGCAGCCCGCCCGGGTCTGGCGAATGCCAGCGTATCCGACGCGCGGAATTTCCCGCGCTCCGCCTCCCACCGGAAGATGGTGACCTGCACCGCCGACGGCTCGATGGTGACGAAGTTGAAGCTCGACGGCCGGCCGCCCCGCGTGCGGGTGGAGAGCGTCCCCGCGGTCGAGATCACCACCCGGCCCTGCAGCAGTTCCGCGCCCTCCTGGTGGTCGTGCCCGCACAGCACCACCTCCGCGCCGGACTCGACGATACGCCGCTGCGCCTGACGCCAGCGGGCGAGTCCCATGCGGCGCGAGATCTCCCCACGCAGCACGTTGTGGTGCAGCACCAGGATGCGCGCCTGCTCCGGAGACGCAGCGGCGAAGATTTGCTTCACGCGCGCCACCTCCCGCTTCGGGAGGTGCCCTTTCACCGCGAGGTCCCGCAGCCGCAGCGTGAGCGAGCCCCACGCCGCCCCGTGCGACGTCAGCGCGCCCGCTATCACCGCGCCCCGCACCGTGAGCGTGGGCGCCAAGTCGGCGCCGAAGTAGTGCACATACTTGCGGTACAGTGCGTCCTTGGCGAACGGGATGAGCGGCCGGGTCCACCACTGCACGTCGTGGTTCCCCGGGATCACGTGTACGGGGGCGGTTTCGGCCGCGAGGTTCGCGAACGCCCGGGCCCGTTGCAGCTCGCCGTGGCGCGCGCGCTGGGAGAGGTCCCCGGCGATCACCGTGGCATCGGGCCGGAGGTCCGGAATCATTTTCTCGAGCGCCTCGATCTTCCGGATGTCGGCGAAGCCACCGCAGTGCAGATCGGCGAGGTGCAGCAGCTGAACGGTCACGATTCCGCCTGCACGGTGTAGGTGAGCGTGGCCGCGCCGCTCGCGGCCACGGTCACGCGAAAGCGCACTTCCGTCGCCGAGAGCTTCTCGGCGGGGACGCTGCTCTCCACCACTTGCCACACGCCGTAGCGCGCTTCGCGCACGTCCACCGTGACGGCCTCCGGCTTCGCGTTGGTGATCGTCACCTTATACGCCGCCGTGATGCGTTGCCGCGGCGGCAGGCCGCGGCGCGGCGGCGCGAGCTGCTCCTGATTGTAATCAGTCTGCACCCGCTCGGCAGTCACGTCGAAGGCTTCCCCCGATTGCACCCGCAGGTCGCGCCCCGGCGCGGTGTGGTCGCTGCGTGCCTCGCCCACAAGCTGGAGCCGGCCGGCCGAGTCCGCCTGATAGAGCTGCAGCGTGGCTCCGGGCAGGGGCCGATCGCCGAACGGCGTCCCGCGGGGCCGCTTGAGCGTGTACCAGACCTGCACCGGCACCCGATTCGGCTCGGCGGGCGTCTGTCCCAAGAAGCCGCGCCACGGCAGCGCGCCGGGCACGATCAGCTCTTGCGTGGAGGCAACGCTCGCGCGCGGGAACAGGGCGGTCGTGACCGCGACGCCGGGCTCGACCGACAGGCGACCGGAGAGCTGGTACACGTGGGTCTCGCCGACCGCCTGTTCGGCGGGCGCGGACGCGACCTCGGCAGCTTGCATCTGGACTCTCGCAACCCCGGACACGTAACCCATCAGCTTGGGCTCCGGTCGGGCCCGCGCAATCGACCCCGCAACCAGCTGGACGTCCGCACTGTCGGCTCGCAGCGACTGCGCCAGAATCGTCGCCGTCCCCGACACCTCGCACTTGGCGCCGGCCAGGACGACCTGATAGGTCGCTTCCCATGACGCCCCTTGCCCCACCCACGCGAGCTCGGTACGCGGGCGGGAGCGCGTCGCGTCGAGTACCAAGGACACCTCCGGTGCCGCGCGCACGAGGCCAGCCGGGAACAGCGGCTCGCCCGGCTCCGACAGCAAGAATCGTCCATCGGAGAGCCGGTATTGCGGGGGAGCGACCCGCACGACGCTCGCCCGCACCGTATCCCTTCTGCCGTCGGCCCGCTCCGCCACGAATGCCAGCGTTTGTCCCACCGCGTGTCGCAGGGCAGCCTCACGATCCGTGGGCGCTCGAACGACCGCCGACACGAGCGCGGTGCTCGTATCCGGAGAGAACAGCGTCGCGGGGTCCAGGTCCTCGATTTGGAGCGTCAGCGCGTTTCGCCCCTTCTCGAGCGCCTGCGGCAGGGTGCGGCGCACCACGACCCGCCCGTCGGTATAGATCGACAGAGATGTCTGGCCGGCGAGCGGCGCCCCGAGCAGCACCAGCAACGCTGAGAGCCGACCGCTGACCCCTGAACACTTCATTTCAACCATTCCAGGGCGATCCTCTGCACGATGCGATAGGTCAACAGATACCACGCGACCAGGGCGACTGCGCCAACGGTGCGCGCCGTCGTCTGCCCGGCGGGAGGGACGGAGCGCAGTGTGATCATCACGTACCCCGCAAGCAAGAGCGTAGTGATCACTGCTATGAGACGTCCTATACGTGACGCCTTTCGCGTGACGTCTTGCACACATCGCGCGCAGAAACCGCCCACCGCGATGCCCGCGGTGATTTCCCCGCAGCGGGCGCAGGGGTGGCTAGAGCCGCCGGACCACGGCGCGGGCGAACTCGGTGGTCGAAGCACTGCCTCCCAGGTCTTTCGTGCGGACGTTGTCTTTGACGATGGCGGTTTCGAGCGCCCGGCGTAGCCGGTCCCCCGCCTCGAGCTCGCCGATGTGGTCGAGCAGCATCGCCGCGGCGAGCATCTGTGCCGACGGGTTCGCGATCCCCTGCCCCGCGATATCGGGCGCGGACCCGTGCACCGCCTCGAAGATCGCGGCCGTTTCCCCGATGTTCGCCCCGGGGGCGAGCCCCAGGCCGCCCACGAGACCCGACGCCTCGTCGGACAGGATGTCGCCGAACAGGTTCGTGGTCACGATCACATCGAACTGTGCCGGGTTGATCACCAGCTGCATGGCGGCGTTATCCACGATCTTGTCGTCCGACGCGATGTGCCCCTCGTACTCTTGCGCGATCTGTCGCGCCGTTTCGAGAAACAACCCCGAGGTCGCCTTGAGGATGTTCGCCTTGTGGACCACGGTGACCTTCTTACGGCCGTGCTGCTTGGCGTATTCGAACGCGTAGCGCACGATCCGGCGGCAGCCGTCGCGCGTCATCACCGAGGTTGCCTGCGCGAGCGCCTTGGGATCGCCCCCGACCTTGAACGTGCGATCCATCCCGACGTACAGCCCCTCGGTGTTCTCGCGGATGATCACGAGGTCGATGTTTTGGTAGCGGCCCCCCGGCACGATGGACTTCACCGGACGCACATTGGCGTACAGCTCGAACTCCTGCCGCAGCGCCACGGTGACCGACCGGTATCCACCGCCCACCGGGGTCGTGAGCGGCCCCTTGAGCGCGAGCCCGGTGCGGCGGATCGAATCGAGCGTGGCGTTGGGGAGGGGCGTGCCGGCCTTCTCGATGGCGCTCATCCCGCCGTACTCCTCGTCCCACACGATCTGCACCCCCAAACCGTCCAGCACCTGCAGCGTTGCCTGCGTGATCTCGGGCCCGATTCCGTCGCCGGCGATCAGCGTCGCCTCCCGCGTCACGGCAGTCCCGGCGTGAGGTTCTTCACCGCCCGGGTGAGCGCCGACCAGGGATCATCGCCGTCGCCGCGGGCCGTGGTCCGGAACCCCACGCGCCCGGTGCGCACGTCGACCATCACGACCGCCAATTCGGCCGTGGCCAACGGGCGGTCGGGCGGCCCGGCCGCCGGTCGTGCCGCCGCCACGCCGGCGCGCCGGTCCGCCTGACCGCCCGTCGTCGCGCCCGGCCGCCGGAACACCAGCGCCGCCGGCACGAGCGCGTACCGCCCGCCGTTCCCGCCCAGCGCCACCAGGGTACGCAGCTCGCCGCGCAACGGATCGGGCACGATCTCGATGTTCGACGCCCGCAGCACGGCAGTGCCCATTTGGTCCGGATCCGGAGCGATCCCGGGGGCGCGGCGCGCCGCCTTGCGCAACGCATCGGGGAGCACCCACGTCACTTCCGGCGCGCGCGCCGGGAGCAGGGTGCCGATCACGCTGTCGGCCCGGGCCAGCGCCGCACGCCGGTCCGCGAACTTGTCCTGCCAGTGCAGCGAGTCTTCCGCGGCGATCAGCGTGAGCGGCAGCACGCTGACCTGTTGCGCGGCGAGCCCGGCGGTGGGGAGCGGCTGGGTGGGCGCCGGGGTCTCGGCGTGCTGCCTGCCGCCGCAGCCGGCCACCAGGACGGCGGCAACCCCGCACCGCGCACCGCGAACTAAGTTTTTGATTTGTAAGGGATTAGTCACGGCGCCAATATCGTAAGCGCGCCCGGGTTTTTCAAGAAGCGAGCGTCAGCCCGCCGTCCACCACGATCACCTGCCCGGTGATGTGCCGCGCCGCCTCACTGCACAGAAACACGATGACGCGCGCCACGTCCTCCGGCTCGGCCACCCGCCCCAGGAGCGACTCGTGCTCCGCCCGCTCGAGCACTTCGCGCGGCAGCTTGGTGAGCAGGTCGGTTTTGACGAAGCCGGGCGCGACGGCGTTGACGTTGACGTTGGAGGGACCGAGGTCGACGGCGGCCGATTTGGTGAGACCGATCAGCCCCGCCTTGCTCGCCGAGTAGTTCGCGATCCCGAAGCCGGGTCGGAACGCCTGATGGCTCGCGACGTTGACGATCTTGCCGTAGCGCTGGGCGCGCATCGGCTGGGCCACCGCCTGGATACAGTTGAAGGCGCCGGTCAGGTTCACGTCCAGCACTTCCTGCCACGCCTCGGGCTCGAGCCGCCACAGCGCGCCGTCGTGGGTCACACCAGCGTTGTTGACGAGGTAATGCACCCCGCCCAGCCGCTCACGCACCGCGGTAACGAACTTGTCCACTTCGGCGTGGTTGCGGACGTCGCAGCGCGCGCAGTACACCGGCACGCCCAGAGCGCGGATCGCCGTTTCGGTGAGTAGGGCCTGGGCGGCGACGTCGCGCTCGGGGAGGTCGACGTAGTTGATGGCTACGGCCGTACCGCGTTGCGCGAACTCGATGGCGGTGGCGCGACCCAGGCCCGTCGCGCCCCCCGTGACGATCGCCACCCGGCCTTGCACCGTTTCCGCCAGGCGGAGCGGATCGGCGCGCGTCTCCGTCGCTGGAGCACCGACGGCCGATGCCCCGCGGGACGCGAGCACCCACGACGCTTGAGTCGTCAAGATTTCGAACCTATGTTCGAAATTGAACATCGGCAAGGCACGGCGTAACTTGGGCCCATGAATCGGATCGGCGCGCTGCTCCTGTGGGGTGGGATCTCGGGACTCGGCGCCGCCGCGTTCGGGGTGCTCGCGCTGTCCCGCGGGGAGAGCATCAACGCCGCCTGGCTCCTCACCGCTGCGGTCTGCACCTACGCGGTCGGCTATCGTTTCTATTCCCGGTTCCTCGCGAACAGCGTCTTCGGCCTGGACGACCGCCGCGCCACTCCAGCGGAACGCTTCAACAACGGACGGGATTTCGTCCCGACCAACCGCTGGGTGCTGTACGGGCACCACTTCGCGGCGATCGCCGGAGCGGGCCCCCTCGTGGGGCCGGTGCTGGCCGCGCAGTTCGGCTTCCTGCCGGGAACGCTCTGGCTCGTGATCGGCGTGGTGCTGGGGGGCGCAGTGCAGGATTTCACGATCCTGTTCTGCTCGCTGCGGCGCGACGGCAAGTCCCTGGGCCAGATGGCGAAGGAAGAGATCAGCCGGTCGGCCGGGATTACGGGGATGCTGGCCGTCCTGTTCATTATGATCATCCTCCTCGCGGTGCTGGCGCTGATCGTGGTAAACGCGCTCAAGGCGTCGCCCTGGGGGTTGTTCACGATCGCGTGCACCATCCCGATCGCGCTGCTGATGGGGTGGTGGATGAAGCGGTGGCGCCCGGGTAAGGTCGGGGAGGCTTCGGCGGTAGGGGCTGTCCTGCTCCTCGGGGCGCTGGTGGCGGGGGGATGGGTGGCGGCGCAGCCGCAGCTTGCTCCCCTGTTCACGCACACCGCCGCGGCGATCACCTGGATGATGGTCGCCTACGGGTTCGTCGCCTCGGTGCTCCCGGTGTGGATGCTGCTCTGCCCGCGGGACTACCTGTCCACCTTCCTCAAGGTCACGACGATCCTCGTCCTGGCGCTCGCGATCCTGGTGATCCTGCCCCCGCTCAAGATGCCCGCGCTGACGCCGTTCGCGCGCTTGGGAGAGGGACCGGTGTTCGCGGGGAAGCTGTTCCCGTTCGCCTTCATCACGATCGCGTGCGGCGCGATCTCCGGATTCCATGCGCTCGTCGCCTCGGGCACGACGCCCAAGATGATCGCCCGCGAGTCGGATGCCCGCTTCATCGGGTATGGCGGGATGCTGATGGAGTCGTTCGTCGGGGTGATGGCGATGATCGCGGCGTGTACACTCGACCCGGGCGTGTATTTCGCGATGAATACGACCCCCGCCGGGCTGGCGCAAGCGTCGCAGGTGCTCGCCCAGGCGGGATTCGTCGTCACGCCGGACGTGATGCACCAGCTCGCGACCCAGATGGGCGAGCAGACGTTGATCGCGCGCTCGGGGGGTGCGCCCTCGCTCGCCGTCGGGATGGCTCAGATCTTCGCCAGCGTGACCTCGGCCCTGGGCGGCCGGACCCTCACGGCCCTGTGGTACCACTTTGCCATCATGTTCGAGGCGTTGTTCATCCTCACGACGATCGACACGGGCACCCGCGTCGGGCGGTTCATGCTGCAGGAGATCGTGGGCCACGTCTGGCCCCGGTTCGGAGAGACGTCGTGGTACCCGAGCGTCCTCGCCTCGAGCGCCCTGGTCGTCGCGGGATGGGGGGTCTTCCTCTACCAGGGCGTAGTGGACCCCCTGGGCGGGATCAACTCGCTGTGGCCGCTGTTCGGGATCTCGAACCAGCTGCTCGCCGCCGTGGCGTTGTGCGTCGGCACGACGATTCTCATCAAGATGGGCCGGCAGCGGTTCGCCTGGGTCACACTCACCCCGCTCGCCTGGCTCGTGGCCGTGACGATGACCGCGGGGTGGCAGAAGGTGTTCTCGCCGGATCCGCGGCTCGGCTTCCTCGCCCACGCCGCGTCGCTCGCGGCCTCGCCCAACCTGGATGCGGCGCGACTGATCTTCAACGACCGCCTGAACACGTTCGTGGCGCTGCTGTTCATGACCGTGGTTGCGGTGCTGATTGTCACGTCGCTGCGCGAGTGGTGGCTGGTGCTGTCGCGACGCAAGCCGGCCCTGGTGCACGAGGCGTCATATGTGGAAAGTGCGTATGCGACGGGGGACTGAACGGGAGACGGGAGACGGGAAGCGGGAGACGTTGCTCAGGCGGGCGTCCCGTGTGGCCCGCAAGATCCTCGGCGCGCCGGACTATCAGGCGTATCTCGAGCACTGTCGGGCAGCCGGGCACGGACCCGCATTGAGCGAACGCGAGTACGTCGCGCAGTTCTTCGAGGCGAAGGGGAAGGGAGTGCGCTGCTGCTAGGGCCTCCGGCCTCTGCGTCCTGGCTTGACAGTCCCCCTGCTGGGTGCATATTGAAACTGACTCAGGTGCTGTGAACCCCGGGGTGCGATGTCGTGCGGCTCGCCTATGCCTCGGGGGGAGCGAATCGCGAACCGGCTGAGTGGGGCACACCCATTCTGCCGGTTTTTCATTGCGTGCGGGGTGGCGGATGGACGACTGGGTCGCCGAGCTGCGGGGCGGCAGGCCGGAGGCGGCCTGGGACCTCTGTCTCGCGCGTTATCGCCGCCTCATCTTCTCGGCGATTCGCCATTACGCCCAGGACTACGACGACGTCATGGACATATTCGCGCGGGTGTGCGAGGCCCTGCGCGCGGACGACCTGCGGCGGCTCCGCTGCTATGTCGACCAGCCCGATCACCGCGCCCGTTTCTCCACGTGGCTCGTCACCGTCGTCCGGCACCTCACGGTCGACTGGTTCCGCCACCGCGACGGCCGCCGCCGCCTCTCGACCGTAGCCGCGCGCCTGCCGCCGCTGCAGCGGCGCATCTTCGAGCACGTCTTCCTCGACCGCCGCAGCCACGTCGAGGCCTACGAGCTGATCCGAGCCAACGGCACCTCCGGCCTCACGTTCGGCGAGTTCCTCGTCGAGCTGCGAGCGACCTATGCCGTCGTGATCGACGGGCGACGCGGCCGGGTGCTGCGCGAGTTGGCCGGGCCGCCGCCCCCACTCCCCCCACCCGAAGCGGCGGACGACGGCGAGCCCGCGGAGCGGCGCGAGCTGGTGCAGCAACTGCTCGGCTCGCTCAGCGCACAGGACCGTGTGGCGCTCGAGCTACACATCGTGGAAGAACTCCCCGCCGAGCAGATCGCCCGCGTGCTCGGGCTACCGAACGCCAAGGCGGTTTACAACCGAGTCCACCGAGCGCTCGCCGTGTTGCGGGCGCGGCTCGCCCAGGGCGGCCTCCAGCGACACGACGTGTGAGCAGTCGCGCCGTTCCTGGCCGTCTCATAACGGCGACCGGTCGAACTGCGCCACCTCGGAGGACTCGAGACACGTGCCCGATCCCGATCCGCTCGACGCACTGCGCGACGCTCTAGGCGCGACCCCTGCGCCCGAGGCGCGCACACCTGACTGTCTCGACGACGACACGGTGGCGGCGCTCGCTGCGGGAACCATTGATGCCGCGGCACGGCTGCACGCGCTGTCGCACCTGGCGACGTGCCCTCGCTGCCGCCACGCCGTCGCGTCGGTCGCGCGGGCGCTCGCCGATCCCGCGGTGGCGCGCGAGGTCGCGGTCGCGGAGCGCGGCGGTCGCCGCCTGCGCTACGGCGTGGCGCTCTCAGCTGCGGCGGGCGTGCTGTTGCTGCTGGTCGGGCCGCGGCTCTTGGACCTGGGCCGTCCCGTCCACCGAGCGCCGCCGCCCACCGGCGCGGTCCCCGTGCCGGCGTCACCCGTCGGCGTGGTGGCCGACGCGGACACACTGCGTTGGGTCGCCGTGCCCGGCGCCGACCGCTACCGGGTCACCTTGTTTGACGCTCCCGGCGCGGTGCTATACGAGACCCAGCTCGCCGATACAGTAGCCGTACTGCCCGATTCGCTGGTCCTCGTTCCCGGGCGACCGTATCTCTGGAAAGTGGAAGCGCGCACGGGCTGGGACCGCTGGTCCCCGTCCGAGCTGGTGGAGTTTTCGCTCGCTCCCCTCCGAGGGGCGCCGCAGTGACCGCGTCCGCGGTGTTGCTCTGGCTCGGCGCGATCGCCGCCCAATCGCCGGCGGCGGACTCGCTCCGCGTCCTCGCCGCGCGCCTCCCCCAGTCGGCGCTCGTGCTGGAGACGCGCGCGCGTCCGCTGGCGGTGCGCGAGGCGGTCGCCGGCGCGCTGGCCGGCAACGACCTCACCGCGGCCGGCCAGCTCGCCGCAGCCTACGCCGTGGCATGGCGCGACTCGTTCCTGGTCCGCGAGGTCGCCCGGTTCGCGGCCTGGCCTCCCGATCGTCGGGCCGCGAAGCTGTGGGTCGACAGCGTGCGCCGGGCCGGCATCACGGCGTATGGCCGGGACGGCGCCTTCGCCGCGATCACGATCTGGCGCCGCGCCCTGTCGCGCGCGCTGATCATCGCCGACACAGCCGGCGCGGCTGCGGCGCTCGGGAACATCGGTGCGGGATTCCTGAACGAGGGTCGGCTCGACAGCGCCCAGACCGATCTGGAGCGGTCACGCACCCTGGCGTCCGGCATCGGGGACATTCGCGTCGAGGCGAACGCCGTCGGAACCCTGGCCGGGGTGAGCGCGGATCGGGGAGACCTGGCTGGCGCGCGGGAAGGATATGTGCGGGCCCTCGCCTTGCGGGAGCGGATCGGCGACACGCGCGGCGTCGCCGCGGACGGCAACAACCTCGGTCTGCTGGCGCAACGCGTCGGTGATCCGGACGAGGCGCGACGCCAGTTCGAGGCCGCCTTGGCCTTGAACCGCCGCGACGGACGGGATGAGGTCGCCGCCACCAACCTCGTGAACCTGGCCGGGCTGTCGAGCCAGGAGGGCGACTTCGCGCGGGCGGAGGCGCTGTACCGCGATGCCCTCGCTACCTGGCAGAGCCACGAGCGCTGGGCCGATGCGGCGGATGCGTTCCACGGGCTGGGCCAGCTCGAGCTGCGCCGCGGCGACTATCGGGCCGCCCGGGCAGCGTTGCTCGAGGCGCTGGCGATCTATGACCGCACCGGCCCGCTGGCGAGCGCGCTCGCGGTCCGGCGGGAGCTCGCCGCGGCGCTCGCCGCCGCCGGCGAGTTACAGGGGGCGCTCGACGGCTTGCGGCGCACCGAGCGACTCGCCGACTCGCTCAAGGCGCCGCCCGGCGCCCGGGCGGGCATCGCGCTCGCGCGCGCCGATCTCGCCGTGCAGCTCAACACCCTTCCCGACGCGGAGCGGTTGTACGTCCGGGCGGCGTACCTGTATCACCAGGGGGGAGACCCGAGCGGCGAAGCCGAGGCGCAGGAGGGCCGCGGCCTGCTGTTCCTGCTGCGCGACGACCAAGCCCGAGCGCGGCAGCTGCTCGAGGCCGCGCTGCGGACCCAGCTCGCCGCGGGCAACCAGCGCGCGGCAGCGCTGACGCGACTCTCGCTCGGCGACGTATCGCGCGCGCGCGGCGATACCGCGGCCGCGCGCGAGCAGTTCCGGCGCGCCGCCGCCGACCTGGAGCGACTGGGAGATCCGGTCGCCGCCGCTGCCGGGCTGGGCGAGCTGGCGGCGTTCGAGGCTGCGGCGGGGCTCCCCGCTGCAGCTGAGTCGCTGTATCGCGCCGCGCTCGCGCGCCTGGGAGATCGCACCGTTCCCGAGGTCGCGTGGCGATTACACGCGGGGTTGGCGCTGGCGCGTCGCACCCAGGGAGCGCCCGACTCGGCCGTGCGCGAGCTGCGGGCTGCGCTCGCCGACGTCGAGCGCCCGGGCCGGTCGCTGGCACTCGCGGAGCGGCGGTCGGCCTTCCTCGCCGACAAGTGGGACGTCTATGCGCAACTGGCACTGACCGAACGCGCGCGCGGCCGTCCGGGTGCGGCGTTCGAGGCCAGCGAGCGGCTGCGCGCGCGCGAGATGCTCGAGCTCCTGGCACGGGGCCGGGTGGGAGCGCCCTCGGACACCGCCGCGGAGCTCGTGATTCGCGAGCAGGATCTGCGTCACCGGATCGCCGAGCTGACTCACGACTTGGAGAGCGCGACCGCAGGCGACGACGCGCTGCGCGGGCCGAACGCCACGCCGCTGCGGACGGCAACCACTGAGGGCCTCACCCGAGCGCAGGAAGCCTACACTGAGCTGCTGCTCGAAATGCGCGAGCGGACGCCGCAGCACGCGGCGCTCGTCTCCCCGGAGACGCCGACATGGCGGGACGTGGCCCGGCGGCTCGCCCCGGATGAGGCATTCATTGAATACCTGGTCAGTGACTCGGGCTCGCTGGCGTTCGTCATCGTGTCGGACACATTCGCCGCCGTGGATCTGGGCGCCGGTCGCCGCGACCTGGCCCGCCTCGTCGAGTTCGCGCGCGGGACGCTCGAGCGCCGCGCCGCGGCGCGGACGGACTCCCTGTGGCGCGGTCCGTTGCGGCGACTGCACCAGCACCTGTTCGCGCCGCTCGAGGAGACCGGCCTGCTCGGGGACAAGACGCGGCTCGTGCTCGTGCCGCACGGGGAGCTGCATTATCTGCCGTTCGCCGCGCTGCTCGAGAGCGGTGCGGGCAACCGCTTCCTAGTCGAGCGCTACGAGGTGACGGTGACGCCTTCGGCGGCGGTGTGGCTCGCGCTGGCGCGGAGTCCACCGGGCCGTGCCACGGCGGGGACCCTCGCCTTCGCCCCACGACCCGATGCGCTCCCCGCCTCGCGCCGCGAAGTCGCCGCCATCGCGCGGCTCGCCGGACCCGAGCCCCTAGTCCTGACCGGCGGCGCGGCGACCGAAGATGCGTTCCGTCGCGAGGCGCCGACGCGCCGCGTGCTGCACCTCGCTACTTACGGCGTCCTCAACAAGCACAACCCCTTGTTCTCGTATGTCGACCTGGCACCGGGAGGCGGGCAGGACGGGCGGCTGGAGGTGCACGAGGTGTTCGGGCTGCGGCTGCACGCAGACCTCGTCGTCCTCTCGGCCTGCCAAACGGGGCTCGGCTCAGGCGCGCTCGCCGACGTCCCGACCGGGGACGACTGGGTCGGCCTGACGCGCGCGTTCCTGCACGCCGGGGCGGCGCGCGTCGTGGCGACGCTTTGGCCGGTGGAGGACCAGGCGACGGCCGCGCTGATGGAGCGGTTTTACGAAGGCCTGGCCGCGGGCGCCGACCCGGCGCGGGCGCTGGCGCTGGCGCAGCGCGCGCTGCTCGCCGCGCCGGCGACCGCGCATCCGTTCGCCTGGGCCGGGTTCGAGGTGGCGGGGCGGAGCGGTACACGGGAGACGGTGCCATGAGACTCGCGGCGGCGTGTGCCGTGCTCCTGGGAGTGGCCTGGGTCGGCGGGTGTCAGGACGAGCACCCGGTCGGGCCGACAGGCACGGGCGCCACCCTCCGCCCCGGAGTGCCGATCGTCTCGGACCCGGTGCCGGCGGCCCTGGCGCGCGCCGCGTCTCGCTCGGTCAGCCAGGCGACAGGCACGGACGTGGTCTACGTGTCGCTGCAACCGGGAACCGTTCCCAATGGTGGCCTAGCCACCATCCGGAACACGCGTACCGGCAGCAGCGTGACGGCGGCGATGGACGCGGGAGGCTTCGATCCGGTACAGATCGATGCGCAAGCGGGCGACGTGCTGGCCGTGCAAGTCGAGTTGGCCGGGGGCGGCACCCAGACCTTGACCCTCAGAGTGCCGGTCACGCACCGGCCCGGCGTCGTCCGCACCGACCCGCCCCCGGGCAAGCGGGACGTGCCGCTCAATGCGCGCATCGTGGTCGTGTTCAGCGAGCCGATCAATCCCGGTACCGTGGGCGGGATCCGACTGCTGCGCGGCGCGGCATCGATCGCAGGCCATACTACCCTCTCGGCCGATGGTCTCCGTGCAGAATTCCAGCCGGCCGGCCCGCTCGCGGCGAACGCGGGCTTTGCGCTGGCGATTTCGACGGACGTCGCGGATGTGAGCGGGGACCGGTTAGAGCAGCCGGTCACGGCCGAGTTCGCGACGGGCAGCACCGTGATCGCGGCGAGCGTCGCGACCGCCCAGCCGGCGCTGATCACCGACCCCTTCCGTGGCGACCTGCGCACGTTCGTCATGAGCGCCATTCGCCAGGACGACGGCCGCGTCTCCGGGAGCTTCAGCATCTTCTACCCTGCCACCGGCGTGCGCGTGTTTGGCCGCGTGACCTGCTTCACCATCGTGGACGGGAAGGCTGCTTGGATCGCCGGCGTCGTCGCGGGCGCCAATGACACGACGGCGATCGGACAGGAGGACGGGTGGCGGGCGGTGGACAATGGGCCGCCCGAGGGCGGTGCTCCCGACCAGCTCAGCCTGGCCGACCCACTGGCTGCGGACGGTCTCGGCACGGCGCAGAACTTCTGCGCCGGAACTCCGCTCGGCAGCCCGGTCAATGGCGTGCTCACGCTGAGGAACCTGATCGGCGGCGACATCGTCGTTAATGCGTCGGGTCCGCCGCCGCCGCCGACTGAACGCATGAGCGAGATCGCGTTCGCCGTATGGCCGAATGGCGGCATTCAGGTCATCAACGCCGACGGCACGAGCGGGCGAGTATTGACGACCGCCGCCGATTGGCACCCCACATGGTCACCGGACGGCGCCAGGCTCGCCTTCTCTCGCCTCAGTAATAACCAGTCCACCTCGGCCATCTACGGCATCAACGCCGACGGGTCCGGCCTGCGGCAACTCACGAGCGGCGCCGTGTTTGACGCCCACCCGGCCTGGTCACCCGACGGCAGCCGCCTCGCCTTCTATCGCGATGGCGGGATCTCCGTCATGAACGCGAGCGACGGCTCCGGCGTGACCAGGCTGACTGACAGTGGTTACAACCCCACGTGGTCACCGGACGGCACGCGCATCGCCTTCGCGAGTTCCCGCTCCGGAATCACGAGCGCGATTTACGTGATGAGCGCCGACGGCTCTGACGTCAGGCAGCTGACGAACGACCCTGGGGGAGATTACACGCCGTGGTGGTCGCCCGATGGCAGCAAGATCGCCTTCCAGCGCGGCGTTTCCGGAGGAGGCGTGATCTGCCTGGTCCGGCCCGACGGCTCCGGATTCGCACAGGTCACACTGTTCGGGCAAACGCCGTCCTGGTCACCGGACAGTCGGGTGATCCTATTCGAGCAGTATGGTCTGACCGTGGTGAACGTCGACGGTTCCGGGATGATGCGGCGCGGGATCGGTTACGACCCTGCGTGGTCACCCGTCGGGACGATGCCGACGATGCCGCAGCCCTACGCGTCCATCAGCATCGCTGGCGGTAACGGACAGACCGGCAGGGCCCTCACAACGCTCCCGCAGCCGCTCACCGTGCTGGTGTCGCGGGACGACGGAGCCCCAGTGGCCGGCGCGCACATCTCGTGGTACCTGCCGGATGGCGGGCTGCCCTCGGAGCCCTCCCTTTCGACATATCTCTCGGTCACGGACGCGTCGGGTCAGACGTCGGTCTGGTTGACACTCGGCGCAGCCGCGCCGCAGGAGATCAAACTTCGGGCGGCCGTCACCGATGGCACGGGGCGCACGCCCGGCGTCGAGTTCACCGCCACCACGACCCCATGAGCCCTCGTCCGTCCCGGCGTGTTGGCGTCCCGGTGCAGTCACTAACGGCGTCTCCGCCGAACTATGACGCTACAGAAAGGAGTGGACGTATGGCATCGACCGGCACCGGACCCGGCTTCGCGCTCGCTCGGAAGAGCACTACTCGAATGGCAACTCGTCGACTGAGCCATCGTGACACATTGGGAATCATCGCCCTGCTGCTCGGCGTTTCCTGCAGCGGTGTCAACGACTCCCCGCATCCAGAAATTCTCGCCAGCGCACCAGTGACGTCACTCGGCGGTAGTGCAGGCGCGATCTCCACGGGGTTGATCTTCTCGCTGGACATCTCGAGTGTGGCTCCCGGCTGTCGTGAACAGGGCGTGGCGATGTTCTATCGGACGATCATTCGGGACGGTGATGACCATCACACGCTCGTCGCGGACGCCGGCAACGAACCTGACTTCGCCGCTTTCACCCATCTCCTCACTGACGGAGTCGATGAGGAGGCCACCTGGTGCGTGTTCCTGGAGAACGTCGGGGGTGGTGGCGAGGGGATGCCCGAATCTCAGTTCTTCACGGGGAGGCCAGGCACGGCCCCCGATTTCGCAGGTTACACGATCGACAGGGTGGAATTCCAGATCGACTCGGTGTTGATCGCCTCGCCCGGCAGCGACCAGAAGCACGATGGAATCTGGACCGATTTCGGCCTCGCGGGCCGAGTGGTCGTGTGGGGGCATCGATGATTCAGCTCACGAACACGAGTATGCGAAGCAACGTGGGGCCCAAGTGGAGGCCGCGGTAGACGTGAACACGCGCCGGATCGCGCGATCGCTCATCGGAGCGTGACTCTGAAACCCACCCCACTTGTAGCCATCGCGCTGGGAGCGACGCTGCTCGGCGTGGCGGCCTGGCTCGGCGCATGCTCCGATAGCGGCGGTCCTCCCGACCCCTTCGTGGTGTCTCAGGGCTCGGACTCCGCGATCGTGTCGGACCCAGTGCCGACGCCGACGCCTTCGGGAAGGCGCGCGAGCTTCTCCGTGGTCGGGAGCGCCAGTATCGATCTCGCCTACGTCTCGCTCCCCCCCGGCACAGTCCCCGAAGGCGAGCTGGTTACCATCCGCAGCCTCCGCACCACGGGCACTGTGACGGCACGATCCCCGAGGGCGAGCTGGTCACCCTCCGCAGTCCCCGTACGGCGGGCACCGTGACGGCCGCGATGACCGCGGGCGGCTTCGACCCACTCCCGATCGCCGCCACCGCCGGAGACAGTGTGCAGGTCACCGTCAGCGCGGGCGGACGCGACCTCGTGAGCTTCATGCGCGCCGTCCCGACCACACGCCGGCCGATCGTCATTCGTACCGATCCGCCTCCCGGCAAGCGCGATCAGCCGCTCAACGCGCGCATCGTCGTAGTGTTCAGTGAGCCGGTCGCGGGTGCCTCGATCACCACCGCGTCGGTGCAGTTGTTACGCGGCACCAGTCCGGTCGCGGGAATGGTGAGCCTGCTTCAGGGGAGCGCGACGGCGGCCGTGTTCATTCCCACTGCGCCCCTCACTGCAAACACCGCGTATCGCGTGGTCGTGACGCAAGGGATCAAGGATCTAGAGGGCGATGCACTCGCGGCGGAGACCGGCGTGCCGTTCTCCACCGGCACCGCGGTGGAAGGGCCCGTCGCATCCGTGCGCGTGTTCCCCGACTCCGTGGGAATTCGCGTCGGGTCGCAAGTCCAGCTCACCGCGGTGCCACAGGACACTCAGGGCAGGCTCCTCGCCGGTCGACCGACGACGTGGCGCAGTGGCAACGATACGGTGGCAGCTGTGTCGGCGACGGGCCTCGTGACGGGCCTGGTCGAGGGGTACACGTTCATCATGGCCGACGTCGAGGGGCAGAGCGACGGGACGCACCTGAGTGTCAGCGCCTCGTTGGCGCCGATCGGCTCCGTGACGGTGACGCCCGAGTCCGCCCGCGTTGCCGTCGGTGACTCCCTGGTCGTCGCGGTCGACATGAGAGACTCTGCGGGCAACATCGTGTGGATCCCACGCCCGATCACGTGGTCGAGCACCAATCCAGGCGTGGCGACCGTGACCCCGTACTACTCCCGTTCGGCACTCGTACGCGGCGTGGCGAACGGGATTACGAGGGTCGTGGCTAGCGTCGAGGGCAAGGCTGACACGTCCGTCGTGGCGGTCGGCCCGCCCGGGGCGATCGTCGCGCTCGAGCTTTCGCCCAACCCGGTCACGACGGTGTTGCAAGGAACGGTGCAGCTGTCAGCGTTCGTCCGAGACGCACAAGGATTCCGCAGCGGGATCGACTCGACCCAGGTGTTATGGGTCAGCTCGGACCCGCCCATTGCGTCCACGAATGCCGCCGGTCTGGTCACCGGCCTCCGAGCGGGTTCGGCGACGATCACCGGCACCTGGAATGGCCATCAGGGAACGGCGAACACGACAGTGGTGAGCCTCGCGTTCACGGCAATCAGCGCCGGCGGGGGGCATACCTGTGGGCTCACGCCGAGTGGGGCCGCGTACTGCTGGGGGTATGGTTGGGACGGTCAGCTCGGCACCGGGACGCGGGGCTACGCGCCGCTGCCCACGGCGGTCGCCAGCGGACACCTCTTCTCGACGCTGTCTGTCTACTCGGACACGTGCGGCCTGGACGGCGGCGGCGCGGCGTACTGCTGGGGTTTGAACCGGACGGGACAAGACACCTGCCCCAACGGCGCGTGCAGCGCGACGCCGGTCGCAGTCGCGGGGGGGCTCAAGTTCACCGCATTCAGTACGGGCGGGTGGCGCACGTGTGGCCTCACGGGCGGCGGCGCCGCGTATTGCTGGACTGGGCTGGACTGGAGCAAGACTCCCGATGCGGTACCGGTACCGGGCGGATTGACCTTCGCGGCGATCCGCGCCGGTCTGTCGCACACCTGCGCGCTGACGGCCGGCGGCGTGGCGTATTGTTGGGGCAGCAACTCCTCCGGCCAGCTCGGCACCGGCGACACCCTAAGTAGCGAGACCCCTCGTCCGGTGGCGGGCGGGCTCACGTTCACCGCGCTCAGCGCGGGGGAAACGCACACGTGTGGCGTCACGTCAAGCGAGGACGCGTACTGCTGGGGGTCGTTGAACGGCGGGAGCCTAAGGCCGCTACGGTGGACCAATGGATTCACCCTCGTGGCCCTTGCCTCTGGTCCCGCCCCTTACGGCACCTGCGGTCTCGATGCCAGCGGCACGATCCACTGCTTGGGCCTCAGCCCGCCGGATCAGCATGGTCTCGTATTCACACAGATCACCGTGGGGATCGGCTATTCGTGTGCCGTCACGAATGACCGGGTCGGCTACTGCTGGGGCCGCAACGACATGGGGCAGCTGGGCCTGGGCACGCTCACCCCGTACGAACCTAATCCGGTCAAGGTGGGCGGTCAGCCGTAGCACGCTGATCGCGCGTCATCTCGATAAACCGTCTTGCCAAGCCACACGGTCCCTCCCGAGCAACCCCCGCGTCGCCGTCCGTCTCACTGAGGCGTCCACGCAGCACGCGAGGCTCGATACCGCTCTTGAGCTTCGCCGCGCAGTGCTCAGATCGGGGAGGGCTCGTATGAACTTGCGTCGCGTTTCCGTCGCCTGGTCGCTGATGCTGCTCTCCTTGATCGGCTGTGACGGGCGCCAGCCCCTCGCGCCGAGCTTCGCCGTCGTGAGCACGCCGGCGGTGCTCACCGCCACTGCGGTCTGGTTCAGCCAGATAAACCTCGCCTGGCAGGATAACTCGAAAAACGCGAGCGGCTCGGAGGTCTACCGCTCGACCACAGGGCCGAGCGGCACCTTCGCGCTGCGGAGTTCGACGGGGGCCGGCGTCACCAGCTACCCCGACGGGGGGCTGAGCGGAGCGACACAGTACTGCTACAAGGTCCGTGCTTTCAAGGTGAGCGGACCCAACAGGAGCTATTCCCCGTTCTCGACGACCGCCTGCGCGACCACGCCGGCCCCACCGGTCCCGCGAGCGCCGTCCGCTGTGAACGCCGTGCCACGCTTCTACTTGTTCGACGTCAGCTGGTCCGACAACTCTTCCGACGAGACCGGATTCCGCGTCGAGCGCGCGGCGACCAGCGCCGGGCCCTGGACCGCCGTCGGTACGACGAGTGCGAACGGGACGTCCCTCGCGGACTACCTCGTGAACTACACGTACGACGACCGGCCGGCCTGCTACCGTGTGTTTGCCGTGAACTCGTACGGCGACTCCGACCCGTCCAACGTCGACTGCACTGCCATGCCGGCCATGCCGACGAACCTCAAGGCGAACCCGGTTGGTGGCACCTCGGTAGACCTGTCGTGGACCGACAACTCCGCGGTCGAGGACGGGTTCGGGGTGTGGCGCGCTGGTGGGGGGGCCGACTGGAGCATCGTCGCGACCCTGCCGGCCAACACCACGGTCTATCACGACGCCGGGCTGACGGCCGACAACACGTACTTGTACGCGGTGCACGCGATGAAGGATGGCGGATCGTCCTATGACACAGATCCCGTCCAGGTGGTGCTCGCCACGAAACCGCCCGCCGCTCCATCGGGCCTGGGCGTGCAACCGACGTCGAGCAGCAGCGTGTACGGCTTGTGGCTCGACCAGTCCAGCAACGAGGCAGGATTCCGCATCGAACGCTCAAGCGACGGCACTGGGAACTGGGTGACGGCCGCCACCACCGCAATCGACGAGTACTACTTCAACGAGGCAGGATTGTCGGCCGAGCAACAGGCGTGCTATCGGGTGTTCGCGTTCAACAACCTCGGCGACTCGCCACCCTCGAATACCGCCTGCACAACTCCGCCCGCGGGCCCGACGGGCCTGACCGTGGCTGCGGTCGATGCGACGACCGTGAACCTCGCATGGACCGACAACTCCGCCGTCGAGGATGGCTACGAAGTATGGGTGGACGATGGCTACGGAAACGTGTACGCCGTGGCGTCGCTTGCGTCCAACACCACCACCGTCGCTTACGCGGACCCGTACTGCACCTATTGCTACGCGTACTTTGTCGTGGCCGTCAAGGACGGCGGCTACTCCGACTGGTCAAACGAAGTATTCCCGACGCCGCCAGCGAGCTCCAGCATTGCGCGCGTGCGGTCGACGTCACGGCCAGCGCCCAACCTCACGCCGTCTCTCAAGCGTGCTGCGGCGACGCCGTCAAGGATGGCGGCTCCGCGACGCCCCCTAGGCCCCACCACGCCGCCCCACGGCTCGACGTCGCGAGCGCCGGCCACTCGGCGGCCGATGCAGACGGGAGGTAAGCCATGAACCGCGTACTGATTACCAACGTGGCGTCGCTCGCGTGCCTGACGCTGCTCGTCGCATGCGCATCGGAGTCCGGCCCAGCGGCGCCCGGGCTCCAGGCCATGGCGTTCGCCAACTCCGAGTGGTCCGCGCCGGTAAATCTCGGAGCGACGATCAACTCCACGTTTATCGACGCTCAGCCGAACCTGTCAAAAGATGGACTGAGTTTGTACTTCACGTCCAACCGACCGGCCGGCGGCCAGGGCGGCAACGACATTTGGGTCGCCCGGCGTGCCTGCGAGGATTGTCCCTGGGAAGCGCCGGTCAACCTCGGGTCCGTCATCAACACCTCCGGCGTCGAAGCGGGATCGGACCTTTCGGCGGACGGGCATCTGCTGTTCTTCCACAGCAACCGGCCCGGAAGCCTGGGAGGCAACGACATCTACGTGTCGCGGCGAGCGGACCCGAATGACGACGTCGGCTGGGGACCGCCGGAGGCGCTCGGACCCGACGTCAACACGTCGGCGGATGAGAACGCGCCCACCTACCTACAGAGCGCAGAGGACGGGTCGGCTAACCTCTATTTCACCAGAGGAGATGCGACTACGCAGGCACAGGACCTCTACGTCGCCGCGATAACGCGGGACGGTCAGACCCGCGGCCCCGCCGTTCTCGCTGTAGAGCTCAACTCGATCGTGAACGACGCGGCACCGACTGTGCGCGCCGATGGCAGGGAGCTGCTGTTTCATTCCCCCCGCTCCGGCACGCTCGGATTTGCGGATCTCTGGGTCGCCACTCGCCAAAGCGTCCGCGAGCCGTGGTCCACACCGGTGAATCTCGGAGCGCCGTTGAACACGACGGCGTTCGACCAGCAACCGAGTCTCTCGCATGACGGCCGGACGCTCGTGTGGGCCTCCGATCGACCGCTCGGCGTGGGTGGCCTCGACATCTGGATGGCCACCCGCACGCCGAGCGCGCACTAAGACCTGGCGCCGGCGTTGACGCCCGGTTGACGCCCGCGTCGCATCCTCGGTCCCCGTGGATTCGCCACGGCGTTACGTTTCGGCCATGCCGCCAGCGGCCATGCAGACGGCGGACGACCTGCTCCATTTCCGCGAGCCCGGCAAAACGGCTGAGCTCGTGCGCGGGGTGCTGATCGTGCGGGAGCCCCCCGGGACCGGCCACGCGCCCGCGCCGCACGGCTCACCTTGCGAGTGGGCGCCTTCGTCGAACGGCACGACCTGGGCCACGTGTTCGCTCAGGATACGGGCTTCAAGATCGAGCGTGACCCCGACACCGTGCGGGCGCCGGACGTCGCCTTCGTGGCGCGCGAGGGGCTGGTGCACATCCCGCAGGAAGGCTATGCCGAGCTCGCGCCCGACTGGGTGGCCGAGATCCTCTCACCCAGCGACAGCCCCGGCGAAGTGCTGGAGAAGGTGGGTCAGTGGCTGAGCGCGGGCGTGCGGGTCGTGTGGCTCCTCGACCAGGTCCGGCGGGACGCGCGCATTTACCGCGCGGACGGCACGGACCGCGCTGTCCCAGAACTTCATCGGCCGCTATGCCGCTCCTCGCGCAGGGCGTCGAGCACACTGGCCTTAGGCCGCGGCGCCGCGGCGCGCAGGCGCTCGAGGAACAGGGGTCGCGTCGCCCGCCGCACGAGACCCGCCCGCTCCAAGCGCACCAGGCGGTCATCCGCCGCTACTCCGTCGCGACGCCCGCCACCAACCCCTTCCAGACCTGCCACCGCCTCGTCCCGATCGAAGATGAGGAATCGTACTGGCGCAAGCCTTGCCGCGCCAGCGCGATAGCCCTGAGCAGGGCTTGACGCCCTCACCGGCCGCCTTATATCCAGCGCCACGCCGTGCGGGGGCGCGATGGAAGACTGGGTGATCGAGCTGCAAGGTGGCCGGCCGGAAGCCGCGTGGGACCGGTTGCTGGAGCGGTACCGCCGGCTGATCTTCGCGGCGATCCGGCATTACGCTCAGGACTACGACGAGGTCATGGACGTCTTCGCGCGGGTGTGCGAGGTCCTGCGCGAGGACGACCTCGCGCGGCTGCGCTGCTACGTCGAGCAACCGATCCACAGCGCCCGCTTCTCCACCTGGCTGGTCACCGTCGTCCGCCACCTCACGATCGACTGGTTCCGCCATCGCGACGGCCGGCGTCGACTCTCGGCCCTGGCGGAGCGCCTGCCGCCCCTGCGGCGCCGCATCTTCGAGCTGGTGTTCTTCGAGCGCCGCAGCAGCGTCGAGGCGTACGAACTGCTCCGCGCCCGCGAGGCGCCGGATCTCCCGTTCGGCCGGTTCTTGAGCGAGCTACGCGAGACGCACAAGGCGGCGACAGCGGGGCGCCGTGGGCGGGTGCTGCGCGAGCTCGGTCCGCCGCCGGCGCCCGAACCGCAGCGCGGCGGACGGCCGTCCGGCCGCCGAGGCCGCTCGCCTCCTCGGCCTCCCAAATCCCAAGGCTCTCTACAGCCGGGTACACCGGGCACTCGGCACGCTGCGGCGAAGCTTGGAGCAGACCGGCATTCACTCAGGAGACTTGTAGCAACCCTCCCGCCGCGGTCCGTCTAAAGGGGCGTGCGGAGACTTCCACGGTTCCCACCCGCACGCTGCGACGACCTTAAGCGAGGAGGGTCCATGAGGTCCGCATCCGCACACGGCGCGCTGCTGCTCGCGCTCGCCCTGGCCAGCTGCCGCGACGACTCGACCAGCGCGCCCACCCAGCCGGTCCCCCCAGGTCTGCTCGCTTCGCGGCATGAAGCCGACGATCCGCTCCAGTTTTCCGACTGGTCCGCGCCGGTCAACCTCGGCCCACCTGTCAACACAGCCTTCATCGAGCAGGCCGCGTCCCTCTCCAGGGACGGGCTCAGCCTCTATTTTCACTGCGGCAACTGCCCGGGGAGTATCGGCGGGGCCGACATCTACGTCTCACAGCGAGCGCATACCGACGATCCCTGGGGGCCGCCGCGGAATCTGGGCCCCACCATCAATACCACCGCCAACGAGCAAGCGCCCAGGCTGTCTAGCGACGGGCGCCGTTTGTTCTTCAGCAGTGACCGCCCGGGAGGTATTGGCGGTCACGACATCTACGTCTCTCGACGTCACGACTGGCGAGACGACTTCGCGTGGCAGCCTCCGGTGAATCTCCGGGGTGGCGTCAACGGCACCGATGATGACCAAACCCCGGACCCCTTTGAGGACCACGCGACGAGTATCCTGTTCTTCGGGTCGGGGCCGATCGGCACAGGCGCGACCGACATCTACTCGAGCACCCTGCTGTCGGACGGATCCTACGGGCCGCGCGCGCCGGTTGTCGAACTCAACTCGACGTCTGTCGACCGGCAACCCGCCATCCGGCGGGACGGCTTAGAGATCTTCTTCGCCAGCGATCGCACGGGGACGCTCGGCGCTCTCGACCTGTGGGTTGCAACGCGCGCCAGCACGTCAGATCCCTGGTCGCCTCCTGTGAATCTCGGGCCGACTGTCAACACGACACTGGTCGATGCTCGCCCCGCCCTGTCGTTCGACGGCACGACCCTCTACTTCCAGTCGACCCGCCCGGGCGCCGTTGGGTGCACCAGTTCCACCGGACCGTGCGTGTTCGACATCTGGGTCACCACGCGCACTAGGCTCCACGCGCCGGACGACGACCGCGGCCACCGTGGCCGACCCCACCACGATCGGCACGAGCACTGAGGAGGCTTAGCGAGCCAGAACGGCCCGTAGGGGACAGGCAAATCCCGGGAGCACGTCCTCGCCATCCAGCGAATCGTGCTCCCGCAGGATCGAGAGGCTCCCGTCGCGCCGGTAGACCCGAGCCTCCGACCGCTCGGGGTCGATCACCCACACGAGCTTCGTCCCCGCCCCGAGCCAGTCCGCCACCTTGGCGAGCACGTCCGCGGGTCGGTCGTCGGGCGACAGGATTTCCGCGAGTAGATCGGGCGCCAGCTCCGCGTATCCCTGCGCCTGGATGAGCCCCGTACGGTCGCGTGCGACGAACGCGACGTCCGGCGCGCGCACCGTGTCGGGATCGGATCCGATCTTGAACCCCGTGTCCTGAGCGAACACCAAGCCCAGCCCGTGCCGACGGACAAAGTCGCCCAAGAGGTAAGCCAGGTTCGCCGCGACGGCCCCGTGCCAGGTCCCGGGGGGCTCCCGCACCATGAGTTGCCCCCGCACGAGCTCGACCTGCTTGTCCGGAATGGACATGCGCTCGACGTCTGCGGCAGTCAGTGGAAGCGAGGCGCTCACACTGCGCAACATATCACCTCGCTAGGCGGCAGACCACAACTGTAGCGCGGTGCGTCAACGCGCGATCAACGGCCCAGCTCCAGCCGAGCGGGGGACTAACGCCCGGCCCCCCTCGCGCGTATTTCTTTCGGTGCGCCGTCGCACCCTTCCACTTCATTCCTGAGGCCGTCATGTCCCGACGCCGCTGGGCCCGTTTCGCCGTCCTCGCGCTCGTCTCCCCCGCCCTGCCGCCCCTGGCCGCGCAGACCGCCGCCCCACTCGACTCCACCCTGCTCGCCGGGTTCCGCTGGCGCAACGTCGGACCGGCCAACATGGGCGGGCGCGTGTCGAGCGTCGTGGGTATCCCGAGCCCCTCGAAGACGTTCTTCGTCGCCGGGGCCGCGGGCGGGATTTGGAAGACCACCAACGCCGGGACGTCATTCCGGCCGGTGTTCGACAACCAGCCCTGTATTTCGATGGGCGAGCTGGCGATCGCGCCGAGCGACACGCTGCAGGTGTGGGCGGGCACCGGGGAGGAAGACTCCCGCAACACGATCTCCCCGGGCTGCGGCATCTTCAAGTCGAGCGACGGCGGGCTCACCTGGAAGCTCGCGGGCCTCGAGAAGACCGGCGCCATCGGCCGCATCGTGGTGCACCCGACCAACCCGAACATCGTGTACGTCGCGGCGCTCGGCCAAGCCTGGACCGCGAACCCCGAGCGCGGCCTCTACAAGACGACCGACGGCGGCCAGACGTGGCAGCTCGTCAAATTCATCAGCGACAAGGCGGGGTTCATCGATATCGCCATGGACCCCACCAACCCCGAGGTGCTGTTCGCCTCGAGCTGGGAGCGGGTGCGGGGACCCTATTTCCTGAAGAGCGGGGGCCCGGGCAGCGCTCTGTGGAAGACCGGTGACGGCGGCAAGACGTGGACCGAAGTGAAAGCCGGCGGCTTCCCGGAAACGATGAAAGGCCGCATCGGCCTCGCCATCGCGCCGAGCGATGCGAAGGTGGTGTACGCCCTGGTCGAAGCGGATACCGCGCCCAATCAGAAGACCGATAAAGCCAACGCCGCGCAGAAGCGGCCCTCCGGTCTGTACCGCTCGGCCGACGGCGGAGCGACGTGGACCAAGACGAACGACAACGACGTCCGCCCCTTCTATTACTCTCAAGTCCGCGTCGATCCGAAGGACCCGAATCGCGTGTACTGGTCGTCCACGCCGGTCAACTACTCGAACGACGGCGGCAAGACCGTCGGCCTGGCAACGCAGGGGATCCACGTCGACCATCACGCGATGTGGATCGACCCCACCGATGCGAGCCACATTATCGTGGGCGACGACGGTGGCGTGTCGCAGACGTGGGACAAGGGTGGGAACTACGACTTTGTGAACGTCATCACGCTGGCGCAGCCGTACATCGTCAGCTACGACATGGCGTTCCCCTATCACGTGTGCGCTGGGCTGCAGGACAACGGCTCCTGGTGCGGGCCGAGCCGCCATCGCCAGGGCGCCGTGACCAACGCCGACTGGATCACCATCGGCGGCGGCGACGGCTTCTACACCGCCCAGGACCCGACCGACCCGAACATCGTCTACTCGGAATCCCAGGGCGGCAACATGGGGCGCCTGAACCTCGCCACGGGCGAGCGCACCTCGCTCCAGAAGCCCAATTGGCGGCCGCGCTACCAGGTGTTCGAGGATTCGATCATCATCGAGCGCCCCGACACGACCAAACCGTCCACGTCGACGCAGCAGAAGCGTCTCGCCGATCTGCGCCGGCGTCAGCTCGCGGACTCGGCCGAGGCCGATCTGCGCTGGAACTGGAACACGCCGTTCTTCCTCTCACCGCACTCGCCGACGACGTTTTACGCCGGCTCGAACAAGGTGATGAAGTCCACCAATCGCGGCGAGAGCCTCTATCCCGTCTCCCCCGACCTCACCACGCGCGACACCATGAAGATCGGCGTCAGCACGCACACGACGGGCGGGATCACCCCCGACGTCACCGGCGCGGAGACGTTCTGCACCATCGTGGCGCTCGCCGAGTCGCCGGTCCGCCCCGGCCTCTTGTACGCGGGCACGGACGACGGCAACGTCTGGCTCACGCGCAACGACGGCGGCAACTGGGAGAATCTCACGGGTCGGTTCCCCGGCGTGCCGGCGGGCACCTACGTGAGCCGCATCGAGCCTTCGCACTTCGACACGGCCACCTTCTACGTGACGTTCGACGGCCACCGCACCAACAACTTCGCGCCCTACGTCTACGTCACCACGGACTTCGGCAAGACATTCACGGCGATCAGCCACAACCTGCCGACCGGGGGACCGGACTACGTGCACGTGGTGCGCGAGGATCCATTCAACCGCACCGTGCTGTACGTCGGGACCGAC
>Ga0209055_1000495_pt1 | contig 27663 bp, 21 predicted proteins | sample GraSoiAngelo_110_FD_185875 | JGI IMG/M metagenome (GOLD analysis project Ga0209055, IMG submission 185875) | Grasslands soil microbial communities from the Angelo Coastal Reserve, California, USA - 14_0903_12_30cm (SPAdes) (version 2) | ecosystem: Environmental > Terrestrial > Soil > Grasslands ... | reverse complement strand
GTCGCGAGCGTGCGGACGCACAGCGGCGTCATGGTCGCGCGCCCCATCGAGATCCCGTAGGGCTGGGCGAAGCGCTCGGAGACGGTCCCGCCGCCCGCGCTCCCGGCGTTCATGACCGCGCTCGAGAGCGCTGCCAAGCGCGTGCGCGGAGGCGCGAATCCTTGACCCTGCCGGGTGGGGGCGGTAATGTCGGCTGACCGCTGCGCGTGAGAGGGATGCTGACATGAGTGACCGGGTCCACGCCTTCACGACCGCGACCGAGATGCTCGCCGCGCTGCGCGCCCGCCGAGTGTCGGCCGTTGACCTTCTCGATCTGCACCGGCGGCGAATCGAACGGTACAATTCCGAGCTGAACGCGATCGTCGAGCCCGACTTCGAGCGGGCGCGCCGCGACGCCGAGGCCGCCGACACGCGACGCGCGCGCGGCGAGGACGCTCCGCTGCTCGGCCTGCCGATGACCCTGAAGGAATCCATCAACGTCCGCGGGCTGCGCACCACCGCCGGCATGTCCACGTGGAAGGACTTTCGGTCGGAGCACGACGCGCCGGTCACGATGCGCGTGCAGGGCGCGGGGGCCGTGGTCATGGCGAAGACGAACGTGCCCCAGATGCTGTCCGACTGGCAGTCGAACAATCCGGTGTACGGGCGGACCAACAATCCCTGGGATCTCGGCCGCACGCCCGGCGGCTCGACCGGTGGCGGCGCGGCCGCGCTCGCGGCCGGGCTCACGCCCCTGGAATTCGGGAGCGACATCGGCGGCTCGATCCGCGTGCCGGCCGCCTTCTGCGGCGTCTACGGTCACCGCCCGAGCGAGACGGCGATGCCGCGGAGCGGACAGTTCCCGATGCCGCCGATGCCGAACGCCGCGGTCGTGATGGGCGTGCAGGGCCCGATGGCGCGCTCCGCCGAGGACCTCGAGCTGGCGCTCGACGTGGCGGCGGGCCCCGAGGTCGGCGAGGACGTCGCGTGGAAGATCGCGATTCCGGCGGCACGCCGCGATCGGCTCGCGGGCTTCCGCGTCGCGGTGCTCCCGCCGCTCGACTGGGTGCCCGTCGACGCCGAGGTGGCCGCCGCGCTCGAGAGCGTCGCGGCGGGCCTCGGCCGTCTCGGCTGCCAGGTGAAGGTGACCCAGCCGGACGGGCTCGGCGATCATCGCCAGCACTACGCGCTCTACCTGTCGCTGCTCGCGGCCGTCACCTCGGCTCGCGTCCCCGCCGCCGACCGGCGCGCGCGCCTCGAGGTGCTGCGCATGCGCGATGACGACTGGAGCCGAGCGACCCAGCGCGGGATCGAGAGCGGCGCGCCCGACTACGTCGCCTGGTTCGGTCAGCGCGAGCAGTACCGCGCGGCGTGGCGCGCGTTCTTCCGCGAATGGGACGTGCTCCTGATGCCCACGTTCATCACGCCGGCGTACCCGCACTGGGACAAGCCGTGGCCCAACACGCCCGAGTCGATCAGGAAGACGCTCGACGTGAACGGCAAGCCCGTGCTGGAAGAGCTCGGTCTGTTCTGCGCCTCGGTGGCGACGCTCGCCGGTCAGCCGTCGACCGCGTTTCCGGCCGGCCGGAGCCGCGGCGGTCTGCCGATCGGCCTGCAGGCAGTCGGGCCGTATCTCGAGGACCGCACGCCGATTCGCTTTGCATCGCTGGTCGGGCGCGAGCTCGGCGGCTTCGTCCGCCCGCCCCGATACGAGGGAGACTGAGAGGCCCATGAAGATCAGCGCGTTCCACCTGATGCCGTATCGCGAGCTGCCCGCCGATTTCGAGCAGCGTTACGAGTCCGTCTGGGTGACGCCGCCCTGGTGGGAGCTGGCCGACGCGCGCCGCGTGGGCCAGTACTACAACTGGACCCTCGACGAGCTCCAGTACGCGGCGAAGGTCGGGTTCGACGGGGTGTGCACGAACGAGCATCACCAGAACGCGTATGGCTTCATGCCGAGCCCCAATCTCATGGGCAGCGTGCTCGCACGGGCGACGAACGGCACCAACGTCGCCATCGTGCAGATGGGCGCGACCCTACCGACGTCGAACCCGCCGCTGCGCGTCGCCGAGGAATACGCGATGCTCGACTGCATCAGCGGCGGGCGGCTGGTGGCTGGCCTCCCGCTCGGCAGCCCGATGGACGTGAACCTCTGCTACGGCATCACACCGATGGAGCACCGCGAACGCTACCGCGAAGCCGTCGCGCTCACCCTGAAAGCTTGGCAGGCGCGCGAGATCTTCTCGTGGAACGGGCGCTACTTCCAGCTGGCGAGCGTGAACCTGTGGCCGCGGCCGATCCAGCAGCCGCATCCCCCGGTGTGGATCCCGGGCTCGGGCAGCATCAGCACGTTCGACTTCGCCGTGGAGCACGACGTCTGCTACTGCTTCCTGAGCTACTCCGGCGCCAGGTCGGCGAAGACGATGATGGACGGCTACTGGCGCGTGGTGGCGGACAAGGGTCGTGACCTCAATCCCTATCGCGCGGGCTTCCTGCAGCTGGTCGTCGTGGCCGAGAACGACGCGCGCGCCGAGGAGAAGTACGCCCGGCACGTCGAGTACTTCTATCACAAGTGTCTGCACGTCCCGGCGATGTGGTTCTCGCCGCCGGGCAACCAGGACTACCGGAGCCTCGTGGCGACGATGAGCAATCCGGTGCGCCGGGCCGAGAATCCCAAGAACCTGCGCTACCGCGACTTCGTCGAGAAGGGCTTCGTCATCGCCGGCAGCCCGGCCACCGTGCGCGACCGACTGAAGGAAGAAGTGATCAAGAGCCTGCGCGTCGGGAACTTGATGGTGCTCCTCCAGATCGGGTCGATGCCGCACGAGCTGGCTCTCGAGAACATCGAGCTCTTCGGCCGCGAAGTGCTGCCGGGCCTCCGCGACGTCTGGGACGACGAGGGCTGGGTGAATCGCTGGTGGCCCGAGCGGCTCCGCCAGCACGCCACGCCCGTTGTGGCCGGAGTCGCGGCGGGCGGCGCATGAGCGTCCGCGCGGAAGCGCCGGTCACCGGCGGCACGCAGGAGCGTACCGTCACGGTCTGGCAAGGACGCGTGCGGATGCGGGTCGTCTCGAAGGGACGCGGGCCCGCGCTGGTCTTCTTTCATGGTCCGTGGGGACTCACGTGGGACCCGTTCCTCGATCGGCTCGCCGAGAGTTTCACGGTCTATGCCCCCGAGCATCCTGGGACCACACCGGAGGCGCACGACGACGTCTATCACCTCGACGGGCTCTGGGACCTCGTGCTGTGCTACGAGGAGCTGCTCGAGACCCTGGGGATTCGCGACGCCGCGTTCGTCGGCCATTCGTTCGGCGGCATGGTCGCCTGCGAGGTGGCGGCGGCGTACCCCGATCGGGTCCGGCGCCTGGCGATGATCGCGCCGCTCGGCTTCTGGCGTGATCCCGATCGCATCGTCAACTGGATGATGCTCGAGCCCACGGCGCTGCGCGCTCACATCTTCCGCGATCCCGAGGGCGACGCGGCGCGCCGCATGTTCCCGCGAACCGACGCGCAAGACGCGGCGACGACGGAGGCTCGCGTGCGACTCATGTGGGCGATGGGCACGACCGGAAAGTTCATCTGGCCGATCCCCGACAAGGGTCTGAAGAAACGCATCCACCGCGTCAAGGCGCCGAGCCTGCTCGTCTGGGGACGCGAGGACCGTCTGGTGCCGGCCGTCTACGCCGAGGAGTTCACGCGGCGTCTCTCCGGCGCCCGCGTCGAGACGATCGACGGCGCCGGTCACGCGCCGCACCTCGAGCAGACCGACACCGTGGCCCGCGTCGTCCGAGACTTCCTGAGTCAGTAGCGCGCCGCAGGGGGCCGATAAGGGCCCATCTTGCGTTTGACGAGCATCAAGCGTAGCGCCAGCCCCACGAACACAAATCCCGCGGCGGCGATCGCGACTTTCGGGTTGAGAAGGTTCGTGGTCAATCCCTGCCAGTAGACGCGCCTCGGCGAAGGCGTCGGCCCGGACGCGAGCGCGGCATTCCGGTCTCGCCACGCGCGCGCGAACAGCGGCACGCCGATCCAGATGAGATAGGCGGCGCCGGCCCAACGAAGCGCGTCGAACGCGAGCGGCGAGGCGGCGATCAGGGCGGACACGCCGACGAGGGCGAGCGACAATGAACGAGCAAGCCCGTCATGATGCCGGCGGACGCCAGGAGGCCACCACGCGGGCCGCCCCCGAGGCCGGCGCCGAGGACGAACATCGTGTCAGGGCCGGGAGCCAGGGTCAGCAGGAGCGCGGCGGTCAGGAAGAGGGCCTAGAGCTGCGGATCGAGGATCATGAGCGTGCCCCGGCGATCCGATTGCGCGCCGCTCAGGAGGGCGTGGTTTGCTTTGCTCGCGAGCGGTACTGCTCGGGCACGGCGTCCAGGCGATCGGTCCAGTAGACGACGCCCTGCGCGTCGGTCCAGCGATAGAGATGGCCCACACGGGCGGGGGGCGCGATGCTGCTCGAGCCCGGCTCTCCCGCCGGCGGGGCAGTGGGGGCCGCGGGAGGCGCCGACGTCGGAGGATTCGGGATCCACACCCATGTGTACGGCGACGCCACGCCATCACCGCGCAACTCGTAGCGTCCCGTCGCAAACTGCACGACGTTCGGCGCGGGCGGCGCGGTGGGCGGCGCCGGCGCGACGGACACTGTGCTGCTCGGCGCCGGAGCGTAGCTCACGGGCGGGCTGTAGCTCGGAGGATCGTAGTAGGGCGGAGGATAGTACGCCGGGGGCGGATAATATGCCGGTGGATACGCATAGTCATAGCCGAAGGCAGGCGCCGCCGCCACGATCGCGAACGGAAAGAACGGTCGTACGAACGGCCGAACGAACGGGCGGTGGATAAACTGATGATGCGCGAATCCCGGCCGCGTCACGACGGCGCGTCCGCCTCCCGCGACGATGCCGCGCCCACCTCCGCCGACGATCACGCGCCCGCCGCCTCCGACGAACGCGCGTCCACCACCGGCGACCATACCGCCCCGGGACCGTTGAGCCCAGGCGTGGCCCGGCGCGAGCGCCACACCAGCGGCGAGGGCCAACACGACACCAGCGATTATCAGGCCCTTGCTTGCCATCGACCTCTCCTCACTATCCTCTCCTCACTATATGGACGCATTGAGTCTGCTCGCGTGTACCCGGCACCGTCAAGTCGGGATCGGGTCCCGACCCGATGAAATGCGGCGCCATGGTTACCCGTCCAACCAGATGAATCAGCGGATGGAAAGGAGGGTTCCTCATGCTCAGGCGTGCGGGAAGGCCGGCAATCTCGGCTGCTCTGGCTCTGATGCTCGCCTCTCAGACTGTTCTCGGTGTGGGAGCCGTCCGGGCGGCTGAGAGTGACGACGGCGCGATTGGTAACACCCCGCCCCGGCTGAGCTATGCCGAGGGCGAGGTCTCTTATTTTCGGCCGGGGGCGTCGGACTGGGCTCCCGCGCAAGTCAACACGGCCCTGGCGCCCGGGGACGAGCTCTACACGGGTAACCGGGGCAATCTCGAGCTCCAGGTGGGCGCGCGCGCGTTCGTGCGGGCATGGGGCGACTCCCAGCTCGGTCTCGTGAACCACGAGCCGGATTTCCTGCAGATCAAGGTCACCGGGGGCCACGTCGCGCTCGACCTCCGCAGCGTCGATCCGGGCCGCACGGTGGAGATCGATACGCCTCAGGCGGCGTTCACGATCGAGCGCGCTGGCTACTACCGTGTCGACGTGACGCAGAGCGGGAGCTCCTTCGTGACGCGGCGCTCCGGACAGGCGACGATGACGCCTGCCGGTGGCCAGGCCGTGGCGATCGCGTCGAGCGAAGAGGTGGTGCTCGAGGGCGTGGAGACGCCGACCGTGCGGAGCTACGTGGCCCCGGAGCTCGACGTGTGGGATCGGTGGAACTACGCGCGCACCGAGGACCTCATCGATACGATCAGCTCTCGCTACGTCTCCGCGGGCGTGTACGGCGTCGATGACCTCGACCATTACGGCGACTGGCGAGTGGTTCCGACGTACGGATCCGTGTGGGTTCCCCAGTCGGTTCCTGCCGGGTGGGCGCCGTACAGTACTGGCCGCTGGGTCATGGATCCGTATTACGGCTGGACCTGGGTCGATACCGCGCCGTGGGGCTGGGCTCCATATCACTATGGCCGCTGGGTCTTCGTGAGTGGCTACTGGGCGTGGGCGCCGGGGCCCGTGATCGTCAGGCCTGTTTACGCCCCCGCGCTGGTCGCGTTCTTCGGAGCGCCGAGCGTCCGTGTGGCCATCGGCGTCCCCGGGGTGAGCTGGGTCGCGTTGAGCTGGGGTGAGCCGCTCGTGCCGTGGTGGGGCAGACCCCAGTTCGTCGGCCGGCCGACCTGGGTCGGCTGGGGCGGGCCGCGCTTCGTCAACAACGTCGTCGTCAATCGCACGACGGTCGTGAACGTCACCAACATCAACGTCTACAGGAACACCAACGTCCACAACGCGGTCGTCGCGGTTCGCGAGGACCACTTCGGCCGCAGCCCTGTTCAGCAGGCGCGCATCGCGCAGATCGACGCGCGCCATCTTGAGCCGGCGCGCGGGCCGATCCGCGTGGCTCCCGACGCGTCGAGCTTCGTCGCGGCGAGCGGGCGCGCGACGCGGCCGCCCGATCACACGATCACCCGGACGGTGGTCGCCACGCGCGCGCCGCGGCGAGACGGCCCACGGCCTGCAGACGCGGCCCGAGTCGAGGGCGCGCATAACGAAGGTCCGCGCGCCGACGGCCCGCGGGCGGGGAATGGTGCCGGCGCACCGCCGCCCCGGATCGTGCCGGCGCCGAAGCCGGCATCCACTGGAGCTGTGTCCGCGAGGCCCACGTTCGGAAACAGTCAGGTGGAGCGTCAGCGTCCACCTCAGCCGCGGCAATTCGGAGCCCCGGAACCGCCCGAGGCGATGCGCGGTGCGCGGGATAACGAAGCGCAGCGCCCCAGCGGCAACCCGCAACGTCCCGACGGCAACGCGCCGCGTCGAGACGGCAACAACGCGCAGCGCTCAGAGGGGAACACGCAGCGCCCCGACGGGAACGCACAGCGTCCCGAGAACAACGCACAGCGTCCCGGTAGCGCGCAGCGTTCCGACAGCAGCGTGCAACAGCCGAACAGCAACGCACAGCGTCCCGACAGCAACGCGCAGCGTCCAGGCAACGCTCCGCGACCCGACGGGAGCACGCGGCGCCCCGACAACAGTCCGGCGCGCCCGGATGGCAACACGCAGCGTCCGGACGGCAATGTGCAGCGTCCCGGGCCCGGGCCGGCCGCTCCGCGCGAGGACGCGCGCGGCCAGCGGCAGCCGCCGCCGCAGGCCCAACAACCGGCGCCCCATCCCCAGCGGGTCGAGGGGCGGGGACCACAACAGCAGCAGCGGCTTCCCGGAGAGCCGGCAAACCGCATATCGCCCGAACGGGCCGAGTCGCGGCGCCAGCAGCCCGAAGGTCAGCAGCCAGAGCGTCGCGGAGGCGGCAAGGAGCAGCCGGGCCGCTGAGGCTTCCCTAGCGCCAGAGCTGTCGCGTCGCCAGCGCGGCTCCCTGCGCGAGCGCTTCGAGCTTGGCCCAGGCGATCTGTGGATGGACGCGGCCGCCGAGACCGCAGTCGGTCGAGGCGATCACGCGCTCCTTGCCGACGGCATTCGCGAATTTCGTGATGCGCTCGGCCACGAGCTCGGGATGCTCGACCACGTTCGTCGCGTGACTCACGATCCCGGGCAGGATCAGCTTGCTGTCGGGTAGCTTCACGTCTTGCCATACCTTCCACTCGTGCTCGTGCCGCACATTGGCGGCCTCGAACGAGTAGGCGCGGCACTTGACCGCCAGCATGACCTCGACGATGTCACGCATGGGTACGTCGGTCGTATGCGGGCCGTGCCAACTGCCCCAGCAAAGATGAAACCGGATCCGGTCTTCCGGGAGTCCCTTGAGCGCGTGGTTGAGCGCTTCCACGCGGACCATCGAGAACCTCTTGTAGTCGGCCACCGCGGGCTCCGGATTGACCATGTCCCAGTTCTCGGCGATCGCCGGATCATCGAGCTGCAAGACGAGCCCGGCGTCGACGATGGCCTTGTATTCCTCACGCATCGCATCAGCGCACGCGAATAGAAACTCCTCTTCGGTCTTGTAGTAGCGATTCGCGATGCGTGAAGCGCTGCCCGGCGCGATCGAGGTCATGAAGCCTTCCTGGACACCTGCAGCGTGCAGCGCCGCCTTGAAGTTCGCGATGTCGGACTGGATGGCTGCCTGTCCCGTGTAGGTCAGCCTACCGACGCACACCGGCCACAATGCAGAGCGAGGCCCGGTCGTGATGCCCGAGTCGGGGTCGGCGTAGGCGGCCGCGAACCTCACGCGGTCGCGACGATCGGCAAAGCTCGTCAGCACCACCTCGCCGGGCCGGGATCGCTGCGCTGGCATGTCGTAGAGCCCCGTGGTGCCGAGCTCGAGCCCGCCCAGACGCTGGAAAGAGTAGCTCCACCACGCCCGGTAGTTGACCTTGTGTCCCATCGACTTCCCGAACTCACCGTCGCCGGGAATCGCGATGCCTGCCTGCTTCTGGAGGCGCACGACCTCCGCGACGCTCGACCGCAGCTCGTCCTGGAAGCGGCGCTCGTCGGTCGCCATGCCCGACTCGCGCGCACGATTGGCCTCGATCAACGCATCAGGGCGTGGCAGACTCCCCGCATGGCTAGTCAGAATCTGATCGCGGCTCTGCCTCATGGTGCGTCCTCCACGCGTGAGCGAAGTGTCGGGAGTGTACTCGATCCCGTGCTCAGGCGCTTCCCACACCGACGCCCCAGAATGTGTAGAAGTTACCGTGTGCCGAGTAACTTTTACCTGTCCCCGAGCGCCCAGGCTCACCAGGGGAACCGACTGGAGCGCTCTGCCTCTGACCTGACGCGGGCTTTCTGCGCTGAGCCGGCCACCTCGAGGTCGGGCCCTCGCCACCCGGGTCGGCATCCGCGTTGCTACATTGGAGGTACTCGTGGCTGATCAGCCGACGTGCCTGTGCATCATCTCCGGAGAACGGATTCGCGGCGGGGACTTTATCGCGGCCCTCCGAGCGTCGCTCCGTCCCCACGACCAGCTTGAGATCATCGTGGATCGCCGCGGCGGCGAGACTCAGGGCGAATGGGAACGCGCGGTGGATCGCCGTCGCCGGCCTCAAGTCGATGCCGCGTTGCGGACCAACGGCTTTGCCATGGTTCCAGCACCGGCTTCGGAAGACGACCAGACTCCGCCGTCGCGTTTACGTCCCTCGGCGCCGAGCGGGCGCCTTGGCGTCGACGACGACGAGGAACGGCTGGAGGCGATCCGCGACTTCAAGCGCGAGCGCTCGAGCAGTCTCGCCTCGGAAGGCAACCGGACTCCGCTGTCCCGTTTGGTTCCCTCGGTGCCGAGCGGGCGCGCTTTCGACGATGACGACGATGAGCGGCTGGAGGCGATCCGCGACTTCAGGCGCGAGCGGTCGAGCGGCCTCGTCCCGTGGCTCGTCGCCGGGCTGGTCGCGGTGGCAACCGCCGCGTTTCTTCTATCGCCCACGGGGCAGAGTCTCAGGAACAACCTCGTGCAGCGAATCTCGCCGGAGGCACCGGGCCCGTCGAATCAGCCAGCTCAGACGGCCGACACTTCGGCCCCGACGCAGGCTCCGGCGGTGGCCGAAAAGCCTGCCTCGGCCCCCACTCGTACACCAGGCGCCGAGACCGCGCCTCTCGAGCGGACGACTCGCGGATCGGCGTCGCTTGGCTCCGCCCCCACGGAGCCCGCGCCGTCGCGTGACAACGGCGCGGTCACCTCGCCGAGCGAGAGCAGCACGCCGCCGGTCGAGAGCGCCGCACCTTCGAGAGCGGCGACGGGAATGGGTTCCAAAGCCAGACCGAGATCGATCGAGCCGGTTCGGCCGAGCCCGAGCACGCCGGTTCCCGCGCCGGCTCCCAGAGAGACCGCGAGTGTCCCGTCGTCACCGGAACCGGTGTCGAGGACGATTGCGCCGCGGTTTGCTGGTCTGCCTCGCATCGAGCTGATTCGCGAGGCCAGCGCATCGGGTGGGGCGTACGCGGTCAGGATCGCGGACCCGACGGGCAAGCCGCTGTCGGACGCCGAGGTGTTGCTGATCGCCCGCATGGCGGACGGTACGCTCGAAAACGTCCGGATGGGCTTCGTGCCCGAGCAAGGCACCTATCGAGGGACGTTGCCCCCTGTCCGGTCGGCGCCGGTCGATCTCCGGATCCGCGTGATTACAGGTGACAAACGAGTCGAAATTCCTATTGGCCCGTAGCGACACCCGGCGCCCACGATGGATGCGATGAACCCCGCACGCCGGAGCCTCTGTATCGTCTCGCGCGATCCACTGCAGTGCAGCGATCTCGTTCTGAGCCTGCAGGCGTCTCTGGACCCGGACGACGAGGTCGAGATCGTCATGGATCGGCGCCGGGACCGGAACGTGTTCCAAACGAGCGCCGCCGAGCCGGACCGGGGACTTGTCGATCGCCGTCAGAATCCACAGGTGGATCTCGAGGTGAGGACGAAGGGATTTGCCATCGTGCCGGGGGCGCCGATGACGGCGCGCCGTCTCACGGAGCCCGACGACGATCGCGCGCGGTTCGAGAATATCCTGAGCTTCAGGCGCAGACGCGAGGCACGGCCGCGGCGCGTCGTCGGCGCCGCCGGCGCGGTCATGGTCGCGCTGATCTTGTCGCCGCCCTCGAGCAGTCTCTCTGAGCGAATACCCAGCGATGCGTCCTCTTCGTCGGGAGCGACGACACACGAACCCTCGACGCTCGCGCCTCGCCCTGAGCAGGCTCCTTCGGCCGGAGCGGCTCACGCGCCGATCGTGAGCGGCCCACCGACAAACGCACCGGCGCCTGCCAACGTCTCGCGCGCGCGCCCGAATCCGCCCGCGGCGCGGACGACCGCTACCCGGGCGCAGAAGACCAGGCGCGGCACGATCGAGACATATGCGGAGCGAGTCGAGGACGCGACTGGACGCATCGTGTCGAAAGCCAAGGGCCTGATGGATCGCGTCAAGAGTGAAATCGTCGGGCATGCGCCGATCGACATCGGCGGCGAGCCGGCGATCGACGACGCTCCCGTCGGCATCAAGCCGCGTCCCGCCCAGACTCCTTAGCTCGACGAGGGTCGCTCCGGTCGGCGAGTCGGCCGCGCCTCAGTTTGGGGTTGCGTTCGTCCCGGAGTGGGCCCAGAGTAGCGACCTCGATTTAGAGGCGCGCCGCTGCCGGCGGGGCCTCAGCCCCGCGACCGGCCTGTGGCGCACACAACTGGCGACTGGTCAGGGCCTGTGCGCACGGACCCGGCCGGAACGAGGGCGCGCACTCTCATATGCTCGCCGATCGCAAATATCTCCTGAGCCTGGCGGGGATCTTCGGCCTCTACGTCCTCGCGGGAAAGGTCGGGCTTTCCCTCGCGTCGGTCCACGCGAGCGCTTCGCCGGTTTGGCCGCCGACTGGAATCGCGCTCGCCGCGTTCTTGACACTCGGCTACCGCCTCTGGCCGGCGATCTTCGCGGGCGCGTTCGTTGTGAACGTCAGCACCGCGGGCTCGGCGGCGACGGCGGTGGCCATCGCGCTGGGCAACACGCTCGAGGGACTCCTTGGCGCGTTTCTCGTCGTGCGATACGCCAACGGCGCGCGCGCGTTCGACCATGCTCAGGACGTCTTCAAGTTCGCCGTGCTCGCGGGCCTGCTGTCGAGCCTCGTCAGCGCGACCATCGGCGTCGTCAGCCTCTCGCTCGGCGGATTCGCGGGATGGGGCGATCTCGACGGCATCTGGCTCACGTGGTGGCTCGGCGACGCGACAGGCGCGCTGGTCTTCGCTCCGCTCCTGGTTTTGCTGGTGCGCGACTGGTGGTCCGGCCCCTCGTCTGGCCGGTTGCTCGAGGCCGCCGCCCTCTGGCTCACGACGACGTTCATCGGGCTCGCGGTGTTCGGCGAAGGGCTGGCGCATCGGGGGCTGATGACGCTTCCGCTCACGTTCCTGTGCACGCCTCCGCTCGTCTGGGCCGCCGTGCGCTTCCGTCAGCGCGAGGCCGCGATGCTCGTCGCCGTGCTGTCCGGCATCGCGGTCTGGGAAACGCTTCGCGGCTTCGGGCCTCTGGCGAGTGTGCCGACGAACGAGTCGCTGCTGCTGCTGCAAGTCTTCATGGGCACCGTGTCGGTGATGGCCATGTCGGCCGGGGCCGTCGTCGAAGAGCGCCGGCGCATCGATCAGGAGCGCGAGCAACTGCTCGTGAGGGCCGAGGCCGCGCGCGCCGAAGCCGAAGCCGCCAATCGGGCGAAGGACGAGTTCCTCGCGATGCTGGGTCACGAGCTTCGCAATCCGCTGGCCGCCATCATCAGCGCGGTCAGCGTCCTCGATCGGATCGGCGGCCACGACGACGTCGCGATGCGCGCGCGCGAGGGGATCCGTCATCAGATCACCCATCTCGGCCGGTTGGTCGACGACCTCCTGGACATCGTCCACGTCGCCAGCGGCCAGATCGCGCTCTCGTGCGAGCCGTTGAACCTGGCGACAAGCGTTCAGCGCTCGGTGAGCGACCTGGCGAGCACGGGAAGGCTCGAGCGCCACGTCGTCGATGTTCGGGCCGAGCCCGTCTGGGCGAACGCGGACCCGACGCGGCTCAACCAGATCGTCTCGAATCTGCTAACGAACGCGATCAGGTACACCACGCCCGGCGGGACGATCCGGATTCGGGTCACGGGCGAGGAGGCTCTTGCCGTCATCGGCGTCTCCGACACGGGGATCGGGATTCCGCTCAAGCTTCTTCCTCACATGTTCGACTTGCCGCTGCAGGGCGAGCGGCGGCTCGATCATGCTCAGGGCGGCCTCGGCATCGGCCTTACCCTGGTGCGCCGGCTCGTGGAGCTTCACGGTGGGAGAGTCGAGGCCTTCAGCGATGGGCCGGGGCGCGGAAGCGAGTTCGTGGTGCGTCTGCCGCGAATCGCGCCCGTGAAGCAGACCGACTCGCAGTCAGTGCTCCGGGTGATCGGAAAGGTCTCCTCCGTTCGGCACTGAGGCTCGTGACCCCGGTCACCGACAGGCCCGGCGAAGGTTATGCACTGCTGTGGATAACTCTGTTGGTAACCGCTCGGTTGTGCCACGCAACATCCTGGTAAAACTGGGATTTATGACATGAGAGAAATCCACAGGCTGGCCGTTTCGGGCGCCACCGTCCTGGACGGTACCGGACGTCCTCCCCTCGAGAGCGCAACGGTCGTGATCGAGGGTGACCGGGTTGCCTCGGTCGGGTCGGCGGTGACGACACCAATTCCGCCGGACGCGACGATCATCGATGGCAAGGGGAAGTTCGTCACTCCCGGGCTCGTCGACATGCACGTCCACGTGTACACGCCCGAGAAGTGGCATCCCGAGTTCTTTCTGGCCGCGGGCGTCACTACGGTGCTCGATCTCGGCGGCCAGCTTCACGACGTCGCGGGCTATCGCGCCCTGATCGAATCAGGCGCGAGGCCCGGCCCGCGCATTCTCTTTACAGGACCGATGCTGGAGGAAGGCGAGTTGTACGCGGGATTCGCCGGCTTCTGCCGTCGGTTCGACTCGACGAACACGGAGGCCGAGGTCGATGCGCTGGCGGACGCGGGCGTGGACGCCATCAAGCTCTATGTGACCGTGAGACCCGACACGGCGCGCCGCGCGTGCGCGCGCGCCCACGCGCGGGGCCTGCCGGTCTTCATGCACCAGCACGCGACCTGGGGCGTCGAGGCCGCGCTCGCGGGCATCGACTCGGTGGAGCACGTGAACGTCTTCGGCCAGCTCGCGCCTCAGGGGTTCTGGCTGGCCGAACCGGCGAAGCTGAACCCCTTCGAGTACGGCGGCTGGCTCTGGCGCTGGCTCGGCGATTTCGATCCGCGCTCCGACGCGGTTCACCGGCTCTACGACGGCCTGATCGCGGCCGGTACGGCGCTCGATCCGACCCTGGTTCTCTATGCCGCGAGGCCGGGCGCTCTCGGCGACGATGTCGGCGACACGTCGATGGACGATCCGGAGCGAACGAAGGCCCTGCCACTTTTACCCTCGGCGGTGGGCAAAGAGCTCGTCGGCCGGTGGGCCGAGCGCCGCGCCGCCGCGCACGGCGCCTCGGAGGCGGCCAGGCATCGCATGAGACGTGCGTGGGACAACATCCTCACGCTGGTCGGCGGCTTTCATCGGGCGGGCGGGATGGTATTGGCGGGAACCGATTGTCCGAACGTCGCGATCGTCTCGGGCTTCTCGCTGCATCGGGAGCTCGAGCTTCTGGTGCGCGCGGGTCTCTCGCCGATGGAAGCGATCCTGGCGGCGACCCGGCGGCCCGCAGAGCGTCTGGGGAAGCGCGAGCTCTTCGGGACGATCGCGCCGGGTCGAGCGGCCGATCTTCTGCTGCTGACCGCCGATCCGCTGGCCGACATCCGGAACATCGGACGCATCGAGCGAGTGATCGCGCGCGGCGCGGTCTACGAGCCGGACCAGCTCCTCCGGGGGCTTCGAACCGGGTAGCGCCGCTACCCGGCTCGCGACGACTAGCCCGTGGCGGCCTGAGCGGACGGCTCGGTCGCGCCCACGCGGCTCAGCGGCCGCCTGACGCTCGACCGATTGGCCCAGTACGAGCAGACCTGGGCGTGGGCCGTGACGACCGAAGTCAGGTCGCTCCCGCAGAGTGGACACGGAAACACGCCGAGCTCCGAGCGCGAGACCCAGCCGAGCCGGTATGTGTTCTGGCATCTCTGGCAGGGAACGATGTGCTGGCTGCAGCACAGGAACAGGATCGCCTTCGAGTCGGGATCGTCGAAGTCGACCTTGGCCGTGGTGCGCGGCACCGCGATCCACCGGTCGACCTTCAGCTCAGCGTCGGCGTCGGGCCGCGTCCGCCGATCGCCCTGGCGCCGCTCGGGTCGGTGCGCGCCGTTCCCAGATCGACGATCGGTGAGGCGGCGGTCGACGATCACCTCGACCGTCGAGTCGTCGGCGAAGGTATGGCTCAGCGACCGACACGCATCTTGCCCGCCTCTCGGGACCACGATCAGTATCGAGCGCTCACCGTTTAGCATGGCCGGATTCTCCTTAGGTGAGCGTAAATCTTACTCCCAAGACGCCGGGAAACCAGCAAGAACTATCAGGGATTTCGGCGAAGAAATTCGCGCAGTTGCCGAGGTGGACTAGCCCGCCCAGGCGCGATAGACGGTTCCGAGCGCGCCGCGCAGACCCGAGCGAACCGAGTCCCAGTCCGCGCGCGGTTCACCGAGCAGCACGATGTAGCCCACGGGAGTGCTGCCCAGAAACGCGGATCCGCTCACGCTCGCGAACTGTGCCGTCGGAAACGTTCCGCGCCGAAGCCGAGGGCCGCGAAGCTCGAGCTCGCGACCCAGCGCGGCCGCCAGCGCTGACAGCGGCTCGGCCTGAACCTCGCGCGGAAGATTGGCGGCGATCACGAGCCCGTCGGGAGCGACGACGAGCCCGCCGATGATGTGCTCGAGCTTCAGAAGCTCGGCGAGCACGGCACGGAGGTCGCGCCCGTCCGCGGGACGCGTCGCGACGGCGGTGGCGCTCATGCGAGCTCCGAGCGGCACCTGCGCCACACCCGCTCGAGGTGCCCCAGCGCCGTCGTGCACTTCACGTCGCGGTCGAAGGACAGGGTCAGCAGCGCCGCGTCGTCCCTGCGCAGGTACGTCGTCTCGGCCGCGCCCTCGATGACGGCGTGACGCAACGGACCGAGCCCGGCGCGTCCGAGCATCGCCGTTGCGACGGTCGCGAGCTTCACGGCGCGAGCGGTGACCGCGTCGGTCCGCGGTCCATGCGGCTCGGCGACGATCACGGTCGCATCGGCTCGCATGAACAACGCTTCGCGGCTCTCGGCCGGCAGACGCAGACGGTCGGCGTGGGCCGTCCCGTTCGACGTGGTGTCGCGCTTCGTGTCGGCGGTTATCAGGAGCCCCCGGGCGACCTCGAGCAGGGCGCGTGCCTCCGGGAAGTCCGGATAGCGTGCCAGCGCTCGATTGAGCAGCGCGCAGCACGCCGACGTCTCGCCGTCCTCGAGCTCGACGCGCGCGAGCCCCAGCAGCGCTCGCGGCTGCGTCGGCTCGAGCGCGAGCACTCGCTCGAACGAGGTCCTGGCCTGGCCGGTCTCGCGCAGGACCATGTGGAGCGAGGCCGCCAACAGATGCCCCACGACACTCTTCGGATCGTGGACCAGCGCTTCGTCGACGAGCCCGGCCGCGCGCCGGTAGCGTCCCTCGTCCCGAAGGCGCTGCGCCCGCAACATCAGTGCGCTCGTCGGCTGTCGTTTCGTGCCCCGGACCAGGTGCCAGATTCGCGCGAACAGCATGGCGCCTTTTCGGCGCTTTCAAGATCTTCGCCACATGCCCTCGGCGCCCATCGGGCCCTGACCTGTCGCGCGGTTGACGAAGGCGCGCCACGCTGGCACGGGACAGTATTGACAGAAGTTGTCATCGGAACGGACTAGTTGTCACGAGCACGAGCCGCGGAGCGAGTTAAATCGCCTAAGTACCGCGTTTGTTCGAGCGTAAAGGCGCGCGCCATCGACGCTGGCGGTGGCAGATGGGTTGCACCGAGGCACATACGGCGGACACGACGGCAGAACCGCCCCGGGAGGCCTGCGCCCCGATGCCCAAGGTGATGGTGGTCGACGACGCGTACTCCGAGCTCCAGGTGATGGAAACGATCCTCCGATCGGCCGGGTACGACGTTGTGACGTACCTCGACGGCGACCAGCTGGAGGAGAAGATCGCCAAGGAGCAGCCGGACGTCGTGCTGCTCGACATCGTGATGCCCAAGCGGAACGGCTTCGAGGCGCTCCGCGGCGTGCGCCGGGACGAGCGCACCAAGCAGGCGCGCGTGATCGTGGTCAGCTCGAAGAACCAGGAAAGCGACCGCATCTGGGGCATGCGCCAGGGCGCGGACGAGTACCTGGCGAAACCGTTCACGGCCGACCAGCTCCTCGCGATCGTCAGGCGGTTCCTCCGATGAGCACCAGCCTGCTCGACAGCTCCGCGGCGGTCCGCGCCTGCGTGTTCGCGCTCGCCGGCCAGCCGTTCGCGTTCGACGTCATCCAGGTGCGCGAGGTCGCGATCTTCGAGGAGTGGACGACGGTGCCGCTAGCGCCGCCGCATCTCGTGGGTGTGGCCAACCTGCGCGGCGACGTCGTACCGATCGCCGATGCCCGTGCAGTGCTCGGGCTCGCCGCCCGCCGCGGCGGGCGCAAGCTGTCGACCTTGATCGTGGAGGCCGAAGAATTCGAGGTCGCACTGGTCATCGACGGTGAGGTCAGCCTCGAGGCGTTCGGCGGCATCGTGACGCTCGACGAGTCGAGCCCGCAGCCCCACGCGCGGTGGGCCCTCGGGTTTCTGCCCGACGGCGAGCGGCTCGTACCCCTGCTCGATCCGGGACGGCTTCTGCGGGCGCTGAGAGAAGCGCAGCGGGAGGAGGAATGACGATGAAACGGCGAACGGTGCTCAAGGTGCTCTCGGCGGCCGCGGTGGGCGGAGTCCTGGGCCGGAACCGTTCGGCGTGGGGCCAGGCGGCCGCCCGGAGCGGCATCGATGCGCGGGGCGCCAGCCCCGGCGTGAGCACCAAGGACATTCGGATCGGTATGAGCGCCGCCTTCAAGGGGCCCTCGGCGGGCCTCGGGGTCGAGCTCTATCGCGGCGCGCTGGCCTACTACAGCGAAATCAATCAGCGCGGCGGTGTGCACGGCCGCGCGATCTCGGTCGTCGCGCTCGACGACGGGTACGAGCCGACTCCGTGCATCAAGAACACGATCGAGCTCGTCGAGAAGGAGCAGGTCTTCTTTCTCTCGAACTACGTCGGCACGCCGACGCTCACGCGCGCGCTCCCGGTGATCAAGCGCTATGCCGACCGCCAGGTGATCCTGGTCGGCAACTTCACGGGCGCCCAGCCGCAGCGCGAGGAGCCCTATCTCGAGCAGGTCTTCAACATCCGGGCCTCGTACCGGCAGGAGATGGTGGCGCTCGTCGAGCGCTTCTGGCAGACGGGCGTACGTCGGTTCGGCGTCTACTACCAGATCGACGCCTACGGCCGCAGCGGTACCGACGGCGTCGCCCGCGGGCTCGCGCACCGCGGAATGCGGATCGCCGCCGAGGCCACCTATATCCGCGGCGCCAAGTTCGAGGACGACATGACTCCGGCCGTGCAGGCGCTTCGCGAGGCCGGCGTCGAGGCGGTGCTGTGCACCGGCGCCTATCAGGGTTGCGGCGCGTTCGTGCGGACCGCGCGGGACCTGGGCTGGACCGTGCCGATCTCGAACGTGTCGTTCGTCGGCTCCGAGGCGATGTTGCATCTCCTCCTCAAGCATGGCCAGGCCACCGCGCGCGACTACACGCAGGCGCTCGTCAATTCACAGGTGGTGCCGAGCTACGACGACGTGAGCCTGCCCGGCGTCGTCGAGTATCGGGCGCTGATGGAGAAGCACAATCCACAGATTCCCGACTATCTTCGCGATGCCAAGCACGCGCCCGAGCAGCTCAGCTTCCGGAGCCTGGAAGGCTTCGTCAATGCCCGGGTGATCGTCGAGGGATTACGGCGCGCCGGACCGAACCCGACGCGCGCCGGATTCCGCCAGGCGCTCGAATCACTGAGGAGCTTCGACCTCGGCATCGGCGCGCCCCTCACGTTCGGGCCCGAGCGGCATCAGGGGCTGGACAACGTGTACTTCACCAGAGTGGTGAACGCTCGATGGGCCCCCATCACGGACTGGGCGGCGGCGGTGAAAGCATGAACAAGCAACGGACCGTGCGGCTGGGTCTCCTCGGGAAGATCATCCTGTTCCTGGCGGTGACGCTCGTTCCGCTGGCGACGATCACCTGGTGGATCTCGGTGCGCGCCCTCACCACGAACCTGACGGACGAGTTCACCTCCAAGGGCAGCGCCATCGCCAAGAGCCTGGCCAGCTCGGGCGTCGACCTGCTGCTGACCCGCGACGCGTCGACGGTGCAGGCCACCGTCGACCAGTTCGCCGCCATCAACGGCGTCAAGTACGTGATCGTGTACGACCCGCAGAAGACGCTGGTCGCGCACACGTTCTCGCCGCTGGTCCCGGCCGGGATCGTCGACCGCAACCTGGTGCCCGGCGAGGCGACGCAGCAGGTCCGCGACATCGCCTACGCCGACCCGGTCACGGGGGCGGTTCAGCAGATCATCGACATCGGCGTGCCGGTCCTCGCCGGCCAGCTCGGAACGGTTCGCGTGGGGATGGACCGCTCGATCATCACCGCCGCGGCGGCCAAGTCCGGCCAGAACCTGCTCCTGGTCTTCGGCGGCGTCGCGCTGCTCGCGGTCCTCGCCGGCGCGGTCTTCGCCCACCAGATCACCAAGCCGGTCATCCAGGTCGTGCGGGTCGCCGAGCGCGTGGGGCAGGGCGATCTCTCGAGGCTCGTGGTCGTGAAGTCACGCGACGAGATCGGGCAGCTCGCGAACACCTTCAACGACACCGTGGTCCGGCTGCGGTCGCTGGTCCAGACCGAAACGGAGCGTGACGAGGAGCGCCACAAGCGCGAGGAGCTCCAGCGCAACATCACGCGGTTCCTCGACATCGCGACCGAGATCGCGCAGGGGGACCTGACCAAGCGCGGCCAGGTGACCTCCGACGCCCTCGGCAGCGTCGTCGACGCGATCAACGTGATGGTCGGCGAGCTGGCGATGATCATCAACGACGTGCGCGATACCGCGCAGCAGGTGCTGACGAGCGCCACGGAGATGATCGGCGCGATGGAAGCGACGGCCGGCGGCGCTCAGACGCAGTCGCGGGAAGCCGTGGGCGTGAGCGACGCGATGGAGAATCTGACTCGCTCGATGCGGCGGGTCGCCGGGAACGCGGAGGCCTCCGCGGAGGCCGCCAAGCTGACGCTCGACTCCGCGACCAAGGGCGAGCACGCGGTGCGCGCCAGTCTCACCGGGATGCAGCGGATCCGGGGCGAGGTGCAGGGGATCTCGAAGAAGGTCAAGAGCCTGGCCGATCGCTCGCTCGAGATCTCCGAGATCGTGAACACGATCGAGGACATCGCGTCGCAGACCAACCTCCTGGCGCTCAACGCCGCCATCGAGGCCGCTGGCGCCGGCGAGTCCGGCCTGCGCTTCGCGGTCGTGGCCGAAGAGGTGAGAAAGCTCGCCGAGCGCTCCGGCAAGGCGGCCAAGGACATCGTCGTGCTGATCAAGGCCGTGCAGGCCGAGACCCAGCAGGCGGTCGTGGCCATGGAAGAAGGCACGCGCGAAGTCGAAGCCGGCTTCAAGGTCACGGTCGAGGCCGGCGAGCGGTTGCACCAGATCGGCGAGATCTCGCAAAAGTCGGCGGCGCTGGCGCTGGAGATCTCCCAGGCGACGCAGGACCAGGTGCGGGGCGTCGAGGGCGGCGCGGTCGCGGTCCAGTCGATCGCCGGCGTGGCGGTCGAGACCGAGAAGGCCGTGGTCGAGACGCGGAAGACCATGGATCAGATGGTCCGCGTGGCCGAGGCGCTCACGGCGAGCCTCGCACGGTTCAAGCTGAGCAGCTGAGGCTCCGATCGACTGGAGGTGGCGTGGCTGAAGACGACCGGCAGTTTCTCCTGAGTGTCTTCCTGATGGAGGCGTGGGACACCCTCGCCGCCGTCGAGGACGGCCTCGCTACGCTCCGGGGCTCGGCGGATCCGACCGCCGTGGTCGAGCATCTGGCGGTGGTGACGCATCGCCTCCGCGGCTCGGCCGCCCTCAGCGGCTTTCCTCAGGTGGCCGGTCTCGCCGCGGCGATGGAGGGGGCGGTGGAGCGAGTAGGCGCGACGCCCCCGGGCACGGATCGCCGCGCCCTCGCGTCACTCGGCGACATGGTGTTCTGGCTCAAGACGGCGCTCGACGGTATCGGCGAGACGGGGGTGGAGGACGCCGAGGCGATCGCGGAGTCACTCGCGGGGTTGGTCCCCTCGACGCCACCGCCGCCGGCCGATGAGACGTCGCGGCGGCTCGCCGAGCTCGACCGATTCTTCACCGACCAGGCGGACGTGCTCGAGTACTTCGTGCCGGAGGCGGTCGAGCACCTCGAATCGATGGCGCAGTCGCTGGTCGCGCTCGAGGGCGAGGGCGCGACCGAGTCCGAGATCGCGGCGCTGTTCCGGGCGGTCCACACGCTCAAGGGTGCCGCCTACACGGTCGGGTGCGGAATGGTCGGCGACCTCGCGCATCGGGTCGAGGACATGCTCGGCCAGATCCGCGAGCATCAGCGCCCGCTGGATCGAGCCGCGATCGAGACCGTCTTCGCCGGCCTCGATGCCCTTCGCCTCCTCGTGCGGAGCGGGGAGGACCGAGCGGAGACGCGCGCCACCGCCTACGAGCGCGCGATGGGGCTCCTCGCTTCATTGCCGGCGATCGGCACGGGGACGACGCTGACGCCTCAGCCAAGCGTCCAATCGGTCGAGCATCCGACCGCCGACGACGCGGCGGCGGTGAGCGCGGTCGCGACGAGCCAGCCATCCGTCGCGGAGGCGCCCGAGCGTCTCGAGCCGGCGGTGGCCGCCGAGCGCGTCGCCCACGCTCCCGAGCCCGTCACGCGTGGCCCGGAGCGGGGCCGTTCGGGCCGCGAGGCCGCAGCGCGTAGGGTGCGTCCGAGCATCCGCGTCAGCCTCGATCGACTGGACGCGCTGATGAACCTGGTCGGTGAGCTCGTGATCACGCGAAGCCGCCTGGAGCGCCACCTGGTCCAGCTCGAGCAGGCCGGCGAGCTCCTGTCGTTCACGCAATCGCGCATGACCCAGACCGTCGCCGAGTTCGAGTCGAAGTACGCCGACCGTCTGGTGCCGCCCGTCCGCTCGTCGGGCGGGGGCTCGACCGAGGCGGGCGCGTCTCCACTGGGGGAGTTCTTCGACGACCTCGAGTTCGACCGCTACGATGACTTCAACCTCCTCGCCCGCCGTGTCGGCGAGATCTCGAGTGACCTCACGGAGATCCAGCACGAGCTGACCGGTCTGGTGCGGGTCGTGCGGGAGGACGCCGGCGGCGTCCAGCGCCTCAGCGGCGAGCTGCGCGGTCAGATCACGCGCGCGCGCATGGTCCCCGTCGGCCGACTCTTCGCGCCGTTCGTCCGAATGGTGCGTGACGGCTCGCGGGCCGCCGGCAAGAGCGTCGTGCTGGAGGTCCGCGGCGAGACGGTCGAGATGGACACGACCATCGTCGAGCTCATGGCCGATCCCCTGATCCATCTGGTGCGCAACGCCATCGCCCACGGCATCGAGCCCGAGGAGGTGCGCCGCCGTGCGGACAAGCCGCCGCAGGGCACGATCCACCTCGGCGCCGCCCACAAGGGTGGGTCGATCTACATCGAGGTCGCGGACGACGGCCGCGGCATCGACGTGGAGGCCGTCGCGGAAGCCGCGCGGCGCGGCGGCTTCGCCACGGCCGAGACCCTGGCGCGGCTCGGCGAGCGCGACATCCTCGACCTGATCTTCCTGCCCGGCCTCACCACCGCTACCTCGGTGACGACCGCCGCGGGCCGCGGCGTCGGCATGGACGTCGTGCGCTCGAACGTCGGCCGCCTCGGCGGCGAGATCGAGGTGCAGACCGAGGCGGGGCGCGGCACGCGCTTCAGGATACGTCTGCCGCTGACCGTCGCCATCGCCGATGCGCTCATGGTGAACGTGGGGCCGCAGACCCTGGCGATCCCAGTCCCGGCCGTGAAGGGGGCGATCCACGTCCGTCCGGAAGAGATCCGGACCATGGACGGCGTCGAGTCGATCGAGATCGAGGGCGAGAGCGTGGACCTCGTGCGGCTGGATCGCGTGCTCCAGATCGCGGGCCGCGCGACCGCTGGGCCGCTGTCGGTCGTCACCCTCCGAACCGGGCGCAAGACGCTCGCCGTGGTCGTGGACGAGTTCCTCAGCAAGGCAGAGATCGTGATCAAGAATCTCGGCGCCTTCCTGCAGGGCATCGGGCCCTTCGCCGGCGCGACCGTCACCGGGCAGGGGCAGGTCGTCCTGCTGCTCGACTCGCTGAAGCTCCTCGAGATGAGCGCGGCGTCGGCCCGGCCGCGCGCCGGCGAGTTTCGTCGCGAGCGCGAGGCGGTCGCCGCGCCGGCCGTCGAGGCCAGGCGCCGCGTCTTGCTCGTCGACGACTCGGTCAGCGTGCGCAGGTTCGTCGGCGGAATGCTGGAGCGCGCCGGGTTCCACGTCGTCGCCGCTCGGGACGGCGCGGAAGCGCTGCAACAGCTCTCGGAGCAGTCGGTGGACGTCATCGTCACGGATCTGGAGATGCCGCGCCTCAACGGCTACGAGCTGATCCGCGACCTCAACCGTGAGCCGAGAACATGCGACCTGCCGGTCGTGGTCCTGACCACGCGGGCCGGCGCCAAGCACGTCAACCTCGCGCGCGAGCTCGGCGTGGAGCACTACGTGGCCAAGCCGGTCGACGAGGCGAGCTTCGTTCAGCTGATCGAGTCGCTCGCCGTCGCGACGCCGGCGCGCGCGGGAGCCTGAGGCGACCATGCCGCGCGTGATCGTGATCGATCCGGACCGAACGGGGCTCGCTGCGATGCAGGCGGCCCTGGCCCAGGGCGGCTTCAGCGACGTGCTGGCCCTGACCAGCGGCTCCTTCGCGCTGACGATGCTCGAGCGCAATCGGCCCGATCTCATCGTGAGCCGTGTGGGCGTGCCGGACATCGACGGCTACGAGCTATGCTCGATCGTCCGCAAGGATCCCCTGATGACGGGCGTGCTGTTCCTGCTGCTCGTGAGCCCCGGTGATGAGGCGGCCCCGACGATGCTGGAGGGCAAGCCGGACCAGACGCTTGCCGGTGACTTGCCACTCACCGCGATCGTCTCCGAGGTCGCCAACCTCCTGGGGCGCGCGGCGCAGCCGCCCGTCGCGACGAGCGAGCCGACCGCGCCCGCCCCCCAGCCCGACGGCGCCCACGGCCTGCGCGGGTCGCTAGCGGTGATGGAGCTGCCGGACATCACGCAGGCGATCGCGCTCGGCGGCAAGACCGGCCAGCTCGTGGTCACGCTGCCGTCGGGGCGCGGCGCCGTCTTCTTCGACCGCGGACGGGTCGTGCACGCGGAGTTCTTCGGGCTCATCGGCGAGACGGCCTTCGCGGCCTTGCTGATCGCGGCGCACGGCGAGGCGACCGGGAATTTCGCGTTCAATCCACTCGAGGCGACGGCGGTCAAAGCCGCGAAGACGATTCATCGGGATCTCAAGCAGCTCTTGCTGAGCGCCGCCGCCGAGATCGACGAGGGCCGCGCAGACGCGGCCGTGGCTCCCATCTCCTAGGAGGACGTGATGCCGAAGGTCCTCGTGGTAGACGACAGCTTGAGCGTGAGGAAGGTCGTCGAGAAAGCGCTCGAGGGTCGTGGGCTTCAGGTGCTCGCCGCCGCGTCCGGCGCCGAGGCGATCCTGATGATCGATCGCGACCGACCCGACGTCGTGATCTGCGACGTGATCCTGCCTGACAAGGACGGCTATCAGATCTGCCAGTACGTGCGGACCCATCCCGCCATCGGCGCGACGCCGGTGCTCCTGATCTCCGGGATCGACAACGGCACGGTCCAGGCGCGGGCCGCCGAGGTGCGATCCGACGAGGTGATGTTCAAGCCGTTCGGCGTCGACGACCTCGTGCGGAAGATCGACCACCTGCTCGCCGGGCGCTCCAACGGAACGCAGAAGGCGGCCGCCGCGGCTCCGCCCGCGCCGCTGTCCATACCCACGTCGTCGGCGCCCGTGCCCGCGTCGAATGGACCCTCCTCCGCGTCGACCGCCCCCGCGCCGTCGGACCAGGGCCTCAAGAAGCGCCTGGAGGCGCTCGCCGGCACGCCGGGCATCCGCTTCGTCGCGCTCACCGATCGCGAGGGATTCCTGATCGAGACCGCCGGCGACCTCGCGCCCGACGCCGACGAGGTGGCCGGCGCGCTGGCCTCGTGTCTGGCCGAGGCGTCCGACGGCATCGGACGCGAGCTCGGCCAGGGGCGGCTGGTGGGCACGATCCTCGAGTACGAGTCCGGCACGTTGCTGCTGCACGGTGTCGGGCCCTCAGCGCTGCTGGCGGTGCTGGTCGGTGATCAAGGTGTCTTGGGCAAGGTGCGCTACTACGTGAGGAAAGCCGTGCCGGAGCTCGTGCAGGCGCTTTGATGGCGTGGCCACGCTCCTCGCGGGTGAGGCTGGTCTGGGCGCTCGAGCTCTCGCTCGGTCTCGAGCTCTACGCTTGCGCGGTGCTGGCCCTTCACGCCCGGGGCCTTCGCGCCACACCGCTCGAAGCCTCGCCGGCGCTCGTGCTGCCGGCTCTGGTGATCCCGCCCGTGTTCTACGTGCTCGTCGGGCTCGTCAGCGTGCGCCCGCTCTCGATCCGTTCAGTGCTCGGCGCGGCGGCCACGATGTGCGGGGTGCATGCGGTGCTCGTGGTGGCGACCGGCGCGCTCTTCATGATCCCAGACCTTCTCAACTATGGCGCCGCGGTCGCGTTCGCGCTCTGGGGCTCGCCGGCGGTGACCTTGCTCCAGCTGACGGCTGCGCCGCTGGTGTTCGCGCGCCTCAAGCCGCTCTTGTTGCCCCGCGCGGCTCGCGAGGCGCGAGAGGTCCTCGCTCAGCGGCGCCCCGAGGCGCCCGCGATCCTGGGGGCGCCCCGGCCACTCGGAGGGCCTACGGCGGATTCGGCCGCCGCTACCCGCGCGGCGATCGCGCAAAAGCGTGAGCAGGCCGCCGCGGCGCAGGCTCAAGCTCGACCTCCAGCGGCGCCAGCGGCCGTCGTCGCGTCGGCGATCGCGCCGTCAGCCGCGCCGACCAGCCCTATCGTCTTGTCGCCCGCGCCTGCCGGCCAGGCGCTCGCGTCGTCGCCGTCAACCCCGGTGGTCGTACCGCCGCCGGCGTCCGTCAAGCCGCCCGTCGTGGGAGCGGCGGCGCCGCGCAGCACGGTTCCCACGTCGGCGGAGTCGAAGCCGGGCGCCACGACCCCGAAGCGCGCGCTCGACTGGACGGAGCCGATGATTCGGGTGCCGTTCTTTCGCATCGCCGAGCAGCTCCCCGTCGAGATGTTCGCCCGCGGCCGCGAAGGGTTGAAAGATGCGCAGCGGCCGGGTGTCTCGCTGCTCGTGCCGCGAAACCTCTTGATGCCGCATCTGGGCGAAGGGCTGGCGCCGGTCAAGTGGGAGGTCGTCGCCGACCAGTTCCCCCTGGACGAGCTCGCGCTGACTCACGAGGAGATCGCGGATCGCTTGCCCGACGGCTCGTTGCTGCTGCCGCTCGACGAAGTGGTGCCGCAGATCCCGCCGGCGTTGCTCGCGCTCCAGACGCCGCTGACCGACTTCCACGACATCGAAGAGTTTCCCGCGCCGTTCCAACCGCATGCTCCGGCGCCTCCCGAGGCGGCCGCTCCCGACGTGGAAGAAACAGCCGAACCGGACGTCGCTGAGGTGGACGAGACGCGCGAGCCCGAGGCGGTCGAAGAGACCGAGCCGGAGGAAGAGCCGGAGGAAGAGCCGGAGGCCGAGGCAGAACCAGAGCCAGAATTCGAGCTGGAGCCCGGTGCCGAGCTTCTGACCGGACCGGAGCCGATCGTCGAGCTCGAACCTTCTGCGAGCGCGGCGCCCGCGAACGTGGCGGCCGAGAGCGGCAGGAGCGAGCAAGCGCGACGCATCGCCACCTTGCTCGCGCCGCTCCTGAATGGTCTCGAGATCGGGCAGCGAGACGGCGCGGGTACCACGCTCGTCACGGTCGTCGCGCCGGCCATCAGCGAAGATTCGGTCGTGCGCACGGCGGCGCGGCTCGTGGGGTTCCTGGCCGACGCCCGCCTTCCTGAGCCGGTGACACAGGCCACGTTGACAGCGGCCGGGGCGACGATCGTGCTGACCCCATTCGAGTCCCCCGACGCCGGCGCGATGCTCCTGACGGCGGTCGTCTCGCGCGCGTCACTGGCCTGGCTCGAGCGGCTGTGCCGGATCGCGGCGCGGGAAGTACAGCTCGGAGCCGGCAACGGCAAGCACAATGGGCCGCGGAGTGAAGCGGGCGCCGGGCTCGAGCTTCGCGCCGCCAACGTTCCGGCCGCGGTGCGCGACCTGGCGGGGTCGCTGACGGCGTTCGGTCCGGTGTCGCCGACCCTGCTGCGTGACCATGCGGGCGCGCTCAGCGCGTGCCTGTTCCTGCCGAGTTCACTCGACGCGCTCCCGCTCGCGCGATTCGCGCGTGATCTGCACCTCGCACTCGAGGGCGCCGAAGTCGGCCCGGTGACCTCGGTCATCCTGAAGCTCGGCGCACATCGTCTGGTCTTGCGGGCGATGGACGGGGCGTCGGGCAGCGTGACGATGCTGGTCGGCGTCGGGCGCATCGATCGACCGGGGCTCGCGCGGATCGAGCTCGACCGGGCGGCGACACGTCTGGACGCCCTGGTGCGGAGCTGAGCCGTGTCCGTCATCAACTACGCGAACCGGGTCATCGACTTCAAGATCGTCTACTACGGACCCGGCATGGCCGGAAAGACCGCCAACCTGCAGTACATCCATCGCAGCCTGCCGAATGCGAATCGCGGGAACATGATCTCGCTTGCGACTGGCGACGACCGGACGATCTACTTCGACTTCCTGCCGGTGTCGGCGCTCACCGTGCGCGGGTTCCAGACGCGCTTCCAGCTCTACACCGTGCCCGGCCAGGTCCAGTACAACGCGACGCGACGGCTGGTCCTCCGGGGCGCCGACGGCCTCGTGTTCGTCGCCGAC
>Ga0209055_1000494_pt1 | contig 27703 bp, 26 predicted proteins | sample GraSoiAngelo_110_FD_185875 | JGI IMG/M metagenome (GOLD analysis project Ga0209055, IMG submission 185875) | Grasslands soil microbial communities from the Angelo Coastal Reserve, California, USA - 14_0903_12_30cm (SPAdes) (version 2) | ecosystem: Environmental > Terrestrial > Soil > Grasslands ... | reverse complement strand
GACTTTGTGATCGAAGGGGAAGGGAAGTCGCTCCCGGTCAGCTACACGGGAAGCGACCCGCTGCCCGATACATTTGTGGATAACAGTCAGGCCCTGGTCGAGGGAAGGCTGGCGACGAACGGCACCTTCGTGGCCGACAAAGTTCAGGCCAAGTGCGCGTCAAAATATGAAGCGGCGCCGGGCCAGAAGAAGAAAGACTACGAAAACCCAGGGTACTCGAACAAAAAAAGCTAAACCGTTCTAGAGGTGTTTGTGGACCTGTTTGGGTCATTCGCACTGCTTCTGGCTTTCGTCTGCGCCGTGTATGCCATCGGCGTAGGCATCGCCGCCATCCTTAGCCGCCGGCCGCTGCTGAACAAAAGCGCCCGGCAGGCCGGCATGGCCGTATGCGTCCTCATCACGCTGGCGATGGGTAGCTTGGTCTACCTGTTCCTGACGGACAACTTCTCGTTAGCTTACGTCGTGGGGCACAGCAACCGCGATCTTCCTACCTTCTACAAATTCGCCGCGCTGTGGTCAGGTCAAGAAGGCTCGCTACTGTTTTGGAGCTGGCTGCTTTCGATCTATGTCTTCTCAGTTTTGTATTCCTATCGCGCTAAACACCCGGAGCTGATGCCTTACGTCGGCGTGGTGCTGGCGAGCGTGCAACTGTTCTTCCTCATCTTGAACGTCTTTATCGCCAGCCCGTTCAAAGTGCTGGGCGCGCTGGGCCCCGGCGGCGCGATGCAGGTGATTACGCAGGCCGACGGCAAGGGTTTGACGCCGCTGCTGCAATACCCCGAGATGGTAATTCACCCGCCCATGCTCTACTCGGGCTATACCGGCTTCACCATCCCATTCGCTTTCGCGCTGGCGGCGCTGCTGGGCCGCTATCCGGGTGAGAAGTGGATTCACGTAACGCGCAAGTGGACGATGATCGCCTGGTGCTTCCAGAGTGCTGGCATTTTGCTCGGCGCGCATTGGGCCTATGCCGTGCTCGGCTGGGGCGGCTACTGGGCTTGGGACCCGGTGGAAAATGCCTCGCTGATGCCCTGGCTGACGGGCACCGCCTTCCTGCATTCGGTGATGATGCAGGAGAAGCGCGGGATGCTCCGAGTGTGGAACGTCTGGCTGGTCTTCTCTACGTTCTTGCTGTGCATCCTGGGCACCTTTCTCACGCGTAGCGGCGTGGTCAGCTCGGTGCACGCCTTCGCGCAGTCCAACATCGGACCCTGGTTCGTGGGGTTTCTCGGTTTGATTGTGGCCGTGTGCATTTTGGCATTTCTGAAAAATCGTGACTACCTGCGCAGCGATAACCAGCTCGATTCGATGGTATCGCGCGAGTCGAGCTTCCTGTTCAACAATCTGATCCTGCTGGTCGCCTGCGTCGCGGTACTCTCTGGCACGCTCTTCCCGGTGCTTTCCGAGTGGGTGCAGGGCACCAAGATCAGCGTTGGCGCGCCCTTCTTCAACAAGGTCAACATTCCGATCGGGCTTTTTCTGCTGTTTTTGACTGGCGTGGGCCCGCTGTTGGCTTGGCGCAAGACCTCGGCGGAAAGCCTGAGGCGAAATTTCGGCTGGTCGCTGTTAGGGGGTCTTGCTGCGGGTGCGATCGCGTACCCGCTGGGCTTCCGCGACTTCTACGCGCTGGTTTGCCTGATCCTCTCCGTCTTCGTTACCCTGACCATCGCCGCCGAATTCTTCCGCGGCGCCCGAGTGATTCGCGCGCGCGCGGGCCTCAATTTCTTCTCCGCCGTCGGACACCTCACCATGCGCAACACGCGCCGCTACGGCGGTTACGTCGTCCATTTTGGCATGGTGCTGATTTTCATCGGCCTGGCTGGCACCGCATTCAACCAGGATAAACAGATGGAGATGGCCCCCGGTTCGAAGATGGAGATTGGCGCCTATACCCTGGTCTGCCAGACTTTCACCTCGCGTCCAGAGCAGAACTACACCGCAGAGCGCGCCACGATTGAAGCGCTCCGCAACGGCCAACAGGTGATGATGCTCTATCCCGAGCGGCGTTTCTATCCCGCCAACGAACAGTCCGGCACGATGGTGGCCATCTACTCGACGCTCAAGGAAGACCTCTACGTTGTCTACGCCGGCCGCAGCCCGGAGACCCAGCAGCCGGTAATTCACGTCTATCTGAACCCCCTGGTGAAATGGATCTGGCTGGGCGGCGCGATTGTCGTACTCGGCACGATCCTGGCTCTGCTTCCCAACCGCCAGGCCGTCCTGGTAATGCGCGCGGCGACACAGCCTGTTTCAGCGGCTCCCGCACCTCAACCCGTTAGTGCTACCCTACGGAGCTATGAAGGGCACGACTAAACTTCTGCCCCTGGCGCTGGTGGTCGTTTTGGCGCTGGCACTGAGCCATCTCGCGTGGCTACCCGCCTACGCCCAGCAGACCGAGCGTGCTAAAAACATCGGCAAGCGCCTGTTGTGCATGTGCAACTGCAATCAGATCCTCACTGCTTGCAACCATGTTGGCTGCTCGACGTCGGCCGCCATGCTGAAAAAACTCGACCAGGTTGTCGCCCGCAATGAACCCGAGGACCTCACCGTGCAGTCGTTCATTCAGGAGTGGGGCGAGCGGGTCCTGGCTGAACCGCCTGCCAAGGGCTTCAATCGGCTGGCCTGGTTTATTCCCGGTGGGGCCTTCGCGCTGGGCCTGGTGCTCGTTATCGTGGTCATCGCGCACTGGCGCCGTCGCATGACACTGGCTCCCGCAGGGCCCAGCGTCTCCCCAGATGCGCTTTCGCGGGCGCGCTTGCAGGCCGATCAGGAGACCGAGGAATAGGATGCTGGCTCGAGGCGAGATGCTCCTGGCTGCGATCGAGACCTTTGCGGGCATCGATGTTGCCATGCTGCTGGCGTGCCTTGCGCTTTCGGCAGCAACAGTGGTATTCATTTTTCTCATTGAGGCCGACCCTGTTGATTCCGCGCCGCATCGCTCGCGCCTGGACCAGTTGCTTGAGCGCCGCGACACCATCTACGACAACCTGCGCGACCTGAAGTTCGAGCACCGCGCCGGAAAATTCTCCGAGCAGGATTATGAGGAGACTAAAAACGCGCTCGAAACTGAAGCCGCTCTCGTTCTGGCCGAAATAGAGAACGTTACCGGCGGCCAGGCCCGCCCGTCCCGGCGAGAGATACCCAACGCCGCGACGCGCCCTGCCGCTACGGAAAAATCACCTTCATGACCAAAAATTGTCTTCGCGTCGTCCTCGTAATGCTGTTAACCCTTTCTGTAGCGGGTGTAGCCGAAGCCGGGACCGTGTCCGGTGTGGTGCGCAACGCCACTAACGGCTCAGTCGCCGCCGGCGTGGACGTCATCCTGATTCAACTCCAGGCCGGCATGGAAACCGTCGCGAACACGAAAACGGACGCCCAGGGCCGCTACCAGCTGGAGCACGCGTCCATCGGCCTCCAGCCCATGCTCGTTCGCGTCAACTACCGCGGCGTTAATTTCCATCAGGCGCTGCCACCCGGCCGTAATATCGCCGACGTGGAAGTTTTCGAACAAACCACCAATGCCAGCGCGATGCAGGTAGCCTCGCGGGTAATTGTTCTGCAGCCGGAAGGCGCGCAATTGGTGGTCGGCGAGGAATACGCGGTGGAGAACCACTCAAAGCCTCCCATGGCCCATTACAAGTCCGATGGCAATTTCGAGTTCCAGCTTCCGGAAGGCGGGGAGCTAAAGCAGGTGTCGGCCTGGGGCCCGGCCGGTATGCCCGTGGTGCAGGGAACGATCGAGAAAGGGGGACGCCACCAGGCGATCGCCTTCGCTTTCCGCCCGGGGAAGAACGGTGTACGACTCTCCTACCAAATGCCTTACGCCACAAACCAGGCTACGCTCCACACCGCATTGCCCTACGCGGTTGGGCGCGTCCTGGTAGTGGTGCCGCCGACTTTGCAAGTGTCGAGTACGGGTTTCCAGCCTGCCGGGACCGAGCAGGGGTGGAATATCTATGCCCGCGACTCCGTTGCGGCTGGAACACCTCTAGATATTTCGGTGTCCGGCACCGCGCCGCCACCCTCGGCGTCCGGGGGACAGTCGCAGGGGCGCGAATCTGGGGGTCGCGAAGAAACCGTCCAAGTAATGCCCAACCGACTCGACGGCTTGAAGTGGGTGCTCGTGGGCGGCTTTGCCGCGCTGTTTTTCCTAGGCGCGGTCTTCCTGTGGCTCAGGCCAGCCGGCTCAACCAATAATCACCCGGAAGCGCCGCGAAGCTCGAACCGCAAGCGCGGCCGGTCGAAACAGTCCGAGACAGCAACGGTTTCCCGGTCGGGTCGAGAAGCGGAGACCCAGGCCAATCGCAGCCTGGAGGAGCTGAAGGACACGCTGTTCGGACTCGAGTTGCGGCGTCAGGCTGGCACCATCTCCGAGGAAGACTACGCCCGGGAGCGTGGCCGCGCTGAAGGTAAGTTGCGCGAGCTCGTAAAGGGCTGAGTCAAGCCTCGTGGCCACTGCGCTGCACCAACCACATCTCGGGATCGAATTCCATCAGATCGAAAAACGCTATGGCACGCTACTCGCTTTGCGGCAGATTTCTCTCAGCGTCTCCGCGGGCGAATTTGTCGCGCTGCTGGGGCACAACGGTTCGGGCAAAACCACTCTGCTGAGGGTGGCCGCGCTACTGGTGAGGCCCAGTGCGGGGCGCGTGTCGTTTTCGGGTGTCGCCGAGGACACGGCGGCAATCAAACAGCGGATCGGCATGGTGGCGCACAACACGATGCTCTACGACGAGTTGTCCGCCGAGGAGAACCTCACGCTCTTCGCGCGGCTCCACGGTCTGGCGAATCCCGCCGCTCACGCCCGCCAAGCGCTCGAGCCCTCCGGCTTGGCCGCGCGCCGCAGTGACTTTGTGCGAACCTTTTCGCGCGGCATGCGCCAGCGCCTGGCCATTGCGCGGGCGCTGCTTGCTGCGCCTGGCCTGCTGCTGCTCGACGAACCCGCCGCGGGACTGGACCGCGAAGGCACCGATTGGTTGACTGAAACACTTCGTCGCCTCCGCGATTCCGGGTGCACGATCCTGATGAGCACACACGGCCGCAGCGAAACCTTGTCGCTTGCCACCCGCGCGGTGCGCTTGGAAGCCGGAGTTCTGGTGCAGGACACGGGGGCGGGGAACAACCTGCGGCAAGTTCTGGAGGCTGCGGCGGGCTCCAGCCAGCCCCCTCGCGATGGGGCCAAGGAGGAGCCATGCCGAATCTGACGCGTGCCGCCACAATCATTTTGGGAAAGGAACTCCGGACCGAGTTCCGCACGCGCGAGTTGCTCTCCACTACCATCGTCTTCGTCCTGATGGTGGTTGTGCTTTTCAGCTTCACATTCGACCCCTCCGCCTCCGAATCGCGCCGCTTTGGTCCCGGTCTGCTCTGGATCGCCTTCCTGTTCGCCGGTTCGCTAATGCTCCATCCCTCGTTCATGCGCGAGCAGGCCAACGACACCCTTGCTGGGCTGCGTCTGGCTCCCATCGAACCGTTCGCCATCCTGACGGGCAAAATCCTGGCCAACTTCCTGTTCCTTCTCCTGGCGGAGCTTCTGCTGCTGCCAGTTTTTGCCGTGCTCTACGATGTGCGACTCACGCCGGTGCAGGGTCGCTTGTTACCGGTGATGTTGGTGCTGATCCTGGGCACGCTCGGATTGACCACCGTCGGCACCGTGTTTTCGGCTGTCGCCTCGCAGGCGCGCATGCGCGAGCTGCTGCTGCCGCTGCTTCTGTTGCCGGTGCTGACCCCGGTTCTGATCGCCAGCGCCGAAGCAACCTCCGGGCTGCTGGCCGATCCGCCCGAGCTGCCCCGCACCTGGCTTGCCTTTTTAGTCGCTTTCGACGTTGTCTTTTTGACTGCCACCTGGCTTTTCGGCGAATATTTACTCGAAGAATGAAAGAGGCAGGGATGAAACCGAACTGGATGACTACGCTCATTGTTGCCGCGCTCATCGGGATCGCCGGCTACGCGGCGCTGTTCCTTGCGCCCACCGAGCGCACCATGGGCCTCATCCAGCGGATCTTTTATTTCCACGTGCCCAGCGCCTGGGCGGGTTTCGTCGCTTTCTTTATCACTTTTATCGCCAGCGTGGCCTACCTGCTGCGCCGGGCGCCGAAGTGGGACTGGTTGGCGGTGTCCTCGGCCGAAGTTGGCGTGGCCTTTTTCACGGTGGTCCTGGTGACTGGTCCCATCTGGGCTAAGCCGGTCTGGGGCATCTGGTGGACCTGGGATGCGCGACTGACTTCGACGTTTGTGCTCTGGGTGCTCTACCTCTCGTACCTGCTGTTGCGCACGCTGGTCGCGGACGCCGAGCGCCGGGCAGTGGTGTCAGCCGTGTTCGGCATCTTTGCGTTTCTGGATGTGCCGCTGGTGTACATGTCCATCCGATGGTGGCGGACGCAGCACCCCCAGCCAGTAATTGCGGGCGGCAGCGGCTCGGGCCTGGACCCGCAGATGTGGCGCGTCTTCTTGACCTGCTGGGCGGCGCTGCTCGGAGTGTTGATCGTGATGCTGCGTCAGCGGTACCAGCTCGAGTCGTTGCGCCACACCGTAGAAGAAATGACTGTCGAAGCAGAACGCCGCAACGCCGACCTCGAGCGGATACCGTCCACGCAGGCGGTGAGGTGAGGAGCGGCGGGCCCGCGCGCTTTGGCGAGGAGACGGAGATGAGGAGCGCACCATGTTGAAGAATCTGGGTAGCGTGATGGCGGCGTATCTGCTTGTCTGGGGCATCTTTTTTGTCTACGTGATTACCGTCGGGCGCCGCCTGGCTCGACTCCAGGCAGACGTGGATCGCCTGAAGCAAACGCTGAAGTGAAATCGCCATGACTGTGACGCCGCCCCCGTCGAGGCGCGGCTCTTGGCTGAGGCCTGGAAAGCCGTTAAAAGCGGCTCGAGCCGTAGGGACGTCTGACGCCCTTCAGGCGCTGAAGCTCTTGGGACGGCCGGCTGTTTCAGTCCGCCTCCTGGGCTTGCTTTAATGACCCAGCTGCGAGGAAGACCTTGAATGAGTGACCGCAAGAGAGTCGGTGTGGTGTTGTTCCAATTGGGCGGGCCTGACTCCCCCGCCGCTATTGAGCCATTTCTCTACAATTTGTTCTGCGATCCCGACATCATCCCGCTGGGCCCTCTGGGCGTCGTGCTGCGCAAGCCGCTGGCGTGGTACATCTCCAGCCGGCGGGTGAAGACCGTGTCCCACCATTATGACGAGATCGGCGGCCAGTCGCCGATACGCCTGCTGACGGAGCGCCAGGCGCGGAAGCTGGCCGCAGCGCTGCAGCCTCGTGTCGAGCCGCGCGTGGTCATCGCCATGCGCTACTGGCATCCCCTCACTACGGAAGCTGTGACCGCGCTCAACGGTTTGCCTCTGGACCAACTGGTCTTGCTGCCGCTTTATCCGCATTATTCGTTCGCCACCACGGGCAGCAGCTTGAAGGAATGGGATCGCGTCTATCGGCCCGGCAGCAGGTCATTGCCGGTCACCATCATCCAGCAATTTTACGATCATCCTCTCTACATTGATGCGGTGGTGGAAAGGGTCGCGTGCAGCTTGACCCACTTCGAGCGTCCGGCCGACGTTCACCTCGTCTTCAGCGCCCATGGTTTGCCCCTGAGCCTGATCGAAAAGGGCGATCCCTACCAGCGGCAGGTGGAAGAAACGGTGCGCCTGGTGATGCAGCGCGGCGCGCAGGTGGCGTTTCGCCACCCCGAATTCCCGTCGCAAGCTGTCGGATCGCCGCGGGGACGGCGGGGAGGCTGGCCCGCCGCGTTTACGCTGTGTTATCAGAGCAAGGTGGGCCGCGCGAAGTGGCTCGAGCCCTCGCTGACGGCAACACTCGAGGACTTGGCTCGCGGCGGCAAGAAGCACCTGCTCGTCATCCCGATCGCATTTGTCACCGAGCACATCGAAACCCTACATGAAATCAACATCGAAGCGCGCGAAGAGGTCGAAAAGCTCGGCGTCGAACAGTTCGAGATGATGCCCGCTGTAGGCGACTCCCCGCGGTTTATCGCCACGCTCGCTGATCTGGTTCTCCGCGCCGCCGGTGTCGAAGCGGCCGTCCCGACGCTTGTCAGATGAGTTCTCGCGGGCGGCCCAGCCAAATCGGCTTGACACCGTCCAGCGCGTTGCATATAAAGGTCTGTACGGGCGTGGGCCTACCTTTCGCGATCCCATTCCAGAGGTAGTGCGCGCAATCTATGTCGGAACACACGGAAACGAAGCCGCCTGAGACCGCTGCCCCGCCTGGCCCTGTTGCCACCGCGGGGCAAAAACCCGCAGCGAAGGTTCCCGCAGAGAGCAAAGCCGCCGTGGAACCCGATAAGATGCGGCGGCGCCTGATTTGGGCTTGCGTCTGGGGTTACCTGGGCGTCAATTTTCTGATGTTCTTGCGCTTTTTCTTTCCGCGGACCTTGTTTGAGCCTGAAACCGTCTTTTCCGTCGGATACCCGTCTGATTTCAGCCTGGGTGTGGAGACTAAGTTCCAGAAGCAATACCGCATCTGGGTGGTGAAGGAACCGGACAAACTATTCGTCATCTACGCCCGCTGCACGCATCTGGGCTGCACGCCAGACTGGAAGGAGAGCGAAAACAAGTTCAAGTGCCCATGCCACGGCAGCGGTTACACCATGGAAGGGATCAACTTTGAGGGCCCTGCGCCGCGGCCGATGGACCGCAGCCACGTGGAACTGGACGCAACCGGCCAGATCATCGTGGATACGAGCCGCTTGTACGTCCGCGACCCGAGGGCCGGGCGCGACGAATTTGAAAACCCGGGTGCATTCTTGACTGTTTAACCGCCGCAGGATCCGAGTACGGGGCTTGTTTGTAGCTGGGGGAGATTCGGATGCCGAAAGAAAACGGGGGAAACAAGCGCACAGGCCTTCTTGAAAAAGTCCAGGAAGATGCCAAGGCGCTCAAGGAATTCTTCAGGGAAAAGGGCAAAGAGGAGCTGGAGGGCCTGAAGGAGCCCGAAAAGACACAGCTTTTCCGCTCCATCTTCCGCGTCAAACACGACGAGACCCCCCGCAACCGCGCGCTCAGCGTTCTGACAAACCTCTTCTTCCATCTCCATCCGGCCAAAATCAATCGCGACGCAGTGCGCTATAGCTACACCTGGGGCATGGGGGGTATCACTTTCTACCTGTTCGTCGTGCTCACCTTTACCGGTGTCCTGCTGATGTTCTATTACCACCCCACCAAGATCCAGGCGTTCCGGGACATTCTGTACCTGGAAAACGACGTCCCGTTCGGGAAACTGCTGCGTAACATGCACCGCTGGGCCGCGCACCTGATGATCATCGCCGTGTGGTTGCATATGTTTCGAGTCTTTCTCACCGGCTCGTACAAGCGGCCGCGAGAGTTTAACTGGTGCGTTGGCGTCATTCTGATGGTGCTCACTTTGCTGCTGTCGTTCACCGGCTACCTGCTGCCCGACGATCAGTTAGGCTTCTGGGCGGTGACCGTGGGTACGAACATGGCCCGCGCTACCCCGCTGCTGGGTCACGAGGGGCCGTTCGGGGCGCAGTTGGGTATGACACCTTACAACGACGTGCGTTTCGCGTTGCTGGGTGGCTCGATCGTGGATGCCAATGCGCTGTTGCGCGCCTATATTTGGCACTGCATTGCTATCCCGCTGATCGCGGCGATCTTCATGGGAGTGCATTTCTGGCGCGTGCGCAAGGATGGCGGCATCTCTGGCCCCTCTCCGGTGATGCTGGAATCAGAGATCAAGGAGGAGAAGGGGCCGCGGCCGGTGATCCTGAGACCGAGCGGTATGCGATAGCGGTGGCGCCCTTCGTGTAGCCCAAGGGTCTCACCGGCAAAGCGCTGCGGTTCGCTTTCCAGTTTTTTCTGTCAGGGGGGAGCCACGTCCAGAGAACTGGCTTCGTGGTGAAATCGTGAAGGGGGCGTTGGATTGGGGCACAACCTCTACCATCCTGCTTCCCTACCTTCAGGAGACTAAGCCATGTGGGGGGATTGGCATCAGGTCTGGGAAATTGTCTCGCAGCCGGACAACGTGCCGATTGTGGCGCTGCTTTTTCTGGTGCCCTTTTACGTCTGGTACGCCTGCCGTCAAGCCTTTGCCACTGACCGGCTGATCGCGCAGCTCGAAACCGATCCGCAACTGGCCAAGACGCATCACCGCAAGGTGTTCCCGTGGAAGGCTGGCTGGGACAGGGAGGTGCACGTCTGGCCGTACTTAATGCGCATCGAGTTTCTGGCGGCCATCATCGTCACCATTATTCTGATGGTCTGGTCCATCACCTTGAATGCCCCACTGGAAGAGCCGGCCAACCCCAACCTGACGATGAACCCCGCTAAGGCTCCGTGGTATTTCCTCGGGTTGCAGGAAATGCTGGTCTATTTCGACCCCTGGATCGCCGGCGTGGTCATGCCGACGCTGATCATCATCGGCCTGATGGTCATCCCCTACGTCGATGCCAATCCCTTGGGCAACGGGTATTACACCTACAGGCAGCGGCGCTTTGCCATTTGGACCTTCCTGTTTGGCTTTCTCTTCTTGTGGGTGATAATGATCGTGATCGGCACGTTTATCCGCGGCCCGGGCTGGATGTGGTTCTGGCCGACGCAGACTTGGGACCACAACCGTCTGGAGTTTGCGGTGAACCGGAACCTGGACCAAATCGTCGGGATTGACGGCTCCTGGCTGGCCCATCTGCTGCCGCAAACGCTGAAAGCGTCATCCCCCATCATCGCGCGCGCGATCTTCGGTATCTTTCCCCTCGTGCTTTACGTCATTCTCGCCGCGTATCTGATTCACCTGATTTGTAACCTCACTGCATTCAGTCGAAAGATTTACAAGCGTATGACCCTGTTGCAAATCGTGACTGTGCAGGTGTTGCTGGTCCTGATGCTGAGCCTGCCGGTGAAAATCCTGCTGCGGTTGCTTTTCCGGATCAAGTACATATGGGTGACCCCATGGTTCAGCATCTGAGCACCCCCGAAGTCCTGCGCAAGGAGGATCTGGGTGCCTGAGACCCATTCCGACGACCCCATTCAGAGCAGGTCTTTCACTGTTCCCCTCCTGGTCTCTGTGTTTCTGCTGTTGCTGACCGTTGCGTGGTCGCTCTATGATGAGTTCTACGGCCTGCGCCCGTGGCGCTCCTACCAGCACGAATTTGCCAAGGTCTACGCGCAATACCTCAACAACCAAATCCCGCGGCAACAAAACCGGGAAAAGCTGATCCGGGAATCAGCCGAGTACAAGAAGCTGGACGAGCAGGTCAGGGCAGCCGAGGAAGCAGCCAGGCCTCGCCTCCGGGAGATTGGGAAAGAGTCCGATTACATTGATCGCCGTCTGGCAGCGCTGACCGACAGATTCCAGGAGGCCCGTGGAAAGGTCACCGCACTGGTTTACACCATGGAACTCTATCCGGTCGGTACGAACTCCCGGAAGAGCAAATTTGCGGAAGTCGAGCAAGCCAAGAAAGAAATCTATGCCGTGGAGCTGCCTACCCCCGACGGCAGGGTGGAAACCAAGAAGTTCGTTTATGATCAGCTCGAGGCTGAATTCAACAACCTGAAAGCGCGCAAGGCGCAACTGGTGGCCGAGCAGGGCGAAGTCTTGCGTCCCCCCAAAGAGCTGCGCGAACAGCGGGACAATTACTTCAAGGAGAAGATGGAGGGCCTGACCGCAGACCAGCTCAAGGGCCTCTTGAACGCCGCCGAGCATCTGGACATATCCATCCGGCAGATCAACGTCAATCCGACCGATCCCGGCATTAACAACTTCGGTTCCGGAGGATTGGTAGATCGCTGCCAGTCCTGCCACCTGGGGACGGATCCCAAGCTCGTTCCGCTAGCGATGACGCTGATCAAGGCGGACCTCGGTCTGGCGAAGAGCAAGGACGCGCCCTTCGCGAGCCATCCCGAGACTGAACTCCTCAAGATCCACACCACCGAGAAATTCGGCTGCTCACCATGTCATGGCGGCAACGGCCGCGCCCTGGACAGCGTGCGAAGGGCCCACGGCCGGTATGAGCATTGGCTTTGGCCCCTCTACTACGCGGAAAACTACCAGGCCGGCTGCCAACAGTGCCACGCGGCCGATATGTTGACCGAGCACGCGCCGGTGCTCAACCGCGGCAAGGATCTCTATCGCAGCCGGGGATGCATCGGCTGCCATAAATTCGAAGGCTTCGATGACCAAAACGAACAGATCCTGGCTTCGCGGCAGGCTATCCGACAGCTTGAGCAGGAGAAAAAGGACGACGAGCTCGAAATTCCGCGCCTTAACAAGGCCGCGGACGCCGCCCCTGACAACGAAACGGCACGGAAACTCAACGCGCGTGCGACCAACCTGACCGTCACGATCAGTAATATCGACGCGCGGATTGAGCAACTCGAACAGAAGACGCGCAGCCTGTTCCGCGAAGAGAAGAAGGTCGGCCCCAGCCTGAAAGAAGTCCGCATGAAGCTCCTCAAGGAATGGATCCCGTACTGGCTGGGCCACACCCACGAGTTTCGCCCGGCCACCAAGATGCCCCAGTTCCGCCTGGAACAGGACCAGATCCAGGCCATCGCCGCTTTCATCTGGCAGTCGGGTGTCCCGGGCCCCGCGCTCGCCAAGCAGCCGCCAGGCGATGCGGGCCGCGGCAAACAATTGTTTGAGGCGCGCGGCTGCATGGCCTGCCACGCCGTGGGCGAAGGATCCAACGTCATCGGCGGCGACTTTGCCGCCAACCTCAGCCACGTCGGTGAAAAAGCCGGCTACGATTATCTGGTGCGCTGGGTGCACAACCCGCGCGAGCGGACACGCCCCTTTTGCCCGTTCGAGAAGCGCGACCTGGGCCCCGAGGACTACGCCAAACACGGCCTGGCTTACGTCTTCGATCTCGAGCATTCACGCTGCCCGAACGATGGCCACGAGCTGCAGGTGCAGCAACCGACGGTGATGCCTAGCCTGCGGCTCACCTGGGAGGAGGCGCGCGATATCGCGAGCTACCTCATTACCTTGAAGCGAAAGGACGCCTCCTACGAACTGGCCCCTGACCTGGACGACCCGAGACTCAAGGAGCGCGGCCGCGCGCTGGTGAAGAACTACGGCTGTGCCGGATGCCACGAGATCTCCGGTCTCGAGGATGAGCCCCGACTTGGCACTGAGCTGACCACCGAGGGCAGCAAGCCCATCGAGCGCCTGGATTTCGCCCGGCTGACCGAGGACGCCAAACGCGGTGTCCTTCCCGACGGGAAGGAATCTCCCCGCGGCCCTTGGTACGATCAAAAGGGGTTCTTCGAGCAGAAGCTGGCCAGCCCGGCTGTCTATGACAAGGACAAGTACAAGCCGGACCCACTCGACCGGCTGAAGATGCCCAAACCCAACGTCACCGCGGACGATATCAACGCACTGACGACCTTTCTGTTGGGAAGCGTAGATCCGCAGTTACCGCAGGATTATATGTACAAGCCCGGCGATGCACGCCACGACGTCCAGGCGGGCTGGTGGATCGTTACCAAATATAACTGCATGGGCTGTCACCAGGTGCATATCGGACAGCAATCCGTGCTGCAAAACCTGCCGCAATATCAGGGCGACAACAAGATCAAGCTCCCACCGCCGTTGATCCCCGAAGGCGCGCGGGTCGATCCCAACTGGCTCGCGCACTTCCTTGACAATCCGGCGATGAGCAAGACGGACCTGAACCGCAACGGCGTGCGCTCGTATCTCGAGGTGCGCATGCCCACTTTCAGCTTCTCCGACGATGAAATCCAGAAGCTGGTGCGCTTCTTCGCCGCAGCCAGTTCGCAGGCGCAGCCTTATCTACCGCCCAAGCTTGAGCCGCTGACCGACACCGAACGCACCGTAGCGCGGCAGCTCTTCACCAGCCCGGCGGCACCATGCTTGAAGTGCCACGCCACCGGCGACCCGGCGCACGACAAAGACGCCACGGCGCCGAACTTCCTGCTTGCGCGCGAGCGGCTGAAGCCTGCCTGGACGCTCCGCTGGATCCTCGATCCGGCCCGCATTGTCCCCGGCACGGCCATGCCCTCCGGCCTTTTCCGCAAGGAAGGGGATCACTGGATCTTTAGCGGGCCGCTGCCGCCGAGTGTCCAGGGCTACGCAAAGGACCACGCGGATCTGCTGGTCCGGTATATGTTCCAGTTGACGCCCGAGGAGCAACTCATGCTGACGGGCCGCACCGCCGCCACGGCCGGGTCGGGCGAGTAGGAGAGGGCAGGGAAGTGTCGCTGTTCTTTTTTCAGTTGTCATCGGCTTTGACCTGAATTCAAGAGGAGGATGTACTTAAAAATGAGATCCCCATACTCGTTATACTTGGTCATGGCCGCCGCTCTGGCGTTTTCGCTGCTGAGCTGCGGCAAAAAGGAAGAAACGACCGAGAAGGCGCCGGCGGTCACGCCGGCCGCGGCGCCGGTGGATTTGGCCACAGTAGGCTCGGTCAGCGGCACGGTCAAGCTGGACGGCCCGGCGCCGAAACCCAAGAAGATAAATATGGCTGCCGAGCCTTCCTGCGCTGCCATACATGCCTCCAGCCCGGCCTTTGATGAAGAAGTAGTCGAAGGTGAGGGGGGCACTCTCGCCAACGTCGTGGTCTACGTCAAGGAAGGCGCGGGCAACCGTGCATTCGAACCGCCGAAGACTCCTGTCACGCTCGACCAGAAGGGCTGCACGTACATCCCGCACGTGGTCGCGCTGCAGGCTAGCCAGCCGCTGGACGTCATCAACAGCGACAAAACCACGCACAACATCCACCCCGTGCCCAAGAACAACCGCGAGTGGAACAAGTCGCAACCCCCCGGGGCGCCCAACATCGAAGAAGTCTTTGGGCGCGAGGAAGTAGCCATTCCCGTGAAGTGCAACGTCCACCCGTGGATGAAGAGCTACATCGCCGTATTCAAGCACCCGTACTTTCAGGTGACCAAGACCAATGGCAGCTTCGAACTGAAGAATCTGCCTGCGGGCACCTACACGATCGAGGCCTGGCACGAAAAGTATGGCACGACCTCGCAAACGGTCACCCTCGCCGCCAAGGAATCGAAGACGGTAAGTTTCGTCTTCAAGGCAGCCTCGGGAGACTAGACCGTTGTTGAATTTTGTTTAGCATTGTAGGGACACGCCAAGCGCGTGCCCTATGATCTGATCCCATGACGACTTCCAAGAAACCCGGCCTACATCGTTTCGCCCTCTTCACGGCGGGCTGTACGCTTCTGCTTCTGGTCGCTGGCGCCTTGGTCACTTCGAACGATGCCGGCTTGTCGGTGCCCGATTGGCCGCTTTCCTATGGCTCGCTGACTCCCCCGATGGTCGGCGGCATTCGCTACGAACACAGCCATCGCTTGATCGCATCGTTTGTCGGTCTGCTGACCATTGTGCTGGCCGTATGGCTCTGGCTCCGCGAACCGCGGCCCTGGGTCCGGCGATTGGGTTTGGTGGCGCTCGGAGCAGTAATCGCCCAAGGCGTTCTGGGCGGGTTGACGGTATGGTTTTTTCTGCCTGTGCCGATTTCCGTGGCCCATGCCAGCCTCGCACAACTCTTCTTCAGCACGGTGATTTCCCTGGCCTTGTTCACCAGCCGCTGGTGGCAGAGCGACCTGCCACAGCTTGACGACTCCGGGGCCCCGCGCGTTCGCCAGCTTGGCCTATGGAGTGTCGCGGCAATTTTTCTGCAGTTGATTTTGGGTGCGGCATTGCGCCACAAGGGCTTCGGCATCGTGCCCCATCTGGCTGGCGCGGCAGTGGTGACGTTCCTGGTCTTCTGGACCGCCGCCGTCCTCCGCCGGCGCTTCCCGGAGAGCGCTGTCCTCGCTCGCTGTCGCGTCTTGCTGCACGCGCTGCTCGGGTTCCAACTCTTGCTGGGTGGCGCCGCTTGGTGGTCCCGTGTGGCCGCGCGGGAGTTTCCTCAGCCCATGCCGGTGATGGTCTGGCTTACGGTGGCGCACACAGTTGTGGGCGCACTCGTCCTGGCTGGCGCGGTCGTGGTGGCGCTGGTCTGTTTCCGCATCCTCAACCCCGCGAGGGAAGCGGCGCTAGCCTCGCACTCGGAGGCTGCCCCTTTGAGGTTATCCCGGTGATCTTGCAATGAGCACCACACGCATAGCCGTGATGCCGGCCTTGGCCCGGCCCGCGGCTTACTTGGCCCTGACTAAGCCTGACGTGTCGTTCCTGGTCGTGCTCACCACTGCGGCGGGTTATTATATGGGCTCGCGTGGCCCGCTCGAACTGGCTCGTCTGGCGCAGACCGTATTCGGCACTACATTGTTGGCCGCGGGCACCTCAGCACTCAATCACTACCTCGAGCGCGGCTCCGATGCCAGAATGCGACGGACTGCCTCGCGGCCGCTGCCCAGCGGGCTGTTGACGCCCTCTCAGGCGTTCTGGTTCGGTGCGATATTGGCCGTGGCGGGCACCATCTATCTCGTTCTCGGCGCAGGCCTGCTCCCGAGTTTGCTGGGCGTGGCGACGTGTGTCTGCTACTTGGGCACATATACGCCGCTCAAGAAACGCACCACTCTCGCTACGTTGGTCGGCGCGTTTCCCGGCGCAGTGCCTCCGCTGATCGGGTGGGCCGCGGCCCGCGGTTCGCTTCAGCTTGAGGCTGGGATTCTCTATGCCATTCTATTTCTTTGGCAGTTCCCGCATTTCCAGGCCATTGCCTGGATGTACCGCGAGGACTACGCGCGCGCCGGCATTCGCATGCTGCCGGTAGTGGACCGCAGCGGCGAGGCAACTTTCCGCCAGATCCTGCTGACGGCAATGCTGCTGGTTCCTGTAAGCTTGCTGCCGGCCATGGTCGGCCTGGCTGGGGTGCGCTATTTCTTTGGAGCGCTAGTGCTGGGCCTCGCCCTGGTTCAAGTGTGCCTGTGGGCGGCACGGTCGAAAACCAACGTTCGCGCCAAATGGCTCATGCACGCAACGGTGCTGCATCTCCCGCTGCTGTTGGGCCTAATGGTGTTGGACAAGATTTCCCGGTAGAGGCGGGTCCCCGTGCCCGCCGGAGATCTGTGGACTGCTGGGACGTGTGCTGAGCCAGCCGAACGGTCGTCGCCGGTCCTGCCGAGGATTATGCCAAGGATTATGCAGGGCCGAACCCTCGAGGCGCTTTCGTTTCGGCTCCGTCGCGAAACCCGGCATCGGCTCGTTTGATCCGACGAGGCAAGCTACGTAACGCCTATGAATCTGCAACGCGACATTTTGGGACTGGCACTCATCTGTCTGACTATTGTGTTGCTCTCGCTTGCGGGCCTGGCATGGGCGTTTGTCACAGCATTAGCGTTCACCATCGACGGCCTGTTGCTCATCCTCATCTGTTTGATGATGGGTAGCACCTTTTCACTCATGCTGCTGTGGCTGACGAAGAGCGCGGGTTGGTTTGCTCGGCAGCCTTCGCCAGCCAAGAATCCTGCCGCAGCGGCTGCCCCGGCCGAAAATCCTGTCAATCCCTCTGCCAGGGAAGGGAAATAACCTTTCGCCGCAACAGGCCTTTAGAACTGAAAAGCTATCCGAGGATATGTGCTCTCTCATCCAGCTCTGAACGCGTGCCTCAACGCCTCGAGCGCCGTCTTGCTCACTGCGGGCTATCTGATGATTCGGCGCGGCCGCGTCCTGGCGCACAAGTCCTGCATGGGCCTGGCGCTTGTCTGCTCAACTATTTTCCTGATCTCCTATGTGCTGTATCACGTCAGGGTGGGCTCAGTGGGGTTTCGCGGGCAAGGTTGGATTCGCCCCGTCTATTTTACTTTGCTTGGCTCGCACACGCTTTTAGCCGCGACCATTGTGCCGCTTGCTCTGGTCACGGTGACCCGGGCGCTTCGAGAGCAATTTGACCGGCACAAGCGTATCGCGCGCTGGACGCTACCGCTGTGGCTGTACGTCTCGGTAACCGGCGTAGTCATTTACTTTCTGCTGTATCATGTCTACGCCGCGCCTCGAGTATGAGAGGAGCGCATTTATTGGCCATATTAGACCGAAGCCGCCAATTCTTGCTGCCTGTGATTCTGCGCGGGTGCCCCATCCTTTGCGCAGCAAAGGGTGGGCAGGCTAAAGCACCAATGGGACACCAGCGCTACGGAATCGCACGGTGGAAGAGTCTCTGTCAAAAACGAGGTCGGTGATCGCTTGAGTCCCTCGGTCGATCCGCCCGCTCTAAGCTCCGCCGCACCTGCGGCCGGCGGCCTTAGCCGCCGCTGGCTCTACCTCATCCTGGCCACTGCACTCCTGTTTGTGCTGATGCCTTTTCTATTCTGGCAATCTACCTGGTTCGGCCGGCCGCTCACGGACGCGCAAATTGAGAAGAGCCTCGCTGACCGCGAGCACCCGCGCAAGATCCAGCACGCCCTCTCCCAAATTGCCGACCGCATCTTGAGCGGCAATCCTTCGCTGCAGGCGTCGGTTCGCCGCTGGTACCCGCAGGTCGTCGCGCTCTCCGCGAGCAGCGTGGACGAGCTCCGCCTTACCGCTGCCTGGGTGATGGGCCAGGACAATACCGTTCCGGAATTTCATCAGGCGCTATTGCGCTCCGTGGTGGATCCGCACCCCATGGTCCGGCGCAACGCGGCGCTCTCTCTGGTGCGCTATCGCGACGCCACCGGGCGGCCCGTCATTCTTGGAATGCTTGACCCTTACGTCGTGCACGCGCCGCACGCGGGTACCCTCGCGCAGCGCTTGAAGCTCGGCGATGTAGTCAATCCCGGCACGCTGCTGGCGCGCATCCAGGACGGCGAACAGAAGATCGAAGTTCGCTCGCAGGTCCCGGGCACCCTGGAGCGGTGGGTTGCACCAGACAGAGCGAATCTTTCCGCCGGAGAAGCGGTGGTAGAACTTGCGCCAAGTCCGGAGATGGTCTGGGAGGCCCTGCGCGCCCTCTACCTGGTCGGCCAGCCCGAGGATTTACCCGCCATTGAGCGCTATGCCCTTCTGACCGCTCCTGGAGTCACAGCAGTGACCCGTGGAAGCGCCACGGGCATGCGGGACAGCATTCGCCAACAGGCGGAGCTTGCCGCTCGTGCGATCCGCTTCCGCTTCGGTATCCAGCCGTAAGCGGCTGAAGATAAAGCCCTTAGCCAAATGGATAGCCCATAGGCTCTGCACTCACCAAGACGCTACCACCGGCCAGCATTTTCTGATGTCAAATGAGCCCAAACCCAGGGTGAGGAGTGTCCCAGGGAGTACACGGATGCCCGAGCACAGACAAATTGACCGCAACGCGAGCTCAATTATCCATAGAAGAGGAACACTGGAGGCCAATCGCTGGGCCCTGAAACTGATTACTGATAGTGCGGCTAGTAGGGCAGCGTTCCGTGCTGGGCTTCAAACTCCGCGAGCGGCACCATATCGATGGCGTCCCACGGGCACCCTTCCAAGAATGCGCCCTCGGGGCCCTTGCTGATGCATAGCTTACATCCGATGCAGAGCAGGGGATCGACCTCGATGCGGCCGAACGGAGGGTGGCAGGTGTCAGGAACCCAGTACATACAATCTTCCACCGGGCAATACTCCACGCATGCCGGCGAGCCAGCGCATCCCGTGCAGCATTCGTTGATCACCGCCAGAATGTGCGGCTTGCGCTTACGCTTGGTCGTTGTGCCCGTGGATTTTGGCTCGCGCTTGACTACCTTATCCGCCGCGAACTCTGCAATCGTCGGAAGTGCTTCGGCCACAGTCCGCCTGCCTCCGCTCTCTGTAGCGCCGGGCTTCAGCCCGGCACCTCACACAAACATTCGCTTCTGAACCATTCTTGCCGACCCCGCGTCCGATGTCAATCCTGCCTGCGAATCAACGGTGAGAAAGTGTGCCTGCGCTTATCGTTCCGATTCGAAACGAGGACTCCGTCTGCTCAACGCCCGGAGCGACTTCTTCCAGCAGCCTCCCAGTGTAAACTCTTGCCCAGGAGGGTGCCGATGAGACTTCGTCGAACGATTCCACTGATGGCGATGGTCGCTTCACTTCCAGTGTACAGCCTGTGGGCCTCACTCCCTGCGTCCGTGGATTGAGAAGAAAGACGCCATCCGTGAGCAGAAGCTGATGGGGAGTTGGGTTGTGGTCGACGAAAACAAGAAGGTCTTCAGGGTCAGGTTCATCCCGACCACAGGCGGTTCATACAAAGTGAAGCTCTCCAATCCCGGGGAAAAGAGCGAGTTATTGAACGCCACTCCAGGCAAAATAGGCGACGCCTACTACTTGGATTATGTTATTCCTGATCATCCTAAAGAAGGGAATGGAAGCTGTTGTTCGTGCATGCACCGACTCGCCCGACTGGAGATTGGCCAAGACAAGCTCTCTATCCGCCTGCTGGACGCAGGCAAGTTGGAGGCCGCTCTAAACAAACCCGGTACCAAGGGCATCGAGTTTATAATGGTCAAACAGGGCGAAGGCTGGCTGACATGGAATGACTTGCTAATCGTGTCTCAAACAAAAGAAATGCAGAACTTTTTGCTCACGGACAGTAGGGACTCCGATATCTGGGACGATCCTATCGAACTGACCCGCCGAAGATAGCACCCTAGGCTCTCCCCAGTGCGCTGATGACTGCAGCGGTGAACTCCTCGGTGGTCGCGTGGCCGCCGACGTCGCGCGTGAGGTGTTCGCCCTCGCGATAGACAGCGTGGAGCGCCCGCTCGATGCGTTGCGCCGCGGCAGTTTCCCCCAGGTAGTCGAGCATCATAATTCCGCTCATCAGGATAGCGGTCGGATTGGCGATGCCTTTACCCGTAATGTCTGGCGCAGTCCCATGGACCGCCTCAAAGATCGCTGCCTTTTCGCCCAGGTTGCCGCTGGGCACGACGCCCAGGCCGCCCACCAGGCCCGCGGCCAGATCGCTCACCACGTCGCCATAAAGATTGGGCAGCAGCATCACGTCAAATTGATGCGGGTTGAGCACCAGTTGCATGCAGGTGTTGTCCACGATCAGTTCTTTGTACTCGATGTCCGGATAATCGGCCGCTACCCGGCGCGCGCAGGTGAGAAACAGCCCGTCGGAGAGCTTCATGATGTTGGCTTTGTGAATGGCGTGAATCTTTTTTCGGCCATGCCGGCGCGTGTACTCAAACGCGAACCTGGCGATCCGCGTCGAAGCCTTTTCGGTGATGATCTTCAGACTCTCTACCACTCCCGGCACCACGGTGTGCTCCAAGCCCGCGTAGAGGTCTTCCGTGTTTTCGCGGACTATCACCAAGTCCACGCCGTCGAACCGCGACTTCACCCCTTCGAGGTTTTTCACGGGGCGAAGGTTGGCATACAGCTCAAGGGCCTGACGCAGTCCCACGTTGATGCTCGGCGCGCCGCCGGCGATCGCCGTAGCCATCGGACCCTTCAGCGCCGCACGGTTGCGCCGCACCGATTCGAGCACTGCGGCATAGGGCAGTTCCGCCCCGGGTCGCTCTTCCGCGGGGCGCGGCGAGACTTCTTCCCACTCGATAGAAACCCCCGCAGCGTCGATGATCCGCCGCGCTGCCTGCGACACCTCGGGACCGATGCCCTCGCCGGGTATGAGCGTGACTCGATGCGCCATCGAAACTGTCCATTCTAAGGGAAACGCCTCAGTTTGTCGAAAGCGCCTTTCCTGCGAGTTTGAGCGCAGGAACCGTGCATACCGCTTGCGCCTGCCTTCCCTCTCTGCAACCACCCATCCGCCAGCGCATCAAAGGGAGTGAGAGGTTTGCATTAGTGGGAGCCTAGGCTGTTCTCACCATGCCCTACACAAGGTGGAAGCAATGAAGCGGAATCGCTACTTCTGGAGCATCGGATTCCTCGGTTACCTGCTCTGGGTGTGGAGTGGCTCAGCTGTTGCGCAGACGCCTGTGGAGGCAGCTATCCCAAAGCTCGATTACGAGGCGGTTGCGGATTTCTTCCAACTGCCTCCGGGTGTGAACTTCGTGGAACCCGCCGGGGTTGCGGTAAATTCCAAGGGGCACATCTACGTGTTCCATCGCGGCAAACATCCGCTCATGGAATTCGATCGTTCGGGCAGATTTATCCGCAGCATTGCCGACGACCTGTTCGTCACGGCGCATATGGTCCGGGTGGATGCTGAGGACAACATCTGGACGACGGATATCGGTTCACACGTGGTCTTGAAACTCAGCCCGGAGGGGCGCGTTCTGCTGGCCCTGGGCCGAATGCGCCTGCCTGGAGATGATGTGCTCCATTTCAATCAGCCCACTGATGTTGCCTTCGACGGTGACGCAAATATTTTCGTGACCGATGGATATGGCAACTCCCGGGTCCTGAAGTTCGACTCATATGGCAATTTCCTGCTCGGATGGGGCATGAAAGGCTCCGGTCCGGGACAGTTCGATACACCACACACGATTGCGATTGACCGGAATCTTGTTTATGTCGGCGACCGCGAGAATGCGCGGATTCAGATTTTCGATATCAACGGGCGCTTTCTCCGAGAATGGAGGCTCGGGCACCCCTACTGCCTCTTCATCACTCCCGACCACTTTATCTATATGGCTGATGCAGTCGCGAGCCGCATTCTGAAAATCGACCGCGACGGCAAAGTCGTTGGCGCCTTGCGCGGGCCGGAGCGAGGTCAGGGACGTCATTTCGATCCGCACGAAATCGTTGTGGACAAGGACAATTCCATCTTTACAGCGGAGGTCCTGGGCTGGCGTGCCCAGAAGTTTCGTTTGAAATGAGGTTCAAAGCTGGGCAATTGGTTTCATCTCAGCATTTCCACGGCACATGGCGGGAACGACGCACGCCAGCGGCTACGACCGGTGCCTCGCTTGACAGCATTTGGTATAATAGGGGTGTAATTTCATAGCCGCATCGACGACCTAATTGGCCATCAAGGAGCTTAGAGAACTGAGATGATTAACCTTACGCCAGGCGCTACCAGCAAGGTAAAAGAGATTATGACCCAGCAGGCCCCCGTCCCTACGGGACTCCGTGTGGCGGTGGTCGGTGGAGGCTGCTCGGGCTTTAGTTATCACATGGCGTTCGAACATCAGATCAACGGTACCGATAACGTCTATGAGTTTGACGGGTTGAAAGTGCTTGTCGACCAGATGAGTGAAATGTACCTGGATGGCATCGAGATCGACTACATCGAGACCCTAGAGGGTGCCGGATTTAAGTTTAACAATCCGAACGTCAAGAGCACCTGCGGCTGCGGCAGTTCATTCAGCGTTTAGACGACCCCGTCTAGCATCCCGCGGCAAACCCTTCTCTTCGGCGAGCTTTTGTCGCACTCAGAGCAAAAGCCCGCTTTTTCATTGGAATGCCGAACGACCCCCAACAGTGGGATGCACGCTATCGCTCGGAGAACCATCGCGCTGAGACCGAGCCGGCCCCGCTGTTGTGCGAACTCTTGCCCTTCCTCGCACACGGCCGCGCCCTCGACTTGGCCATGGGTGGCGGCCGCAATGCCGTATTTCTCGCCGCGAATGGCTGGCACGTCACTGGGGTGGATTCATCCCGCATCGCGCTTGAAAACGCCGCTGCCTTGGCTGAAGCGCGCGGCCTTCCTGTGCTCTGGGTCTCCTCGTCCAAGCATCGCGAGAGCAGAGCATCGCTCCAGGCGCCGAGCAAAGAACTCACCCAGAAGCTCCCTGGCCTTTGGCTTCTGCAAGTGGATCTTGAACACTCCACACTGCCGGTGGGCCAGTTCGAGCTCGTCATCTGCTTCAACTACCTGCAGCGATCACTGTTCTCTGCCATCGAAGCCGCCCTACGCCCCGGTGGCATGCTCATCTACGAGACCTACACCCTGGATCAGCTCGCCTTTCCCAAAGGACCTCGAAACCCCGATCACCTACTGCGCCCCGAGGAGTTGCGCCGAGCTTTCCCCTCCCTGGAAACCCTGTTCTACCGCGAACTCTACGCAGGGAAGGGAATCGCCAGCCTGCTGGCTCGAAGACCAGCGCGTTCTCCGTAGGACAGGCAGTCCTGTCTGTCCTTGGAACCCGCACCCTTTGCGTCTCTTGGGCGCTCTCCTTTTTGGCCCTTTTTCTAATTGAGCATCGCTTGCAGCCGCCGGATCGCCTGCAAGGCGCCTAGATGCTGCGGGTTCACCTGGTAAGCCTTTTTGTACTCTGCCAGCGCGCGGCCGAACATGCGCTTGCGCTCGTGCACCCGGCCTAGGTTGAAATGCGGGAAGCAGTAGCTCTCGTAGCGTGGCGCTTTCAGTGCGCGCTCGAACCACGGGATGGCCTCGTCCAACCGGTCTTTTTCCACTAGGTAGGCGCCGATGTCGTTGTACGGATTGCCGAATGTGGGATCTACCTCGATGGCTCGCAGGCATTCCTCAATGGCCTCGTCCCAGCGACCTTGGAAGCTGTAGGTCCAACCGAGAAATGTGTGGCCTTCGGCAGTAGGGAAGATGTCAATCGAACGCTTATAGAGCTCGATGGCCTCCTCCAAATCGCCTTGCATTTGGTTCTGATAGGCCTGCTGGAAGAGCGCCATCGCCTCTTCGCGTTTCAGCTTTTCACCTTCCGAGGACATCGCGACCTGTCTTTGGCTAATTATACATCGACCCAGGTACGACAGGCATTCCGGCCTGTGCAACAAAACCGACCACATCGCTGTTGAGCATCACCACAAGGATCTTCAATTCTCGACTTTCGCCTGCCCCTCTTTGACTGTCCGGCTCCTCGTCCGTATGCTAATCTGCTGCCATGAAGATTGCCCTAGCCCAGTTCAACCCCACTGTTGGCGACTTTGCCGGGAATTCAGCGCGCATTCTCGACCTCGCCTGCCAGGCCAAACAGCGCGGCGCGGAACTTGCGGTTTTCTCCGAACTCTGCCTGTGTGGCTACTTGCCGCAAGATCTCCTCGAGCGGCCCGCTTTCCTCGAGCGCAATCGCACCGAGCTCGCCTGCCTGGCCAAGAGGATTTCCCTCCCCGCAATTGTGGGCTATGCAGGCCGGGCGCAAGATTCGACTGGCAAGCCCGCAGCCAATAACGCCGCTCTGATAGCTGATGGCCGCGTCGTATTCGAGCAGAGTAAGATGTTGCTGCCCACCTATGACGTCTTCGACGAGTCCCGTTACTTTCAGCCGGCAAAATCTCAGCACGTCTTTCCATTCGGAGGCGAGCAGCTCGGCATCACCATCTGCGAAGACATTTGGAACGACAAGAACTTTTGGGCCAAGCGCCTATATGAGTGCGATCCGGTCGCCGAACTCGTGGGGAAGGGAGCTACACTCCTGCTGAATATCTCGGCATCTCCCTACACAATTGACAAACGTAACCTGCGCCGCGCGATGTTGCAGTCTCTGGCCCGCAGCCACCGCCGCCCCATCGTGTACGTCAACCAAGTCGGTGGGAACGACAGCTTAGTTTTTGACGGCAGCAGCGTCGCACTTACCGCCGACGGGCCGGTGGCCGCCCAGGCACGCATATTTGAAGAGGATCTCGTTCTGTTCGACACCGCCACGGGCAGGGGCGACGTCCGCACCCAGCCCGAAGATGAGCTCGAGGTCGCTTACTACGCCCTGGTCTGCGGTACGCACGATTACGTCTGTAAATGCGGCTTTCGGCAAGTTCTGGTTGGCTTGAGTGGCGGGATCGATTCGGCCGTGGTGGCTGCCATCGCCGCTGCGGCGGTCGGACCGGAAAATGTGCTTGGCGTGGCCATGCCGGGTCCATATTCGTCCGAAGGGAGCTTGCGCGATGCCCGGCAACTCGCGCAGAACCTGGGCATTCAGTTTCTCGTCTTGCCCATCGAAGAGGTTTTCGGCAGCTATCGCCGCACCCTGCAGCACGTTTTTGAGGGTCGTCCGGAAGACGTCACCGAAGAAAACCTGCAAGCGCGCATCCGTGGAAACTTTCTGATGGCGCTCTCAAACAAGTTCGGCTCGCTGGTCCTGAGCACAGGCAACAAATCGGAAATGGCGGTCGGTTACTGCACACTTTACGGCGACATGGCGGGAGGTCTCGCGGTCATCTCCGATGTCCCAAAAACAATGGTCTACGAGCTGGCTGGCCTGATTAACCGAAGGGCGAACGGAAGGGAAGTGATCCCCGCCTCTACGCTAACCAAGCCACCATCCGCTGAACTCCGTCCCAATCAGACGGACCAGGACACCCTACCTCCCTACGACGTCCTCGACCGCATCCTGAAGGCGTATATCGAAGGGGTGCGCAGCCCCCAGGAAATCGCCGACCACTACGGCTTCAGCCTCGAGCTGGTGCGCGAGGTGGCACTGCGCGTGGACCACAACGAGTACAAACGCAAGCAGGCCCCTCCGGGGCTAAAAATCACATCGAGGGCCTTCAGTGTCGGGCGACCTTTTCCAATTGCCCAGAAATTTGTACCCTGAGGTCTCCATGTTGTTTGCTCTCTGCAGCTTGTTTGTGCTCGGTGTAAGATAGGGAGCTATCTCGGTATGAAGCGTCTTTTGGTAGTCATGCTGCTTACGACTGCAGCCGCCGACGTCGCGGCTCAAACTCGCCCAACAGCTTCACCTTCGAAGTCACCCAAGCCGCAGGCGGCCGCAGATCCGTCTGCGGCTACGCCCATACAGAAGAAGCTGGAAACCTTCTTGCGCAAGCTCTACGCCTGGGGCCCATCCTTCCGCGTCAAGATCGGCGTCTTGCGCGATGCCCCGGCGCCGGGCTTCTACGAAGTCCCGGTTGAAGTTACGATGGGCGAGCAGTCCGACACTGCGATTTTCTACGTCAGCAAAGACGGGCGCTACTTCTTGCGTGGGGACATCCAGGATATGTCCACCGACCCCCTGGCCGCTGTGCGCTCTCAGATCCATTTGGCGGATTGTCCATCGAAGGGTCCGGCCAACGCCCGCGTCGTTGTGGTCGAATACGCTGACTTCCAATGTCCCACTTGCGGCCAGCTACATAAGGTTCTTAGCGAAATCGAGCCTCAGTACCCACAGGTGCGGTTCGTCTATAAAGACTTTCCGCTCACCCACATCCATCCCTGGGCCATGACCGCCGCTATCGCCGGTCGCTGCGCCTACCGGCAGAATCCGGAGGTCTTCTGGAAGCTGCACGATTCCATATACGACAAACAAGACGTGATTTCAGCCGAGAACGCTTGGCAGAAGATGCTAGACTTCGCTGGCCAAGCCGGCCTCGACACAGCTGCGTTCCGCGCTTGCATGGCTAGCCCGGAAGCCACCCAGGCTGTCCAGCAAAGCGTAAAGGAAGCCCAAACCCTCAAGATCGCCAACACTCCGACCATCCTCGTCAACGGTCGTCGAATGATTGGCGCCGACCGCAGTCTGCTCGAACAGTACATCCAGTACGAACTGGGGAGCCTCGCGCCCGCCTCAACTGCTAGACCTGAACAGCACTAGAAATCTTAAGTTGGAAACTTGGTGTAAGTGAGTCAAGCTTTTGTGCAACCGGTTCTGCATATCCATACATGCTCGTCGGCCTGAGGGGAAACCTCGTCAGTGTTCTATTTCGCAATAAACGGCACATCCGAGTGCCTACCATCAGCGGGCGGACCAGTTTCATTACAAGTTTTATCCCAGGTCTAACCGCCCGTTCGCACCAGCGCCACCATTGTTCTGTTTCGCAATAAACGGCACATCCGAGTGCCCACCATCAGCGGGCGGACCAGTTTTACTACAAGCTTTACCCCAGGTCTAACTGCCTGTTCGCACCAGCGCCACCATTTGTCACTTGCTCCGGTTACCCGGGTGGTGTCCCGAATCCTGTTGAAAAGTTGATAGCGCATTCTGTCTGCGAAGTCATGGAAATTCTTTTTTTCTAAGCCGCCTCTTCGTGTTTCTCCTCGAGCTCCCGAAAGCCTTTGATCCTCCGCA
>Ga0209055_1000489_pt1 | contig 27797 bp, 23 predicted proteins | sample GraSoiAngelo_110_FD_185875 | JGI IMG/M metagenome (GOLD analysis project Ga0209055, IMG submission 185875) | Grasslands soil microbial communities from the Angelo Coastal Reserve, California, USA - 14_0903_12_30cm (SPAdes) (version 2) | ecosystem: Environmental > Terrestrial > Soil > Grasslands ... | reverse complement strand
GTTTTTAGTTTTTATCGCAGTTGGAATTTGTAGGGCGAACGGGCCGGTCGCCGACGCCAGTCCGGCAAACGATCGATCCGCCCTACAAACATCGGTCGCAAAATCGCCGGTCGATCAATTGATCCCGTGGCTGCTGGACGAAGATCGACAATTACGCGGCATTCCTTTCAACGAGGTGATTGTCGAAGTTACGGGCAAAAAGGTGCTGGCGTTCGATCCGCAAAACGAAATCGATCGACGCGTAGTCAACCAAATCAGCGCCGTGCTCGACGAAGTTAAGCGACGCATGAACGCGCCCGATAGCCCGATCCAAAAGATTGCACGCATCAATGAAGCAAGCAGTCACTTCGAAGATATGATTCGCGAGCTGCTCAATTCAACGCCGGGTCTTAGTTGCGATTTTCCGCGCACCGCGCAGGAGCACGTGATGCGCTCGGGTTATCCCGACCTGCGAATCGTCGATCTTATGAGCAAGCGCGTGTTCTATCTCGATCCAAAACTTTACGCTGTCGGAAGTCGCGACAGCAGCTTTCGCACGTTTTATTTCGAACCAAAAATCGCGACGAACAAGGTGCGTGATGACGCCGTCCATTTCATCGTCGGATTTGAGCACGAGCCGCGCGAAAAAAACGGCCGCTGGAATTTTACGCGCTGGGATCTCGTCGATCTTGCGCAGTTCAAGGTGAAACTCAAAGCCGAGTTCCAAAGTAGCAATCACGACTTGTACCGTCCAGAGGCGATCGTGGCCACGAGCGCGAAGTGAATTGACGTTGCCGAGAGCGGCGGCGAACTTGTCTTAATGATTGTCCAGGCGGCGGAAGCTTTTCAGTTCGACACGATCGACGACGTGGTGAGCGACGTCGCCCGCGGACACATTGTGATCGTGACCGACGACGCCGATCGTGAGAACGAGGGCGATCTGGTCATGGCTGCCGAGAAAGCCACACCGGAAGCGGTCAATTTTATGGCGAAGCACGGGCGCGGCTTGATTTGCGTGCCGATCTCGAATGAGCGGGCGGAACAACTGGGCTTGCAGCGCATGGTGGTGCAGAACCGCGAGATGTATCGAACCGATTTCACTGTTTCGGTGGATGCCGCGCGTGGAATCACGACTGGAATCAGCGCACAGGACCGCGCCGCGACGATCCAGGCAATCGCGAATCCGAAATCATCGCCCGATGATTTGGTCCAACCGGGTCATGTTTTTCCGCTGCGCGCGAAAGACGGCGGCGTGTTGCGCCGGACCGGCCACACGGAGGCGGCTGTCGATCTTGCGCGCATGGCCGGTTTGCAGCCGGCCGGAGTGCTTTGCGAGATTTTGCACGACGACGGGACAATGGCGCGCTTGCCAGAGCTAATGGAGTTTCGCACGAGGCATGGCCTGCGCATCTGCACGATCCAAAATTTGATCGCGCACCGGCGCCTGCGCGAAAAACTAGTGGAACGCGAACAGGTGGTGAAATTACCCACCGAGTACGGCGATTTCGATTTGCACTTGTATCGCTCGAAGCTCGATGGCGCGCATCACCTCGCGCTCGTTAAAGGCAAGATAGACAAGAAACGTCCGACGCTGGTGCGCGTGCACAGCGAGTGTCTGACCGGCGACGTTTTCGGTTCGCGCCGGTGCGATTGCGGGAATCAGTTGCACGCCGCGCTGCGGCAAATCCAAGAGGAGGGCAACGGCGTTCTCGTTTACATGCGACAGGAAGGACGCGGCATTGGTCTCGCGGCAAAAATCCACGCCTATAAATTACAGGAGGAAGGACTCGATACCGTGGAAGCAAACGCCAAGCTCGGTTACCCGAGCGATCTGCGCGATTACGGTCTCGGCGCGCAAATCCTTTTCGATCTGGGCGTGCGCCAGTTCCGCTTTCTGACCAACAACCCGAAGAAGGTGGTTGGGCTGGAAGGGTATGGACTCGAGATGGTCGAGCAAGTGCCGATTCGGAGCGAAGCCAACCCGCACAATGCGAAATATCTCGAGACGAAAAAAGTGAAGCTGGGCCATATGCTCTGAGGCGATTCGCTCACGAGCGATTTGTCGATCTTTCATCGCCGCTGCCATGTCGAACATTAGTCCGCCGCGTCCACGTGACGCCGGCGTAAAACGCAGCTTCATAATTGTGGCGAGCCAGTTTAACGGCGAATACGTGCAGGGCCTCATCAATCACGCCCGGGAAGAACTGCGCGCGCTTTCGCCAGGCGCAACGATTTCTCTCCAGCGCGTGCCCGGCGCGTTCGAAATTCCAATCGTCGTGCGCGAGCTGGCTTCGCAAAAAAAAGTGGACGCGATCATCGCCGTGGCCGTCATATTGAAAGGGAAGACGGGGCACGCGTCCAATCTCAGCCGCTCTGTGACCGACGCGTTGCAACGGATTGCCGTCGATCACGGCGTGCCCGTAATCAACGCTGTTCTCAGCCTCGACAATGAAACTCAAGCACGCGAGCGTTGTCTTAAGAATAAGATCAATCGCGGGACGGAAGCGGCGCGGGCTGCGGTGAAAATCGCCGGCGTCATGTCGAAGCTCCGTGCAAAATAAGTCTTATGGGTAAACGTCGCCGGGCGCGTGAAGCCGCCATTCAATATCATTTTTGGCGCGATCTGCAGCATGGCGAAGGACCGGAGAACATCGCCGACTTTTGGGAATTTTGCCCGGGCACGCCGCGTGTGCGCGAATTTGCCCAGCCGCTGATCGAAGGAATGGTCGCGCACCTGCCGGAAATGGACGAGCGAATTCGGCGCTACTGCGAGAATTATGAGTTCCATCGCATCTCCGCTGTCGATCGCAATGTTCTTCGGCTTGCGATTTACGAAATGCTTTATCGCGACGACATTCCTCCGGTCGTTTCGATCAACGAAGCGATCGAGCTGGCCAAAACTTTTGGTGGCGCGGATTCTGGACGTTTCGTTAACGGGATCCTCGATCGTGTGAAAGACGATTTGAAGCGTCCGTTGCGCGAAGCGGTGCAGAAAACAGCGCCCGACGCAGCGAAGTAGTTGCTGTCGGTCTTGCGTCGCGAGCTGGCTATTTGTCATTCCGAGCGAAGTCGAGGAATCTCTCACTATTAAAACAGCGCACACACTCGATTAGCGCGTTTTTTCAGAGAGCAGTAAGGGATGTCTCGACTTCGCTCGACATGACAAGACTGGAGACTAACGAATGAACTTCTTCGACACACTTGCGCAAACGTTTGCGAATAAGCCAATCGACTGGGACAAGCTCGAAGAAACGCTTATCCGCGCGGATCTGGGAGTGCCGATGACGACGCGGATCATCAGCAGGTTGCAAGAGCGCGACGCCTGGTCTCTGACCGGCATTAATGATGTCGTCAAAGTCGCCCGCGATGAAGTCTTGCGCGTCCTGCCAACCGCTTCGAAACCAATTGAGCCGCTTCCTGACAAACCGAAAGCGATTTTGATCGCAGGCGTGAACGGGACGGGCAAGACAACATCGACGGCGAAACTCGCGCATTTTCTCCAGCAAGATGGACATAGTGTGTTGCTCGGGGCGGCGGACACTTTTCGCGCGGCGGCGATCGAGCAACTTGGCATTTGGGCCGAGCGTCTTGGCCTGGAAATGATTCGCGGTCATTACAACGCCGATCCGGCCGCGCTTTGTTACGAGGCCTACCAGGCGGCCGAGAAACGCAAGATCGAATTCCTCATTTGCGATACCGCTGGACGATTACACACGAAAAGCAATTTGATGGCCGAGTTGCAAAAAGTGAAGCGCAGCCTGGCCAAGCTCGATTCGAACGCGCCGCACGAAATTTTGCTCGTTGTCGATGCCACCACCGGCGGCAACGCACTCAACCAGGCGCGCGAGTTTCACAACGTCATAGGATTGACCGGCTTGATCGTTACCAAGCTCGACGGCAGCGGCAAAGGCGGAATCATAGTTGCGATTGCCGATGAGTTAAAGGTCCCGACGCGTTTTGTTGGCACCGGCGAAAAAATCGACGACTTTGCGCTATTCGACGGGCGCGAATTTGTCGCGAAAATGCTGTAGCTGAAGTCAAAACCGTGGGAGAACCAATCAGAGAGACGTTCGTGCCGGAGGACAGCGTCGCTCCAGTCGAAGCAACAGGTTTTCTCGGTTTTCTCGCGAAATTCACCGTCCTCAAGGGAGCTCAGCGCGAGTTGTGGCTCACCTTTGCGATAAAGCTCCTAATCATCTCAGCCTACTCGATCACGAATAAGACGCTGATTTTATGGCTTTCGTCAGATCTCGGGTTCAACGATCAGCACGCGGGAGCTTTAGTAGGTTGGGTCTGGGCGCCGGCGATGACCGTCTTCACGCTGTTAGCTGGCTCAGTCACGGACGCGGTCGGCCTTCGCCGAACTTTTTTCCTTGGTGTCTTTGTCTGCCTGGTTGCTCGCGCCGTAATGGCGTTTACGACGATACATTGGCTGGCGCTTGCCGGCGGCTTGTTTCCTTTGGTCATCGGTGAGGCACTAGGCACGCCGGTGCTGATCGCAGCCGCGCGACGATATTCGACGACGCGACAACGCTCAATCTCCTTCTCGATCATCTACATGGTCATGAACGTTGGCTACCTGATTGCTGCCCGCATCTTCGACTACGTCCGGCAGACATTAGGCGAACATGGTCATTTAAGTCTCTTTGGATTACAGATAACTACTTACCGGACGCTGTTCCTGGTAAGCCTCGGCTTCGAGCTTCTGCTTCTTCCGACGATTTATTTTTTGCGCAGAGGAGCTGAAGCGACAGATGAAGGCGTTAGGTTCACCGCTGAGCCGGTGAGATATGCCACAGGTGCGTTCTGGGAGCGTATCTGGTTAACGGTCCACGACAGTGCCCTCGATACCGTCCGGCTATTTAGGCGGCTGCTCAGTCAGTCGGGTTTTTACCGCCTGCTTGCCTTTCTTCTTTTGATCGGATTTCTGAAGCTCATCTTCCTGCAAATGGACTACGTGTTTCCCAAATTCGGTATTCGCGAGCTAGGGGACGGAGCGCCGATAGGTCAGCTGTCAGCCATCAATTACCTTCTCATCATTTTGCTTGTGCCAATCATCGGCGCGCTTACCCAACAGTTCTCCGCCTATCGAATGGTCGTCGTCGGTGGAGTCATTTGTGCGGCTTCGGTCTTCTTGATGGCCTTGCCTACGGCGTGGTTCCAAGGCTCCGCCAACGGCCCGATCGGGCAATGGCTCGGTCACACCTATCTCGGAGTGAAAGGTGGCATTCATCCATACTACATCATGACCGCGATCTATATTGCCATCTTCTCGGTCGGCGAAGCATTCTATTCACCGCGAGTGTACGAGTATGCTGCCGCGATTGCCCCAAAGGGTCAGGAAGCATCCTATGGCGCACTCTCCTATATTCCGTTTCTTCTCGGCAAATTGCTCGTGGGAAGCGGGGGATGGCTATTAGCTGCGTTTTGTCCAGAACACGGTCCGCGACATTCCGGGACGATGTGGCTTATCTTTGCTCTGGCGGCATCGGTTGCGCCGATTGGATTGCTTGTGCTGCGTCGCTACATTCGTGTTCCCGAAGCCGGGCGACAGGATGTCGACTAGCGAAATTCGCACCCGAGCGGTTCGTGCATCCAGCAATGCCCCGAACGCCTAGCCCTTCAAGTCGTCCAATTACTTACGACGAAGCCGAAGTCTTCCACCTGATCTAATCAGAACAACTGCTTCGGTGGCGATCGATGTCGGTCCGTTGCACGGCCGGGTTCCTAAATCAGCGCCGCTGCCCGATTGGCAGCAGTTGCTCATCGCGGACAAACCGACGCGCCGCAACTAAAGCGCCGGTGGCAAATTCCGCTGTCGCGACAAAATAAATTGCGTATTTTTTGCCGTGATCCAGTTTCCAAAACGGCTGAAGCAATCGCCGCGTGGAATGTTGATCTTCTGCGCGTTTGTCTTTGTCGGGTTGCTTGGTCTTTTGTTGTTTCTGAATCGGGCCGGCGCTCAGAAGCGAGACGATCCGGCGACACAACCGCCAGCTATGACAACTCCATCAACCAACAGCGACAAGAGCGCGAAACCCGTAGACGCGGAACTGCGCAAAAAACTCACGCCCGAGCAATATCACGTCACGCAAATGTGCGGGACAGAGCCGCCGTTTCAGAATGCATATTGGAACGAGCATCGCGACGGAATTTATGTCGATATTGTGAGCGGGGAACCGCTGTTTAGCTCGCTTGACAAATTCGACAGCGGCACCGGCTGGCCGAGTTTCACCAAGCCGATCGACAAAGCGCGCGTGGCGGAGAAATCGGATCGCACGCTTGGCATGGAACGGACCGAAGTCCGTTCGAGCAAAAGCGATTCGCACCTCGGCCATGTTTTCCCAGACGGTCCGGCGCCGATCGGTCAGCGATATTGCATCAATTCGGCCGCGCTGCGATTCGTTCCAGTGGGAAAATTGAGGGAAGAAGGCTACGGCGACTATCTCGCGCTTTTCGAGAAGAAGAAATAACGGTTTCGTCCGGGGAGTTTTGGGGAGATGAATGCGCACAACCACCGCGGCTGGTCGGTGCGATATATTAAAAGAGGTCCGCTCCAGTACCCCTGCGCATTCACGAGACGAAGTGGTGGCTAATGAATGAACTGTCGGTAAAAGAAATTTCCGAAACGCCGGTGCACAGAATCCATCACCCTTCGAAACACTCGGCCCACTTAACGCTATGGCTTGGCTTGCTTGGCGCCGCCGCCGTCGCCGCGGGCTTCTTTTACTTCAGCCACGCGGAAGAGCAGAAAAAGGAAACGGGACAATTTAATCCCATAAAACCGGTCCCGAGCGACTCCGTCCTCCGCTCCCAGCTCAAGGAAGAACAATACCACGTCATGCGCGAAAACGGCACCGAGACCGCTTTTCGGAATGAATACTGGGACAATCAGAAGCCCGGCATTTACGTGGACGTCATCACGGGCGAGGCGCTTTTCAGTTCGACCGACAAATTTGATGCCAGCACCGGCCGGCCGACTTTTACGAAACCGATTTCACCGGACCGCGTTGTCGAAAAACCCGACTCCTCCTTCGGCATGCAACGCACCGAGGTCCGCGCAACCGGGAGCAGCTCCCATCTCGGCCACGTTTTCAACGACGGACCGCCGCCGACTGGCCGGCGCTACGCCATTAACTCGGCCGCGTTGCATTTCATTCCCGTCGAAAAAATGAAGGCCGAAGGCTACGCCGAATATCTCTCCCTGTTTCCGAAGGAAGAGACGACAGAGCAAAAAGCAAAAGACAAGTAGGACAAAACTACGTTCAGAGCTCTTATCTGACGGATTTCTCGAATTGATTTCCGGAACGCAGATGCAGGCCGCGGAGCGGTTGTCGCTCCAATCAATCAGCGGCGGAATCTGCGCCTGGCATTAGCGACGCGACGGCGCGCTTGCAAAAACTTTATCCGGTTCCAGACCGATTCGTTCCAGGATTGCAGTGAATCGCCTATCGCCGCGGATTTGGGCGAACTCCGGCGCGATGCCGACGAAATGCAACGATGAAGATCGCTCCTGGCATGCGCGTTCAAGTTCGCGAATGGCTTCGTCATGCTCTCCGAGGGACACGTGCACATGCGCGATTGCGTCACCTGGCGTGTAGCGCCGATTTGCCGTGGCTGCATTGAGAGCTCGCACCGCTTCATCACGCCGGTTCATGCGCGCGTAGGTGATAGCCAAACCAAACGCTGGTCTGCCACTGAGATTCTGAGCCCTTTTGTAAAGAGCGATCGCGTCATCAAATCGCCCCATCTCGCGATACAGCGCCGCTAGTAGAGGCTCGCCATAGATAAACGCCGGGTCCAGTTGCAACGCGCGTTCGCCGGCAGCGATCGCTTCATCGTAGAGACCAAAGTAACGGTAGAGTTCGCACGCGGAATTGTTCACCCACAGCGACGCCGGATCGATTTTGGAAGTGCGCTGCAAATAAGTGAGCGCTTCATCGCGTTCGCCGCGCGCGGCCCAAAACGCAGCCGAAAAATAATTTGACGGCGTCGATTTTGGATCGAGCTCGACAGCGCGACAAAATTCCCGTGCCGCGCCGTCCATGTCCCAATCGAGAATGCGTTTTACTTCGCCCAAATAGACGTGCGCTTCAGCGTCGCCCTTGTCGATGTTGAGCGCATTGGTCGCCGCCTCACGCACTTTCGGATACGCTTCGAGCGGTGGCACGTAGGCGTCCGCGAGCCAAAGCCACGATTTCGCAATGCCGGTCCACGCGCGACTGAATTGCGGATCCCTTTCCAACGCGCGCTCGAAAAATTCCAAGCTGCGCTGCAACGCTTCTTCCGTACTCTTATCGGAATAAAAAAGACCCTGTAGATAAAAGTCGTAAGCGTCGGTGCTGCGCGACGTCGGTGGCGCGGAGATATCGAGTTTTAATTTCAGCGCATCGACAATCGCGCGCGTGATCTCGTCCTGGACGGCGAAGATTCCCTGCATTTCGCGATCGAATGTTTCTGACCAAAGTGTGAAGCCGTCGCTTGCGTCGATGAGCTCGGCCGTGATGCGAACGCGATTGCCGTCGCGCCGGACACTGCCCTCCAGCACATTTCCAACATTCAGTCGCTGCGCGATTTCGCTGAGTTGTGCCTCTTTTCCTTTGAACCAAAACGACGATCGCCGCGCCGCAACGCGCAAACCCTCGATCTTCGCCAGTGCCGCGAGAATCTCCTCCGCAATCCCGTCGCTAAAATAATCGTGATCCTTCGCCGGGCTTAGATCGGCGAAAGGCAAAACCGCGATTGATTTCTCGTTCGAGCTGATCGGTTGAACGAGGTCGATCTCAATTTCGGGTCGATCCGGCGTCCGCACGATCCCGTATCGAGTGAGATCGAAAAACCACGAGAGAATTAATGCGACCGGAAAGCCGAGCACGATGAGGAGCACGATGAGACGCACGACCCAATTCGGAATATCGAATACTGGCAACACCTGCGCGATGCCTTGAGCGAGGGCCCAGCCGGCGACTGCGTACGTGACCGCGACGCTGTAAACTTTTCGCCGCTTGAGTTCGGCGAAGAAATTCCGCATTCCAAAGCTTACTTAACAGATTTAATCAGGAAAACAGGAAAGCAGAAAATTAAGCTCTATTCGGTCTTCGGGCATTTCAATCTCTTCTCTTTCCTTCTTTCCTGCGTTCCTAACTCGTTTTATTTGATGGAGATTTGCTCACGCGTGCGAACCGTGAAATAGGAAACGCCAGCATGTCGATCTTGCAAAAAAATAAATCACACGAGACATCCGCCCTCATCGCCGGCATCGCCGCGTTCACCACATGGGGACTTGTTCCAATCTACTGGAAGCTGCTCAAGGCGGTGCCAGCCACTGAGATTCTCGCGCACCGTTTTGTCTGGACGTCCATTTTCTTAATCGCGTTGCTCACGTGGCAGCGCCGCTGGACCGAAGTTGCAGCGAACGTTCGGTCGCGACGCGCCAGATTCTATTGTCTGGCAAGCGGCTCGATGATCGGGATCACCTGGTTTTTGTACATCTGGGCCGTAATCATCGGTCGCGTCATTGAGACAAGTCTTGGGTATTTCATGACGCCGCTAATGAACGTTTTGCTCGGTGCGGTTTTTCTGCGCGAACGGCTCACCCGCTGGCAATTCGTTTCCGTTCTGCTCGGAACAGCGGGCGTCTTCAATCTGACCTTCGGTTATGGGCGCCTTCCATGGGTGGCGTTGTCATTGTGCACAACATTCGGTCTTTACGGATTGCTCCGAAAGAAATCCGGCACGGCGGCAGTTCCCGGTTTATTTATCGAGACGATTTTGCTCGTTCCACTCGCCATTGCTTACTTCATTTTCCTAAAGACAAACGGCCATTTGATTTTCGGGCCGCCGCACATTTCATTGTCGGTCTTGTTGGTAAGCACTGGCATTGTGACAGCGGTGCCACAGGTTTGGTTCGGGCACGCTGCCCAGCATTTGCGCCTTACGACGCTTGGTTTTTTGCAGTATCTCGCGCCAACCGGCACATTTTTCCTCGGCGTGTTTGTTTACCACGAACCATTCACTCGCGGTCATCTCATCACCTTCAGTTTGATCTGGGTCGCGCTCGCCATTTTCACCGCCGACGCGGTGCTGCGCTGGCGTTCAATGCTCGTGCGCGAAGCCGCCGTGCCTCTGGCGCGGCCAGTATAATTCGGTAGCGCGCCGCTTCGCGGAGCCGTGACCTGAATTTGTCGGCTCGACAGAGTCTCGCCCGACCAAGTCGTAAGACAATTGAAACGTTTTGGGCCTGCCTTACGTTATTCGATCGACAATGAACAAGGACAACTTCGATTACGCGATCGAGAATACGCAGGTGATTCTGGCGCCACAGCGTCAGATCGCCACCTTCGGCAGCACCAGTTTTCACTTTTATCTGATCTCGGAATTGATGGACCGCGTGAACGAAGTGCGCGTGCGCAACGGAAAAATTCACGCTGACCGGCCACAAATTCTAACGCCAGAACATTTCAGCCGCTTATTGCTCGAGGGATTCGGCGACAAGGCGCAGCGCTATGTCGATCAACTGCGCGAGCAGGCGCGCAACTTCGCGGTGCTGCGTTACGGTTTCCAATTTCGCAAAACCGATGTGACCGAGCGCATGTTTCGCGATCCGCTCGACGCCGTCATCGCGCGGACAAAATCACAAGTCGAGGACATGGAGGAGCCGCTCAGCGCCATCATCCAAGGCGTTGACGACGCCTGGGAAGTTTGCCTGCTCAAATTCACCATCGACATGATCGAACGTTCATCGGGCGGTAATCTCGGTGACTTTCGCAAGCGCGGTTTGTTATAGCCGCTTCGCTGCCCTGTCGCGCTGTAGCACCGCGAAGGCGGGTCCAAGATCTCAAAGATGTTCCCGAATAAACGCGCCGGCGATGACGAGTGCACGGCGGCCGGGCTCCAGATGAGCGTTCCACAGATGCCATGCATGGATCATGTGCGGCCAGATTTCCAGGGTCACCGGGACATCGGCTGCACCAGCCGCGGCCGCAAAGCGAGCGGCGTCATCGAGCAACGCCTCGGCAGACCCCACCTGGATCAGTATTGGAGGAAAGCTCCTTAGGTCGGCGTAGAGAGGAGACACCCGCGGGTCCTTCCTATCCATTGCAGCGGGAAGATAGGCGTCGGCCAGTTCATCCAGATAGCCTTTGTGGACGATTGGATCTACGGCGTCCTTGCTGGCAAGCGTCGAACCAGACATCGTCAGATCCGTCCACGGCGATATGAGCCACGCGCAAGCCGGAAACTCCTCGTGGGCATCGCGTAGCTGGTTGATCAACGCTACTGCGAGACCGGCACCCGCGCTGTCGCCACCGATCGCGATGCGCGCGGCCGGAATGCCCTGGTCCCGTAGAAAACGCCACGCCCTCAGCACGTCGTCGTACGCGGCGGGGAACGGGTACTCGGGGGCCAGTCGATAAGCAACGGCTAGTGTCCGCATTCCGGCCGCTCGGCCCGCCTCGCTCACCATGCGACGATGGCTCAGGATTGAACCGGAGCAATAGCCACCACCATGAAAAAACAGCAGAATGCGGGAGGCATCACTGCCGGGAACGATCGACCATTCCCCCGGCACGCCGCTGACATTGACTGCAGCGAGCTTCGCGTCGTCGGCTACGGGCCAAACAGAACCGATCTCATCGAGGCGCTGGCGCCGCTCCGCCCACCCGATGGGTCGTGGCTTGGAACTCAGCAACGCGCGAACCACCTCGATTTCGCTTTGAACCATCGCTTTCCGCTACCAGCGGGCGGGCCGACCGTAAGCGGCGCACGAGATGGGGTCAAGCGGATAGGTCAGGCCTGATTGTCTCGGGGATCGCTGTCAAATCCTGTCCGCTATCCTTCTTGAAAATTCGCGCCAATCGAGGCGGGCAGTGAACGCGACCGGGAGCGATGGATTCTGGGACTGATCCTCACCGCTGGAGTCGACATGTAACCAGAGTGCTAAACTTTCCGCTTTCGTCATTGCGCGCGTCTTGTCATTCTGCGCCTTCGCATTTTGAAAAATTACCTTCAGCTCAATATCAACCTGCTTTACTGGGTATTTGTCGCGCCCTTCACCGGACGGTTTTTCAAAATCTCGCCGATCTTTCGGCAAATGGTCTTCATCGGGGTGCGAGCGACGCCGATGGTTGCGCTGACAGCGTTCAGCATAGGCGTAACACTCGCCATGCAGGCGGCGCATTCCCTTCAGCAACTCGGCGCGGAAATGTACGTGCCCGATCTCGTCATGGTCACGCTCTTGCGCGAAATGGGGCCGGTTTTGATCGCCGTAATTGTGATCGGCCGCAGCGGCTCGGCCGTCGCGGCCGAGTTGGGGACAATGAAAGTTTCCGAGGAAATCGAGGCGCTCGAAGTCATGGCTATCAACCCGGTCGAGTATCTGGTCGTGCCGCGCTTTCTCGCCATGCTCGTCATGTTGCCGGCGTTGACCATCATGGGAAATTACGTCGGCGTTTTCGGCGGCTGGGCGGTTTGCCGTTTTGCGCTCAACTTCAACACCGCCGGTTACGTGCTGCGCGCGTTGCAGAGCGCCGACACTTGGGATTTGTACTCGGGCATGATCAAGAGCGGTGTCTTCGCGTGGCTTATCATTACGATCGCCTGCAACGCCGGTCTACGTGTCGAGGGTGGCGCGGAAGGTGTCGGGCAGGCCACCACGGCTTCCGTTGTCCAAGCGCTGCTCGCGATGCTAGTGATGAACGCGGTGCTGACTGGGATTTTCTTTTTCGGCGCATGAACTCCAACGGCGAATCAGTCATCGAAGTTGTCGATCTTGTCCGAAGATTCGGGGACCGCGCCGTAATCAACGATATCTCGTTTAGCGTCCATCGCGGCGAGACGCTCGTGATCATGGGCGGGAGCGGTTGCGGCAAGAGCACGTTGCTCCGGCATATCATCGGTTCAATGAAGCCGACCTCCGGCTCTGTAAAAGTCTTTGGCGAGGAAATCACCACGATGAAGGAACGCGAGATCGCGCGCGTCCGGCGACGGTTCGGAATGCTTTTTCAATCGGGCGCGCTGCTGGCGTCGTTGACGGTTGGTGAGAACGTGGCGCTGCCACTTTTGCAGCACACCGACCTGTCGCCGGATGAGATTGAAGAGATCGTGGAGCGAAAACTTCAAATGGTCGGGTTGAGCGGTTTTGAAAATCTCAAACCGGCAGAGATCAGCGGGGGAATGAAAAAGCGGGTCGGCCTGGCGCGCGCGCTCGCGCTCGATCCGGAGTTGCTCTTCAGCGACGAGCCAACTTCCGGGCTCGATCCGATCATGACGGCGGTCGTCGATCAGCTAACGCTCAAACTGACTCATGGAAGCCATATGACTGCGGTCGTCGTTACGCACGACATGACGAGTGCCTTTCGTATCGCCACGCGGATGATTATGCTCGGACACGGCGACATTATCGCGCAAGGTACCCCAGACGAAATCCGCACAAGCTCCAATCCCGAAGTGCAACAATTTATCAACGGCGAAGCTGACGGTCCAATACCCTTGAATCTTTCGCAAGATGAGCACGAACATCATCGGCACGTAAAGCCTCGTCCATTCCTCGCCGCGCGCGACAGATTTCACCATAAAACGCAATGAAACGAAATCTCTCCGATTACATCGTCGCCATTTCGGTCATCGCGTGCAGCATTATCCTGCTCGGCGCACTGACCATCGCACTTTCCGGTTACCGCCTGAAAAAACCAACGCGCACGTTGCAAATCAACTACGAGGACGTCACCGGGATCAAAGTGCATTCCGAAGTGCGCTATGCCGGCGCGCCCGCCGGACGCGTGATCGCGATGCGTCACTTGACCGCGGCCGAGCGCACCGCGTCAGCCAACAAAAAGGATGCCGTGCGAATAACGATTAGCCTTGACGAAAACGTTCCGCCGCTGCCGGTCGATGTTACGGCCACGCTCAGCTCCGACACATTGCTGGCGCCAAAATTTGTCGCGCTTTCCGCTGGGTCGTCGGGCGGCAAAACGCTCTTGAACAACTCTGCCATCGAAGGCCATCCGGCCTACGGCATCGAACAAATCACAGCTGCGGCTGGTCCGCTTTTCGAAAACGCGAACAGATTATTGGACAATCTCAATCTCACGGTCACCGATTTAAAAGGGAACCTGGGGGAGTTCATGCCCAAGCTCGGGCCGCTCGCCGATTCGCTCAAAACCGACGTGGACAATTTGCAGAACGTGGTCAAAAGCCTGGAGAGCGTATCCAAGGATGCAGATACAGTTTTGGGAACCGCCAACACATTCATCAGCACGACGGACAGGCAGCTCCAGCAACAAATGAGAGAGTTGCACGTGATTTTGCTAAACTTGAAAGTGGCCACGACGCACGCCAAAGTGCTCGTCGAATCGCTCGCTGAAAAACCAAACCGCGTGATTTTCAGCGGCAAACCAGCCAAGCTCACACCCGAAGCCGAAATCCTCAAAAGTCACGAACCCCTGCCGGGGAAAAAACCGTGAGTTAATGGGCTAAGACTTTCGATAGCGCCGCATCAATTTAAAGAAACGGAGTGTGTCGCGCACGGGATGAATGCTGCTGACTTCGTCGGAGTAGACGGTGCTGATCGAGACCGAGTCGATGCGAAAACCCTTGCGACTGGCGATGATGAGCATTTCGCTTTCGTATTCGAAGCGATCTGCGCCTTCGAGCAAGTCCGGAATTAATTGTCGATGTAGCATGCGAAAGCCGCATTGCGTATCGGGAATATCCTGCCGGCAAACGCGGCTGATCTTTTTGCTCATGTAGCGATTGACGATGCGCCTGACGAGCGGCATCGACGAAACGTCGTTCATTCTGTTGCCGAGAATCAATTTCGGTTCTGTCGCCGAAACGGCGGCGGCTAGAAAGCGATCGATCTCTTCCGGCCGGTGCTGACCATCAGCATCGAGAATGAAAACCCAATCAAATTGTCGATTTAAAAAATGGCGCAAGCCGGTTTTGATCGCTTCGCCTTTGCCGCGATTTTGCGGGTGAACGATCACTTCCGCGCCCGCTTCGCGTGCCCGTTCCGCAGTTTTATCATTCGATCCATCATCGACAACAAGCACATTGTCGATCTTGTCGCGCGTTCGGCGCACGACATCGCCGATATGTTTTTTCTCCTGATACGCCGGAATGACGGCCGCGATTTTATGTCGATCTGGCGCGCGCGGGGGGGCTTGCTCCATCGTCAGCGGACAATCGGATGAAAGTCGGCCGCGTGATAAGAGCTGCGGACGAGCGGACCGGAAGCAACATGCTCGAACCCTTTGGCGCGCGCGATCTCGCCGTATGCTTCAAAACGCTCCGGCGTGACGAACTCAACGACCGGTAAATGCTTGGGCGTGGGCCGCAGATACTGTCCCATCGTTAAAACCTGACAGCCCACTTCGCGCAAATCGTCCAGGGTTTGAAATAGCTCCGGCTCGGTTTCACCCAACCCGAGCATGACGCCGCTTTTGGTGACAACATTCGGCGACAGTTCTTTCGCGCGCCGCAAGACTTGCAACGAAGTGCGATATCTCGCGCGCGAACGCACAAATGGTGTGAGCCGCTCAACCGTTTCCATGTTGTGATTGTAAATATCTGGCGCAGCATCGAGTACGATTTGGATGCACCAATCCTGCGCATGAAAATCGGGCACCAAAACTTCGACAATCACCGACCGATCCATTTGGCGGACCGCCGCAATGACGCGCGCGAAATGATTTGCGCCGCCGTCTTTAAGATCGTCGCGCGCCACCGCGGTGATGACAACGTGTTTCAATCTCATCCGGCGCACCGCTTCGGCCACGCGCTGCGGTTCGTCCTCTTCGAGCGCGAACGGTTTCGCCGTCGTCACCGCGCAAAATCCGCAGGCACGTGTGCAGCGATCGCCCGCGATCATCATCGTCGCCGTGCCCTGGCTCCAGCATTCCCAACGGTTCGGGCATTGCGCGCTTTCGCAAACGGTGTGCAGGCGGAGATCGGAAATGAGCGCCTTGGTGGAAAAGAACACCGGATTCGAGGGCAGACGCACCTTGATCCAAGGCGGCTTGTGCGCCTGGTGCAGCGCCGGATCAATTTTTGCGCAGGACATTTCGCAAACCTAACGCAACGTTGAAACATTGAAAAGTTAAAGCGTTAAAGAGGGCGACACGATCCGCTGTGGGGTAGCGCGCGTGTCTCGCGGAGCAATTTCTGAGCTGCGCCGGACGAAACGTCCGCCGCCAGCGCGCGAGACACGCGCTCTACCCCAACTTCGTCCTTCCCGATAACGCCTGGTAGAGCGTCAATTCATCCGCCGATTCCAAACCGCCGCCGGCGGGAAGGCCGTGCGCGATGCGTGTCAAAGTCACCGGTTTATTTCTCAAAAGATCGACAAGGTAGTTTGTGGTTGCTTCGCCTTCGACATCGGCGGCCAGCGCAAAAATGATCTCGGAGAACTTCTCCTTCTCAATGCGATCAAGCAGTTCTTTGATGCGCAAATCTTCCGGGCCGATGTGATCGAGCGGCGAAATGCGGCCGCCTAACGAGTGATAGCGCCCACGAAAGGCGCCCGTTTTTTCCAGCGGAAGAATATCGGTCGACTGCTCGACCACGCAGAGCAAATCGGAGGAGCGCGATGAATCGGCACAGATCTCGCAGATTTCCGCGGTTGCGAAATATCCGCACAGCTTGCAGGGATGAATCGCCCGCCGCGTCTCGCTAATGGCGCGGGCGATTTGCTCCGGTTGATCTCCCCGTGCCTGGATAATCCAAAGTGCGATGCGTTCAGCCGAGCGGGGCCCAATCCCGGGCATCGTCCGCAGTTGCGCAATCAAATCCCGGAGCGCGGCCGGGTATTCGGTCTTTCTCAAAACGCGCGCTGGTTAACCGGAGGGCGTTTCGGCCGAATGCAGCGCGAGCGGCTCGAGCCGGCGCAGATACAATTGCAGCGGCGCATCGTTCTCTGAATCCGGACCGCGCGCTTTTTGAAATTCCGTGTAGGCCTCGGCCCAGCGTTTTTCTCGATAAAGCACGACGCCGTTCCAGAAAAAGTCGCGACGCTCGAGATGCTCTGGTTGGGCCTCCGCCGCCAGCCTAAGCGGCTCGTAAATCTCATGCCGTTCCTGTGAATCTACGCCGCTGAGAAAATCGATCGGTCGCGCGACGATTGCCTTGCTCGTAAGCTCGAACGTGCGTGGGCCGATCAAGATGCGGGACCCATAAAAACGATTCGCGATGCAAAACCGTCGCGCGAGTTCGACCGGCTCACCGCTGGTCAAGAGTCCCGGGCGTTGCCCATCCTTCAGTGGCGCCACAATGATAGTGCCGGAGCTGATGCCGAGATGCACGTCGCAGTTTCCAAAAATGTCTCCGTTATTCTGCTGGCGCGAATCATGAACGGCCTGCACCAGACCGAGGGTGACGCGCACGGCTTTATCAGCATGCCCGGCATTGCCATCGGGAAATCCAAAAATGGCGATCACACCTTCGCCACCAGCCGCCTCTATATAACCACCGGCTTCCAGAAAAAGTTCAGTCGTGCGGCGAATGAACTTCTCCGTCGTCTCAGCAAAAGCGGCAGGATTGGAGTCCTCGGCAAGATCGTATTTATTGGCGATATCGCAGACGATGACGGTGGCTTCGTAAGTCCTGGCTTCTGTCTCGAGGGGGAGCTCACCCGCTATCACGCGATCGACTTGCACCTTCGACAACTTTCCTGCGAAGAACGATCTGGCCAGACCAGACCGGCTGCGTGTGGCGATCGCGATCGACCGCTCAGCGGCGACGAAGGCAAAGATAACCGCGAAGATCGAAGGCAGCGGTTGGAAAAACACACGATAAAGCAAGCAAATCCAGAAAAAAACCAACAGCTCGATCAACAAGGCAAGCACCAGCCATCCTGCGCGGCCACGACGAGAACTTGTTAAAGTAAATCCCACGACACCGAAAGACAGGAGTGCAACGAAAAGATACTGCCATTTGTCGCCCATCAATCTCGTGGTCCCGCCATGGTGTGAGATGAAGTCCGTAATTGGCCGCTCCAAACGCAGCAAAAGACCGCTCGCGTGCAGCGCACCGATGATTCCGGCGACGAGGAAACCAATGATCAGCGTTGCGACAAGAGGGCGTTTCATCGACAAACTAGGCTTTCTGAACCGAGGCAACCGGATAATATGATCGCACAACAAGTTCGCTCAAAAATTTGTCCGGAGCATCTACCGCCGCGGCATCCAGTAAAAACTTTTTCTGGCCGGTATTTTTGGAAATGAGGCTTAGCCCGAACTGATAATCCTTGAACAAATGGGCGCACAGATCTGCCATCATCATCCGTTCCATCTGCGCGCGCTCGATCAAACGTTGGATCGCTGCATCATTAAACACAATTTCGAGTCCGTGTTCGCGCTTGAATTTATCGGCAAATTGAAGCGCGTTCGCCTCGAGCGCTTTCGCTTCGTGTTTATGACCTTCGGCCATCAGGCGATCGAGAACGCGCTTTGGTTCGCGCACCAGTTCAGCCGAGACGCGTAACTGGCTCAGTCCAGACCCCGCAAGATAATATTTATAATCGCGAAACAGTTTCTCAAACACTGTGAGCAAGCCGCGCGCGCCGGTTTTTTCCAGGGCCGCTGCTTTCGCCATGAGCCGCAGGGCCTCGTCATCGAAGCTGATCTCGATACCATAGGCGCGAAACGCGCGTTCGTATTGTCGCAGGAGACTGCCCTCCGAGAACTTCATGATCTTGTAAAGATCATCAGCGTCGAGATCCTCGCAGACCACACGCACCGGCAATCGTCCGATGAATTCCGGCTCAAATCCGTACTCCACGAAATCCTGCGTCGTGACGTGTTGAAATAATTCGTTGTCCATCACCTGAACAGGCTCGGCGCTGAATCCGATCTGGCCGTGCTGAACGCGCCGCGAGACCTGCTGTTTCAACCGCTCGAACGCGCCGCTCACGACAAAAAGAATATGACGCGTGTTGATGGTTTCGCGTTTTGCCTTGCCGCGCTTCTGGAATTCGAAGGCAGCCTGCAATTGCGCCTGCAAATCGTTCATGCTCCGCACCGGCACCTCGGTTTCTTCCATCAGTTTCAGCAACGTTGTCTGCACGCCGCGGCCACTCACATCGCGCCCAATCAAGTTTCCGGCGGCAGCGATCTTGTCGATCTCGTCGATGTAAATGATACCGAATTGGGCAAGATTGACGTCGCCGTCCGCTTTGTGCACGAGCTCACGCACTAGGTCTTCCACGTCGCCACCCACATAACCGGTCTCGCTAAACTTGGTCGCGTCCGCTTTCACAAACGGCACTTTAATCAAATCGGCGATGTGCTTGATGAGATAGGTTTTGCCGACGCCGGTTGGTCCAACCAAAATCACGTTTTGCTTCGCATACTCCGTTTCTTCCGCCCGCTCCGGATTTTCCTTCTCCAGCCGGCGCAGATAATTCGCGTGGTTGTAATGATCGCACACCGCGATCGAGAGGACCTTTTTCGCTTCGTCCTGCTTGATCACGAACCGGTCGAGATGCGCTTTGATGTCGCGCGGCAAAAAATTGAAGACGAACTCTTCATTGTCGATCTTGTCCGGTTTTTCCTCGACGCCCGATTCGGCCGGGTCCGGTTGAGTGAAAGTCGCGACGGAAACGCGATCGCCGAAGTTCGATTTCATGAACTCGGTAATCTTCGCCTTCAATTCTTCCGGTGAAGGAAACGGTGGCGGGTTTTGTTCCATTTGCGGGTCGGGCTTACCTCGACGGCGGGAATCTAACACTGAGGTTTGCGCTGTAAAACTCCGGCGTGCAACAATTCAAGCAGGGCGAACCGTGGGACGGCAGCCTGAGCAGCGTTGCGTTTATCGGCTGGCAGCGAGCTGAGCTGAAGAAGCGCCTGCAAAGATCGCGTCCAGATCGGTGAGGACTTTAGCCGGCCCGAGGTATTCCTTGCCGGCGAAACTATCGGAAATGACTTTGCCGCTTGCATCGACAAGGACGAGGCAGGGAATCCCCTCGCCGGCGTATTTCCGGATCGCCTCTTTTCCTGGGACCTTAGCGAAATCGATCGCCGGCCAAGGCATGTTTGCCTCACGCATGTAGGTATCCATGGCGAACTGCGAGCGGTCGAAGCTGACAAAAATAATCTCGAACTCGGGATGCTGCGGCACGACTCGATTGTAATATTCCACCAGCTGTGGCGTGAATTTGCGGCAGGGCGGGCACCAATGCGCCGAAAAATAAAGCGCGATCAATTTCTTTTTTTCGAGCGCTTCGTCATCGAAACGAACCAGGCCGCCGTTGTGCCAGGAAATGAGATCGCCTTTCACTAGCGGCTGAATGAAGTTGCCGATCGACGCGGGTGGACGAGCGGAGGCGCGCTGTTGAGCAAGCTGGCTTTGATACAGCGTATCGAATTTGCGCGATTCCTCCGCTTGAGTTGCGCGTCGCTTCGCTTCGGCGGCAAGTTGCTCCTTCGCGGCGGCCGCTTGTATAGGTGGAACAGAATAGGTCCCGCTCTTCATTGCACTGACCAACTCTGGGGCCGCACCGGCCTGGGTCAGCATCGTTTCTTTTGCAGAATCAAGAGTATCGGCAAAGTGCCGTGCTGATAACTCCTGCAAAACAGCGCCGCTGGAATAACCGGCGCGCAACATCAAGCTGACGTCTTTCACTGTGAGCGGCGTTTGTGCTGCGCGCAAAATGAAAACAACCGAAAAGAAAAACACCCCCGCTAGCCCGCGTCGCATCCGGCTTTACTGAGCAAAAGACGCGCCAATTTTTGACTTATCGAGAAGGAGACGGCGCCGGCAGAAGCAGCGGAATTTGCTCGCGATATTTCGGTTTTGCCTTCGCCGCACTTTCCGCAAATTGTCGGGCCGCGTCTGTCTGGCCAGTCTCGTTCGCGAAAACAGCACAAAGCCATTGTCGATCCCCTGCGTCGCGAGCCTCCGGCCAGATGAAGGATGCGGAAACCGCAAGCAGCTTCTTCGGCTGCAGTTTCGCCCACGGCAGCCCGACGATTCCGTACCGCGTCTTCAACATCAGTTTCTCGGGATCCGCGCCAACAATTCCGTTGTACCGGGCTCCGTCAATATCCGCGATCGATCCCGAAAAATGAGCTCTGGTAAGATCGACAATCAGTTTGTTTTTCCAATCGGCCAGCCATTGCGCTTTTTTTAACATTGCCGTCTGGGACTTTTTCAACGCCGAATCGGTTATTTGGACAGCGTTGATCGCCGCGCCTGCCCCGCTAAAATCATAGACAGCAGCATGTTCTTTGTAATTGGCGAGCGCTGCATTCCATGAAACCGTTTCATGATCGACAAGTTTCATCCGACCCGTCATCGCCAGCAGGTTTTCCAGCGTCGCGGACAGCAGCGTACTGCTGGTTGTATGCTCCTGCGCTTTGCGCACGAGAAAGAAACCGGCAATCCCAATCAGCGCGACCAGCGCAGCTGCGGTGATCGCAAGGATTGGTCGACGGCTTTGCTGAGGTTTTGCAAGATCGGCATCTTCTTTCCCGTTGAGGAAACCGCGTGCGCCTTCAAGTTCCGCGACGAGCTCGTCGTAGGAAGAAAAACGCTGCGCCGGGTCGGGCGCGAGCATCCGATGAAAGACCCGCGCCGTTGCCTCGGAGACTTCCGGCATGATTTTGCGAAGATCGAGCGGCCGGGTTTTTAGTTCCCGAAGCGCAACGGCGGAACTGGTTTCTCCTTCAATGGGCGCTTTGCCGACGATAGCGTGGAAAAGTGTGGCGCCGAGACTGTAAATGTCGCTGCGGAAATCCGGCAGCTCATTGTTTAATCGTTCCGGCGCGACATAATAAGGTGTGGCCCAGATCTCGCTTTGTGTTTCCGCGCCCTGCGCCGCAACGCCGGCCAAGCCAAAGTCGCCGATCTTCGCCGTATACTCATCGACGAAGAGAATGTTGGCCGGTTTCACGTCGCAATGAATAAGGCCTTTCCGATGCGCGGCCCGGAGCCCTTTTGCGACTTGAATGCCGGATTCGAGCACCTGTTCCTCCGGCAAACGCGTTTGCTGCTCGATAAAATCATCCAGGCTCCCGTGATCGACCAACTCCATCACCAGATAAAATTGTCCGTGATCGGTTCCGGAAGAGAAAACCTGCACGACATTCGGATGATTGACCGATGCCGCCACGCGCGCTTCCTGTTGCAACTGCGCCGCGTGATCGATTCCAGTCCCAAGGTCCTGACGCAACAATTTCAGCGCAACAAAACGATCGAGCAGCGTGTCGCGCGCCTTATAAACCGTCCCCATGCCGCCGACGCCGAGCGTCTCGACCAGGACAAAATGATCGAACGTTCGTTCGGCGCGCACTTTTCCGCCACACTTCGGGCAGGGCACGCGGGCCAATGGCTGCGCCGCCGTCGTGTCGATAACCGTGCCGCAGGCCAGGCACGCTTGCGTCGCAGATGGGTTTTCCTCAGTAGTCACTCGATCCGACTGTAACATTCACAAGTTTTGCAGCAACGAACCGGCCATTTGAAAACACAGTGGAAAGATCGACAACCATTAAACTGGTAGCGGGAAAAAAAGATGCGCGGCTTCGTCTCGATCGCTTTCTCGCCAGTCAATTGACGGGATATTCGCGCGCGCGACTCCAGCAATTGATCCGTGCTGGATTCGTGACGCTCAACGGCGCAGCCGCGCGGCCGCGCGATCTCATCCGCGATGGCGATGAAATTGCTCTCCGCGAGCCACCGCCCGAAAAGATCGACAATCAACCGGAAGCAATTCCGCTGGAGACTCTTTTCGAAGACGACGATCTCATTGTCATCAATAAACCGGCCGGCCTCGTTGTTCATCCGGGCGCTGGTCATCGCGAACACACGCTGGTCAATGCATTGCTCAATCATTGCCCCACCCTTTCCGGGATCGGCGGAAAGGAACGGCCCGGCATCGTGCATCGCCTCGATAAAGAAACGAGCGGATGCATCGTGATCGCAAAGAACGATGACGCGCACCGGGGTTTATCGCTCCAGTTTGCGGCGCGCACGGTGGAAAAAATTTATCTCGCGCTCGTTGGCGGGATGTTGCGCAGAAACGCGGGTGTGATCGAAGAAAAAATCGCACGACACCCCGCAGATCGGCAACGAATGAGGGTGACATCATCGCGAGGGCGCGCGGCCATGACCGAGTATCGCGTCGTTCGCTCCTCTGGCGAAATGAGTTTGATCGAGTGCCGATTGCACAGCGGCCGAACCCACCAAATTCGCGTGCATCTTCATCATCTCGGTCACCCGGTACTGGGCGACAAAATTTATGCGCCAAAGTTCGCGAAGAAATTCCCGCGGCAAATGCTGCATGCCTGGAAGCTTGGCTTTCGGCATCCGCGCACCGGCGAGTGGAAAGTTTTCCAGGCACCTCTGCCTGATGACTTCGCCGATGCAATGACACGACTGTAGCGGCGCTCTATGAGCGCCGTTGTCTTAATTCCGGCGGTTATAGACCGCCGCTACAGGCGTTTATGCTCTCTTTTTCCGCAGCGCCGAAATCGAAACCGCGACAAGCGGCGGAATGCCGATGAGAGCGCGCATCCAAGGTTCGCTGTGCCATGGCAAAACGAAAAGCCGCTCGTTCCAAAACAGATAGTAGGCAAAGAGCGTGACCGAGAGAATATGCCAGGCGTAGGCGCGCCGCCACGTGGCCAGCGGCAAAATCCAGGTGCAATACCATGGATGCAAAACGGGAGTGAGGACGAGCGCGGTTCCAAGCGCCCAAAGCATGCCGCGTTTCCAATTCCGAACGAAGAGCAACGAGACCGCGATGACGGCCATAATAAGGATGACGTTGTAATGATAATTTTTTTGGTGCGGATTAGCCCAGACGGTATCTTCAATCACCCACCAAAAGAGATCGTTGAGCCTCTGAACGTAGGTAGACTGGCCTAACGAATCCCAAATTCGTACTTTGGGAAATCCAAAGGGCAAACCGAGCAGTGCCGGAATCGCCACGCTGATCGCAAGAACGACCGCGCGCCAGCGGAGCGCGAACACGTAAAGTAGCAAAAGCAAAACTGGAATGAGCTCGAACGAGATGGCGATGCCAAAAAGGGTGGCGGCTCCAACCGCCCAGGACCACTTGCGCGTTGATTCAGGTTCGGTTGTCGATCGAATGAGGCAAAGAATGCCGCCGACGAGCGGCAAGATCATGAGAATATCGAAATGGGCTGCGCCGGCAAAGCTATAAGCGACCAGCGGGTTCCACGCGTACCAGGCCGCACGGCGATATCGATCATCACCGCCGATTAATCGCAGAAGGAGAAAGACCGTGGCAAGATCGACAATCGCAAATACGAGCTTGTAAAAAAGCGGCCGATCGGAAACGCCGCTAAAAAGTCGGAACAATATCTCGGCTCCCGGCACGTAACTGGCGCGGACATTAGGGTAATTGATTTTTGACGATTCCGGAAAACTTCGCCGAAGCGCGTCGAGCTTCGGATCATCGGGCGCAACCAGATAAGGATTAAGTCCGGCGCGCTGGATTTTTCCTTCCCACGCGTAGCGCCATAAATCGTCGCTCGGCGCAAGGGGCAAAGCGATCACACGTAGGGCAATTGCCACCGCGAAAAAAAAGACCGCTTGTTGCCGCTTTCCCATGTCGATCTTGTTCGCCGCAGCGGATCCGTCCTCTGGCGGAAAATTAGAGGCAGCGATCCAGTAGGCGATTCCGGAAAGAAAGGCCGCGACTACAAATTTCACCGCCATCGATTCGAGCGTCCAGTCATCGAAAAAATTGAGCGCCGCGAAAAAGAACAGCTCCAGCGCGATTGCAAAAAAGAGGCGGAGAAGAGGGCCGCGTTTCATTTTTGCCCGCGCGATTCAGGCCCGCGCCTCTGGATCGACACTCGGCGATGCATCGACTCGCAGCGGCGATACGGCTGTAGCAATCCAGCCCCGCCGCAGGAAGCGCTGTATCCCGGCGCGGTGCGCCGCGAGATCAACAAGCTCCGCGACGCGCAATTTCAGAGCGCGCGCGCGCGTCGCGAGAAAAACCAGGAAAAGCAAATAGAGAGTGATGAACCAAAGATCGAGATGGGGAGCATTGAGCTGCCGATAAATCAAAAGACTCAGCGCCACCAGATTGAAAATGACCGTGGTGGTGACGAAACGATTACGCAGCCGGACGCGGGTCAGGCATTTGGCGTCGCCATGATACTCGGTCACGGTTTGGAGGACGATGCTCCACCAAAAATTTCCGTAGATCTGAATGTCCCAATCATTCCAGCCGCTATCGACGGAATAGCGCCAGCCTTCTTCCTCGAGCAAATCGAAAACGGCGCCGAGGAGGTAGTGACGGTCGCGGCTCTCTTCGCTCCAAAAAAAACGACGTCCCAGACTGCGGCCCCGCCAGGGCGGGGTAGCGCCGGCGGGCAAATGTTCATGCCGGCTGATGACGCCGCGCGGCGTCCTTTTGAAGCGAAGCCAGGTGAAATATCGGGACCAGCCTCGCACAAGCGGTTGGGCGAAAGCGAGGCACATGACCAGCAACCGCGCGCGCACGGTATCAAACTCGGGCTCGATCCGCGCGTGCACCATGTAGGAAAGCGCCACGCACAGCGTGCCCCCAAACATGAGATAAGGCACGATGCGCAGCGCCGGCAAAAAAATTCCCAACCCAAAAAGAAAAATCGTCAGCGCGAACCATTCGATGCTGCTGAGATAGGCGGCCAGGTCTGATTGCGGCGTGGGATACATCGATTGAAAAAAACCTTCGCCAAAAATCCCATGATAGATGATCGGCCGATTGAGAAACCAACTGAAGCGCGGCGCTCCGTAAATCTGCCCACGCCATTTCGCGGTCCCCGTCGGCCCGAAGAAGATTAAATGTTTGAAGCGAAGGAGCGATTCCGCTTCGCCGTAACCGTCCTGCTGTTTCAAAAAAGCCTGGAGCGTGAAGCGGCGGTGATGCCAGACGATCGCGGTCGGGTTGAACGCGATGACGCAACCGGCCTGTTGCAGGCGCCAGCAAAAATCGACATCGTCACCGGCCTTGTGATACTCGGGATCGAAACCGCCGATATTTTTAAACGCCCAGCGGTAGAAGGCCATGTTGCAGCCAGGAATGTGCTCTGCAATCATGTCCGTGAGCAAAACATGGCTGGGTCCGCCCGGCGCCGCCGCGACACAAGCCTGAACCCAATTTTGCGCGGGCGGAGTGACATTCGGTCCACCCACTGCGGCGTAATCGCCGTCGATGAGCGTGCCGATTAAATAATAAAGCCAATCGCCGTCCGCCATGCAGTCGGAATCGGTGTAGGCGAACACTTCACCTTTGGCCGCGGCCGCGCCGGTGTTACGCGCGTGACTCAAGCCATGATTGCTTTGATGGATGTAACGGACCCGCGGAAACTGCGCCGCGACATAAGCCGTGTCGTCGGTCGACCCATCATCGACCAGGATCACTTCGTAATCGGGATAATTCAGTTTGCCTAACGAGTCGAGGCAGGCCGCGAGTGTTTGTCCGCCGTTGTAAGAGCAAACGATTACAGAAACAAGCGGCGCCCGCGGCAGGTGGCGATGCGGCAGCGTGGAATTGTCCTGGCCAAGTTTTTCCCGGAGTGTGGAGAAAGCTTTTTTAGGCTCGCGCTCGCGCGTAACAATTCCAAAGGCCCAATCGGTGATTTCCTTCTCACCGGTGAACCATTCATCCGTCCAGGCAAAGAAAATCGTCCCGGCCAGACCACGCTTTACGACGCTATCGACATGCCAGCCGAGCATTTCGGCCTGCTCCTCTTGCGAATGCCGGATCGTGTCCATCCCAAACTCGCCGAGGATCAACGGCCGGTCTTCCGTCAGGTTTTGCAATCGCAGCAGATACAGTTCGAATTCACGCTGATTGTGCAGGTAAACGTTGAAGCAAAAAAAATCGACGTTTTGCGGCAGGAGATATTCGGTCGGCGGATACGTGGCATAGGAAAAAAGAACATCGGGGTCGATGGCACGCCCGATCCGAATCAGTTTCTCGACAAACTCAGTGACGCGGCGCACACCGAGCCAGCGCACCATCGTGCTCGAGATTTCGTTCCCGACGAGGTAACCGAAAACTGCGGGATGACCCGCATATTCGCTGACCGATTCACGCACCACCTCGGCAATTGCGTTGCGAGCGGATTTCTCGCGCAAAAACTCGATGTGTTTCGCCCACGGCAACGTGATCAAGACGCGCATCCCCGCTCTCGCACAACAGTCGAGAAACCAGCGCGGCGGCGCGTGATAAACACGCACGACATTGAGTCCGATCTCGCGCATCAGTTGAAGATCGGCATCCACCTGCTCTAGGCGCCCGAGATAATCTCCTTGCGCGTCGGGCTTGAAAGGTCCGTAGGTGACGCCTTTGACGAAAAACTTTTTGTCGCCCTCGAAGAGAAATTTCGCGACTGGGCGAATCCGCGAGTTTGCGCTCACAGCGGCAACTTCCTAGTCCATGCTGCGCGGCGAGGCAAAGCTTTTAACTGTAGGAGACGCCGTTGGCGTCCCAGGGGAAGCGAACCGCTTCCCCTACAGAATCATAAACTCGCTAGACTTTCCTGCATGACTTCACCGGTGCGATCAATCTGTTCGACCGAATGCGCCGTCGAAATGAATCCGGTCTCGAATTGCGAAGGCGCGAAATAAACGCCGCGCTTCAAACAAGCATGAAAAAACTTTGCGAACATTTTCAAATCGCTCCGCTGCGCGCTGGCAAGATCGACGATCGGGCCGCGGGCAAAAAACAAACAGAACATCGATCCAATTCGATGAAAGGTTGTTTCAACTTTGGACTTTTGCAGCGCGTCGCGCACAACCTGTTCGAATTGCGCGCCAAGTTTTTCGAGCAGCCTCCAGCCATTGGTCCGCTCCAACTCGCG
>Ga0209055_1000488_pt1 | contig 27823 bp, 19 predicted proteins | sample GraSoiAngelo_110_FD_185875 | JGI IMG/M metagenome (GOLD analysis project Ga0209055, IMG submission 185875) | Grasslands soil microbial communities from the Angelo Coastal Reserve, California, USA - 14_0903_12_30cm (SPAdes) (version 2) | ecosystem: Environmental > Terrestrial > Soil > Grasslands ... | reverse complement strand
CGCCCTACGGGCTCCCTGCGGGGCTCCCGAAGCTGGTTCTCTCTCTTTGCTCACAGACACCTCCATGTGTGATTTCTCACTCATTTTCACCACAATTCGGTGTCCAAGAAAACCCTAGGGCGCGGGACCGCTTTCAACCCCCGGCAGCCCCGGACACGTCTACAGCAATGTGCGCTGTGAGTGCTGCGCTTGCAACGTTCTAATCAAGCGCGCCCTTCTTGACTCCGACCTGCTAATCGGTAAGAAGACTGCCGATTTTTTCTGATAGATGCCTACTGCGAACGAAAGCACTATCCGGCATTGAATGCGATTGTGGTTTCAGCGGTTCCGCCGAACTTGGGCTTTCCGGGAGACGGATTTCCAAAGAAATGGACACCTCAGCAACACTTGGAGGAACGAGCGCGAGTATTTGCCTTTGGTTGGTCTGGCAAAGATAAGCCCCGTTCACAAGATTTTGAGGGATCGCAAACCGCAACAGCCTAAACTCGCCACGGAACGGCAACGCAATACAAACCTTGCCCCGAACCGTGCCCTAACGGAGACAAATACACTGCATTTCACTCCCTTGCAAGACGTTCGCGCCCGCTTTTCCTTTCGGCGGGACGCCGAAAAAGTAGGGACTGCCAGTCAATATGAGCGATTTTCTAGGGTAGAGGTAATGGCGGGAGCGGGCGGACTTGAACCGCCAACCTAGCGGTTAGGAACCGCTTGCTCTATCCTGTTGAGCTACGCCCCCACACGACGAGAATCGTTGACACGCGGTTCGGAACCGCTTGTCAACTCTGTCCACATTTTCTGTCCACAGTACCCCAAAAATACCACAAAATAACACTACTGACAACAGCCTAAACCATTGAAAACAAACGAGCACAAGATAGCTCTTGTGGTTTAGGAAACCGCTGCTCTATCCATCTGAGCTACAGGCCCGCGCAGTCTAGCGGCTGATTTTATCCCATCTAGGCTCCTTGCGCCGAATTTGACGAGTTGCTAAAAACTCCGGCGTGCGCGATCCCCGAGTACGGAGTATCTTTCACCACTGCTTTCATGCTCCTAATTTGTCCTGAGAAATACACAAACGCGTGCCCTTACATCCCGCATCAGTGGCCGAGAAGGTCGTGCCCCAGGGCTTTGTGTCGCTGCACGCTGCGGCTGAGCATTTCCGGAGGTGGTAGATCTACCTCGGTTCCCACACTTTTGCGCGGTCAAGCGCTGTGCTCCACCGTTCCCGAAGCGCTTCCGCCCCCGCCCGAGTCATCTGAGGCTCGAACCGCCGTTCGGCGCGCCATTGCGCCGAGATCTCCTGTGAGTTCCGCCAATAGCTCGCTGCTAGACCAGCTAGGTAGGCCGCACCCAGCGCAGTCGTTTCGGTCACTGCCGGCCGGACCACCGGGACTCCGAGAAGGTCCGCCTGGAACTGCATCAGAAGGTTGTTGGCTGAGGCGCCGCCATCTACGCGCAGCTCCTTGAGCTTAATGCCGGCGTCGGCGTGCATCGCGTCCAGCAGGTCCGCTACTTGGTAAGCGATGCATTCCAGTGCCGCCCGGGCGATATGCGCTGCGGTGCTACCGCGCGTCAGTCCAATGAGCAGGCCGCGCGCATACTGATCCCAATGCGGAGCCCCGAGACCAGTGAACGCCGGGACCAGGTAAATCCCGCCATTATCCGGAACAGAACCCGCGAGTTGCTCAATCTCCGGGGCCGAGCGGATGAGACCTAAGCAGTCCCGCACCCACTGCACCACCGATCCTCCGCTAAAGACACTTCCCTCGAGCGCGTATTCCGTGCGCTCTCCTATCTTCCAAGCAATCGTGGCCAGCAAACGGTTCCGGGAGGCCACCGCTTTCTCGCCGGTGTTCTGCAGCATGAAGCAGCCCGTCCCATAGGTATTCTTGGTCAGCCCCGGGGAAAGGCACATTTGGCCGAAGAGCGCCGCCTGCTGATCGCCCGCAATCCCCGCTACGGGCACACCTTCCAGCTCCCGCGGGGTCGTGATTTCCCCGTACACCTCGCTCGAGGAGCGCACTTCAGGCAAAAGGCTCCGAGGAATGTCAAACAGACGAAGGATTTCCTCATCCCACTCGCCCGTGTGAATGTTGAAGAGCATGGTGCGTGAAGCGTTGCTGGCGTCCGTGACGTGTTTTCGCCCGCCGGTGAGCTTCCAGACCAGCCAACTGTCCACGGTCCCGAAAGCCAGCTTCCCTGCTCGCGCGCGCTCCCGCGCCCCGGGCACGTTGTCCAGGATCCAAGCGATCTTGCTGCTGGAGAAATAGGCGTCAATCAACAAGCCGGTGCGGTGCTGGATCATCTGCTCGCAGCCATTGGCCTTGAGCCCGTCACAAAACGATGCGGTGCGGCGGTCCTGCCAGACGATCGCGTTGTAGATGGCCTGACCCGTTGTACGGTCCCAGACGATGGCTGTCTCGCGCTGATTCGTGATGCCTACGGCAGCTATATCGCGCGGCCCGAGGTTTGCCCGGCCAAGAGCCTCAGCGGCGACACTCATCTGGGAAGCCCAGAGTTCGTTTGGATCATGCTCTACCCAGCCGGGTTTGGGGAAGATTTGGCCAAATTCCTTTCGCGCAACCGCGTGGATCCCACCGTCGTGGTCAAACAGGATCGCGCGCGAACTGGTCGTGCCTTGGTCGAGCGCAAGAATATAGGGCAATGCCATCCTCTCCTGAATTCTACGATCTTATCCCCCTGCACAACGCTCGGGCAATCTGCCCGGTAGTACGGCTGATAACGGAACGGAGGCAAAGACGCGGGGGGCCACCATTTGTTGCCCGTTTCGGCCCGCGCTTGTCCACGCTGCGCTTCTTGCGAATCTGCTCTTCGGTTTCCCAGTCCAGCTTGTGCCAGTTGCGGATAAGCACTCGGCAGGTTTGGCCCTGCCGGAGTTTGTCTTCAGGCCGGGCGGGATGATCTGAAATTCTGCGTAGTAGTTGCCAGCGGATTCGGAGAAAGCCGGCAAAGATGCCGGCGCTACAAAAAAACGCTGGCTTCTCCGCTCCGGCTCGCGTGTGAATAACCGGGTTTCGCGATGATAGCGCCAGTGCTCGCGAGGCTCCTCGTAGGGGGAGTTGAGAATCAGTTGGTCGATGGTCTTGGGCATGGTGTAGCGCCGCCATCCTGGCGGCGGTTCTTATCGGAAGGCAAACAGAGCCGACTAGAAGCCAGCGTTTTTTGTAGCGCCGGCATCTTGCCGGCTTTCTCCGAATCCGCTGCCGGCTGGAAGCCCCCGCTACGCAACTCTTCTGTCCCAACCCAGGGCCAGTCCCGCAAACCCGCCTTCTGCGGGTTCTCTTGGACGTACCGGATGATTCTCGATAGCGACGCCTCATTGCGAACCAAATGGTCGAAATACTCCCGTTGCCAGAAACTCCCGGAACGCCCCAAAAGGCGGTTCGCCCCCTGGGCGGAAAACGATTTCCAGGAATGCAGAATGGCTTCTAACTTGCGTTCTCCGAGTGTGGAAAACACCACATGCACGTGATTCGGCATCACACACCACGCCAGCACCTGGTAGCGCTTCCCATGAAAATGCCGGATCGCATCGGCCACAATTTTGGCGATTCGAAAGTCGCGCATATAACACGCGCCCAGTCCGCTGTCGAGACAGCGCTCTACCTTTTGCAGCAAGGCCCGCAGTTCCTGCAGACGGGCGCGGTCGGCGGCCACTGAGGCGCCCGCCGCCCTTGTCTTTTCAAGAGCTTCACGCTGCTTGCGGACCCGGACCACCAATTCCCGGGGAAGCGAATCCGCGAGGCGGAAGGTGACAAAGTAAATCGGATGCTTGCCTTCCAAGTGGGGCAGGTATCCGCGCGAGCGAGTTGACGGTGTCATGTTTCCTGGGCCATCCAAGGCCATCCAAGGCCGGCTGGAAGCCGGCGCTACAAAATGTGCCGCGCTCGGGTCGAAGGAAGCCAAGATGCGAATTATAGGTGTTGACTTGTACGCTCGACAACAAACGATTGCGATATTGGCAGGATCTGGGCTTGTGCGCCGTGGTGGTTGACACAGACGGCCACGACGTTCGCTGCATCGAGAAAAGCGCCGCTTTCGCCTTGGGTCCCGCGGGTGGTGTGATCCTCGGGATGTTCTAGTTTGGTCTCGGCATCCCAAGAAATGCGAAGAACACGCAGCGGGGCAGGAACAGGTGAGGGATAATCCTGCTTCTGGTCGGGTTCCCGGGCCCTTGGGGTGTAATGCTATGCTGTGGCGTTCGTCCAGTGCGCAAGTCCTTTGCAATGCGCAGTTACAAGAAATACGCCCGTAAGCGCCCTGGAATGAGCAGATACGAAATTATTGGACTTAAAGTCCCCTGGAATGAACAGTTACAAGAAAGGGGTGGGAGGAGGGTGGCACTAATAGTCCAGCCGGCTGGTCAGCGCACCGCTGGCGGGTGATGGCCTGGCGAACGTCCGGTTTCACTGACAAACGGAGAGACGGTGACTGCGAGGCTCAGGGGTCGGGTCTCAGGGGCCGGGAGCGCTTCCGGCTTTGCCGGCGGTACTCCTCGCTACATCACGAATCTTTCACAAAATCCATTAGTACGACAGTACCAAATGCTTGTTACCCGGGGACTATTGGAGGCTTGACCGCCAAGGCCTAGGCTGGCTATGAACCAAAATGACGCAACAGGTTAGCAACGTTGACACGCTCTTGAAGGCGAGGGCCGAGATCGACGAGCAACTGCGCCGGCATAAGAACGCCCTGACGGTGCTCTTTACCGATGTGGTTGGCTCGACCAGCTTCTTCGAGCGCTTCGGGGATACGGCCGGACTGGCTATGGTCCATCGCCACGCCGAACTGGCCGCCAGCATTGTCCAGCAGCATGACGGCAGCGTGATCAAGACCATCGGCGATTCCGTGATGGCGGAGTTTCCCGGCCCTGGCTCGGCCGTGCACGCAGCAGTGGAGATTGAGCAGCAACTGCTGGAGTTGAATCTGACGCTTCCGCAACACAAACGGGTCGAACTGCGAATCGGTATTCACACTGGCGTGGGCTTTCGCAAAGGCAACGATGTATTCGGCGACGTTGTCAATGTGGCGGCCCGCATCACAAAACGCACGGCCGCAGCGCAAATCCTAATCTCCCGCGCCGTGCGTGAAGCCATTTCCGAAGAGCCCGATCTGAGCTGCCAATGGCTTAGCAAGCTCACCATCGACGGCAGGACGGAGAAGGAAGATATTTTTGAGGTCATCTGGACGGACGCCGCAACCTATCGCGACCTCCGGCAGCGGCTGGCCGGTCCTGCGAATTTCCCGTCACGTTACGAGGTTTTGTCCCAGGTGGGCACCGGCGGCACAGGCATGGTTTATAAGGCCCGTGACCTTGAAACGGGCGAAATCGTTGCCGTGAAAATTCTGAAGCCCGAGATTGCCTCCGACCCGGAGGTGCAGGAAAACTTCAAGAAAGAGTTGCGCCTCGCTCGCAAGATTACGCACAAGAACGTCGGCCGCATCCATGAGTTTAGCCGGTGCAATGGCACGGCCTTCACCACCATGGAATTCATCGAGGGCGAAACCTTGTTATCCATGCTTCATCGGGTTGGGTCCTTGCCCCCGAGTCAGGCCCTGGATATTGCGCGCCAGATTTGCGCGGGCCTTCGCGAAGCTCATGCTCAGGGAATCGTGCACCGGGACTTGAAGCCCGCAAACATCATGGTGGACCGAAACGGCAACGTGAAAATCATGGATTTCGGTGTTGCTCGTTTGGTTCAGGGCAATGGGCCGCTGACCGGCACCATCGTTGGCACGCCTGCGTACATGGCCCCCGAGCAGGCGGAGCTCAAACCCGTGGATGCCCGCACTGACCTCTACGCGGTGGGCCTGCTGCTCTACGAAATGGTAACCGGCAGTCCAGCCTTTGGTGGCGATACTCCCGTGGCGGTGGCCCTGAAGCAAATCAGGGAGTTCCCGAAGCGGCCGCGCGAAATCATGCCAACGTTGCCGGGCTACCTCGAGTCGGTAATCCTCAAGTGCCTGGAAAAGCATCCCGCGAATCGGTTCCAGTCTGTGGATGAGCTCGAGAGAGCGCTCGAGAAGACAGCAAAGGCTCGGCCCGCACCGCCTTGGAAGATTCCCGTGGCTCCCAAACTCCGCCGGGCTGCTCTACAGCTTCAGCGGACCTTGCACAGTTACATGGGGAGAGTCAGCACCCTGCTGCAAGAGCAGGATTGGCGTGGCCTGAGGAGAATCCCTACAAAACGGGGACCGGCGCTCGCTGCGGCACTTTTCTCCGGGGGCTTGGCTGTGGCTTTCCTCGGACATGGCTGGAAGAGTTCGCCTAGCAGTTCCCTACGCGCCGAGGTGCCGGCCCCGACGGTGATTCAGAGTGCTCCGGAATCGATCAGAGAAGCGGGAAAAAAGTCGTCGAATGACGCGGATAAACTCGTTGCGCCAAATTCAGCTTCTGCGTCAGACATGACTTCCACACCGGTTTCCGGTCACGATGTGACGATACAAGTGCCTAACCTTGTAGTGGATTCTGATCATGTGCCGGATTCCGTGGCCTCACCCATCGTGAAATCGCCGGCGCGGCCGATGCCCAAGCGCGTGAACGCCCCAGCTCGCACGAAAGAGTTGAAAGCGCAAGCGAGCGAACGAGTCTCGAAACCGGTAGAGGCGCAGGCGCCGTCGAATTCTGCGGAGCCAAAGACCCAGCCGGCAGAGCCGGTCGCGACGCCTGCCGCGACGCCTGCCGCGACGCAAACAACGGTAAATCCCCCAGGACCCAAGATCATTGAGCAGGCTCCAGCAACCAAACCTGCCGTGCCAGCCGATGACGCAAACACAACTCAGGCTGGGCCCGCTTCGTTATCGACCTTCTATCTCGACGTGGGAACGTTCAAAGACGAAGCGTGGGCCAACAGCGCGGTAGAGAAACTCAACCAGCTAGGCTACCATGCTGTTTGCGTCCACAAGGGCCTCTTGTGGGTGCAGTCTTATCACGTTCAGGTAGGCCCCTACACGGACCGGAAGGAAATGGAAGCGGCACGGAGTCGTCTGGCAACGCAAGGGTTCAAGACGCATGCCGTAAAGTAAAAGTCGCCCGCCTCTGCGCCTCGATTGCTGTCCGGGCTAGGCTAGACCCTTGAGGTGCTTAAGTGGCACCAATGCAGTCAGGCCTATGTGCTCGCCGTCGAGTATTCGCACCTCATAACCGAACGGAACCTGCCGGGCTGCCAGGACTTTTACCTGGGTTCCGCTGGGCACCAACAAGAGCTTCTTAGAGGCAACTAACAGAGACAGTCCCAGATCGTCGTTGGCCGTTTCGAGCTTCTCCCTTTCCTTAAAGGTATCTTCGTCCATAGGCACTAACAGAAAAGGGGAACCGCTTTCATCGCAAAGCTCGGAGATTTTGCCAACTAAAGCTGGCGCCGCGGCCTTAGCCGGCCGCGAGACCCCTCCGCTCTCTTCCATATGGCCGATGAAGCGATAGCCCCGCCGAGGAAGGGTTTCGACGAAACGCGGCTTGTCGGCGTCGTCGCCCAGAGCGTGCCGCAGCTTTTTGATGGCGGTGTTCAGGCTGTGGTCGAAGTCCACAAAAGTATCCGCGGGCCAGAGTCTTTTCTGGAGCTCTTCCCGGGTGACAACCTCGCCGGGCTGCTCTAACAATATTGCCAGGATCTGAAACGGTTGCTCTTGGAGCTTGATCTTTCGTTTGCTCTTGTGCAGTTCTCCCGCCCGAAGGTCAACTTCAAAGCCGTCGAACCGTAGGAGCGCAGAATCTCGGGCATCGAGTGGCATGAAATCCCCCGTGGGATGCGAAGAATATAGCACCGCGGTCTTTGGGAATCATCATCACGGTTCGATAACTAATTCTCTGCTTAATTGCTCGGCTTCGGGGAACTTAGGTGTTCACCTGCAATTGGCCTAGAGTTCACCGCCGGTGCATTGAACCCTCGGCTCGATTGCGCGAGAGTGCGGGCCATCTCATGGCATTGGGTAGGTTCCGAGAGCCATGAGAGAGCGGCCAGTCACCTTCGACCGCTATTAGAAAAAAAAAGGAGCCTCCCATGACAAAGAAAGCTTTGGCGATTGCATCGGTGGTGGTGCTCTCAATGGCAGTAGCGGCTGTGTCTGCGCGCGCACAGGCCGGCTTCGTGCTGGCGGCGAATATTCCGTTCGACTTTGTGGTCGGAAAGCAGACACTTCCCGCCGGCGAATACCGCATCGAGCAACTGTCCGGTCGCAGCGTATTGCTGATCCGCAGCACGGACGGCCACACCTCTACCATTGTGATGACAATGGCGGCCCGTGCGAACGATTGGCAGTCCGAATCGAAGCTGGTCTTCAATCGGTACGGCGACCAGTATTTTCTCTCCCAGATCTGGACCGCAGGAAACCAATCGGGGCGGGAACTCTACAAGTCGCCGCGGGAGACGGAACTCGCAGGCAAAGCGGTGAAACGCGAGGTTGCGGTGCTGGCCCCACGCTCTTCTGGCAGACCGTGACACCCTTGCAATGTCGCCTGGAAATGGGGGCGCATGTCTTCTGCGCACGCGCCCCCTCTACCACTTCTGCGGGAACGCGGTGAGTCACAGATAACGTAGCGTCACAGACCTCCCTCCTGGCTTGAACTTGCCGAGATCCTGGCGTTCGCCGCGATGGAGTCTCCAGCACGTGCTAGGTGGCGGAGACTCGGATGCGCTTGATCCCCGTCGAAAGCAAAGGATCTTCTACAGCTCGTGGAGTAAGTTGTGCGATTTGCGGTAGAATTCCAACATCAGATGGCTGCTCTCGGCACAAAACATCTTGGAAGAATCCTGCTGGTTGTCGGCCTGTTGGTTCCGACGACGGCCCACGCGGACGACTTCTGGAAACGGAAACCTGCATCGGAATGGACGGTAGAGGAAGCGTTGAAAGTACTACAGGATTCCCCCTGGGCCCGGAAACAGGCGGTAGCCGCTCCGAGGCCCCGGCCGGATTCCGACTTTAGCGTCGACAGCGGCTTGAACAACTGCGATCCCGATGCCGTTGACGCCAGTGGACGTTGCTTGGAGTGGCGAGTGAATTTGCCGACCGATACTTCGCGCCGGACCGAAATCACCCAGAGAAACTACACCTCGACGGTCATCCTGGTGCGGTGGGAATCTGCCACACCCGTGTCCCAAGCGTTCACTCGGCTTGCCGAAGTGGGTGCACGAGTAAGTGCGACGTTCCAGGCGCCCCCGCCACGGCTGCCAGCTGACCGCTACGTCGTGACCATGAAGGCGATAGAAACGCCCAGCCAAGGAGCCGACCCCTTGGCTGGCGAAGGGGAGGGCAGCCAAGAGCCACGAGCCTGGCTTAGGACGGCAGGTGGCAAGGTGGCGCCACTGGAGTGGGAGCGCTCCGGTGTTGGCGCGAGCTCGGCCATACACCTCTTCTTCCCGCGCACGCAGAACGGCTCACTGCTGCTTGGCTCCCAGCGGCAGACTGTGGAGTTTTCCTACCAGGGAGAACATTTCGTGCTGAAGTGCAAGTTTACTCTGGACCCCGCATCTCTCCTCTAGGTAGAAAGAGGCCGCGGTATTTCCCCCACGCAAACTGCCCTACAAGGATGCCAACTCCACTTACCGGAGCTCGAAGAACGCTGTCCGGGGGCAAATTTCGTTCTCCGGCAAGCCCAGTGGCCTGCACCGGTCGGGCCGGAATCACCAAGTAGTGAAATAGTTGCGCACCAATCGTGGGCTCTGATATAGCATAGGTCGAAGTGGGCCTGTAACCGTAGATTACACTTCCGCGAGGCGATCTGTTATCTGCAAGGGATGCTACACCGCACAAAAATTCGCCGAAAGCTTCGCTTCATGTACTCCCGGCTACGCGAATGGCGGATGATCGCCAAAGGGCTGCTCTCCACGCGGCATCCCGTTCTGGCGCACATCATCCCTATCCGCCGCTGCAACCTTTCCTGCGCCTACTGCAATGAGTACGACGATCACTCGGCGCCCGTGCCGGTTGAGGAGATGTACCGGCGGATTGATCGCTTGGCGTCGTTCGGCACCACCATCATCACCATCAGCGGCGGGGAGCCTCTGCTGCACCCGGAGCTCGACCTCATCATCCGGCGCATCCGCCAAAACGGCATGATCGCCGGGATGATCACCAACGGCTACCTTCTGACCGCCCAGCGCATCGAGGGGCTGAATCGCGCGGGCCTCGAGCACCTTCAGATCAGCATCGATAACGTGCAGCCGGACGAGGTTTCCAAGAAAAGCCTCAAGGTGCTCGATCAAAAGCTCCGTCTGGTGGCCCAACACGCCATTTTTCAGGTGAATATCAATTCCGTGCTGGGCAGCGGCGTCAAAAACCCCGAGGATGCCTTGGCCGTCGCCCGCCGCGCCATCGAGCTGGGCTTCACCAGCACGGTCGGCATTCTCCACGATGGCAACGGCCAGCTCCGTCCGCTGGGCTCGCGTGAAAGGGAGATCTTTGAAGAGATCATGACCCTGGGTAAGCGCTCTTTCTCGCGCTTTAATCAGTTTCAGCACAACATTGCCCGGGGCGAACCCAACCAGTGGCGCTGTCGCTCCGGCTCACGCTACCTGTATATTTGTGAGGACGGGCTGGTGCACTGGTGCTCGCAGCAGCGTGGCTACCCCGGCATTCCGCTCGAACGGTACACGGTCGCAGACCGCCGCCGCGAGTTTCAAACCAAGAAGCATTGCGCCCCAAGGTGCACGATCTCTTGCGCGCAGCAGGTAGCGATGATCGATAATTGGCGTTCGCCGCAGACTCTCAAACCTCTTCCCAGCCCCGCTCCAGTCCCAGCGCCTCCCGAGCGACTGGTCCAACTCCCGGGTGTCGGCGCACGAGAAGAAAGATAGCCCCCGCTGTCTTCTCGCCGCTCTCTTCTTCCTGCAGCCCTATGTCTAGTGGCCTACTTTCATTGTTACGCTCGACGTTCTGGCTTAGTTTTCGTTCCTTCGGGGCTTTGCCTCATCTTCACCTGTACTTTCTCCTGACCTTGCGGCCGCGGAACACTGTACTTCGGGAGAGTTGACCTATTCCCCGGGCTGCGTTAACTTCGATTGAAGACCGTAAAGGGTCCCGCGGACAGGAGTGTTCAAACCGCAGGTATGTGACCCCAGAGGCATCGAGCGGTTCTGCGCCAGTTCCCCCGATCGCCTCCCTTCTCCCTATTCGGACTCATGCGCGGCAGTGTGCGCACTCGGATGGACGTGACGATACTCGCCAAAGCTGGTCGCTACGAGCTGCTCGAAGAACTCGGGCGTGGTGCCATGGGTGTGGTGTACCGGGCGCAGGATCCGGTGATCGGCCGCCCCGTGGCGGTAAAGACCTTGCGCCTGAGCGAAGAGGGCACCGGGATATCACGCGCCGAGCTGATTGCGCGCTTTCAGACTGAAGCGCGCGCTGCCGGCCTGCTGACTCACCCCAACATCGTTACGGTCTACGACGCTGGCGAAGAGGAAGGCCTGTTTTACATCACCATGGAACTGGTCGAAGGACGCAGCCTGCAAGCGCTGCTCGATGCGGGGCAATCCTTCCCCACCCCGCGCACACTGCGGCTGATGGAGCAGGTCTGTTCGGCCCTCGAGTTTGCCCACCAGCGCAACATCGTCCATCGCGACATCAAGCCCGCCAACCTGATGCTCACCGAGGACGACACGGTGAAGATCACCGACTTCGGCACCGCCAAAATCCTGCAGTTCGGCACGGCCCAGACCGCGCACGTGATCGGCACTCCGAGCTACATGTCGCCCGAACAGATCAAGGGCAAGCCAGTGGACGGCCGCTCGGACATTTTCTCCCTGGGCGTGATTCTCTACGAGCTGGTCACCGGAGAGAAACCCTTTCCGGGGCAAAACATCACCACGGTGATCTACAAGATCGTCAACGAAGAACCCATTCCTCCGCGCGAGCTCGACTCCTCGGTGCACCCCGGCCTTTCCTATGTGATTACCCGCGCGCTGGCCAAATTACCTGAGGGGCGCTACCAGAGCTGCCGCGAGCTATTGGACGCGCTGCGCAACTATCGCGATCTCGGCGCAAGTCCCGCGGTCACGCAGGTGCTGCCTGCTCGGGGCACCCCCGCCGCGGCGCCGCAAGCCTCCGTTGCGCCCCGGGAGCCCGTGAGTGACGTCCTCACCAAAGAACAACTTATGGCTGGCGTTGGTGCTCCTCGCCATCATCGCTGTCGCCGGACGCAAGATCTGGCCAGACCTTCGCGAAATGTGGGAGCACGGTAGATCCCCTGAAACCCCGGCGCAGCAGCAGCCTCTCGGCCCCTCGGGTTCCGGGGCGAATTCTCCGCAGCCTGTGTCGTCCGGCCCCGCAACCCAAAACGATATCCCGGCTGACGGAACACTCTCCCCAGAAAACGCGGCCGACGAAACCGCAAAAGAAACCAAACGGGACGCGGCGCAATCTGAGACGAAGCCGATCCTGGAAACTCCCTCTGGAAAGGCGCCGCAAACTCAATCGACTCGGACTTCGCCGGGCCGTGCGGAGCAGGCCGCGAACTCTGGTCACGAGCGGGCGCAGCCTGCCTTGAAGAATTCTGTTGCAGTGTCACGCGCGGCGGAGGAACAAGCACCGCCCAAATCACCGGCGCCTGTCTCCCGACCAGCCGCGGACGCGCAGCTCCGGGCGCGCATCCAGCAGCGGCTGACCCAAGCCGGGTTAGCCGGCAAGGTGCAGGTCCAGGCGTCCGGCAATTCGGTCACACTCTCGGGCCGGCTCCATTCTCGGGAATACCGCCTGCTTTTGTGGCACTTACGGGATGTGCCGTCGTGGATTCGGGTGGTTGATCACATCGAGTATGCGAGCGCCAGCCCCGGTGACGTGCCCGTCCGAGGCGAAGAACCTCCGCGCCGCGTGGCCGCCGACGTGCTCGGCCGAGTGTTCGTCCTCACCACTCCCGCCGACGCCGAGATCCTCGTGGATGACGTCGCGATCGGCCGACGTACCCCTGCGTGGCTCGAACTGCCTCCCGGCGAACACTCCTTGACGTTCTCGCTTAAGGGATTCACCACCGCCAGGCGAACTATTCAGGTGGAACAGAATCAGACCATGCAGATCAGCGTGACGCTGCACTAGCTGGCAGTCAACAAGTCAGAACTTCAAGAATCGAAAGCCTAGAGTTGAAGTCAAGAGCTGTAATCCAGCCTTAATCTAAATTTCAAAGAGAAGCTTGGAAGGGTGTTTCGGCCGGCGCTGAAGTGTCACGCCTTCTCGGCGCAGCGGCGGACTTCCTCGCCCATCCGCCCGGAAAGCATCAGGCCGACCATTTTCTGGTCTGCGAGCCAAGACCACAGCGGGTGGTCAAACGTTGCCGGGCGATTGTGCTCGACGAAGAAGTGCGAGAGCCAGGCCAGCGCATACGGCACCAGCAGTGCCGCCAGCACCAGCCAGCCACTGCGACGCGCAATCGCCGCAATCAGCAGCATCCAGGCCAGCAGCGTGCCGGTGAAGTGAAACGCGCGCGTCAAGGGATGCCGATGCGCAAGGACATAGTGCGGCCAGAACTCTGCGAAGGAGCGCGGTGGCGGCATAGCGATCCCAGAGGCGCCGATTCTAGCGCAAAAAAGCGAGGCCGGGGACAGCAAAAATGACGCACGCGGCTGCGCGATCGCAAGGGGGTTGATATAACCCCAGGATTACGTATAGGATCTCTTAAGGTCGTTTAACCTGGAGTCGTCTGACTCTAAGGATTGGTCGGGCGGAATGATTGGAAGTCCTCGCAGTGTATCTATTCTTGGAGCCGCCTACCGGCCGGTTGACACGGCCCACCGAGCAGGGGCCGGCAATGAGCCGCGTTGCAGGCTGGCCGCGCCCATCATGGGCGCAATCCTGGCCCTGCCGCTACTGCTTGTCGCCGCAGGCAGGGCTGCCGGGGCAGGCGAAAAGCTACCGCAGCGCCACAAGGAATGGTTGGCAAAAGACGTGGGGTACATCATCAGCAAGGAAGAGAAGGACGCCTTCCTGCGACTGACGCGTGACGAAGACCGCGACAATTTCATCGAGCAATTCTGGGCCATCCGCAGCCCCAACCCCAGCTCGCCAGTCAACGAATTCAAGGAGGAGCACTACCGCCGAATCCAGCACGCCAACGCCTACTTCAAGAGCGAGTGGGTCGCCGAAGGCTGGCAGTCCGACCGCGGCAAGATTTATATCATTCTGGGTCCACCGGGTAGCCGGCAGTTCTTCGCCAGTGGTGGACAAATTTATCCAATTGAGTTGTGGTTCTATTCCAACAAGGAGCCATCGCTGCCCCCCTTCTTTTACGTCATGTTTTATCAACGGCAGGGGATGGGCGACTTCCGTTTCTACAGCCCCTACATTGATGGTCCGGACAAACTGGTCCGCGCTTCTGGCGCTGAAAACGTCCGAAAAAACGGCTACAGCTTTCTGCGCGACTTCAACCCGGAACTGGCCCGCGCCAGCCTGACGCTGATCCCCAGCGAGCCAGCTGACATCCACGGGCCACCCTCGCTGACCTCCGATGCCATGCTCATGAAGATCCTGAGCCTGGCCAACGACAGATTCCATAAGGAACGCATCGGTCTCCAACGCCGCCTGCGGGAGGAGGTAAAGGTCCGCATTACACCGGACCTGGCGGCGCTGAAGGTGGCGGCACTGCCCCTGCACAATCAATTCGGTGAAGAGTTCATCCATTACTCGCTGCAGATGCACGAGCCGCAGAACTATGCTCTGGGGAACTTCAAGGACAAGTACTACCTGGACCTGGAAGTGCAAGTGCGGGTTTTGGACGCGCAGAAAAAGCTGATCTACGAAACCACGCGGCAGGGCATAAATTACTACGCGGGAAAAGACCTGGCGGAGGTCCGCGCGCGGCCGCTGTATTATGAAGACCGAGTGCCGGTATTGGCGGGCAAGTACCAGCTAGAGTTTGTCTTGTTCAACCGTGTCAGCCAGACCTACTACCGCGCCAACACCGCCGTGGGAGTTGAACCCGTGGGCGTATCCGCGCTCACCCTCGGTCGACCCGTTCTGGTACAGCGGTGCGACGCCGCAGCCAGCGACGATGAACCATTTGCCGTCGGCGGTGGAGCGCACTGCACGCTGTTGGCGCAAAATGAAATTCCGCCGAGCCCAAACGCGGCGCTCAGCCTGCTCTTTTCGGTGCACCTCGAGCCTGCAGCATTCACTGCTTCAGCCTTACCTCTGAGGGTGCAATACCTCATCGGCCGGCTCGACCACACGGTGAAAAGTCAGGTGACGGATGACACGCTGGATCGTAAGCGCTTCGACCGATTTGGAACGCTGCTGGTGGGTAAGTCGGTTCCGGTGCGGGAACTGCAGCCCGGCCCCTACTTGTTGTCGGTGCAAGTGACTGACCCGGTCACTGGCCACACCGCGGGCACCACGCTTCCCTTCAAGATCGCTGGTAGCGTTTTGCCGCCACCCAACTTGCTCAACCCCGCAGGGCTGCACCAAGATGAGAGCAGCGGCGACAACGACTATTGGCGAGGACTTTGCGCCCTGGCGCAGAATTCCACGGAGCAAGCCATCGCCTCTTTCCGCCGAGCGCTTGAACACAATCCCGAGCATCAGCGGGCCCGCGCCCAGTTAGCCAAGCTCATTCCCCGAAAGTAATTATTTGTCTTGACATCTCCTAGAGCTATATATACCCTCCTGGAAATAAATTTCCATTTAGATGCGTGGACTCTATTTGGCCAGCAGGTGGCTGCACAGCTGGTGTCTGCGGGCGTCCAAGGGTCCCTAGGAGGTTTCTACTGATGACGCAATATTGTCTGGGGACGATCGTATTCGCCCTGGCCTTGACCCTTCCGGCAACACTGCTAGCGCAGAACTTCGCCCGGGGATCGATTGGCGGTGCGGTCTATGACACTTCGGGCGGCATCCTGCCCGATGCCAGGTTGACACTGACATCTGAGTATGGCGTGCGCGAGACCAAAGCTGGTCCCGATGGCACTTACCGATTCGCGTCCTTGGAGCCTGGCAAGCATACGCTGAAGGCCGCCTACCCCAATTTCAAAACCACAGAAATCAAGGACATCGAGGTGCGCCTGAATGAGCGGACCAACATTGAGGTCAAGCTTGAGGCGGGGGCATCGAGTCAAACCATCACGGTAACCGAGACCGCAGGGGGCATCGACACCACGTCGACTACTTCAGGTGGCACCATTACTGCGGACCTGTTCAAGAACACGCCCGTGGGCCGCAACATCACTGACATTCCCTACTTGATTGCTGGCGTGAACGATGGGCTGGGCACTGGACGCGCTAACCCATCGATCTCGGGCGCCACGGGACTCGAGAACCTCTACATCGTCAACGGCGTGAACATCAATAACGCTGGATACGGCGCCATTGGCACCTATTCGACGATTTATGGCTCGGTGGGCACCGGGGTGCAATTCGACTTCGTCCAAGAAGTCCAGGTGAAAAGCTCAGGCTTTGAGGCACAGTACGGCCAAGCGCTCGGCGGCGTGGTCAACATGATCACCAAGTCGGGTGGCAACACTTACCACGGTGGCGTTTACTTCTTCTCCGCTCCCAGTGTTCTTGAGGGGAACCGTCTGCAGCCCAACGAAGTGCGCTTCAACAAAGGGCAAGCAACCCTCGGAGTTTCAACAAAGGACGCCGGCGGCGAGTTCGGCGGTTACCTGCGCAAGAATCGTCTATTCTGGTACAGCGGCTTTAACGCCGTGTTTAATCGGAGCGATGACGCCGCCCCGCCCAACTTCCGAGCGGCGGCACTGGGTAGCGTGAGCGTGAAGACGCGCAACTTCAACTACTCGGCCAAGCTCAACTACAACATTACGGCAAATCAAAATCATCAGATCGAAGGATCGGTCTTCGGCGATCCCTCGCACCAACCGTTCGGCCCCAATCGGCAGAATGGTGGTCCTGGAGGAGGCAGCGGAGTTTTGGCCAGCGACTTCCCAAAGCGGGCCTTCAGCGAGCTGAATTACGGCTCAAGAAACTGGAGCGTACGATACAACGGCGCGTTTTCTCCAAAATTCCTTTTAAACGCCAGCTTTAGCTGGGCGCACAACAAGTTCGACGAGTCCAATCTCCCGAATATCTATCGGGTGCAGGACCGGACTGAAGGCACACCCGGAACTCCCAATCCGCTGCTCGATGGCTTACCGACTCCCGCGACCAGCCGAGGCCTGAACGAGATTGGAGGGGCTGGCTTCGTTGAAAACACCGAAGGGAATAACCGGCAAGTTTCAGCCAACGCCACCCTGACCTTCCGAGCCTGGGGCGGCCATCAGATGGATTATGGCGGTGAATTCCAGAATGTGAACTACGACTGGTTCCATCGCCACACAGGTCCCGACTGGAAGATCCCGTGCACGAACTTCCTTGGCCAGTCCGTCACCGATCCCAAGTCCCCATTGGGCGCGGAGTTCAACCCCAAGGATTGCGGGAGCACCGTGTTCGGCGGGGACTTCCTTCTGCGGAGAGGCGGCCCGTCGGGTTTCTTCCTATCGCAGCGCCGCGGGGCGTTCACAGGCCTCCAAGGCGCGACCAATACGAAGTACGCGGCCGTCTATCTGCAGGACGCATGGCAGCTCTCCAGGTACATCACCCTGAAGCTAGGCCTGCGCTGGGAACAGCAACGGATCATTGGAGAGGATAGAGCCTATAGCTTCCCCGGCAACTGGGCGCCGCGGGCCGGCATCATCGTGGACCCCTGGGGCAACCGCAAGACAAAGATGTTTTTCAACTTCGGTCGCTTCTTCGAGAAGATCCCGCAGGATCTTGCCGTACGATCACTCTCGGACGAGAGCCGGTACATCGGACCGCGGTTCGCACTGAGCAATCCGGGTTCTAACGCTGCGACCCTCAACAGCACAACGAACCCCACGCCGGGTTGTCCGGCCAGCGCGCCGAATAACCCGCAGGGAATTAATTCCTGCTTGACCAATCCTGCCAACTGGATCCTTGACCCGGCGCACCACTTCTTCCTGGGCGCCAGCAGCGGCGCAGTCGGCTTCTCCGGCGGGGTGACGCAGTTTATTCCGGGGACCAAAGCTCAGTACCAAGATGAGTTCGTCGTCGGAATCGAACACGAATTCCGAGGCGGCGTCTACGTCAGCGCTCGCTACCTCGATCGGCGCATCCGCCGGATCGTAGAGAACATTTCCGGCGAGACAGTGGGCGCGTTCAACGCCAACAGCGCATCAGACGGAAGCCTGATTGTCCAGCAGTTAGTGCTCGCTAATCCCACCTCAACCACCGACGTGTTCCGCAACACGCGGTGCGACCCCGCGAAATTCGGCGGCATCCCACCCGATCCGTTCAATGAGGATCCGAACAGCGGCTTGGGCTGCCTGGATGGATCGGGGAGTCCTCAATACCTGCCGGGTTCCGCGACGCTGGGTGAAGACGGGCTTCCGGATGGCTTCCCGATACCAATGCGCAAGTACCAGGCCTTCGAGTTCCAGATCGAGAAGCGGTTCACAAAGAACTGGCAGCTTATGGGTAACTGGCGCATTTCGAAGCTGCAGGGGAACTACGAAGGGCTGTTCCGCAACGACAACGGTCAGGACGACGCCAACATCACGACACTGTTCGACTTCGTCAAGAGCAGCTCATTGGGCGATCAGTTTACTTCCGGCGTGCTGCCGACCGATCGTCGTCACGTCGTCAACGTCTACGCTAACTATACTTTCAACAATGGCATCAATGTGGGAACAGGCTGGAGGTACCAGACCGGCTATCCACTGAGCAAGTTGGGGGCTCACCCGGCTTATCTGAACCAGGGTGAGATCCCCATTGGCGGCCGTGGATCACAGGGCCGAAGCCTGGCGACCACCAACATCGACGCGCACGTGGACTACACCTGGAAGATATCCGAACGGTACCGCATCAAGTTCGTGGCAGACCTCTTCAACGTCATTAACGCGCGCCGTGTGGAACGAGTCGATCAGTTTGCGGACACGGGGTTCCTCAGCGGAGTGAGCCCGCCAATCCAGCGGAACCCGGACTTCCTCGAGCCGACGTTTGCAAACAACGCCTACCAGCGGCCATTCTTCGCCCGGCTTGCGATCCGGCTCGAGTATTAGCGGGAAAGCTCCAAACGAAAAACCAACCACTCCGGGGAGGGATCAACTTCCTCCTTGGCTCTAGGCAGTCCCAGATAGAGTTCCACAGCACCGTGCGCTTGGGTTCTGTTTCTTAACTCAATAGGATATGTATGGAATCCAGTAGGGTTGGCTCGCCTCCTGCTTATAAACACGTTCGGGCATGTGGCCCGCCGACGGCATGCTCGATTATTTTTTGGCCTCCGCTGCAAGGTGGCTGGCCCCAAATGCTTTCTTTTCTGCTGCTCCGGACCGCAAACCTTGTGCGGCGACGCCGGTGGCTTTCCCTGCCTCGCTTAGTCTTGCTGCGAATCCAGACACAGGCGCGGATACACCCGTTGGCCCTCTGGGCGCATCGTAGTACAGTGAAGGCAAGGCATGAAAGCACCCGCTCGCCGCGCAACCCGGCCAGCTCGCCCCGAAACTTCGGGGCTGCGCGAGGGTTCAATGCAGCAAGGAGGGACTATGCGTAGGTCTGCGATTTTGCTCGTGGCGCTAGTGATGGTTCTGGGACTGGCTGCCGCCTGCTCCAAGGCACCCAGCGACCAGCAGATCACCACGGCAGTGAAGGCCAGGATGTTCTCGGACCCGCAGGTGAAGGCCGCCAACCTGGAAGTGACGGCAAAGAATGGGGAAGTCACCTTGAGTGGCGAGTTACCCAGCGACGCCGCGCGCTTTCAGGCCTATAAGCTGGCCAACGAAACCCCGGGCGTAACCAAGGTTAACGACAAGATGACCGTTCAGATTGCCGAGACGCCTGCCGCCCCTGCCCCCGCAGCCGAACCAGCACCCGCTCCCGCGCCGGTGCGCAGAGTGCAAAAGCGGACGGCACCAACGCCTGCCCGTGAGATTGCGCCGGTATCGCCTCCGGCACCTGTACAAGCCGCGGCCGCACCTGCGTCGCCGCCACCGCCGCCGCAGCCGAGACACGTGGAGATCCCAGCGGGGACTTCAGTAAGTGTGCGGACAATTGATTCCATCGATTCAGAGGTCAACCATAGCGGCGAGATCTTCAAGGCCTCGCTGGATGGGCCGATTGTCTTGGACGGCGACATCGTCGTGCCTTCCGGCACCGATGTATACATCAAGCTGGTGCAAGCACGCTCGGCAGGACACATGAGCGGGCGCAGCGAACTTGGCCTGGAGTTGGTGCGGATGGAGTTCCAGGGCAAGTCGTACGCGCTGGCGAGCAACGAGTACCAGCAGGTCGGAACCTCTCGGGGCAAGCGCACCGCCGCGACAATTGGCGGTGGCGCGGCCATCGGCGCGGCCATCGGCGCGATTGCCGGTGGTGGCAAGGGCGCGGCGATTGGGGCCGGCGTGGGCGCCGCCTCTGGCACCGCGGTTCAGGCAGCCACCAAGGGCAAGCAGATCCGCATCCCGTCGGAAACACGACTCGACTTCCGGCTTGAGCAGCCGGTCGAGGTCAGCTACTTCCCGGAAAAGAATCGCTCGCGCCGCTAGACGTTGCCGGGCGCCGGCAAATGAAATAACCGCAAGGGCACAGCATGGCGTGCCCTTGCGTTTTTGTTTCTGCGAGCTTGACTTCCTGCAAGCGCACAAGTAAAAGCGCGAGGGCAAAGCCCATCGCTTTGCTGTCATCCTGAGCGCAGCGAGTAGTCTCTGTGCCGCTTTCGCTCAGGCGACCTTGCTGGAGGGCTCATGCCGATTTCGCGCCGCGCTTTGCTTAAAACAGGTTTGCAGACCGGAGCGCTTGCTTCCAGTATTTCGGTACTACCCACGCTCGCCGCGCAGGAGTCGCACGAACTGCCTAAGCTCCCTGCGGCGTTTGACAAGCTAAAACCCGTCCACGATCGTGTCCGTCCGATTACCGCTGAAGAGTTCCAGGGCCGCATCCAGCATGCGCAGCGTCTGATGGCAGAAGCGAAACCAGAGTTCGCGGCGCTCTACCTCACTCCCGGAACTGGGCTCTACTACTACACCGGCATTCGCTGGGGGCTCAGCGAGCGGTTGCTGGCCCTGGTGATCCCGCGGCGAGGCGAGCCAATGCTTGTCTGCCCCGCCTTTGAGGAGGGCCGGCTGCGCGAGCTGCAGCTCTGGCCCATCGAGGTGCGCGCCTGGCAAGAGGACGAAGACCCCTCGAAAGTGGCAGCGAAGTGGTTCGCTGAACGCGGCATCCGCACCGGAAGAGTCGGCATCGAGGAAACGACGCGCTTTACCTTTTACGATGCCCTCCGCCGCGCTGCGCCGCCGCTGGAATTGGCCAGCGGCGACCCGATCACCATTGGCTGCCGGGCACGCAAGAGCGGGCACGAACTCGAACTGATGCGGCTGGCTTGCGAAGTTACCTGCGAGGTTTACCGCGCCTTATTTGCTTCATTGCGCGAAGGCATGAGCCAGCGCGACATCGGCGCGTTAGTCTCACAGGGCTTCCAGCGCCTCGGGCTCTCAGGCGGAGCGTTGGTCTTGCTGGGGAAGTGGGCGGCGCTGCCGCACGGCACGATGCAGCCACAGAGGCTGGTCGAAGGCGAGGTGGTGCTGGTAGACGGCGGCACATCCGTCGAAGGTTACGCCTCAGACGTGACGCGCTGCACCGTGCTCGGTAAAACGCCAGACAAACTAAAGCGGGCTTTCGACGTGGTGCGCCGGGCGCAGGAAGCAGCACTCCAGGCAGCGCGGCGGGGGCAACTCGCAGGCTCGGTGGATGACGCCGCGCGCGCGGTGATCACCGCGGCCGGTTATGGTACGGACTACAAATTGTTCACGCATCGTGTGGGTCACGGCATCGGCCTAGACGGCCACGAGCATCCCTACCTGGTGCGCGGCAGTAAGACACTGCTTGAGCCGGGGATGACGTTTTCGAACGAGCCCGGCATCTACGTCCGCGACGAATTCGGCCTGCGCCTCGAGGACGATATGGTAATCGCGGAGGACGGGCCGGCGCGGCTGCTCACGCCCGGCTTGAGCCCTTCGCTCGAGCAACCGATCGCTTAGGGGAGAAGTCACCAGTCAACAGTTGAGAGTCAAGAGGCCCAAGGGCGAATACCCCAGCGGTTGCCAAGGGTTTAGAGTTGGGACCATCGACTCCTGACTCCTGGCTGTCGACCCTCAACTCAGACTTACCAATGCAGATCGGTTTCCGTGGGCTGCGAGTAGTCCACGCCTTCCACCTCGAAGCCGAACAGGTTTCGGAAGGCGCGCTCGAAAGCGCTAAAGTCGGAGATTTCGAGCAAGTTCTCGGTAGTCACGCGCGGCCAGAGCGCCGCAACCTCCGCCTGCACCTCCGGGCGCATCTCGCGGTCGTCCAGGCGAATTCGCCCCGCTTTGTCGGTGACGGCCTCCTTCCCAGCAGCCAAAGAACCAAAGAAGAGCCGCCGCATTTGGGCTGCGGTGTCTTCGTCGAGTTGCTTCCGCCGCAGGACGCGGAAGAGCAGGCTCATGTAAAGCGGCACGACGGGAATCGCGGCGGAGGCCTGCGTCACCACCGCCTTGTTCACGGAAATCCAGGCGTGGCCGCCGAGGCGCGTGGCCAGGAGTTTGTCGAGCTGATGGGCCGTCTTCTCGAGGTCTTCCTTCGCGCGGCCGATCGTGCCGTGCCAGTAGATGGGCCAGGTGAGTTCAGGACCGATGTACGAGTAGGCGAGCGTGCGCGCGCCGGGCGCAAGCAATCTCTCGTCGAGCAGCATCTCCGCCCACATGCGCCAGTCCTCACCACCCATCACCGCCACCGTGTCCGCGATTTCCCGCTCAGTGGCGGGAGGAATGGTGACCTCGACGACTTTGCGCGAAGAGAGATCGATTGTTTTGTTCGTGTAGGCCGCGCCGATGGACTTCAGCGTCGCGTTGTGCACAACGCCGGTTCTCGGGTGGGTGCGCCGGGGAGCGGCCAGGCTGTAGATGCAAAGGTCGATCGGGCCCATCTCCCGCCGGATGATCTCGGCTGCAGCGCGTTTGACCTCATCCGCAAAGGCGTCGCCGTTGAGGCTACAGGCATATAAGGCGTCGCGAGTAGCCACGCGGTGGAACGCCACGGTGTTGTACCAGCCTGCAGTTCCCGTGCGGCTGTCCTCCGGCGGACGCTCGAAGAATACGCCGAGCGTGCGAGCCCCAAATCCCCATGCTGCGGCGACGCGGGACGCAAGGCCGTAGCCGGTCGAGCTGCCCAAAACAAGCACGTTCTTGGGGCCGGCGACTGGCACCGGCAGATCGCCGCGGACCTCAGCTACTTGCCGCTCGACATTGCGAAAACACCCTTCGGGATGCGCATTGACGCAGACAAAGCCGCGCGCACGTTGCATCACGACTTGAGGAGCCATGACCAGAACATTATCGCGGGCCATGCAGGTTGTCCAGTCAAGGCTCGGGGGCGCTTCCGACCTTCGACCGCTCCCGGCAAAACTCGACCAGCCTCGCTTCGGCCCAGAAACGCTCATCGCCGCCGGCGCGGGAGATAAAGCCGCAATGGCCGCCGAATGGCGGCGCAAGCAGCGTGATGCAGGGGTTCGCGGCGATGGCCGGATCAAGGAATAATTCGAAGGGGACAAGGGGATCATCCTGCGCGGCGAGGATGAGGGTCGGAAGGCGAACCTGCGCAATCACTCGCAAAGCGCTTGCGCGGTGGTAATAGTCATCGGCATCGCGGTACCCCGAGCGAGGCGCGGTGATGGCGTCGTCCCATTGGCGCAAGGTATGCAAGCGCTGCAGGCCGTCGAGCGGATACTGACCCGGAAACAGGAGCGCCTTGCGTCGCAGCCGTTGCTTCAGGCTGTGCATGAAGTGCCGTTCGTAAGGAAAATTTCGCGGCAAGGCAATCGTATCGGCGCAGGCCGCGAGGTCAAGTGATGGGCAGACGGCGCACACGCCGCGAAGCTGCGGAGGCGCGGCTTCGCCCAGCTCGCCGGCCATCTTCAACACCAGGTTGCCACCCATCGAGTAGCCGGCAAAAAATACCTCAGGCACCGCGTCCCGTTGGAGCAGCTCATCAAGAATCGCCCGGTAGTCGCCGGACAGGCCGGAGTTATAAACCGTAGGCGTCAAGTGCTCTGTGCCGCCGCAATTGCGCTGGTTGAGCCGCAAAACGCTGAAACCGGCCACGAAGGCCAGCTCGGCAATACCCAGCATGTAGCGCGATTCGCTCGAACCTTCGAGGCCATGCACGAGCACCAGCGCGGGATGGCGTTGCGGATCTCTCTGCCAATGACACCGGGCCAGAAGGCGCGTGCCCGGCTCAACTTCAAACAGCCGCTCGGTCGACCAGGGAAGCCGCGCCAACCGCCGCGGCCAGAATGCCGCGAGAAACGTCATTAAGTGGGCGTTGCGCAACAGTGGATGCGGCTCATACGCGACCACCTCTGGAATGTACGCTAGCGCCACACCCCACGCAAGCTGGTGGAGGACTGGGAGCACTACGTGTCTGAAAAAAAGGGTGCGGAGTTGTTCGGGGCCAACCTCAAGCTTCGGCGAGCACATTCAAACGTTTCGTACTCCCGGCAACCGGCGCTAAGCCGGCTGTTTGAAGTTGAGCCCGGCGCGCGCCTTCTGGCCCAGTGTCACTGAAGACCGCCCCGGCATCATTGGTGCCGAAGTTTGCGGAGCTTGCCCTCCACGCTTTCGCGGATCAACCGACCAAAGTCCGCGTTTGCCGGAGGATTTTCGTCAAGTATTTTGAGAGCGTTTTCAGAATACTGGAGAGCGAGTTCGTCCTGGTGGTCGGCCAAGTAGGCGTCTCCGAGGCTGTCGTACACGTTTGCCGAACGCGGATAAGCCAATTCATTGAGTTTCAAGACTTGAATCGCCTCTTTCGTGTCGCCCTTCTGCAAACGGTCGTAGCCCAGCACGTTTACGGCCGACTCCGGAAAGAGAAATGCATTCGGATCCTTCTTCTTCGTTTCCTCAAACAACTTCCTTGCGGGCGCCGCGCCGCCAGGCTGCGTCAGCACGTCCCAGAATTCTGCAATCGGAGAGGGCTTGGACATTGTCTTGGCGCTGTACGCAGCGGGTGCTTGCCGCAGGGTCTTGTCGAACCATTCCAGAATCATGGGCTCAAGCCCCTTTTCCACGGCGAACATGTTTGTGCCGTGGCCCGCAGCTTTGAAAGGCACGAGCTTGTTCTGCGGATTGCGCGAAAACGCCATCAGCCAGCGCATGTAGGGCAACGTATCGCCGTCGTCTTCGCTGGCGGAGACGAAGAGCGGCAAGCCGGCGGACGTTTGCAGAAATGTGCGGCCCTCCTCGTTGGTGTTGCCGGAGAGAAGCACCAGAGTCTTTACTTCGGGATGTCGCCGCGCCAACTGAACGGAATTGTTCACGCCGCAGCTTGCCCCGCCGGCGCCGAGGCGCGCTTTGTCCACGCCGGTCTGGTCAAGCAGATACTTGAAGGCGGTGTCGATATCGCCCGGCCACTTCTCCCGCGCAGCGGCTTGCTGCTGGGGGGTGAGGGAGAGAAAACGCTCGCCGCCGCTTTCGCCATATCCGCGATAGTCGAGCGTGAGAACGTGAATGCCCGCCGCCGCGAGTTGCGTGGCGAGTGGATCCCACGTCTTGCGCTCGCGGTTGCACTGGTGCAACAGCAATACACCCGGCCCAGACTTCCCGGCAGAGTAGTAAGTAACCTTAAGCTTCAAACCGTCAGGTGCCGCGAGGTCCGCGTCCTGCTTTGTCACCTGCGTGCTTGCGGTTGTGACCCACAAGAGCGCAGCGCAAGCCAACGCGACTATCTTGAGTGTTTGTTTCATCCTCTCCTCCCGCTTACCCTGTCTCTCTCGTCCGGGCACGGTTTCCAGCCGCCGGTGAGAGCACCAAAAAAGCGGCTTCAGCGCCTTGGGAAAGATCTCGAAAATGATCGCACAACCCTTTTGGTTATCAAAGCAATGAACGAATGTCACCTGTCGCGCCGCCATTCCTTGTCACAGTCCATTTCAGGCAATTCGAGACTGAAGGTCCGAGTATCAGCTGCGCTTTATAATGCGCCGGGCCCCGACACAAAGCGCTTTCAGAGATGACAGGTGTGTCGGCGCGAGTCTCCCAAGCCGACCATTTTACCAACTGAGGGCAGCTATAGGGAGGCCAGGAGGGCGGCGAGGAGGGCGGCGCGCTGGGGCAGGGCTCGGATGACGACGTTCTCGTGCGGGCTGTGAGCGCCTTCGCCGACACCTCCGAGGCCGTCGAGCGTAGGCACTCCCAAGGCGGCGGTGAAGTTGCCGTCGGAGCCGCCGCCGGTGAAAGATTCCTCAAGCTTCAGCCCCATCGTGATTGCGAGGGCCTGCGCTCGACGGAAAAGACCGGCGCTGGCGGCGCGTTCCATCGGCGGGCGGTTGAACCCGCCGCGCACTTTGAGCCGCGCGCCCGGCAAATGGGGGCGGAGCCGGTGGAACTTCGCTTCGAGCGCACGCATGTCGGAAGCGCGCGCTGCGCGGATGTCTACCACTGCGCGAGCGCGCTCGGCGATAACGTTGGTGCGTGTGCCGCCTTCGACGACGTCGGCGTTGACAGAGACGCCGCGGCGGGGCTGGTTAAACCGGGCGACGCGCGCGATTTGCAGCGCCAGTTCGTGCACAGCGTTGACGCCATCCTCCGGATTGACCCCGGCGTGCGCGGCGCGGCCGGTTACGATCAGCTCGATTTCGCCGACACCTTTGCGCGCCGTCTTCAGCCGGCCATCGGGCCCGCTGGCGGGTTCGAGGACTAGCACAGCGTCGCTGCGTCTGGCCTCTTTCTCAATCACAGCGCGCGAGGACCCGCTGCCAATCTCTTCATCCGAGGTCCACAAAAAGACCAGGCGCTTGAATGGCCGCATTCGCATCGTGTGGAGCACTTCTGCGGCAAACAAGGCGATCACCAAGCCGCTTTTCATGTCGTAGCTGCCGGGGCCGTAGGCGCGGCCCCGCGAGACGCGGAAGGGCATGCGGGCAAGTGTGCCGAGGTCGTAGACAGTGTCGAGATGGCCCAAGATCAGGATCTGCCCCGCTGGCCTTCCGCGCCCGGGCCACAACTCCGCGCGAATATGGTCACCGCGCCGGCGCTGGAGCAGAAACCGGACGCGCGCGCCGCGATTGCGCCACTCGGCGGCCACGATCCGCCCGAACCGGTCAACCGCTGCTTTGTCGAAGCTGGGCGATTCTGCGCGCACGAAGCGGCCCAGCAGGCGCAACATTTTCTGCTGCTGGCGGCGCAAGTCCTCGAGAAAGCCCTGGGCCAGATCGAATGAAGGCATTGCGCGGGCTATGCTAGCAACGGAGAGAGCACCGAGCAACGCCGTTCACCCGGAATGGGGCGTTTCGCATATAATCGTGGCATCGGGCGGGGTGTAAATTCTGCATCGAAAGCTCCTTGAGGAGAAGCGATGATTCTGGACACCAACGGCATCCAGAAGATCCTGCCGCACCGCTATCCCTTCCTGATGGTAGATGCCATCCTGGAAATGGAGCGGCTCAAGCGCATTGTCGGCGTGAAGAACGTCAGCATCAATGAGGGCTATTTTCAAGGACATTTCCCGGGGAAACCGATCATGCCCGGCGTGCTGATGATTGAGGCCATGGCGCAGACCGGAGGGATATTGTTGCTGCAAGAGGTACCGGACCGCGAGAAGAAGCTGCTCTATTTCGTCGCGGTGGACGACGCGCGGTTCCGCCGGCCGGTGGTTCCCGGGGAGCAATTGCGGCTGGAAGTTACCGTGGTCTCCTGGCGCGGCAATTTTTGTAAACTCGAAGGCAAGGCCACCGTCAACGGGGAGCTGGCCGCCGAAGCGACGCTGATGTGCAAGATGGTGGACCGCGAACCTGCCCCGGCAACACTGGCAGCGACGAGTGAGAAGTGATGAGTGAGATCGACGC
>Ga0209055_1000487_pt1 | contig 27892 bp, 29 predicted proteins | sample GraSoiAngelo_110_FD_185875 | JGI IMG/M metagenome (GOLD analysis project Ga0209055, IMG submission 185875) | Grasslands soil microbial communities from the Angelo Coastal Reserve, California, USA - 14_0903_12_30cm (SPAdes) (version 2) | ecosystem: Environmental > Terrestrial > Soil > Grasslands ... | reverse complement strand
CCCACTAGTCCACGCGGCCTCGGCGGAGCGCCACTTGCGTATATGTCATATTTGACATAGACGCCACAGAGCGTTATCGATACGTGCAAGCGAAGACTGAAGCACTACGACAGCTTGGATTCGTAGATGGGGGGATCGGTCCATGAACAGCGCCAAGAAGGCTCGTCTCGAAGGTGCGGGATGGAAGGTTGGCACGGCGGCTGAGTTTCTGGGCCTCAACAAGGAGGAGGCTGCATTCGTCGAAATGAAACTGGCCCTGGCTCGCTGTCTCCACGCACTTCGGATCCGCCGGAAACTATCGCAGAGCCGAGTGGCCGCGTTGGTTGGCTCGCGTCAGTCGCGCGTTGCGAAGATGGAGTCTGGAGATCCTTCCGTAAGCGTCGACCTCCTCCTGAGGTCCGTGTTGGCGATCGGTGGTTCGCCTACCGAGATCGTTCGCGCTCTTGCTGCGCGCAAGAAGCTCACGCCCGCCTGACCCCACCGGGGGTCGCTACCGCCGCGTCAGCGTCACCCGGGCAAACGGTCGGCGAACCCCAGCGCTGTCATTATCCATGTGCCACTGCCAAGAGTCCGTCGCGCGACTGTAGACAAAGGTGGTATGGAAACCGTCTGTCTGCGTGTAGTGGAACACGAAAGGAACCGAGTCGCCAACCACCGTTCCTCGGCCAATACCCTGCGGGTCGAACGCGCTGGCCGCGGTATTGTCGAGCCAGAGACAGGCGTACTCGCCAGAGCGGGGGTCCCGACCGAAGAGGACGACTGCCTCATAGGCCGGCGTCCCGTGCGCTGCACGCTCTCGTGACACCTCATGCATCTGGACGTACTCGCGGCCCAGAATCCAGTCGAAGGTCACATCATGGGTCGTCGACTGCCGGGCTATCGTCCCGCGCAGCACCCAGTGCCCGATCAGACGATCGAAAAGTGAGTCGGCGGGCAGGGTTTGAGCAGGGAGCCGTGCAGCGGCGAGAAGCAGGAGAATGGACAGACGGGTGATCTTCTTCATGGTTACCTCAGCACCGCACGAAAGCGGCATTGGGGAATTCCTCCACCGTGGATACCGGCGTGCGATTGCAAGGTTGGCCAGACCATGCTCAAGAGCGCGGCGCCCTACAAGATCTTGTAGACGCGATACGAAATCTTCCCCGGGAGGCTGCGGTACACTCCGACCGAGATGACGTTATTGAGCCAAGCGTACCTCGGCGCCCGAGTCTCGAACACGGGCAGGATGCGCGCGAACAGTCCGCCGCCGGGGAGGGTATACGCGATGCCGCGCCATGAAACGTAGATCGTTTGCGCGTCGTCGGTCTGCAGCAAGAGGCGCACATCCAGGACGCGCGACCCATCAGGGCGCTCGAGGATCCAGTCCCCGCTGGGAGTGATGACGGTGCCCTTCATGCGCGGGCCTTGGAACGTGCCTCCGGCGACCGGCACCACTAGACGGCCGCCACCGGCCCCTCCGACCTCGTGAGGGGACTGAGCCTCGAGCGTCAGGTCGATCAGAAACTCCGACTGCAGGCTATCGTCCTGCGGCGTGACACTCGCGGCGAGACGCCTGCCTGCGAGAATTGGTCCGACGGCGGTCGCCGCTGCGGCGGCCGACAGTTTGGCGAACGTCCGGCGCGTCAAGCTTCGCATGGTGCCTTCCTGTGAGTTGCGGTCGCAGTGTCGTGCCCGCAATTCTACCAATGAAGGCGTCGGTTGGCTTGGAAAAATGGAACCTGAGAGGGGGGCGGCGGCGGATCGGAAGCCGGACGGGCGCAGCTCCTATCGGATCCACTGCCCGGGCGTCGAGCCCGTGAGCGCCTTGAAGTCGCGGATCAAATGCGCCTGGTCGTAGTAGCCCACCTGGTGTGCGATCGTCGACCAAGGCACGTTGCGCGCATAGGCGGCCCGCGCGGCAACCGCCCGCGTGCGAGCAGCCTCGGCACGCTTGACCCGGGCGAACTGCTTCACCGTCATACCTACGTGCGCGGCGAATTGCCGCGCGAGGTGTTGGCGCGTGACTCCGATGCGATCCACCAGCGAGCCGACACGAACGTTCCCATCGGCCGCCACAATGTGAGCCACGGCCACACGCAAGCTGGAGGGAACGCGCGTCGCCGCCCGGAACCGTCGCCGGGCGAGGGCAAGGATAAGGGCTACGCGCTCAGCGTCCGTCACCGCGGCCCTGATGCTCTCGAGGTCGGCGGCGGCATCCGAATAGACGAGATCGTACTCGACGCGCTCGTCCAGGAACTCTGACGCGGGCAGTCCAAACGCTGCCTGGACAAAGCCCGGAGCAAAACGAACGCCGACGCACAAGCGGGGCCGATCGTCGATGAGAAACGGTTTCATTCTGGGGCCAATGAGACGGGCGTGGACCAGATCGCGCCGGCCCGCACGGGCAGCGTCGAACCCGAACAGCAGATAAGCGCAAGCATCCGCCAACCCGTAACGCGGCGCCGCCGGCTGCGCCCCCTCCGATGGCCAGGCCCACACCCCCGAAATGCCATCACCGAGCGCTGGCATAAGGCCTACAATCTAAACTTTCCTGACCGCTCATCACGAGAGTCGACCAGAACTCTCTGCAAGCATTTTACAAGCGTTTCTCCGGACACGAGCGGGCACTGGTGTCAGACCGACAGGGCGCTGATGCTCGTCGGGACGCCATTCCCGGTCAATTTGTCTGTTTTCGTTGCCCTGGGGCCGGCGCTCTGGATTAGGTAATCCAGGTTCGAGTCCTGGAGGGGCAACTCGCCGTCCGCGCGGTCGCCGGTCCGAGCGCGCGACGGCATCCTGCCCACCAATCCGCGGCGCCAAGAGCAGCTCCGTGGCGACAAGCTGACCCCGATGGACACGCCCAAACCGTAGGTGCCCATCCCGAGGTGTCGCGGACGAACGCACAGGCCAAGCCTTCATCCAGGCGGCGCTGCCTGCGTGAGCCGGATACCGTATTGCGTCGCCTTGAGCGACGGGAGTCTACCGGCTGCCTGTACCACGACGGGCGCCCTCCCGGCGCCGCCGATAAAAGGCGCGGGATTTGGCCCGACCCCCGCACGTCCGCATAGAGCACCAGCGGCGCCGCCCCGCTTTCGATACGTCGTAGAACATCAGCCGACAGCTCGGGTTCGCACACTTGCGGAGCCGGCGGGGATCGCCGCCCGCGAGCAGCTCCGCCGCTGACCGGGCCACGGCCCCGTAGAGGCGCTCGAGCGGCGCGCCGGCCGGCCGCCGCCGCGTGACCACCTTGCCTCGACTGGCCGTCACTTCGCTGACCTCCGGGTCGCGCGCCAAATGCTGGTTCAGGAGCGCGATAAGCCCGCGAGGATGCGTTCCCCGCACCGCCCAGGCCATGAGCCCCCGCCGCAACGTCTCCCGGAACCCCCGCAGCCGCTCGGGCTCCTGAGCGGCCGCGCTGCCCCTCAGCGCGCCGTGCGGCAGTACCCCCGCCGCTTCCGCCCAGGCCGCGACGTCCATGGGGCCCTGGAGGAGATGCACCCTGCCGTCCTGCACGACCACGGTGTTCAGGAGATCGACGGCGAGCCGCTCGCCTAGGAAGAAGAACTTCATGGGAACTTAACCGTTAAAATACTCATTTACAGGTTAGTCCGCCAGGCCCGACCGTGAGTGGGCGGGCTCCTCACCCTCAACCTTTTTTTGACGGAGGTCACGACATGTCCCGCTTCGCGCAGTACACCATCGCTAATGCGCCCGAGTCCTCGAAGCCGCTCCTCGCGCGCGTGCACAAGGCGCTCGGCTTCGTCCCCAACCTGTTCGCCACCTTCGCCGAATCCCCCGCCGTGCTCGAGGGCTACCTCGCGCTGTCGGGGAGTCTCGACAAGGGCGCCCTCTCCCCGACGGAGCGGCAGCTCGTGGAGATCGCGGTTAGCACGGAGAATCACTGCACGTACTGCGTGGCGGCCCACTCGACGATCGCGGGGATGCTCAAGGCACGGCCGGAAGTCGTGACGGCGGTGCGCACGGGCGCCCCCGTCCGGGACGCGAAGATCGACGCCCTCGTGACGTTCACCCGCGCGGTCGTGCGCAACAAGGGCTTCGTCCCGGAGACGGCGGTCGCGGCGTTCCTGGCCGCTGGATACAGCAAGGCGCAGCTGCTCGAGGTCGTGGGCCACGTCGGCCTGAAGGTGCTCGCTAACTACACACACGCGCTGACGGGCGCGCCGCTCGATGAAGCGTTCCAGCCGCAGCAGTGGGACGCGCCGGAGCTCGAGGTCGCCTAGCGACCGCCGAGCGGGGCGGCTCGTTTGGGCGCCCCGGTCTGCGGCGTGGCGGGCTGGGAGGACCAATGCACGTCGCTGAGTTGTGGCGCTATCCGGTGAAGTCGATGGCGGCCGAGAGCCTCACCCGGGCGGAGATCCGCGCCGACGGGATCGTAGGTGACCGTGTCGTACACGTGCGCGGCGCGCACGGACGGGTCGTCACAGCGCGCACGCGACCGCGGCTGCTCGGCCACCGCGCGACCCTGGGCCCGGACGGGGAGCCGCTGGTCGACGGGCGGCCGTGGCGGGCTTCGGAGGTCGCCCACGACGTCGTCGCCGCGGTGGGGGCAGGCGCGCGGCTGGTGCGCGACGACGGGGTGGAGCGATTCGACGTGCTCCCGCTCCTCGTCGCGACGGACGGCGCGATCCGGGCGCTCGGCACCGATCGGCGACGCCTGCGGCCGAATATCGTGATTGCCGGCGTCGAGGGGCTGGCCGAGCGCACCTGGGAGGGCCGACAGCTCAAGATCGGCGAAGTGGTGATCGGCGTGCAGGATTTACGGCAGCGCTGCATCATGACCACCTTCGATCCCGATTCGCTCGAGCAGGACGTCGGCGTGCTGCGCCGGATCCAGCTGGAGTTCGGTGGGACCATGGCCTTGAATTGCTCGGTGGTGCAGCCCGGCGTCGTTACCGTCGGTGACCCCGTCGAGTTGGAAGGAGTGATCGAATCATGAGGGACCAGAGGGTCGCAATCGTTGCCGGCGCCCGCACACCGTTCGTCAAGGCCGGACAGGCGTTTGCGTCGCTGGGGCAGTTGGCCTCAGTGTAGCACCACTTGCGGATATGTCAGATCTGACATAGCTTATTTGTGCCGATGGCTCCGGGGGAGAAGCCCCTCGTCTGGCTTCACGGCCAGATCAAGACGCCTCCTTTCTCCCAGGAAGCGAGAATTGAGGCAGGGTATCTACTCGGCAGGCTGCAACAGGGCGAGAATCTAAGTTTACCGCAGTCGCGACCGATGCCGTCGATCGGCCGCCGGTGCCACGAGCTCCGGGTTTCCGATAAAGGCCGGGACTGGCGGATTGTGTATCGCATCGACGCCGACGCCATTGTGATCTTAGAAGTCTTTGGGAAAACGACTCGACAGACGCCCCAGAGCGTTATCGATACGTGCAAGAGACGACTGAAGCACTACGACAGCTTGGATTAGTAGACGGGGGGATCGGTCCATGAACAGCGCGAAGAAGGCTCGTCTTGAAGGTGCGGGATGGAAGGTTGGCTCGGCCGCTGAGTTTCTGGGCCTCAACAAGCAGGAGGCTGCGTTCGTCGAAATGAAGCTCGCCCTGGCTCGCTGTCTGCATGCACTTCGGATCCGCCGGAAACTATCGCAGAGCCGAGTGGCTGAGTTGGTCGGCTCGAGTCAGTCGCGAGTTGCGAAGATGGAGTCTGGAGATCGTTCTGTGAGCATCGACCTCCTGCTCAGGTCCGTGTTGGCGATCGGTGGTTCGCCCGCCGCAGTAGTCCGCGCACTTGCTTCGCGCAAGAAACTTACGCCCGTCTAATACACAGGACTCTCCTGAGCCGCTCATCACGAGAGTCGACCAGAACTCTCTGCAAGCGTTTTGCAAGCGTTTCTCCGGGCACGAGCGGGCAAAGATGTCAGACCGACAGGGCGCCGATGCTCGTCGGGACGCCATTCCCGGTCAATTTGTCTCTTTTCGTTGCCCTGGGGCCGGCGCTCTGGATCAGGAGAGTCCTGGTTCGATCCCAGGAGGGGCAACTCGAAGCGCGATGCGACATTGAGTCGTGTCGCGCCTCGACCATTTTGGACTCTCTTGTGCTGGTCAGGAGAGTTCTGCTCGAGCGACAGATCGAATTCGAAGCGCCACAAGATGTTCCGGCGTTGGCCAGTTGGCGGCCTACGCGGACATCGCCAGCGTTCAAGCGGGCAAATCCGGGCATCCCCCGCTGCTCGGGTAGTATGGCAACCCGTCGACGAGCAGTCGCGTGGTTGGACTTGGGATCATGGGCCGGTCGAGTACCGCAACCTGACGATCACGCCGGCACGATAGTTCGGTTGTGACGTGGCAGGCGAAGGCGTGGGTATGTGATGCGGTATGAGGAACGTCCTCGCGATTCCTGCCGTCCTGCTCGTTGCTGTCTCGTCGCTCAGTGCACAGGCATCGCTCGAGCTGGCTGTGAGCAGAGCGACCTTGCGCCAGTCCTTCGCGTACGATTGCTGCGGCCCGACCCGCAGAACCTCCGGCGCCGGGCTCGGTTTCCGAATCACGTGGCCGGCTGTTCGCCTGATCGAGGCGGGCTTCGAAGGTGGAGCGAGTATGACATCCCGGCCCGACCTGCGGTGGCTGATGGCGATCCTCGCAGTCGCGGCGGATCGCCGTGTGGCCCCGTGGGCTCGCGTGGGGGCGGGATTGGGGATCCAGCCGGGCGAGTGCCCCGCGGACGCGCCCGACACGTCGCCCGATTGCCAGCTGGCGCTGCGCCCGGCCGGCGCCCTTGCGGGGGGCGTGCGCTGTCGGTTCGGCAGGTTCGCGGTTGGCGTGGAAGCGGCGTGGGTGAGCGGCACGAGCGACGGATTTCGCCGCTTCAGCACGGAGCGGTACGGTCTTACACTGCGGATGCAACCATGAGCGGGCGGGGGCGGCGCCTCTAACCCTGGTCCGCGCCTAGGATTATCGAGCGCTTTGCCAGAGTGTTGGCCACTCGGGAGCCGGCGCATCAAGCGGCCACAGGCTCGACTCTGCGGCCTGACCGCACCCCTCTGGACGCTCGCTCGGGCATAATCCCCGGCCTATCTTAGGCTCCCATGGGCGACCTTCTGGCTCGCCTGCAGTCCGCCCTCGGCGACCCGTATCGCATCGAGCGGGAGCTCGGCGGTGGCGGGATGAGCCGCGTGTTTCTCGCGCAGGAAACCGCGCTGAAGCGCCCAGTCGTCATCAAGGTGTTGCCGCCCGAGATGGCCGCCGGCGTCAACGTCGAGCGCTTCCGGCGCGAGGTCGAACTCGCCGCCTCCCTCCAGCACCCGCACATCGTTCCCCTGCTCTCCGCCGCGGCCTCCGGGGACTTGCTCTACTACACGATGCCGCTCGTGGAGGGCGAATCGCTCCGGGCCAAGCTCGCCCGCCAGGGCGAGCTCCCGGTGAGCGAGACGATCCGCGTCCTCGCCGACGTCGCCGACGCCCTCGCCTACGCCCACGCCCACGGGGTCGTGCATCGCGATATCAAGCCCGACAACGTGCTGATCTCGGGGAAGCACGCGGTGGTCACCGACTTCGGTGTCTCGAAGGCGGTGAGCGCCTCGAGCGGCGGCTCCCTCACCTCGCTCGGCGTCGCGCTCGGCACGCCGGCCTACATGGCGCCAGAGCAGGCAGCCGCCGATCCGCACCTGGACCACCGGGCCGATCTCTACGCGCTGGGCATCCTGGGCTACGAGATGCTCACCGGCCGCCCCCCCTTCACCGCCGCCACGCCGCAGGCAACGCTCGCCGCCCAGGTGACACAGACGCCCCAGCCGGTGACGGCGCAGCGCCCGGCGGTGCCCGGCGCCTTGAACGCGCTCGTGATGCGCTGCCTCGAGAAGCACCCGGCGGACCGATTCCAGTCGGCGGGAGCTGTTCTGGAAGCGCTCGAGCAGATGGTGACGCCCTCCGGCGGGATCACACCCACGGGGAGCGCACCGTACGACGCCGTCGCCGCGGCGGCGGCCGCGCGGGCGCATCCGCTGCGCGTGGCGGGCCTGTTCGCGCTCACGTCGGTCGCGGTGCTCGGCGTGGTCTACTTCCTGATGAACCAGCTCGGCCTCCCCGGCTGGGTGATGCCCGGGGCGGTCGGGCTGCTCGTCGCCGGTCTCCCGATCATGGTAGTGACCGGGCTCATCGAGCGGCGGCGTGCGCTCGCGCGCACCACCGGCCGCATGGCAACACCACCCGCGGGCGGGTTGCACGGCTGGCTGACGTGGCGCAAGGCGGTCGGAGGCGGCGTCGCCGCGTTCGCCGCGCTCGGCCTGGGGGCAGCCGCGTACACGGCGATGCGGGTGCTCGGGATCGGGCCCGTGGGGACGCTGGTCGCGAGCGGGGTGCTCAAGAAGCGGGACCGTCTGGTGCTCGCGGACTTCACCAACCGTACGCCCGACACCACCCTCGGTCGCTCGCTGGGCGAGGCATTCCGAGTGGACCTCGCCCAGTCGCCCGTGGTTCGGCTGCTCGACGCATCGGCGGTCGCGGACGCGCTGCGGCGCATGAACCGCGCGCCCTTCGCAGCGCTCGACCTCGGACTCGCGCGGGAGCTGGCGCAGCGCGAGGGTGCAAAGGCGGTGGTGCTGGGCACGATCGACCCTGTCGGCCGGGGGTTCGTGCTCGCGGCCGAGCTCGTCGCAGCAGCGGACGGCCGGCAGCTCGTCGCGGTGCGGGAGAACGCGAAGGACGACGCTGCGATCATCGACGCGATCGACCGGCTCTCGAAGCAGCTGCGGGAGCGGATCGGGGAGTCGCTCAAGACGATCCGGGCGAGCGAGCCGCTGGAGCAGGTGACGACGGGGTCGCTCGAGGCGCTGCGGAGGTACTCCCAGGGGGTCCGCGCTGAAGATGGTGGCGACGTCGAGACTGCGATCTCGCTGCTCCGGGAAGCGACGGCGCTCGACACGGGCTTCGCCATGGCCTATCGGAAGCTGGGGGTGGTCTTGGCCAACTCCGGTGCGGCGCGCGAGCAGATCCTCGCTGCCACGCGGAAGGCCTTTGAGCACCGAGACCGCCTCCCCGAGGTCGAACGCTACCTCGCTATCGCCTACTTCTACTTCGCCGTCGACCACGATCCCGCGCGGCAGATGGCGGCGTACCGCTCGGTGCTCGAGCGGGACCCGGAGAACACGACCGCCCTGAACAACCTCGCTCTCGCTTTGAACGTCGCGCGGCGGTGGGTGGAGGCCGAGACCCTAGCGCTTCGCGCGACCGCGCTGGGATCCAGCTGGACATTCTACAACAATGCAATGTGGGCGGAGGCAGGCCAGGGACACTGGGCCGACGTCCAGGCGACTCTCGACCGGTACGCCCGTGCGCTCCCGCACAACCCGCGCGTCCAGGAAGCGCGCACCTTCCTCGCCGCCGCGCGGGGCGATTACGCGCTGGCCGAGCGGCAAGCGCAGGCCCTCCAGCAGGAACAGCGAACCAGTCCGGTCTGGAAAGCTCGTACCAGTACGTACCTGTTCTCGTTCGATGAGCTCCGCGGCAGGCTCCGCCAGGCGGAGCAGGACGCCCGTGACTTCCAGGCCGCGAGCGAGCAGCGCGGCCTCCCAGGAGACTACGTCGGAGGAGCGCTCGATGCGGCCTGGCTCGACCTGCGCTACCGTAACCGGCCCGCCGCCGCACTCGAGAGAGTCGAGGCCGCGCTCCGGCGTCATCCGCTGGCGTCGATGCCGGCTGCGGACCGGCCGTACCCCGAGCTGGCGCGATTCTACGCCCGCGCGGGTCGCCTTGACCAGGCGAAACGGCTGGTTGCCGAGTTTGAGCGCAACGTTACCGAAGGCCTGCGCCGCGGCGTCTCTCTCCGTCATGCCGCCGCCGCGGACATCGCGCTCTCCGAGGGTCGAACCCGGGACGCCATCACCGGATACCGCGCGTGGTACGACGAAAACGAATACGGCTGCCCGAGCTGCGGCTGGCTTGAGCTCGCCGGCATCTACGATAAGGGGCGGCAGTCCGACTCGGCGCTCGCGATATACGAGAGGATCGTTGCGACGCCGGGGATGTTCCGCCGCTTCTTCCACGTCATCGACGACTCCTACGGCCTCGCCCCAACTTTCAAGCGGCTGGGCGAGTTGTACGAGGCGCGCAGCGACCGGGGCAAGGCGCTCGAGTACTACGGCCGCTTCGTGGACCTCTGGAAGGGCGCCGACCCCGAGCTCCAGCCGGTCGTGCGCGACGTGCGGGCGCGGATGGCGCGGCTCGCCAGCGAGCATTGAGGTCGACACCCATCCAACCGTCCGTTGCTGGGTCAGAAAAACTTCTCTTCTCTGCCGAGATAGAATCCTCCCCCGGCCTCGTCGCCGCGAGACCGGGGGAATGCCACAATTCGGCGCCTTACCGGCCGGGCGTCATCAGTCGATCGTCACACCGAAACGGGTGAGCACGGCGCCGATCGGATTCCCAATCGCCATGCTCCCTGACGCGTTTCCGGCGAACAGCAGTCCCACGGCGCTGTGAGGAGCATCGGTAGTCACCAAGAGCGAGCCTGAATCGCCAGCCCCGATCACGGGGAGGCCGGAGTTCTCAAACACAATCTGATGCACGAATAACGCTGTCTGACCTGACCCATAACTCACCAGCACGGAAGCGTTGATCCCGGTGACCGTGCCGGTGGTCAGCGCGGTCGTGCGCCCGTATTTCTCCACCGACTGGCCGACAGATGCCGAGACACCCGACCCTTTCGCTGGCGACCCATAGCCACCTGCCGGCGTGCCGTCGCCAAGCTCGTCCGTCGTTGAGCTGGCGATCGCGGCGTCGATGGTATTGGCGGGGCACCTGTGATGACGGCAGAACGCGATCGGTTGGAAGTCGACAAGGGGGCCGATCACATCGCTCAGGGTCGCGTCATCGTCCGTCTCGGGCGTAACACAGCCGTCATCGACGAGGCCCGGCTGGGCAACCAGGCTACCGAGCGGCGCCCGATTCGTCAGGGCGTACACGTGGTTATTGCTGAGCGCGTACACCGTGCCGGTCCCCTTCACGCGTGCCGCGATCGTACCCGTGGCGCAGTCTGCCGCGGTTACGTTACCGGTCGATACCCCGATCGGGACCGGTGGACAGAACTCCCCCGTAGGGGTCACGGCGGGTGGAGGAGGGCACAGAACAGACGGCGCAAAGTCGCGGGGAGCCACGCCGCCTCTCCTGGAATTCCGTAGGGCCAAGAGTTCGCCCGTGACTGCCACGACGACGGGCACGTCGTCGAGGCTCGCGGGGAGACCGTGAATACCACCGGCCTTGGTAAAGATCGTCACGACGGCCCGGCCGTCGTTCGCGAACCCCACTGCCGTGCCGGTCACCCCCTTGATGGCCAGCAAGCGACTAGTGTGTCTTTCCTGCGCTGCCCGAGCACGCTCAAACCCTTGTTCGAGCGGCTGGAGCGAGACGCTGGGTGACCGACTCTCGGGGGCGGTCACGTCGCGCGGTTCTCCGCCGCAACTGTACCAGGCAAGAACGGCGCTCATTCCGAGCGCCACGGACCCGAGCGGCCTCCGAGATCGCGAGTGGGATCTGACCATAGCACGTTCCTCCTCTGTGTTCACCACGTTCGGATCAGACGGGCCACTGCCGTCGAAACTGACGGGGAGTGACCTCCACCACATCGTTCATCCAGCCAGTGACGTCGGGTCTTCGAATCGCGCTCGGGGCTTGGCAAAAAAACAAGAACCGGCCGCGTGGGTGTCCCCCACTCAGTCGGTCTCGCGATTTGCTCCGCTTGAGGCATGGCCGATCTCGCACGACGTCGCGCCTCTGCGTTCATAGCATCTGGGTATCGCTTGAATATGCGGGCGGCTGGGCGGCTCGCAAGCCGGTCTGGATCGAGTCACGATTGAGGGACTCGCAAGACCTGTCGTGTGGGTGAGCGCAGCTCAGCAACTCCTCGCCGGCGAGGATTTGATGCTGGCTACCGCGTGGGTGCGCGTTACGATCGCCGCATGGCTTGCCCTCATCGCCCGAGCGCATGAGCGCGCAGCTTACAGCGCGATCGTGCCTTGCAGGTAGAGGCGTGCCTGGCCCACAATCTTTACGCGATCGCCGGCGATCTTGCACTGCATCGATCCCCCGCGAGCGCTCAGTTGTTGCGCGCGCAACGTTCGCTTACCCAGTCGCCCGGCCCAATACGGTGCGAGTGTGCAGTGTATCGAGCCGGTCGCAGGATCCTCAGCGATGCCGACGGCTGGGGCAAAAAATCTGCATACGTAATCCACGTCGGCTTCGCCGGGCGCGGTCACAATCGCACCGCCGATCCCGGTGTCGAGTTGGGCGAGAGCGGCGATGTTGGGCGAGAGCGCTCGCACTTGCTCAGCGTCATCCACCACGACCAGGTAGTCGCGCGACCTCATGACCTGCGCCGTCTTGAGGCCGAGGGCCGGCAAGAGTTCGACTGGCGTCGCACACGGTTGGGGCGGCCTGGCGGGAAAGTCCAGTTCGAAGCCGTCCTGTTCTCGGGTCACGGTCAACACGCCACTGCGCGTGTGGAAGCGCACCGGCCACGCGGTGTGTTTCAGCAGCGTGAGCACATAGGCCGATGCCAATGTCGCGTGTCCGCAGAGATCGTCTTCCACTTCAGGTGTAAACCAGCGCAGATCGAAATCGCCATCGGCGCGAGGAACGACAAAAGCGGTATTGCTGTGCCGGTTCTCCGCCGCAATCTTCCGCATGGTGCTGTCCGCGAGAAATGCGGAAAGCATGCAGACACCGGCCGGATTGCCGGCAAAGAGCTCTCCCGTGAAGGCATCCACGTGATAGTACGGAATGGCCATGCTGCCGTAGGGCGAAACAGCGCGTCTACAGGATGGATACGAGGGAGCAGGTAAACCCGGGCAGCACGTCCTCCCCGTCGAGCGCGCCCTCTGCCGTCACGACTGTCTCGCTGCCGTCGTGGCGATAGATGCGGGCCATTCGCCGCTGTGGATCGACAGTCCACACGAGCCGCGTGCCGGCGGTGAGCCAGTCGGCCACCTTGGCTAGGACCTCGCCCGGCCGGTCACCCGGCGACAGCACTTCGACCACGAGATCTGGAGCCAGCTCGGGGAACCCTTGCGTGGCGGGGTCAGGGAGCCGGTCGCGACGCACGAACGCGATGTCGGGCGCGCGGACGGTGTCGGGCCCCCGCGCCAGGGTGAACCCCGTCTCGGCAGCGAACACCTGACCGGCTGCTGCGTTCTCGACGTAGGTGGCAAGTTGCACCGCCAAGTTCATCGCCACCCGACCGTGCGCGTAACCGGCGGGTTCCCGGACGATGAGCACACCGCGCACCAGCTCCACACGTTTGTCGGGGATGGGCAGGGCCAGCAGCGCTTCCGCGGTCAACGGGGCGGCGGGAGGCATGGCCGGAACGTAGGCACGCTCGGCGGGCATGGCAACCAACGTTATCCTTCTAGCGCGCCAAGGCATGAACGTCGCCACCTGGAATGTCAACGGCATCCGGGCCCGCGCGTCCCAGGTGCGGGAGTGGCTGGGGCGCGAGCGGCCGGACGTGGTGTGCCTGCAGGAATTGAAGGCCGAGCCGGCGCAGATCCCGGAGGAGTGCAGGCTCGCGGAGTATCATGCGTACTGGCATGGCCGCAAGGGCTATTCGGGCGTGTCGCTGCTGATTCGCAAGGAGCTGCTCGCCGGCGATCCCCTATACAGTCATCCCCCGTTCGACGTCGAGTCACGCATCGTGCAAGTGGAGCTCGGGCGTCTGGTCATCGCCTCCGTGTACGTGCCGAACGGCGGGAAGGACTATCCCGCGAAGTTGAACTTCCTGACGCGGCTCACGGACTGGGCGCGGCAGCTGCACGCCGAGGGGCGCGAGCTGTTGCTGTGCGGCGATATCAACATCGCGCGGACGGAGATGGACGTGCATCCGAAAGAGCGCAAGCCCAACGCGATCGGCCAGCGGCCCGAGGAGCGCGCCATGTTCGAAGCGCTGCTCGGCACGGGCCTCGCGGACCTGGGGCGAGCGTTCGATCCCGACAATGACGGTCTCTTCACCTGGTGGGCGCCGTGGCGGAACCTGCGCGCGCGCAACATCGGCTGGCGGTTGGATTACATGCTCGCGTCACCCACCGTGGCGGCCCGCGCCAGCGCTTGCGTGGTAGAGGCGGACGTCGGCACGAGCGACCATGCGCCGGTGGTGATGACGACGGTGTGAGGCCGGGTTGTGCGCTGGCCCGCTACACCACCCGCCCGATCGGTAACCGGGCGATCCCTACTTGGGTTGATCACCGGCGTCGGGCATCCCGACATCCTGGACGCACACGGCAAGCCGGGCGTCGTGGTGCCCAGCATCACAAGCCGACCCACCGGGCGAGCGCGGCAGGGGGGTATGCGAAGCGCCTACTCCGGTTGTCAACCACCACCTCTCGGGCGGTGCGAACCGGTCGCGCGTCGCTGGCCGGCAGCGTGGCCGGGAGGACCAAGCGCGCGAGGAACACCGACGTAGGATCCTGTCCGAGGACGTGTTCGGGGAGCGGTCGGGCGCCGCCCTGGTCGGACGAGTCGTCGCCCTCGTGCCACGCCGCCCACGCTGCGAAGATCGCGTCCTGGAGGTCCTTGCGGGCGCCGTCCGTACGCATGAACACCGGCCACGTCGGCGGCGGGAGCGGTGGCGGGTCCGGCTCTTGCCGGAGGTAGAGCTTCACTTCATACGCGGAGCCTGGTGTCGGACCCGGGTCGACGGGCACCAAGCGCACGAACACGTCCGCCACCACGCCCTGAACAGATGGCTTGAAGCCGCCGATCAAGTGGGCGTCGCTCTGCTCGTCGAACCAGCGGTCCAGCGGCAGGGGCGCGTCGCGGGGCACCTCGATGATCCGTCCGAGCCGATCGAGCGCGATGCCGGGCTTCACGACGAGCCGCTCGCCGCGACCTCCGGTCGCTCTCTCCCATGTCACCTCGAGGCCGGCCAGCGTGCCGCTGCCGTGCAGGTACGCCAGCGCGCGCGCCAGCCCGCGGTGGTTGTCCGGCTGATCGGCATCGCGGTGCTGCGCGTTGAGCAGGACGCCGGTGGCGTAGAACACCCGACCGCGAGCCTGCCGCGTTCTCGCGACGACATCACTTCTCGGTACCGGCCCCACGATCGTCACCAGCGTGTCGACCGGCGCGCTCTCGATGCCGTCATCGTCGACCACGATCAACCGGAACCGGTGCCGCCCCGGTAACAGAATGTTCTCGACACGGAGCCGTGGTTCCGTCGTCTCGAACGGCTGCTGCAACTCGAGCGTCGGCATCTCAGGTCATCATGATCCATTTGTACGACGTGATCTGATGCCCGGGCACCGGGGTCGACTCCGTACCGTCGAGGGTGAACGGCTGCCCGAACGCCGCCTCGGCCGGCATGGCCGTGAGCACGGCTTGTGGCTTCCGGTCATCTGGGCTGATCGTGACCCGCTGCTCGACTGGGGTCGATTCCACACCGTTCTCGTCCACCACAATCAGCTGGAAGACGTGGTCCCCGGGGTCCACCGGGTTCGTCACTGAAGCGTCAACGGTGACGGTGGCATCGGAAGTCACTACCGGTGCGCCCACGAGGAGTTGGCTGGGGTCGACGTGCGTCATGTCATCCTCCGAAGTGTAGAGCGACGTTCTCCTCCATGCGATCCGTCGTCCTGATGGCGTTGACCAATCGCTGCGGCGAGAGCTCACCGAGCGACGCTTTCAGCGGGCGCAGCCCAAACAGGAAACCACGCCGCCCCTCGGACGTCACCCCGAGGACGCGTAACCGCGGATGTGCGCGCAGCAGTCGCTCGCAGTCTTTCGGAAGGCGAGAATCCCCGAGCGCGAGGACGACGACGTCCGCCCGGGTCTCCGCAACAGTGGCCCGCAACTTGCCTCGACTCGACAGCACGCCGACGACTTCCATGTCGGGCTCGGCCGAGAGTACATCCGCGAGGATGTCGCACAGCATCCGCGGCATCTCCACCAGCAGAATCCGGGTCCGGCGAGGCACGGGCTACCTTGTTTGGTCGACGGTCAATGTCGTCGCGACGGCGCGGCGACGAAATGAACCGTCTGCATCAATTCCGGCCCAGGAGGCGGCCTAGACAGGCGGGGCCCGCTGGTCCAAGCGTGGATACAGAGGGATGATCTAGATCGTGTCGCTCGGCTTGTGGCGACATCGCAACCCTAGACGTGGTAACCTACATCACTCATCTTTGGGTCTCGCGTTGAAGAACCTCCATAGGGCGCGCGGTGAGCCTAGCGGGTGGGTGGGTCAAGGCACAGTGATCAGGGTGGCCATCGTAGCCGACATCAGGCTCTACCGCGAGGGCCTGGCTCGGATCTTGGAACGGCAACCCAACATCAGCGTTGTGGCGACCGCCGCGACCAGCGACGGCTCACTCGCTCCGCTCTCCCAGCTCGCTCCCGATCTCATCCTGATCGACATGGCCATGCCCGATAGCCCGGCGGCCATCCGGCGGGTCGCCGTGGCCGCCCCGGGGGCCAAGGTCGTGAGCCTGAGCGTCAGGGAGGGGGAGGACCATGGCGACGTGCTGGCATCTGCAGAGGCCGGGGCGATCGCCTACGTGCCGCGCGAAGCCTCGCTTGAGGATCTGGTCGCGGTCATCGAGTGCGCGGTGCGGGGAGAGGCAGTGTGCTCGCCCCGCGTAGCGGGCGCCCTACTTCGCCGGATCGCCGCCCTAGCGACCGATGGCCGCTCCGATCGAGTCCAGGCGCATCTCACGAGCCGCGAGCGCGAGATCATGGGGCTCATCGACGAGGGGCTCTCGAACAAGGAGATCGCGAAGCGGCTGCGGATCGAGGTGGCCACCGTCAAGAACCACGTCCACAACATCCTGGAGAAGCTCCAGGTGCACCGCCGGGGCGAAGCGGCTGCGCGTGTCCGAGGTGGCAAGCCCGGGGATCCCGGACAACTACCCCACCCGCCCGATCGGTAACCGGCGAATGCGTTTCCCCGTGCCGGCGAAGACGGCGTTGCACACCGCCGGCGCGATGGGCGGCAGCCCCGCCTCGCCCACTCCACTCGGCGGCGCCTCGCTCGGCACCAAGTGCACCTCGATCTCCGGCATCTCCGCGAGCGCGAGCATCCGGTAGTCGCTGAAGTTGCTCTGCGCCACCCGCCCGCGCTCGATGGTGATCTCCCCGTACAGCGCCGCGGTCAGGCCGAACACGATCGCTCCCTGCAGCTGCGCCTCGACCGTGTCCGGGTTGACGAGGATGCCGCAGTCGGCTGCGCACACCACGCGGTGCACCCGCACCCCGCCGTCAGACCCGACGGACACCTCGGCCACCTGGGCCAGGAACGTCTCGCCGAACTGCCACAGCGCGATCCCCCGTGATCGGCCGGCGGCCGGCACAGATCCCCAGCCCGCGCGCTGCGCTGCCAGATCGAGCACGCCCAGCAGCCGCGGCTGGCCCGCGACCAGCTCGCGCCGGTACGCGTACGGATCCTTTCCCGCCGCGTGCGCCAGCTCGTCCACGAAGCTTTCGACCACCCAGCCGTTCTGCGACGGCCCCACGCCGCGCCAGGGCGCGACCGGAACGCCGGGGTCCTCGATCACCCGCTCGAGGCGGAAATGAGGTACGGGATAGATCAGCTCGTCCGCGCCGCGCGTGATCATGAACGACCCGCCCGCGGGCCCCACCAGCCGGTGGCTCCACGCCAACGGCGCGCCGCGCGCGTCGAGCCCGCCGCGCAGCACGTTGTAGGTGGCGGGACGGTACAGGGCGTTCTGGATGTCGTCCTCCCGCGTCCACACGACCTGGACGGGCCCGGCGATCTTCTGCGCCAGCTCCACCGCCTCGGTCGCGTAGTCCACTGGTCCGCCGCGCCGCCCGAAGCCGCCGCCCAGGTAGGTCACGTGCACCGTGATCGCCTCGACCGGGAGGCCCGTCACCCGCGCCGCCGCTGCTTGCACGCCCTGCGGGGATTGCGTGGGCGCCCAGATCTCGCACCGGCCGCCCCGACTCGGCACGTGGGCGGTGCAGTTCATCGGCTCCATGCAGGCATGGGCGAGATAAGGCGCTTCGTACACCGCCTCGACCGTTCGCGCGGCGGCCTTGAGATTCGCGTCCACGTCGCCCATGGCGCGCACCACTTCCCCAGAGCGGGCGGCCGCAGCGGTGAACGCGCTCCAGATCCCGTCGCTGCTCCAGCGCGCCGTCGCACCCTCGTCCCATTCGATCTTCAGGGCTTTCTTTCCTTGGAACGCGGCCCAGGTGCGGTCGGCCACCACCGCGACGCCGCTCGAGATCTGGACCACGCGTTGCACCCCCGGCACGGCGAGGGCAGCGGCGGGGTCGAACGACTGCACGCGCCCGCCGAACACGGGGCAGCGCGCCACGGCGGCGTACACCATGCCCGGGACCCGCACGTCGAGCCCGAACACCGCCGCGCCGCTGACCTTGTCAGGGGTGTCCAGCCGCGGCATCCGCTTTCCCAGAATGCGGAACTCGGAGGTCGGCTTGAGGGGCGGGTCCGCCGGCACGGGGAGCGTGGCCGCGCGCGCCGTCAGGTCGCCGTAGCCGAGCCGGCGGCCGGTCGGCACGTGCTCCACCGTGCCGTTCCGGGCCCGGCACGCGTCGCGCGGCACGTTCCAGGTGAGCGCCGCCGCGCCGATCAGCATCTCGCGGGCGGCGGCGCCGGCCTTGCGCAGCGGCTCGAAGCCGGAGCGCACGCTCCGGCTGCCGACGGTGAACTGGTCGCCGTACGCCGGGTCGGCGTCCGCCTGCGCCACGCGCACCCGCGTCCAGTCGGCCTCCAGCTCCTCGGCCACGATCATCGGCATCGCGGTGCGCACGCCCTGACCCATCTCGGAGCGGCCGGTCCAGATGGTGACCGCGCCGTCGGGCCGGATTTCGATCCACGCGTTGGGCTTGAACAGCTCGCGCGCTACCGGCGCGTGCGAGCCGCGGGGATGGAACGCCGGCAGATACAGCCCGATCACCAGGGTGGCTCCGGTGGCGGCGCCGGTCTTGAGGAACTCCCGCCGGTTGACGATCGCGTGGCTCATGTCACACCTCTGGAGCGTTCGATCGGGTCAACCTACGACCGGTGTGACAACCACGTCAATTACCCTTGCCCCCCGACCGCTAGTCCGCCGTCAAGACTTCGACCGGCTTGATACGCGCCGCCCGTACTAGCGAGTACCGCAGCAGCAAAGAGGGCTTGAGCGCGCTGGAGCCGAGGCACCACCACGCACCTAAGACTCGAAGCTGCAGCAGATACCACTGCTCGGGCCCGCTGACGAGGGTCATCGCGCCGCACCGCCGCCGGCCCCGAGGGGCTGCTGCCGTTCGACCAGGTCGCGACCGATCCACACGATCCGGTCACCGCACATGATTGCGTCGACCGGATAGGGCTGCAGCGCGAAAGAGCGCCCATCTGACGTCGCTACCTGGGTGCCAGGGAAGTAATAGAAGCAGCGCTGACCGCCGGGATGACTGTGGATCATCCCCACGGTGTTCGCCCAGCCGGCGTCCTCACATGTCTGCCGTGGCAGGACCGACGTCGGAGTCGACTGGGGAGCATCTACGTCAGCTGGAGCAATGCGTTGGACGATCACCGCATTGCCGCGAACCGCGCCGATCATGCAGCCCAGGAACTCCGTCGGATACGACTGATACTGAAGGACCAGGAGGCGCCGGGCCTGCTGCGAGAACACGAGGGCGCGGGCGCGCACCGAGGTCGCGCCGGCCAAGCGTGTGTGATGTAACTGTAGCACGAGCAGGGCCAGGAGGCCTGCCGCCGGAACCGCAGCGTGCGCAATGCGTGTCAGTACCCGCACCCCGATACCCTCCATCTAGACAATGCTGTGAGGTGCCACTCGATCACCGCGTGACCGCTCTCGTCCGTTGGTCCACGGGAACAGGACTCCGGTCGCCACGGAAGTATTCCCGCGGGCTACATGCGGATGCGAGCGGAGAACCTGTCCTTGGTACGTTCGATGTCGCTAACCGGCCTGGCAATCCGAAGATGATGAGGCATGACGGTCTGTGTGCTGCTGACCACGTTCACGGGCCGCTCGTGACGGCCTGTGCCGCCGCCTGCGCGAAGGCCAGCGCCGACGGCCAGCGTTCCGCTGGGTCGGGATGAAGCGCCCGCGCCACCACCTCCGCCAATGCGCGAGACACGGCCGGGCGGAGCCAGTTCACCGGGACGGGTGGACGCAGCAGACGCTGGATCCGTAGCTCGGCGACGGTGGTCCCCGCGTGGGGGAGTCGGCCCGTGAGCATCTCGTAAAACACGACGCCCAAAGCATAGATGTCGCTCGCGGGACCCCGCGCGTCGCCCAGCAGCTGCTCTGGGCTCATGTATGCAAGGGTGCCCGGCTGGAACGCGTCGGGTGCCGCGAGCTGAGCCATCTCGTGCGCTACTCCGAAGTCGAGCAGCTTCACCTCGCCCCCTGGTCCCAGCATGATGTTCTGTGGTTTCAAGTCGCCGTGGAGAATGCCGATCCAGTGCACATGGTTCAACGCGTCCGCCACGGTGTGCAGCACCCGGATGGCCTGCGGGACCGGGAAGGGTCCGTCGCGCTCCAGCTGCTGTGCCACCGTGTCACCCGGTACGTATTCCATCGCGAGGAGGTACCGGCCGTCGGGCAGGCGGTCGAAGTCGTAGACCTGGGCCACGCTCGGGTGGCGCACCTTCGCCACGAGCAGTGCCTCCTGGCGAAACCGCTGCTCGGCGTCGGGATCGTCGGCACACAGTGGAGGGCAGAGCACCTTGACGGCGGTGAGGCGGCCGAGGTGGACGTGCTCAGCGAGGTAGACGGTCCCCATGCCACCGGCGCCGAGCCGGCGCAGCACCCGGTACCGCCCGGCGAGCACCTCGCCGACCCGGTCTCCCGCCAGGCTCGGGCGCTCCGTCGCCGTAGACTCGAGCGGGGTTAGCACTGCCACTGACGCACCAGGGCGCCCGGGGTGATGCGGTAGGCCCGCTTGAAGAAGCGGGTGAAGTGAGCCTGGTCGGCGAAGCCCGTGCGCTGGGCGATGTCCGAAAGGTCGGCACCGCACAGCTCGAGCAGCCGCCGTGCGCGCTCGAGCCGCAGCCACAGCAGGTATTGATGGGGCGCCCGGCCCATCGTCTCCTTGAACGCGCGCGCAAAGTGCGCCGGCGACAGGCCGACCTCGCGGGCCAGCATCTCGACCGTCAACCGCGCATCCAAGCGGGCGTCGATCATCTCCAGCACCCGGCGCCTGGCCACGCCCGAGAGTCCTCCCCGCACGCGCAACGGCCGCGCCCGCTCCACGCCCGCGTGTCTGACCAGCAGGTGACCGAGCGCGGTCGTCACGGCCTCCACGACGGCCAGGCCGCCGGGATTGCGGCTGTCCGCCTCGTCCTTGAGCGTCAGCATCAGGCGGGCCATCTGCGGGGTCGCGACGCCATACGTGCGTCGCAGGCGCAGCGGCTGGTCGTCATCGGGCGACGCTCCCATCAGTCGACCGAGGTGCTGCGTGTCGATCGCCACACGGAGATACTGGAGGGCGCTGTCGAGACGCATTGTGAGCGGGTCGTGGCCCGGACTCACCCACACGCTCAGCGGGGGGATCGTGAAGGCCCTAAAGCCGGTCGATCCCTTCACCTCGAGCGTCAGCGGCTTCGTGTCGACGTTGAGCGACAGGTAGTGCCGATCCCCTACGACGTCGTCGACGGCCGCGACATCGTTCTTCCCGGCTTCCAGGAGGACGCCGGGCCAATCGAGCGCCTGACTCGTGAGCATGGCGGGTACGCTGTCGCGTCGCGTGACGCGTCCACCGGAGATGATGGACCGCAACAGGACGCTGTGCGTAGCTGGCTGCTTCAATGGCGCGAGCATGTGCGGGTCAGGGGGCCACCGTCAGCGCGTAGCCCGCGAGGGATGCGCGGAGTGCGTCCTGACGATCCGCTACCTCGAGCACAGTGGTCGTATATCGCGCGGCGGCGCCAACGTCGGGCACGTGCAGCGTGGCCACCGCTCCGTTGTCCAGCGCACCGACCACGGCTCCGATAACCGTCGAGCCGCTCTCGCGCCGGGTGAACAGGCGGATCGACGCGTTGGCGACCGTGGCGCTGTCGATCGGTGGGCCGCTCACCTGGAACGTCATGGCACCGTCGTCGGCGTGAGGCGTGGTCAGGCGCAGCGTCAGAGTGCCGGCCCGCGAGCTGCCGCTGGTCGGGTTGTCCGAGCAGGCCGTGCCAGCCACAAGGGCGGCTACCATCGCGAAGATCCAGCGGGAGCGGCTCATCGATTGCTCCTGGCGCCCGGCAGGCCGCCCACGGTTCTCAGGTACGCCTGGAGGTCACCGACGTCATAGCGACCATTGTGGTTGCCGAGCGCGTCGAGGTATTGCAAGTCGGCCGCGCTCAAGCCGCCTCCGCCTAGCAGGCTCGCGGCCGCGACATCGAGCGGGAACCGCGGTGCCACGTACCCCACCGGTTGCCCGGGGTGTGCCACGCCGGCCGGGTTTACTTCGAACACTCGGCCGACCCGCGGATCGGTGGCGAACAGCCGCGCCACGGTGGCGCCTGTCGCATCGCGCCCGAACGCCACCGCCTGCGGGGCGTCCGGCCCAATCGCGAAGGTATCGGCCACGATCGCCCCCGTCGCATCGAACAGCTGGATGCGCCCGGCGGCGGGCGCCGGAGCGTAGATGTTGCCGGCCACGTCGAACGCGAACGCCCAGATTATGAATGCGCCGCGTAGCACGCGCCGCAGCTCGCCGTTCGCGAGCTTCCAGATCTCGGTGCCCTGCGAGAAGTGCGGCTCGCCCGACGGAGCGATGGCCAACGGCCCGGGTCCCGAACCGCCGACGCTGATGGCGTCAAACCGTGCCTCGAACTGGCCCGTGGAGCTGTAGCGCCGGAGCGACCGATCGGACAGGTCGGTGAGCCAGATGCGGCCGTCCGGGGCCACGGCGATCCACAACGGGATTCCCGCGTCGGTGATGAAGCGCGTCGCCTGGCCTTGCGGCGTGACGCGGTACACGGCGCCGTCCGTAGACGCCACCAGTAGTTTGCCGAATGCGTCGAAGGCGAGGCCTTGCGGGGTCGGGATCCCGGTGGCGAAGGTCGTCACCACGCCCTGGCCGGAGACGCGCACGACGCGATTTCCCGTCAAGTCGCTGACGAACAGGTCCCCCGTGTTCCCGACGGCGAGACCCCAGGGCCGGCCGAGGCCCTGGGCGCGCACCGTGATCGGGTCGCCCGGTCCCGGGGTGATCGAGCGAACGTGGAGCGTGTACGGGAACGGGTTGCCACTGCCGGCTGCATCGGCGACGGTCGCGTAGTACGTCCCCGTCGTGATGATCGAGTACTGGAGGCGACTGTCGGCACCGTCTTCGTCGTCGTTGAACGCGAGCTGTGTCGTGCCGTCGCTCGCATACAGGGCGATGACCGGGTCGACGAATAGTCCGAGCGCGGCGGCGTCGACGTCGAGCTCGATGGTCGTTCCTGCCCGGGCCGTAATGGCCCAATAGTCCACGTCCCCCGCCGGGTTATCGTCCTGCGGGCAGACCTCGCCGGAGCCGGAGTCGCCGATCGCGACTGGTGCAGCCGTGCCCGGGGTGTCGTTGGGCTCCTGCTCCGTCCCCACCACAGGGCAGGTGACCTTGTCGAAGTTGATGGCGTACGTGAGTCCCGGGCCTCCCGTGGCCCCGAACGCCCGAATCACCACGTAGTAGCGGCCGCTCTGGGGGACGCGGTAGGAGATGCGGCTGTCGAACCCGTCGAAATCGTCGTTGAACGCGAGCGACGTCGTACCGTCGGGCGCGATGAGCTCGAGCGTCGCGTCGAGGGGCGATCCGACTTGAGCGGCATCCACGTCGACGCTGAGAAACTGTCCGGCGGGCAGATCCACGAACCACGTGTCCACGTCGCCCGCGGGATTTACGACGCCCCTGGCCTGGTCGCCGAGCGCCACGCTGTCGGCCGTGCGGACGTTGTCGTTGGGCTCGCTCTCATCGACGATGGGGGTTTGCGCCAGGCCGGGCGTAGCGCCGACCACCGCCAGCAGAACCAGGATTGAGATTCTCATAACGCACCGGCCGCGGACACCGTCCGTTGGACCGCGCCATCGCTCGGCACCGCATCCCGGCCCAACCCAAGCGTCCCCCCAATCCGCCCTGCACTCCACAGCGTCGCGCCCGGGTGGAGCGACCACGCCGGGTCGAAGCCGACGGCACCGGAGAGATCAGGAACGACGAGGTCGTACCCGGTCTCTGTGAGGGCGGCGTAGGCGGCAGTCATCGAGATGACCACAAATGTTGTGGTGCCCTGCTGATACACGACGACCGCGGATCGATCGTATTCGCTCTGTGGGACGAAGTGTGCTCGCAGCCGCAGCGCCGGCGCGCTCGCGACGGTGCTGAACACGGGCGGTATGAGCGGTGCGCCGAGCGTGAGGGTGCGGTCGGTGGGCGTGCGGAAATAGAGCGTCGCGCTGCGAGCGCTCCCGGTAGTCGCGGCGCTCACGCTGGCGGAGAGAATCTGGAGATCGCTTGCGAGCAGCTGGCTCTCCGGCAGCGCTACGTAGGGGCGTGTCACGTCGGTGGTCAGACCGATCAACAGGCTCACTGCGATCTCGTCGTGGTTTGTCAGGAGCCGGGTGCCAGACGCCGCGGCCTCCGCGCCCAGGCCATTGAGGGAGACAGTCGCGACGGCCGGCGCGAACGCTTCGGCTGACGCGAAGTCGAGCACGGGAAGCGTGGTGCTGTCGGGCACGTCGATGTCTCGCCGCAGGATGAAGCGGGTAATGGCATCGCTCCCGTCGGTCCGTGTGGTGCGCGTGGCAAGCAGATCACGCGGACCGCTAGCCAGGCCCTTGAGCTCGAAGGACCTGTCTACTCCGACGCGCACGCGCGAATTGAAGGACGCAGCGACGAACGCGGTTTCATTCGTATCGAGCCGGGCAACCGTGCCGAGCAACGTTTTGGCCGGCGCTGGACCGCAGTCACGTGAATTCGTGTCGCCTGCCGTCACGAGCTCCGCCGGGGTGCCGTACAGCACCGAGAACACGGTCATGTTGCCGCCAACCCGGGACAGCGTGGCGATCGCGCCGCGGCCAGCCGAGAACTCGTAGCGGAACGTCGTGTTGGATCCGCTCGGAGTCGGCTGCGCCTGCGTCCACGCCCCCTCGCCGTCCTGGAACGCCACCCACGCGGGCTGGATACAGTACGCGACCGCAACGCTGATCGGTGGCGGCGGCGGAGGCGGGGCCGACGGCAACGTGCCGTCGGAGCAGGCACTGACCGCCACGACGAAAAACAAGAGCCAGGACCTTGTTGACATGGAACTTCTCTGTGAAGGACGGAGGGGAAGCTGTGGGTCGCGTATTACCAGCGACTTAACGGTCGAAACGCACCCCGGTGTAAGTGTCCGGTAATAGTCATTCCCGAACATTCGCTCATGCCTGACCGCATCTCGACTGCCATGGTGATGGCCGATGGTCTCGCAACCGTCTACCGGCGTTGGGGATCAGGGCGCACCGTCGTGCTGCTCGGCGCATCCGAGGCCATCGCCCTCGCGCTGGGCGACTCGTTTCGGGTCATCGTTCCCGAGCTGCCGCTCGGCTTCCCGGACGGTGGCGCGGCTCGGTGGCTGGGCGGTGTGTGCGAAGGCCTGGGCATCGCGGAGGCGGCGATCGTAGCCACGCCCGCCTCGAGGGCTGCGGCCTCTCAGTTCGCCCAGGAAGCACCCGACCGCGTGAGGGGAGTCATCATACCCGATTCCCCGGCACCCGACCCGGCTGTCCTCCGGGCGGCGCTCGAGCGGATCTTCAGTTAGGATTCTCCCATGACGACGGCCCCGGCGCCGCGTGCGGGCTGCCCGGTACAACTCACGACGTTCATCGGCCGCGAAAGAGAAATCGCGGCTGTGAACGACCTGCTCCAATCCACCCGATTGGTGACGCTCACCGGGGTCGGCGGCGCCGGGAAGACGCGGCTCGCTGCCGAGGTCGCCGCGCGTGTCACTCCACGCTTCGAGGCCAGCGCCTGGGTGGACCTCGCCAGCCTCTCGGATCCAGCGCTCGTGGCCGACCTGGTTGCCGCGACGCTGGGCTATCGCGAAGAGGGGGGCCGGTCAGCGGTCCAGACCATGGTGCACCGGTTGTGCGAGTGCGAGACCTTCCTCATCTTCGACAATTGCGAGCACCTGGTAGACGCCTGTGCCGAAGTCGCGGAGACCCTGCTCAAGGGCTGCCCGAGCGTCCGCATCCTCGCCACGAGCCGCGAAGCGCTGGGCGTGCCGGGCGAGCAAGCGTGGCTGGTGCCGCCGCTCTCGCTGCCCGCCGGTACCACCGCCGCGGAGGTCCTGAGCTCCGAAGCCGGCAGGCTGTTTCTCGAGCGCGCCCGCGCGGTGCGTCCTGCTTTCTCACTCGGTGACGCGAGCGCCATCGCGGTCGCGCAGATCTGCCGGCGGCTCGACGGCATTCCGTTGGCGATCGAGCTGGCGGCGGCGCGAGTGGGCGTGCTCGCGCCCCAGCAGATCGCGGCTCGGCTCGACGACTCCTTCAAGCTGCTCATCTCCTCCGGCCGATCGACCGTGCCGCGGCACCGGACGCTGCGCGAAACCATCGACTGGAGCCACGCGCTGCTCGACCCGGCCGAGGCCGCGCTGTTTCGACGGCTGTCCGTGTTCGCCGGGACCTTCTCGCTCGATGCCGTCGAGGCGATCTGTCCCGACGCCGACGTCCTCGACGTCCTGTCGTCCCTCGTGGACAAGTCGCTCGTGGTGATGGAGACGGTGGGGGGCGAAGCGCGCTATCGCCTGCTGGAGACGCTGCGGCAATACGGGCACGACCGGCTCACCGCCGCGGACGAAGTGGTGGATCTGCGCCGGCGACACGCGCAGTTCTTTACTGAGCTGGTCGCCGCGCGTGAGCGGGAGACGTTCGGCGGCGCGGGCGAACGCGAGTTGACCGCGAGGCTCGTCGCCGAAGAGGGGAATTTTCGAGCCGCGGGTGACTGGGCACACGAGACCGGGGACCACACTACGTCTCTGCGGCTCTGCGCCGCCCTGCATTGGCACTGGTACGCACGCGGGCATTTCCGCGAGGGCTGGAAGCGTTTGCAGGCGGCGCTTGCGCACGCGGACGCGGTGCCGCCGCTCCACGCGGGGAAGGCCCACGTGGCCGCAGCCATGACAGCGCGATTGATCGGCGCGGTCGATCAGGTTGCACCTAACGCAGCGCGGGCCGTGGCCCTGTTGCGCGACCAGAACGATGCGTGGCACCTGTCGTACGCGCTGGTGTTCCTTGGAGTCTCGACGCCCGACCCTGCGGCAGCGGAGCGGCTCTTCGTCGAGGCCACCGGCCTGGCGCGCGCGCATGCGCCGGGCAGCGTGCTCCTGGCGTTCGCGCTGTTCTGGCACGGTGTGCTGGCGTTGAACCAACGCGATCTCGATGGGGCCGAGCGGCTGTTGAGCGAGAACCACGCGATCGGTCGCGCGCTGGGACACCCTCCTGCGATCGCGTTCCCGCTGTCGATGCTGGGGCACCTCAAGCTGCAGCGCGGCCAGCTCGAGGCTGCGGGCGCGGACCTGCGCGGCGCGCTGCGGATTCATGCCGACAATCGCGACGCCTTGGGTTGCTTCTGGTCGCTGGAAGGGCTCGCACGTCTGGCCCATCTCTCGGGCCAGCCGGAGCGCGCCGCGCAGATTCTCGCCGGCGTGCGCGAGCAGCGCGACCAGATCGGGGCGGCGTGGTCCTCACAAGAGACGCAGGAATTCGAGGCCCTCGGCGCGTCGTCACCGCCGCAGCGCGCGCTGACGCTCCCGGAGCTCGTCGCGTATGCGCTCGAACCCAGCCCGGGGCTCGCCCGTGCCGTTGAGGCACCCCCGGTCGCTCCTCCCAAACAGGCCTCCGGTACACGCCACTTGGCGATCCGGGCACTCGGTGCCTTGCAGATCTCGCAGCCTGCCGGACCTCTCGTCTGGGCTTCGGCAAAGCCGCGGGAGCTGCTGCTGTTCTTGCTGTGCCACCCGGACGGACGCACTCGCGAGCAGGT
>Ga0209055_1000486_pt1 | contig 27908 bp, 22 predicted proteins | sample GraSoiAngelo_110_FD_185875 | JGI IMG/M metagenome (GOLD analysis project Ga0209055, IMG submission 185875) | Grasslands soil microbial communities from the Angelo Coastal Reserve, California, USA - 14_0903_12_30cm (SPAdes) (version 2) | ecosystem: Environmental > Terrestrial > Soil > Grasslands ... | reverse complement strand
TCTGCTGCGAGACGGTGTTGCCGAACACGCGAGATTTTGATCGGCACTCGCTTCGTCCACAGCTTACGTCGGACCTGCCGAAGCTTTAACGAGAGCTTATTTGTCGGCCGAGGCTGTCAACTGATTAGCGACTAATTGCCATCCGGTCCGGCCTTTCACCCAAATGTGGATGCTCCGGTATTGGCCACTTGTCGGTTGACCACTGTACTGGCCCTTGATTGTCACGCGGCTCGGCCAGCAGGTGCGAAGCATTTTTAACTCTGGAGCGTTGCACGCCGCCATCGATGCGGCGATCGCTCGAAACAAAAACCGCTGACCCTTGGTTAGCAGCAAAGACATCCCTCCGGGGACGCAAACGGCCAAGGTACGGTTGTTCGCCGCCACCCTATGACTCTCTATATTAAGCATTTATCTTCCGTGCGTTCTTGCCGTTCTGCCTGCCACCGGCGGCGCTCACATTCGTCCTCGCCGGCACGGTCGTGGCAACTCCTGCGATTCTAAAGCTGTGCTACGACAAAAAAAGAATAAACAAAAGCGTGACAACCAGTTTGCGGCTCCGGTAGGGTGCGTAAGGGGTAAAAGATTACCAGGGAACCAACACTAGAAAAGAGAGGTCTCCTATGAAGAAAAAGTTAACTTCCCAATCGGCATTCTCCAATCCACGCGTCTTAATCGGTGGTGTTCTTTGCGCGATCGGCACCGTTCTGACGGTGCTCGCGTTTAGCGTTTACTCAAGCTCGTCCGCCCTGGCACAGGCGGCAAATCAAGGGCGCAGCGATGTAGTCGTCGGTGCCTCATATCACAATGACGTCTCCCCGGCGCTCCGCGATGTTCCGCAGGGATGGCCTCTTGAATTCAAGCGAGAGCACGAGGCCAATCCAAATCCGCTGATTCCCAATAACCACCAGGACAGCCCTGACACGGCGGTGCAAGATAAAGAGATCTCCGCGCGCGCCCTTCTGGCACCCACGATAATGGGCACGATCCTCAACTTCAACGGTATCCCGTATCCCGGTGTCGGGTGCAATTGTGCGCCCCCAGATACCAATGGCGCGGTGGGGACCACGCAGTACGTTCAAATTGTTAACGAAGGCTATCAGGTCTTCGACAAGACCACCGGAAACTCCGTGCTGGGACCCAATAGCATCGAGTCGGTCTGGACTGGCTTTGGCGGCGCGTGCGAGCTTGGGGGCTTGGGCGACCCGGTGGTGCTCTTTGACCACCTCGCAAACCGATGGATCATCAGCGAGTTCGCGAGTCTGACCGGCACTGCCCCAGTCACCGACGAATGCATCGCAGTGTCTACTACGGCAGATGCAACTGGCACCTACAATCGTTATGGCTTCCACCTTACCAGCACCCAGTTCATCGATTACCCGAAGCTGGCCGTCTGGCCCGACGCCTATTATATGAGCGTTAACGTATTCAACGCACTGGGCACGGCATTTCTTGGTCCTCAGCCTTTTGCCTTCGATCGCGCGATGATGCTAGCCGGGCAGCCAGCTACGTTCGTTAGCCCTGTCGGCCCCTTGGGGAGCAACGTGGCGCCATTCTTGCCTGCCGACCTGGACGGCAGCACATTGCCGCCCACTGGTGCGCCGAACTCGTACGTGGGATTTCCTGCTAACGGCAGGTATACCGTTTATCACTTCCACGTCGACTTTGCGACGCCGAGCAATTCGACTTTTACCACCTTCGCTCATCCGCGCGCTGCTGCCTTTACCCGCCTCTGCCCCACCACCCGCAGTTGCGTGCCTCAATTGGGGGCTGGTGGATCAAGCAAACTCGATGCCATTGCAGATCGCTTGATGTTCCGGTTGGCCTATCGCAATTTCGGCACCTTTGAATCCGTGGTCTCAAACTATACCGTGAGCTCAGGCGGAGTGGCAGGGGTGCGTTGGTTTGAGCTGCGCAACGTAACTGCGGGCCCGGTGAGGGTGTTTCAGCAGAGCACCTATCAACCTGACACGACCTGGCGTTGGATGGGGAGTGTGGCGATGAATAGCTTCGGAGATCTTGCCGTGGGCTTTAGCGCCTCCAGTAGTAGTATATTCCCGCAGATCCGCTATGCCGGCCGTCTCGTGACCGATCCAAAAAACACTCTGGCCCAGGGTGAAGCCCATCTCTTCGATGGTACTGGCGCCCAACAAGATACTAGCAACCGCTGGGGCGACTACAGCTCAATGAGCATTGACCCGGTGGACGATGCCACTTTCTGGTACACTACTGAGTACTACGACACGACCAGCAGTTTCAACTGGCGCACGCGAATCGGGAATTTCAAGTTGAGGTAGGATTACTAACGATCACTGATACGGCACCGAGTGTTGGTCCGTCTCGACCGCTGCAAGGCGTATTGAACCGGCGCCTCGAGGCCATTGCTCGATTAGCATAATCGTCTCCTGCGGGAGAGATATGGCGATCGTAGTGGTGGGGGTCCGGAGCTGGAGTGGCGCACGACGGAGAGGCTATTATCTCGCCGGAATCGCACGCAAGTCAGGAACCGCAAGGCGGGCGGTGGAACGGCCGAGATTACAGTCTGTCGTTCGCTGGGCGCACATTGCTACTTGAGAAAGAGGCGCTTGCTGTAGCAGTCGAAAAGGTCCCGCGGGTTTGCGTTCATCGGCGCTAGTTGCAATCGCCAATCTAGAACCTACAATCTGAAATTCTTCAGCGGGGTCTTAGCTCAGTTGGTAGAGCGCCTCAATGGCATTGAGGAGGTCACGGGTTCGAATCCCGTAGGCTCCAGTCTTCGCTCGCAGCGTAGCGCAGAACGAAGACTGTCGCGCCGTAACTTTAGTGGAGGCGGACCTGTTTTACCTTTGCCACAGTTGCGCGGCGAGCTACGACTCGGCAAGCCACTCAAGATATGGGCCGATTTATCTATCTGTATATACTGCAGAGTGAAGCTTGCGCTGACCGGTTTTACATTGGAAGAACGTCGGATCTCCGTGCCAGGTTGGGCCAGCACAATGCAGGACGAGTCCCGCACACGACAAAATGGAGACCGTGGCGAATTAAGACATATCTTGCCCTCTCAGACTCAGAGCGCGCCAGAGCTCTCGAGCGCTATCTGAAATCCGCCTCAGGCAGAGCGTTTATAAAGAAGCGGCTATAACATTTGGCGTTTGCTCCTTCTCGACCGGTGGGGACGCGGAGCGCGGGGTTCAGAGCGAGGATCAGAGCCGGGAGCCAAAGGCGAATGCTTTGGATAATCCCCTAGACTCCATTCCCTTTCCGTCATTCTTCAGCCGAGGGGATGTGACCGCGATTTTCTCCCTCTCGGACGATCGGGCGGGGCCAGTCAAAAAAATATCAAAAAAAAGCTTGCAAACCATATTAGATTAGTAGAGATTCGAGCGAATCTATACTATATTGATAGACATTTAGATTGATGATGCCAACTGAAAACCTGAGATGAAAACAATAAAACAAATGATTGCCTTCATTTCCCTGGTCGTGTTCTGCGCGAGCGCGGTTTGGGTTGAATACAAGCTGGTCCTGCAGTTCGGAATCCTGTTTAGCCTCTTTGCGAGCACGTCCGTTTCGGTCGGGCTGTTCTTGGCCTTGCGCGCGAAACGGGCTCGCCTAACTGAGAGTCAGCGCCGTCGATTTCCACGGAAATTCGTCGATGACAATAAATTGAAAGAATTGGTACGCTTGTTTTGGCAAGTGCGTTTATCCAGTCCGGGCACGCCGCGGACAGATGAGCTGAGCCATGCTCGTCATGCCCGACTCTCGCAACTGACACGTGCGATGAAAATGGACATGGCCAGACTTCTCAGCAACCCCTGAGCATCTGGTTCCCATAACAGAAGACATGAAACTTTCGAAACGAGGAGAATACGCACTCAGAGCCCTGATTGATCTTGGGATCGCACAAGAACTAGGCCGCCCCATTCTGCAGGTGAGCGAGCTGGCGGCGAAAGAGAAACTCCCCGTGAAATTTCTCGAGCAGATCTTCGCGCAACTAAAACTCGGCGAGTTCGTAAAAAGCACGCGCGGGAAACTCGGCGGCTATTCTCTGGCGAAGCCGATGACCCGGATCAAGTTCGGATCGGTCATTCGCTTCATCGAGGGACCGCTCGCACCAATTCAGTGCGTCAGCCAAACGGCTTACGTCCGCTGCTCTTGCCCAGACGAAGTGCATTGCGGTTTGCGCATGCTGATGCTCGATGTGCACAACGCGATCGCAAAGATCCTCGATCGATACACGCTCGCCGACATTGTTGAAATCACGTTGCGCAAGTTGCGCCGGGACAAGGTTGCGTCGCCATTTTTGCCACCATCAACCCAACTCCCGTTGGTGTTGCCGCCCGCGGTTGATTTGCTGGGTCGGGGCCGACGAGAATTCGAGTCACTCAAGCAAGTGTCTGAGAAACGGAGGAAATGAAAATGCAAAGGAATCGATCAAAGAAATCCAACGATACGAATCGACTAATCAATGCGACAACAAGGAGAAAAGTGATGTTCATCAAAAAATTCACTTTACGGGCAGCGGGCGGGAGCCTGGCTGCGATTGGTTTGCTGGCGGTGCAACCGCTTGGCGCACAGACATCTGCCGACTCCGCACGAATCGAGAAACTCGAGCGCGCGGTCGAGCAATTGCAAAAACGCAATGCCGAACTCGAACAGGAAATCAGCGGCTTAAAAAAACAGACCTCGTTTGAGCCGCTCCTGGGTCCGGCAGGCAAAACGAAAACGCGCGTCACTTCCGATGGGAAAACGTACGTCGAGAAGGCTGTGGTCGAAGAGGAGAAAAAACCGGTTTATGTCGTGCCTGGGGGACCGGAAATTAAGCTGGTACTGGGCGGATTCATTCAGGCGAACTTGGAAGACGGGGATGTCTCCGCATTCGAGGGGCGCTTTGGTTTAAACGCGCTGAAAGACCGTTTCCGCCTGCGCCGGGCGCGAATCAATCTCTCGGGTGAGTTTGCGGAGAACTTCGACTTTAAGATTGAAGGCGACTTCGAGCAAAGCGATGCCTCGATCACCGCATTGAAATCGATTACTACCACCACGGACAATACGACGGGAGACATCGAGAGCATCAAAACGACTACGGTCTCAAACTCCACGCGCACGGAGTTCTCCGGCACGGACATTTTCATCAACTGGCATCAATTTCCAGAGGCGCAAATTAAAGTCGGCCAATGGAAAGCGCCGTTTGGTCTGGAGCAGATCACGCCGGACACGAAACTCTTTATGATTGAGCGAAGTCTGCCCACCGGCGCGCTGACGCCGGAGCGGCAGGTCGGCGTGCAGCTCTGGGGCAAGCCGTTCGCCAACGTTTGGCCGGATCAAAAAGACCTGGTGACTTACTACGCCGGCATCTTTAACGGGAACGGCCGGAACGTGAACACAAACGATAACAACAATTTCATGTACGTGGGGCGCTTGGAACTTCTGCCCTGGCACGGGAAATTGCTCGGCCAGGAATCGAGTCTCAAGCTTGGCGGCGACGTCCTCAATAGCCGCGACGATACCGGCACGAACATCGCGCCGTCGGGCAACCTGAAGGTCAATGCCGATGGCTCACTCTCCTCGTTCTCATTGCCGGGGGCCGCTGAACGGACAGGGTGGAGCCTGGACGCATGGCTGAACATCGGGCCCTTTGATCTGATCGGCGAATATCTGTCCGAAGACGTGAACGGTCGGACCGTGAGCGGTGTCGCACCGGGGTTCGCAGACTTCGACCCGAGCGGCTGGTATGTGCAGGGCAGCTATTTCCTCATTCCGAAGAAGCTGCAAGCAGCGGTGCGCTGGGAAGAGCTCGATCCCGACCAAGTCGCCAGTGGCGATGGCATCCGCTCCATCACGGGCGGGCTCAACTACTACATCCACGGCGATGCGATCAAGCTGATGGTCAATTATATCCACACCTGGTCGGATTTCCGGGAAGCGCATCCTGAGTTTGGCGACGACCAGTTCGACGAAGTCATCGGCCGCGTCCAGGTGATGTTTTAAGGAAAAACTTCGACTGACTGGCGAGAGTTAGCATTTGTTTCTCTCAACCAAACAGAGCACGCTTAGGTCAGCGAAAGCCCGTCGGGAGAGCGTTCCGGCGGGCTTTTTGCCTGAATCGGCCGGCGTTGGGCCGGAATCAAGGTTTTCACTTGACCTAAGCGACGGGCTCGCTTTGCAACCACGGCGCGTTCGCGCCGCTTGGATCTCCGATGTCCATCTCGGCACGCGCGGCAGCAACGCGGGCGCGTTGCTTGATTTCCTGCGCGAAAACGAATTCGAGACTCTCTACATTGTGGGTGATTTGATTGATGTCTGGCAGCTCCGTCGCGGGATTTATTGGCCGCAACAGCACAACGACGTCATCCAAAAAATCCTGCGCAAATCGCGCAAAGGCACACGGATCGTTTACATCCCCGGCAACCATGACAAAATGGTCGCGGGATTCCATGGTGTTTACGGCAACATCAGCATCCAAAGCCACGCCATCCATCGCACCGCGGACGGACGCCGCATCCTGGTGATTCACGGACACGAGTTGGACGCGGTGGTGCAAAACGTGAAGTGGCTCGCATTCGCAGGGGACGCGGGATATCAATTTCTTCTTTCGCTTAACCCGCTGATCAACTTCGTGCGCCGCCGCTTCGGCCTCGGGTATTGGTCGCTCAGCGCCTACGCCAAGAAGCGCGTGAAAGACGCCGTTAGCTTCATCGGCCGGTTCGAAGAAGAGATGGTTCGTTACGCGCAAACATTTTGTGTCGACGCTGTCTTATGCGGCCATATTCATAGCGTGTGCGTACGCCAGATTGGCCGGCTCACTTATTACAACTGCGGCGACTGGGTCGAGACCTGCTCGGCGCTCGTCGAATATGAAAACGGCAAGATCGACATTGTGAACTACGGCCCGCTGCGCTTTCCGAACCAACCGTTGAAACCGACGCGATCGTTGGAGGCCGCAGCGATATAAAAAGATGAAAAAGAAAGTGTTGTTCATTTGCGTTCATAACAGCGCTCGCAGCCAAATCGCTGAGGCGTGGTTGAACCGTCTTTGCCCGGACGACTTCGAGGCGCACAGCGCCGGACTTGAACCCGGCACGCTCAATCCGGTCGCGGTCGAAGCGATGCGCGAGGTCGGGGTCGATATCTTCGAAAAGAAAACGCAGAGCGTCTTCGATGTTTTCAAGAGCGGCCAATTATTTTCCTACGTCGTCACCGTTTGCGATGAAAGCAGCGCCGACCGTTGTCCGATCTTTCCCGGCGTGACGACGCGATTGCACTGGGGTTTTCCCGATCCGGCCGCACTAACGGGCACCGAAAAGGAGCGGCTTGATGGCGTGCGCAAAATTCGCGACCAGATTCGCGCCCGTATCGAAATGTTTTGCGACGAAATGTGCGGGGTTGGGGGCATAACCTTCGCCTAATTTTCATCCGGGGCGGCGCGCACGCTGCCCTGTCACGTGATTGTTACGCGATCTTGACAATTCGTAACCTGACGCGCCAGGCGCGGCGGTTTATCGAACGTTCAATTATGAGCGTGATTACAGTGAAAAGAACGGTGATCAAACGGACGCCGAATAAAACATCGACAACGCGTCGATCATTCCGCGAATTAACCCGGAGTTATTTCGCGAGCGAAAAGAGTTGGGAATTTGTCATCGAAGCGCTGTTCTTCGCCATCATCGTGGCGATTTCAGCGTGGCCGATCTTCGCCGCTGCCGACGCATTGAACGAATTCCTCCAGGGCACCGCAAGCTGAGACGATTCGCGACTTAGCAAGTTTGAGCGGCAGCAAGTCTGTTTGCGACTTGCGCATCGCGACAAGCCGTTTATGCGATTAGAACAGTTCTTTTGCAATGAACAACCCAGCGAGAAACGGTCGTGAGATTGAGCGCAAATTTCTCGTCGAAGAACTGCCGCCGGGACTCAACCGTTTCCGGAGTTATCCGATTGCGCAAGGTTATCTGGCGAGCGAGCCCGGAGGAAGACACGTTCGCCTGCGAAAAAAGGGAAAGACGGCATCGCTAACTTTCAAAGTAGGTCGTGGGGGCACCCGCGAAGAACGCGAGATCAAACTGAGTGCGAAACAATTCGCCGCGCTCTGGCCAGCGACAGTAGGCCGGAGATTGCGCAAGCTCCGCCACGAGGTTCCGTGGAAGAATTTGATCATCGAGATCGATAGTTATCGTGGGCGAAATGCCGGCCTCATCGTCGCGGAAGTGGAATTCCCAACTCATGCCGCCGCCCGCAAATTCCAACCGCCGAGGTGGTTTGGCCGAGAAGTGACAGGCGAAAAGCGCTACAGCAATGTCAGGCTGGCGCGAGAGTAACCAATTGGCAATGAGTTACCGCTTGAAATCGAAGGAGCAGCCGTCGCAAGGACTGAAGAGAATCTTTCGCGAAGAGATTGATTCCGCGCTTCGATTGTGCCGCCATCCGGCAAAGGAGCGGGGCGTGACTGTTCACGAGACGCGCAAGCACCTTAAAAAACTGCGCGCGGCGCTGCGGCTGGCGGCGGCACAGGCAGGAAAAAATCGACATGCACGAGAGGACCGTTCTTTGAGCCAAATCGCAAGGCTGATGTCGGATTTGCGCGACGCCCACGTCCGATTGCAAACGCTGACGCATATTCGCGAGGACATGGGCGGTCAATCCGCCGCGCAACCATTTCCAAAAATCGAAGAATTGTTGTCGATGGAACGGGAAAGTTTTTCGGCTGCTTTTGCCGGCTGGCGAAAACAAGCGATCCCGAAATTAGAAGCAGCCGAAAAACGTCTGTCCGGTTGGCCGCTGGACGAGACAACTTGGAAACAAGTTTGCGGATCGGTTGCGAAGTCGTATCGGCGCGGTCGCGCGGCGCTAGGGAAGGTTTTCGAGAAACCCACTCCGGAAAATTTTCATGCCTGGCGAAAGAAAGTGAAGGAGTTGTGGTATCATCTGCGCCTTCTTGAACCGCTCAACCGCGTTGTTCTGAAGAAAATTGCCGGGGACGCGAAAACTTTGGGCGAGCTCCTCGGCCTCGAGCATGATTTCGCTTTTCTCCTCGCCCGTTTTGACCAGGAAGGCACCGAGCCTGGACTGAGCGACGAGTGTGCTGCGCTGCGAAAGCTAATTCGCAAACGCAGCGCGAAACTAAAACGGGATGCGACCGAACTGGGCCGGCGATTTTATGCGGAGCCGCCGAAGGCATTTGCAAAACGAATCTCGATCTTCATCAAAGATTGGAAGTCGAAAAAGAAGAAGAGACGGCCGGCTAAGAAATAGCTCGAGTTACTTCTTCATGACCTTCGGTGGGAATAGCCAGAGCAATCTTCCATTGCCTGAAGAAACATTGACATCGACCAGTGCGACGCCCGCCTTCGCGAGTTTAAGCGACGCGCCAGTCAGGGCAGAAATCGTTTCCGTGAAATCCGGTTCGTGACCGACGAGCATCAAGCTCTCGGCAGGATGTTTTTCAATTAAACGTTTAAGCTGCGAATGTCCAAAGCCAGGCGCGAGCAATTTTTCTTCGCGACATTTTATTTTGAGATGCTCGGCCGCAATTTTCGCTGTTTGCGATGCGCGCGGCAGCGGGCTGGTCAGGATGAGATCAGGCCGCGCTTTGATTCGGGCAAGGAACGCGCCGACTTCGTGCATCTCTTTTTTGCCCCGCTTGGTCAGCGGACGTTCGTCGTCGGACTTTTTCCAGTCTGGCCAATCCGCTTCGCCGTGTCTGAGAAAATAAAGGTACATGTCGATCTTATGGCTGGTTTTAGAGGATGCGCCACTTCGGGCGACGGGTGCGCGGGTCAATTTGCCACAGACGCGTGCCGCCAAGAAACGCGTTCCGATTATGTCCGCGCTCGACTCCTTCCGGAAGTGAATCCAACTTTTTCGTGTTGCCGCCGCCGAGCACGACGTAGTCGGCGACGAGAGATTTCTTCAATTGCGCGACCGCGAATTCGACCTCGCGTTTCCACTCTTTTTCGCCAAGCCGTTCCAAGCCGGGGCGGCCAAGATAATCTTCGATGATTGCGCAATCACGATAGGGCAAATCGCCGAGTTCGAGCGGGAGGACGGTGTTGGCCCAAACAAAAGTCGAACCGAGGCCGGTGCCGAGTCCGAGAAAAAGCATTCGACCGCCGCGGTAACTGCCGAGCGCTTGCATGGCGGCGTCGTTGATCAGGCGGACCGGTTTGCCAAGTGCCTTCTCGAAATTAAATCCGACCCAGCCGTGGCCGAGATGTTTTGGTTCGCTGACGATGCGTCCATTGGACACAAGCGACGGAAACCCCATCGAGATGCAGTCGAATTTCCAATCGGCAATCAGTGGTTTGATTTGGGACACCATTTCGCGCGGCGTCATGCGCGGGCCTGACTTGAATTTTCGCTTTTTCGCGCGCGAGATCATCAACTTCACGTGTGTGCCGCCAACATCGATCAGCAAAATCTTCTTCTTCATGATTGTTTCGGCGGCGGTGGCGCAACGGTGATGGGAATCAACTTATCAGGCGGGGGCGTTTTTTTGCGACCAAGCTTTTTCGCGCGCTCCCTCGAACGTTCCCGGAAATGCCATTGCGCTTGGGCGCGGGGCTCCGGCCCCTCCGGCTGCAACCGCCGGTAACTTCCACCCGGCTGAAGCTCGCGCGCTTTTACCCGGTCATTTAGGAACCGCGGAAGCACTTCGTTGATGATGTTGTCGCGCAACGCTGGGTTCTCGATTGGAAATGCGACCTCGACGCGCCGCAAAAAGTTTCGCGGCATCCAATCAGCGCTCGATAAGAGAACCTGTGGTTGGCCAGCATTTGCAAAATAATAAATCCGACTGTGCTCGAGGAAACGCCCGACAATGCTGATGACGCGAATGTTTTCGCTTAGGCGCGGGATCTTCGGACGCAAACAGCAGATGCCGCGCACGATCAAGTCGATGGTTACCTCCGCGCAGGAGGCTTCGTAAAGTTTTTCGATAACCTCTTGGTCGACCAGCGAGTTGAGTTTCGCGATGATGCGCGCCGGCTTGCCCGCACGCGCGTGATCGCGTTCGCGCTCGATAAAGCCGATCAGGCGTTGCTTGATGTCGAAAGGCGCGACCATCAACTTCTTCAGACCAGGATAAGCGGCGAGGCCGGTGATGGTATTGAAAACGATCCCGACTTCCTCGGTCAATTGCGGTTCGGTGGTAAGGAAGCTCCAATCGGTATAGATGCGTGCGGTCCGCGGATTGTAATTTCCCGTACCGAGATGGACATAATGACGAATGCGATCGGCATCGCGACGGACGACCAAAAGCATTTTACAATGCGTCTTCAAGCCGACCACGCCATAGATGACATGCGCACCAGCCTCCTCAAGCCGGCGGGCCCATTGAATGTTGACCGCTTCGTCGAAGCGCGCGCGCAACTCAACGATAGCCGTCACTTGTTTGCCGGCATTAGCCGCATCGATGAGCGCTGCGACAATGGGCGACTCGCCGCCGGTGCGATAAAGCGTGATCTTGATGGCGAGCACTTGCGGATCCTGCGCCGCTTCCTCGATTAGATCGACAATCGGATCAAAACTGTCGTAAGGATGATGAAGGAGAACATCCTGCCGGCGCAGAACCTCAAAAATATCCGCGTGCGGCGGAAGCGCGGGGTCGCGTCCTGGTTGAAAAGGCCGGTCTTTCAGCTTGGCAAAGGCGTCGTTACTGATGAGCGGCGCCAGATGCGTCATCGAGAGCGGACCATCGACCTTGTAGACATCGGGCTCGGTCAGTTCGAAAAATTCGAGCAATAAATCGCGAAAATCTCTCGGGCAATCAGCTTCCACCTCCAGTCGCACCGCATCGCCCCGCCTGGAACGCCGCAGCTCCTGCTCGATCGTGCGCAACAGATTCTCCGCTTCCTCCTCGTCGATGTAGAGGTCGCTGTTGCGAGTAACACGAAAGGCATGCACCCCTTCGAGGATCAAACCGGGAAACAACTCATCGATGTGCTGCTTGATCAGAGAGGCGAGATAAATGTAATCCCACGGTTCGCCTTTGCCGCGCGGCATAAGAATGAGTCGCGGAATAACGCGTGGCACTTGCACAATCGCATGCAACGGCTCGCCCCCGCGTTGCGCCTTGGCACGCACGAGCAAATTGTGGCTCTTGTTCAAAAGCTGCGGAAAGGGATGACTGGCGTCGACAGCAAGGGGCGTCAGCATCGGAAAGACTTCCTTTTGAAAATAACGATGCGCCCAGGCCGCGCGTTTGGCGTTCAGTTGCGACACTTCGCGGACGCGAATTCCATTCTTGGCAAGCTGCGGAAGCAGTTCGGCGTTCCAAAGCGCGTATTGAGTCGCGACCAGCTCGCTCACAACTCGCCGGATGCTGTTGAATGTCTCGGTCGGACTCAATCCGTCGGGACCGACATCGCTCGTCTCGCTCTCGATTTGTTGTTTGATTCCAGCAACGCGAATCTCGAAAAACTCGTCCAGATTTGAGCTGAAAATGGTGAGGAACTTGACCCGCTCGATCAGCGGCTGCGTCGCGTCCTGCGCTTCTTCGAGCACGCGTCGATTAAACTCCAGCCAGCTCAGTTCGCGGTTGATAAAACTTTGCGGACCGAAAAAACTTTCGCTTCTGGCAAAACCGCCTGGAAAAGATTCCGCGCCAGCATTGGAGTTTTCGACACTGATTTTGGCGCTGGCCTGCTCCATTTATTTCAAGATCGACAATTGGCTGACAAAGGATTGTTCACTCGCATTCACGAAATCCCTCTCGCGTCTTTCGGCAGGCACCGCAATCGCGCCTCACGCCGATGCTACGAACGGCTGATGTCTGATATCTTCCGCCGCCGCCGCGTAGACGGCATCTTCGGCAATGTTGGTGGCGTGATCGCCGACGCGTTCGAGATGTCGCGCAATAAACATCAAATTCAAATAACCACGCAACTGATCGGGATCTTCCGCCATTCGCTGGATCAAGCGCCGGCTGGCGACGCGATTCAATTCATCCAGCTTTTCATCGCGCGGTACCACAGCTCGTCCGAGTTGCACGTCCTCGCGCACATAAGCGTCGATGCTGTCCTTGAACATCGACATGGCGTGCGCGTGCATTGGCGCGATCAATTCCAGCTCCGGCAATGGCGGATGCTGGTTCAGCTTGCGCGCCCGGCGCGCTATGTTCGTCGCCTGGTCGGCCATGCGCTCGAGGTTGGAAGAAAGTTTCATGGCCGAGACGACACGACGGAGATCGGAAGCCAGAGGTTGAAAACGCATGAGCACATCTACGCCGTCCTTGTCGATCTGTTTTTCCAGCTGGTCGATTTCCTCGTCATCGGCGATGGCGTTTGCGCAAAGATCGTCGTCCCGTTGGAACAAACCTTTCATCGCGCGATCAAGGCTGCGCTCCGTCAGCCCGGCCATCATGAGCACATTGTTGCGCAGCGAAGCGAGTGCTTCGTCGAACGTTCCAAGAATATGTTTGGGCGTCACCATTTCGATCTTTCCGATGCCGATCTAATCAGCCGAACCGGCCCGTAATATAATCTTCCGTCTGTCGTTCGCTCGGATTTGTGAAAATCTTTGTCGTCGAAGCAAACTCGATCAGCCGCCCGAGGTAGAGAAAGGCGGTGTAGTCGGAGCACCGTCCGGCCTGCTGCATGTTGTGCGTGACGATGACGACGGTGTAATTGGAACTAAGCTCGTGGATGAGCTCCTCGATTTTCGCGGTTGCAATTGGGTCGAGCGCGGAAGCGGGTTCATCCATCAGAAGAACTTCCGGCTCAACCGCGATGGCGCGCGCGATGCAAAGCCGCTGCTGTTGACCACCGGACAAGCTGATGCCGGGTTTGTGCAGATCATTTTTCACTTCGTCCCACAGCGCCGCCATCCGGAGCGATTGTTCGAGCCGCTCGCGGAGGAAGGCGCGATCGCGCACGCCGTTCAGTTTTAAACCGACGAGAACATTCTCCGCAATCGACATGGTTGGAAATGGATTCGATTTTTGAAAAACCATTCCGATGCGACGCCGAACTACGACTGGATCGATATGTGGCGCATAAATGTCTTCGCCGGCAAAAACCACTTTGCCTTCGATCCGCGTTTGCGGAACCAGTTCGTGCATCCGATTGAGCGAGCGCAGAAGAGTAGACTTGCCGCAGCCGCTCGGACCGATGATTGCGGTGATCATTTTGGATGGAATGGTGAGAGTGACGTTCTCGATCGCTTTCTTCTCTCCATAAAAGATCGATAATCGTTCCACCTCAAAGGCGGGCGGTCGCTCGGGCGCAGCAGCGGTGGGCTCGGAGCCGGAGGCCACCTGTTGCTGCGGCGATGAGACGGGCGTGATCATCGGCGGATCAATTATCGCGGCGCTTTCCATCAGAGAACTCGGGCAACTCGTTCGCGGGTGAGAAAACGAACCAGAATATTAACAAAGAAGATCATTACCACCAGCACAAGCGCACCGGCCCAGGCCTGCCGATGCCAGTCATCATATGGCGAAATAGCGTAGCTGAAAATTTGCAACGGCAGGGCAGCAATCGGCTCGCTCAGGTCGTGGTTCCAAAACCGGTTCCCAAACGCGGTGAAAAGCAATGGCGCAGTTTCTCCGGCGACGCGTGCCAGCGCGAGGAGAATGGCCGTGACGATGCCCTTGATCGCCGTCTTCATCACGATGTGCACGATTGTTTTCCAGCGGCTAATGCCGAGAGCAAGCGATGCTTCGCGATAACCAGCCGGCACGAGCAAGAGGACTTCCTCCGTCGTGCGCATGATCAGTGGAATCATGATGAAGCCGAGCGCGAGCCCGCCCGCGTAAGCGGAAAAGCTTTTGAAGCGCAAAACAACCAAACCGTAAACCACCACGCCCCAAATGATCGATGGAACGCCGTTGAGCACATCGGCGACGAAGCGAAGCAACCAATTTCCACGCACCGTTCCGTACTCGGCAAGATAAACGCCGCCGAAAACCCCAACCGGAACGCCAACCAGCGCGGCGAGCCCAAGTAATTCGAATGACCCGGCGATCGCGTTCACCATGCCGCCGCCTGCGACGCCGACCGGTTTCGGTAATTCCGTGAAGAACGACCAGTTCACCGCGCTGGCCCCGCTGCGGAGCAGATGCAAAAATACAAGCGCGAGTGGCGCGATTACCAGCAATGCACACACAAACGACGCGGCTGAAGCGAGCGCGCTCTTCGTTTTTCGCCAAAGATGACTGTTCTTCATTGGACAGCGCCGCTTTTTATTGTCGATCCCATCGTTTTCAAAAGCAGTTGCGCGAGGAGATTCGCCAGGATCGTGATTCCGAAAAGAACCAGGCCGATTTCGAACAACGCTTGCAGGTAAACGTCAGTCGTCGCTTCGGTAAACTCATTTGCGATCACGCTCGCGAGGGTGTAACCCGGCGCAAACAATGAAGCGCGGATTTGCGGCGTGTTCCCGATCACCATCGTCACTGCCATGGTTTCGCCCAGGGCGCGACCGAGTCCGAGAATCACCGCACCGAAAAGTCCTTTTTTTGCGTAACTGAGCACCGCAATGCGCGTGACTTCCCATCGCGTTGCGCCCAGCGCGTAAGCTGCTTCGCGCTGCAAGTTGGGAACAGAGCGCAGGATCTCGCGCGAAACCGAAGTGATGATCGGCAGAATCATCACCGCGATAATGATGCCGCCCGCCAGCATGCTGACCCCGTAGATCGGTCCGCTGAAAAACGGCGTCCAACCAAAGATTTTTTTCAAGAACGGGAATGGATGATCCCGCAGCCACGGAATCATTACAAAAATTCCCCACAAACCGAGGATCACGCTTGGGATCGCCGCCAGCATCTCAATCAGCGAAACAATCGGCTGCCGAATCCAGAGCGGCGCTAGTTCCGTCAAATAAACTGCGGTCGCAATGCTGAGCGGCACGGCAATGATCAGCGCGATGAGTGAGGAAACAGCCGTGCCGTAAATGAATGGGAGCGCGCCGAACTGTTCCGCGACCGGATCCCATGTCGATGTTGCAAGAAAATGAAAACCGAACCGATGGATGGCGAGTGACGAGCCGCGCGCCAATTGCCATCCGACCAAAAACACCAGCGCCACGACCGCGAGCGCCATCGCCAGCGTGAACCATTTGAACACCTTGTCGCCGAGGCCCGATGGCGGCGCCATCCGATCGATTGTCGATCTTACGGCGGGCCTTTCGGGAGCAACGGCAATTGGCATGATGGCGTGCCCGCGTTACATTTTGATTTCGTCCACCCGCTTCAACACGCGTTCGCGCAAATCAGCCGGCAGCGGCGCATAATCCAGGTTCTTTGCCATGTCTTCGCCTTTGGTCAGCGCCCATTTTAGAAACTCGACCAGCTTTTTGCCTTTGGCCGCGTCTTTTTGCTGCTCGTAAACGAGCAGCCACGTCGCGCCGGCAATCGGGTATGAATCATTCCCGGGCGCGTTCGTCATTGAAAAGCGAAAGTCCTCCGGAATTTGCGCCGTCGCCATCGCCGCAGTGATCGATTCGACCGACGGCTTCACGAACTTGCCCGCTGAATTCTTCACGTCCGCATACGGCATTTTGTTTTGAATCGCGTAGATCAATTCCACGTAACCAATTGCACCCGGAGTTTGCTTCACCTGGCCCGCGACGCCTTCATTTCCTTTGCCGCCGAGACCGGTCGGCCAATTGACCGAAGTGTTCGTGCCGACCTTCTGTTTCCACTCCGCGCTGATTTTGCTCAGGTAATCGGTCCAAATATAAGTCGTGCCGCTGCCATCTGAGCGATGGACCACCACGATTTCTTGATCGGGCAAACTTGCTCCTGCGTTCAGGGCTGCGATCTTTGGATCGTTCCACTTCTTGATTTGGCCGAGGAAAATTCCCGTGATCGCGTCGGCATCGAACTTTAACGCGGGACTTCCGGGCAAATTGTAAGTGACAACATCGGCACCGGCCACAGTTGGAATGTGCAAAATTTTTCCCGGCGCTTTGGCGAGGTTCTCATCACTCATCGGCCCATCGGACGCGCCAAAATCCACGGTCTGCGCGATGATTTGTTTTTGTCCGCCGCCGGAACCGATCGATTGATAATTAAACCGCACTGATGGATCGACTTTGGCGTATTCGTCGAACCATTTCGAATAGATCGGATATGGAAACGTCGCGCCCGCGCCATTGATCGTCATTTGCGCCGACGCCGTTGCACTCAACCCGGACGCGATGATCAGCCCAAGAAATCTGCCGCTCAGCTTGTGAAGTTTCGTCATGCGACGAAATTGCCGCACTCGGGTTCGGCTGGTCAAAATGTTTACTGTTACGTTTGTGTGACGGGGGCGCACGCGCCTCACGTCCTGGCGACGCTCATAGAGCGCCGCTACAGCTCAAATCGTAACGCGACCGGGCAAAATCACGCGAATGGTGGTTCCCTTTCCGAGTTCGCTCTCGGCTTCGACGCGGCCGCCGTGGAGTTGCGCGATGTGTTTGACGATCGCGAGGCCGAGTCCGGTGCCCCGGATGCCTTCGGGGCTGCGTGCTTTATCGGCGCGATAAAAACGTTCGAAAATGCGCGGCAGATCGTTTTTATCAATGCCGACGCCGTCGTCGCTCACGCTGAGCGCAATTTCGCCCCTGCCCTGCTCAGCTCGAAGACGAACTCCGCCGTTCTCGCGGGAATATTTCACCGCATTGTCGAGCAAATTGTAGAGGACTTCCTGCAATCGCGCTTCTTCCGCGCGAATCATCGGCAAATCGGGTGCAAGATCGACAACAACTGCAAGCCCCTTTTCCGCGAACTTTTTTTTCCAATCGTGAGCCACATCGCCAAATAGCTTTAGCAAATCGACGTCGCTCAATTGCAAATTTGAATCCGCCGATTCCAATTGCGCGAGCATGAGCAAGTCATCTACGAGCAAGCCGAGACGTTTTGAATGCCGTTCCATCACCTCGAGGATGCGCCCGCGTTCCTCACTTGAACTTTTCGGATCGTCGATCAAGGTCTCGATGTAACCGCGCAAGATCGACAATGGCGTGCGCAGCTCGTGGGAAACGTTGGCCACGAAATCGCTGCGCATTTGATCGCTGCGCTTCAACTCCGTGATGTCGTGAAACAAGACGACCGCGCCGGTCATTCCGCCGACGTCGTCTTTCATCGGCACGGCGCTGACTTGCATCCAACGCTCCCGGTGATTTTGTGGATCGAGCAGACCCAGCTCGGTTTGTTTCTGTTCTCCTGCGCCTAACGTTGCCACGATCAATTTTTCGAGCTGGGAATTACGAACCGTATCGAGAAGCGGCGCGCCTGGTAAAATCTCGTGGGGCGCGAAAAGTTGCCGGAACGTTTCATTGACCAGCGTGACCCGCCGGCTGGAATCGACCACGAGCAAACCATCCTGCATCGCGGAAAGAACGGTTTGTGTTCCAGAGGTGGCTTCCGAAATCCGCCGATCGAGATGCTGCTGGCGCCCGAAAATATTTTCCAAGGCGAGACCGACGCGGCGCGGTTGCGCTGCCCCATCGACAAGGAATGTGCGCGGACGATCGCCGGTCGCGATTTGCTGGACGAGTTGCTCGATTTGCCGCCACGGCGCAATCCATTTTCGCCACGCGATGTAAGCAAATGCGATTGTCGATCCAACAATCGCGCAGAGCAGAAACCAAAACATCCGCAGTTAATTTTCGCGTAAACGATAGCCGAAACCGCGGACGGTTTCGATCACATCGCCAGCTTTCCCAAGTTTCTCGCGCAGGCGGCGCACATGCGTATCAACGGTGCGCGTGTCGATGATGCTTTCGTAGCCCCAGACGTCGTTGAGCAAACGATCCCGTTCCTGGACGCGACCGCGCCGCTGCATGAGCGTACGCAAAAGTTTGAATTCAATGCTGGTGAGATTGACGCGTTTGCCGCCGACCGAAACTTCGTGCCGGGCGGGATCAATCGTAATCGGGCCGGCGCTGAGACGTTCGTCTGCTGGCGTCGCTTCACCGCGACGGAGGATCGCACGGATGCGCAAAATAACTTCGCGCGGGCTGAACGGCTTGGTCACGTAATCGTCGGCGCCGAATTCCAGGCCCACGATCCGGTCGATTTCCTCCGCTTTGGCCGTTAACATCAAAATCGGAATTTGCCGCGATGCGGGATCGCTTTTGAGTATCTTGCACACTTCCAGGCCCGGCATCTTCGGCAACATCAGATCGAGAATGATAAAGTCCGGCTTTTCGCGGCGCCCCTTGTCCAAACCGGCAACGCCGTCACTCGCCGTGGAAATAACAAAGCCGCCGGCCTTGCGCAGATTCAGTGCGAGAAGATCGACAACGTCCTTCTCGTCTTCGACGATCAGAATGGTTTTGCTCGAAGCCGCGTCCATCCGCAGCAGATCTTTGGGATTAGCTACTTCGATCCGCCCGCCACGCTTGGTTTGGCGTCGGCCTGCTCGTTCAGGGCCTGCGTGAATTCCTGCAAACTCGAAACGATCTGCGGGGCTTTGGCTAGCACCGTGGTGGCCAATTTTTCCGCGTAGTCCGGGCGACGCTGCGACATTTCCGAGAGTGCCATCATCACGGCCAGCGCGTTATTGATCGAGTGCTTGATCTCGCTGAATTTTTTTTGCAACTGAACGATCTCTTCCTGCGAGATACTGCGGTCGGTTTCACTCATAATCGGGGATTTTCACTGGAGAAAACGGGCGGCTATGCTTGACTTAAAGGTTCGACATTTGTCGTCAAGATGCCTGCGAAAGTTATCAAGATCAGTGGTGCGCGCCAGCATAATCTGAAGAATCTCCACGTGGAAATTCCGCGTGAGAGACTGGTCGTGATCACCGGATTGAGCGGCTCGGGGAAATCGTCTCTTGCCTTCGACACGCTCTATGCCGAAGGCCAGCGCCGCTACGTGGAAAGCCTTTCGGCTTATGCCCGCCAGTTTCTCGATCGGATGGAGAAACCGGACGTCGATTTTATCGAAGGTCTCTCCCCGGCCATCGCGATCGAGCAACGCAGCGCCGGCGCGAATCCAAGATCGACAATCGCGACCACGACCGAAATTTACGATTACCTGCGCGTGCTTTTCTCCGCCGTCGGCCAGCCGCACGACCCCGCCACTGGACGCCCGCTCCATCGACGAACTCCTCAACAAATCGTCGATCAAATTCTCTCGTACGAGCCGCAATCAAAAATCGCCGTCCTCGCCCCGCTGGTGCAAAATCAAACTGGGGAATTCCGCGACGTGGTCGAAAAATTGAAACGCGAAGGATTCGTCCGTGTTCGCGTCGACGGGGAAATCATCGAGCTCGGCCGGCCCGAGCCGATTCGCCTGAAACGGAACGAGCGTCACACGATCGAAGCGGTAGTCGATCGACTGGTCGTGCGCGATGGAATTCGCGCTCGTTTGGCCGATTCGATCGAAACCGCGCTGAAGTGGGGCGGGAATAAATTGTCGATCTTGCGACCAGTTAGGGACGCGTCTCCGACGCCTCCGACGAATTTGTCGGATGGCTCGAAAAGCGATGGACGGCTCGGAGATTCGTTCCTACCTGGTTGGGAAGAGCTGCACTACTCGACCGATTACGGGGACCCGGAGACCGGTTTTAGGTTAGGAGAACTGACACCGAAACACTTCTCATTCAACAGTCATCTTGGCGCCTGCCCGTCTTGTCACGGCCTTGGCACGCAACTGGTTTGCGATCCGGAATTGATGGTTTCCGATCCGGGAAAAACGCTGGCGGAAGGCGCGATCATGCCGTGGCGCCGCGGCACGAAGCGAATGCAGGCTTATTATCGCCATTTGCAAGCCGCGCTCGTGAAACATTTCCGCATCGACGAAGACGCGCCGTTTGCGGAATTGCCTGACCAATTCAAAAACGCGCTTTATTTCGGCACTGGTGATGAACCGATCGAAATGAGTTTTTCGAGCAATGGTCGCGCGGAGAAGAAGGCGCGTCCGTTTGAGGGACTCGTGCCGCAGATGCAGCGGCTTTACCAAGAAACGGAAAGCGAATTCACACGCAACCGGATCCGCGCATTCATGACCCGCGTCCTATGCAAAATCTGTGGCGGAGCGCGACTCAAGCCCGAAATTCTCGCCGTCACCCTTAAAAATCGCCCGGGGTGCGAGTCGAACATTCATCAATTCAGCGAAATGACGATCGAGGCTGCGGCCAGGTATATGTCGATCTTGCAATTAACGGAGCAGCAACGCGTGATCGCCGCCGATGTCGTGCGCGAAATTCAAACGCGGCTGCAGTTTCTCGTCGAAGTCGGCCTCAGTTATCTGACGCTCGATCGCGAGAGCGGTACGCTGAGCGGCGGGGAGGCGCAGCGCATCCGGCTGGCGTCGCAAATCGGTTCCGGGCTGGCCGGCGTTCTTTACGTTCTCGACGAGCCGAGCATAGGGCTACATCAACGTGACAACGCGCGATTGCTCGGGACGCTGCGACGGCTGCGCGATCTTGGCAATTCCGTCATCGTGGTCGAGCACGACGAGGAAACAATCCGCGCTGCGGACCACATTGTCGATCTTGGGCCCGGGGCCGGACCGCGTGGCGGGCAAATCGTCGCGCAAGGCCGTCTCGAGCAAATCTTGCGTGCAAAAAATTCGGCGACCGCCGATTATCTTTCCGGCCGAGCGCGCATTCCAATTCCGAAACAGCGAACGAAACCGCGCTTGCCGAAAAACGGCGAAGGCTGGCTGACGGTGGTTGGCGCAGGGGAAAACAATCTAAAAAATGTGGATGTTTCGTTTCCGCTCGGCTGTTTCACTTGCGTGACGGGCGTATCCGGCAGCGGCAAATCGACCCTGGTCGACGACATTCTGCGCCGCGCGTTGTTCCGCCATTTTTACAATTCGAAAGAGAGACCTGGCTCATATCGCGCGCTCCACGGGCTCGAGCAAATCGACAAAGCAATCGTGATCGATCAAAGCGCGATTGGCCGCACGCCGCGCTCGAATCCGATCACCTATACGGGGGCGTTCACCCCGATCCGGGGACTCTTCGCGCAATTACCGGCGGCGCGCGTGCGCGGTTATGACGCAGGGCGTTTTAGTTTTAATGTCAAAGGGGGACGCTGCGAAAATTGCGAGGGCGGCGGACTGATCAAGATTGAAATGCACTTTTTGCCTGATGTCTACGTTGAGTGCGAAGTTTGCCGCGGCCAGCGTTACAATCGCGAGACGCTCGAGATTACCTACAAAGGTAAAAATATTGCCGATGTGCTAAAGTTAACGGTGGATGAAGCGGCGCGATTCTTCCGGAATGTGCCGACCATTTCAGACAAGTTGACGGCGCTGCTCGATGTTGGTCTCGGCTATTTACAGCTCGGCCAAGCAGGGACTACGCTTTCCGGCGGAGAGGCCCAACGCGTGAAGCTTGCGACCGAGCTTGCGAAGAAAGCGACCGGTTGCACACTTTATATTCTGGACGAGCCGACGACCGGTCTGCATTTCGCGGACATTGAGAAACTGCTGCAAGTGCTGATGAAATTGCGCGACGCCGGAAATACAGTCGTTGTGATCGAGCACAACCTGGAAATGATCAAATGTGCTGATTGGATTGTCGATCTTGGACCGGAAGCGGGCGAGCAGGGCGGCAAGGTTGTCGGAACAGGTCCGCCGGAGGCGATTGTCGATCTTGCAGAAAGTTACACCGGAAAATTTTTGCGGCCGCTCCTGCTGGAAAAACGATGAAGGCATTTAGCGACCATCGCGCACTCGTTTTCGCCGCTTTGTTCGTCCTCATCTGGCAATCTTCGCGCGCCGAAGTTTCGCCTGAGCTGGCGGAGGCGGAGGCGCCGTTAGCGGAAGGAGTGCCGGAAGTTGCGGTGGTGCGTCTGCAAACATTGCTTGGCCGCAATTTAACCGACGAAGGGTGGCGCGCCGTCGCAGAAAAACTTGCGGAAGCGTTAGTCGCGGCAAAGCAGCCAGCGGGCGCGCTTACTCTGCTTGCGGATCCGCGGCTCCGCGAAATTTCCTCGACAAAATTCTGGCGGGCGCAAGCTCTGGCCAGTTTGCGTCGATGGACGGAAGCATTGCCGCTCTACGAGGAGTCGGCGAGGGCCGATAATTCGCCTTTTCGAGAGAGCGCAATTTTCGGAGCGGCGGAAATGTTGCGAGCACTAGAGCGGCGGGATGAAGCACTGCAGAAATTGTTCATTCTTTTTCCGGACAAGCAGTGGGGTGCTCAGGCGCGGCTCCGATCGGCCGAACTGTACATCGACAAGTCCGACGCCGTTAACGCCCGGCGCGTGCTGGACGAGATGCAATCGAAGTCGACCGCGGAGAGAAAAGAGCGGCGTCTTTTGCGCGGCCGGCTCGAGTTGATCTTGCGGCGGCCTGAGAGAGCGATCGGCGCGTTTCAAGCATTTCTGAAAAGACCGGAGAGCGCAAGTCATGCAGTAGTGATTGCGGCGCTTTGCGGGATTGCCGATGCGCATCTGCAATTGAAAACGCCGGAGACGGGCGACGATGTGCTGGAAGATTTCATTGAGCGTCATCCGCAAGATGTCGATCTGGCCCTTATTTTTGCAAAATTGGATGAGCTGTACCGCGCGGAGCGAAAATTGTCGCGGAATGAACTTGAGCGGTGGGGCAGAGATCCCGCGCAGCCCCGGCGGGGGTTTGCGCAGTGGTATCTGGCGCGCCTCGATCTCCGGGCCGGACGTCGCGACCGGGCTTTGGAATCGTTTGCCGCATTGAGCCGCAGCGAAACCAAATCCGCGGCGCTTGCTCCAGCCCTCCTCGAGTACGCGCAGCTCAAATTGGAAGAACACGATTTTGACGGCGCGATTACGATCCTAAACGAAGCGCGCGCGTTCCAACCGGAGGCGACTTTGCGCGACCGCATCGATCTGTTGGCGGCACACGCTCAATATCTGGCGCAGAGATTCGAAATCGCGACCGCGACCTTTGAGAGACTCGCGCATTCAGCGTCGCCGTGGGCAAAGCTATCGCTTTTCAACGCCTCCATCGGCTGGCTCCAACTCGGCGATCACGCTCGTTTTCTGGCCGATTACGATGAATTTGAAAAACAGGCCGGCGATGAGGAATCTCTCGCCGAGATGCGGCTCGAAGAAGGATTGCTGCAGGCGGCGAACGGTGGCGCCAAAGCAGCCGACTCGCTGCAAAGTTTCTTGCGCGATTTTCCCCGGAACCCGCGCGCTTCGGAGGCCTGGGTTGCTTTGGCCGAACTGGCCTTTCATTCCACGCCGCCGCGCCTGGACGAAGCGCAAAAGGATCTCGTCCGAGCAACGGAATCTAAACCGACGGCGGCAGCCGCGGAGCGGAGCGATTATCTCCTCATTTGGATTAAAGACGCTGCGAGCGCAAACGGCGCAGATGTGCTCGAACTGGAAAATCTTTTTCTGCAAAAACATGCAGCATCATCGTTTGCGCCGGATGTGCGCATGAAATTAGCGGAGACTTATTATCGCCGGCAGGATTTCCCAAACGCCCAAACGCAATTCGAGCTTCTCGCACAGCAAAATCCGCCAGGGCCGCTCATGGAGAAGGCACTTTTTTTCGCAGCGGAATCTGCCTTGTCGAGCATGGGCGCGCATTCGCTCGATCGGGCGATCGTGCTTTTTGATCAAGTAGTGCGCTTGAATGGCGAGCTGAAATGGGCCGCGCGCAACGAACAGGCTGTAATCGAACGCAAACTGGGCAAGCCGCCGGATGCGCTCTTATTATACGATGAAGTGTTGAAGAGCGATGCGGGTCGGTCCGAAAAACGAGAAGCCCTTTGCGGCAAAGGCGACATTCTTTTCGAGATGGGCGGGAACGTAAATTATCGGCGGGCGATCGAAGCCTACGATCAGTTGGCTTCTGATAAGGAAGAGCCGATCCACTGGCGCAACCAGGCGCTTTTCAAAAAAGGTCTTTGTTTAGAGAAGGCGACCGACCGCGCGGGCGCGCTTTCGGCGTTTTACAAAGTCCTGGAGAGTGAGGCACGCCCCGATCGTCGCCGCGAACTCTTCTGGTATTACAAAGCGGGATTCAACGCAGCGCGACTCCTGGAAGACGATTCCAAATGGGAATCCGCGGCCGCCGTTTATCAGACGTTGGCAGCAACTGGAGGCAACCGGAGTGAGGAAGCTAAGGCGCGGCTCAACCGTCTCCGGCTCGAGCATTTTCTTTGGGGGGATTGATTCCGCAGAGTGTCGCGTTTGAACTGAGGGCTAGTCACAACAGCGCAAAATGTCGTTTTTTGTCCGAAGGAGATTAATTATCGCATTCGTTTTCTGTTGCACCCCGGAGCGAAAGGGCGCACACTTCGTGCATGAAAACCAGGGTTTTACACCTATGCGGTTGGTCAATCCGGTGCGCCAGTGTAGCGTTGTCGCTCGCACTTTGTGCATCAGTGCTTGCTGATTCGAGCAAAAACGTAGTTATTCCGGCAAAACAGCAGCCGGCCCAAAAGGGGGTAAAGAAAGTGTGCTACGTGATGATCTCAGGCTGGGGTATTCCGCAGCCTTGCGATCGGCTTTTTGGCGGCTTCCCGACCACCGTTTATCCGATGGAACGCATCGGGAGGTAAAAGTAGTTTCCTGCGCGATAACGTAGGCGCAATAGCGCGCTGCCCGGCGCGGCAGCGTGGGCTAGTTCCTTTTGTTTTTGCCCCGCCAACTCATAAGACCGCGAAGCCTCCGGCCGACAGTTTCGATAGGGTGACGTCGAGCTTCTCGCAGCAGCTTCCTGTAGCCCGGTTGGCCGCTTTTCATTTCGTGGATGAATTCGCGCGCAAATTTTCCTGAGCGGATTTCGCGCAGCGCTGCTTCCATTTTTCGCCGCACGGTTGCATCGACAATCCGTGGGCCGACGGTCAATTCGCCCCATTTCGCCGTGTCTGAAATGAGCGCGCGCATCCCATTGATTCCGGCCTCATGGATAAGATCGACAATAAACTTAAGCTCGTGGAGACATTCGAAGTAGGCCAGCTCGGGTGGATAACCGGCGCGGACAAGTGTTTCAAACCCGGCGCGGATGAGGGCGCTCGTTCCGCCGCAGAGGACGGCTTGCTCGCCAAACAAGTCTGTTTCCGTCTCTTCGCGGAATGTCGTTTCGATAACGCCGGCGCGAGTGCAGCCGATGCCTTTTGCCCAAGCCAGGGCCGTCCTCTTTGCATGTCGGCTCCGATTTTGATGAACCGCAATCAATGCCGGGACGCCGCGGCCTTTGGCAAATTCCCGGCGCACCATCGGCCCCAGGCCTTTCGGCGCGACCATTACAACATCGACATCTTTTCGTGGAACGAGCGTGCCGTAATGAATCGCGAAGCCGTGCGCGACAAGCAGCGTCTGACCCAGCCGCAAATACGGCGCGATCTCTTTTTTGTAAACCTCCGGCATTTTCGTATCTGGCAGCGCGAGAAAAATGACATCCGCGCGATGCACGGCCTCGGGTGTATCGACAACTTTAAGACCGGCGCGCCGCGCCGCCGCGCGCGATTTGCTTTCGCGATAAAGTCCAACGACGACGGCGATTCCGCTGTCGCGCAAGTTTAATGCGTGCGCGCGGCCTTGCGCTCCGAAACCGATCACAGCGCAGGTTTTTCCCTTGAGCCAACGAAGGTCGCTGTCTTCATCGGTGTAAATGCGCGCCGCCGTACGACGCCGGGGAAGTTTGTGCATCGCGTGTTGTTGTAGCCGAGGTCGCCGGCCTCGGCCAGTCAGAAGGGCGGCGTCGGCGACCCCGGGCTACAGCGTGTGCCGCGCGCGCTTAATTGGCAGCGGCCTGCGATTTCGCGAATGCCTGTAAGCGGTTCACTTGCGCGAGCGTGGCACGAACCTCATCGGCGCGTCCCATTTTTTCCAGGATATTTGAAAGTAACAGGTACTGTCGCGGCTCGTCCGGTTGCCGCGAGACGGCGCGGCGTTGCGCGGCAAAAGCATCCTCCAGGCGATTCTCGCGCAGGCGAATCAGCGCGATGAGATTGAGCGCTTCAGTATCATGAACATCGAGCCGGCTGGCATGGCCAAGCGAAGCATCGGCTCGTCTTACGTCGCCTTTTTGCGCGTACAAGCGACCGAGCGCGAGGGCCGCGCCGTAGTGCCACCAATTATGGCGCGCGAAATTTTCGACGAGACACAGAGCGGCGTCGGCTCCTTGCGTTTCACGAAGAACTTCGGATTCGAAGCTGATGATTTCCCAAATGTCCGGGTATGCGACGCGAGAGTTCTCAAGAATGGCCAGGGCCGCTTTGTCGTCTTTCGCCGTATGTCGAAGATGCGCGAGGTTGACCGCGGCGATCCACGTGCGCGGATATTCTCTGCGCGTTTGCGCGGCGGCCCGCGCCGACGAATCGAACATTGCTTCGGCCTCGGCCCTCTTGCCCACTTGGAACAGTAGGCCAGCGAGATTGTTGCACGCGATCGGATAATCGGGGGTGATCTCGAGCACGCGCCTGAACATCTTCTCGGCGGCGACGTAATCACCGCGATGCACGTAAATTTGGGCGAGATTGGCGGCGACCCTCGTGCTCGTGCCGCCTGCGGCAAGCGTGCGCTTGTAAAACGTCTCCTCGTTTACCCAATCGCTGCTGCGCACAACGCTGCGAACGCCAAAGGCAATTACCGCCACAGATACGAATGCACCGACGACACGCCGATAGCGCACCGGCAATTCAACCGCGCAGCCGGCGAGAAAAATCAGGAACCCGACGCTCGGCAGGTAGAGCCAATGCTCAGCTACCGTCGCATCCAACTGGATGACATTGGAAATCGGCAAATAACCAGCGAGAAACCAGCTTGCACCGAAGATGCGCGCCGGCTGGCCACGACCTCTTTTTGCACTGCCGCAGATCAAAGCAGCGAGGACAAACAATCCAACCACGGACAGATATTCGATACCAATCGCCTGTCGCCAGTCTGCGTTGCTGCGGCAGGCCGCCGGATTGAATACCGTGCGTTCCATGTGCAGATTGCCGGGAAAAATCATCAGACGACCGTAATCGCCGAGCGTTCGCGCCATCAGCACAACGCGAAGGGGCCCACTCCAGCCCGCATCGGGCATAGGCGTCGTGAGTCTTTCGGGT